>Ga0315906_10000157_pt1 | contig 113072 bp, 171 predicted proteins | sample LakEriMetagenome_4_FD_203526 | JGI IMG/M metagenome (GOLD analysis project Ga0315906, IMG submission 203526) | Freshwater fungal communities from buoy surface, Lake Erie, Ohio, United States - Buoy 2 MA122 | ecosystem: Environmental > Aquatic > Freshwater > Lake > Lake biofilm | place: USA...
ATTCAAAATAATCCTCTACAAGCCAAGCCTCACCAGTCTCACCAGAGATAGCATCTACATATGGGACCTTTTCTACATTTTCATGTTTAAAGAATATAATGTCTCCACCTTCGTAATCATCGTTAATGTATATATTAAAATTAAAAGAATGATTTTGATCATAGGCTCCACCTTTAATTACATCTTGGTGAATATCCATTTGCCAATTTTTTGAAGAATTTGTATTTGTTTCAAAAACAACTAAATCGGCCATCAATACACCGTTTCTGTTACCATTTTCCTCTAAATCATCTAATGATTTTGGAATAAATTTAGGTATTTTATTTTTTTCAAAATACTCATCATCAAAATAATTATCTCTGTAAATGTTCAAAATTTCAAAAAATACATCTAAACATTCTCTCTGAAGCGCAGCTCCAAAACTGGAATCTTTTTTATATGAATGGTCTTGCATTGGATATGCTTTAGAATAATTGCCCCATGGCCTCCAGTCTTTCCATGTGTCTTTATTAAAATATGGGTCATCACCGTTTTTAGAATTTTTTATAAATTCATAGGTTGCAACCTTATCCTTTAATACATTTTTAAATAATAAAATTCCACTTCCTAGATCAATTGGCTTTAAGTTCATTTTTTCCTTTTTATTATAAGTATCTTTTTAAAAAAATTTTCGATTTTATTCTGTAATTTAATTTCATGACTTTCATTTTTATAATGATCTGATTGAAAATATGGATTAAACATTTGATCACTAAAATGTCTTCTCGGCGCCATAATATAATTATACCACTTAGACTATCGAAGTAATAATTCCGCTAGATACAGTTATTGTTTTACCATCGTTAGATGTAAAAGAACCACTAGCTCCATGAAAATTAACCCAAGTGGTACCATTCCATTTAAGCATATCACCAGAAGTTTTACCATTTAATACTACGTTATGAAGTTCTTCTACTTCAAAACCATTTTGTACTTTTACAAATATTTCTCCATTATTTTGTTGAGCTCTAGTTACAATTCCTATAAACACTAAATGTGCAGGCGCCACTGGTTTATTTGCTAAACCGTATATTAAATTACCATCTACTCCTAACCAAACTGGATCTCCAGGATTAGCCCCATTGGTATTTAGTCCAGCCAATAAGCCTTCTGTAACTACATAACCTATTCCATTTTTATTTAAACTTTCTTCAAGTAGACCCATAGTTTTAGACGAGGTCATTTCTATATTATTACTGGCTCTGTTTATCAACATATTAGTACCAGATTGACCAGTTGAACCAGTTACATAAACAGCTTGGCCTTTATTTATTGTTCCATTATAATCGCTTTTAACCAAATGTTTTACAGTAGATATATAGGCAGTAGATGGGTCAAATGGTGGAGTAGTAATTCTTATTCTTGGCTGAGTCATCCGATATCCAATTTAAATAATGCTATAGATACACCTGCATCGCCTACTGCAAATATTTTATCGCTAGGTGCAAGCTCTATAGTAAATGATTGTCCAGGATAAAGCTTATGTCCATAATTTGAAGAAGATACAGATTCATTACCAAGATAAGCGTACCCAGTTGTCATAATATTTTGAATAGATAAAACCATAGGTCTATCAAGAACACCACTTCTTGTTAAATCTAGCGGTGTGCTATTTAATAAAATTATAGATTGTCTTATCACTATACTATTATACCGCTAATCAACAGAAAACCCAATCGGAGGCGGATCCAATTGGGCTCTGGCATCTAATGATGCATTGTAAGGAGCTAGGCTCGACCTACAAAACTATTTTATAATTTATATATTTTAAAGTCAATCTTTATTAATTTTTTCAAAATATTTTTTTCTATATTCAGATCTCCACAAAAACATAACTAAATTTACACGCTCCCCAGATTCGACCTTATTTACTAAATGCGGAAAATTCATATCCCCACGGAAAAAAATAAGGGTTCCAGGATTTGGTTTTATTTTTAAATTTTGTAAAGGGAATTCTATCTCTCCACCTTGATATTTATTGTTTAAATATAATATTGCTGAATAATCTGGCTCTAAACCTAATTCTTTTATTATATTTTTATCTGTTCCATATGGAAAATAAAAAGAACCATCTGGATCGTAATTGTCATAATGTTCTGTTATTTCTGACCCTGAAATCATTTTACTATAAAATATTGTTCTTGGATCAATACTAGTGTCATATTTTTTTGATAAAAATGATTTAATAGACACAACACAATTTGTTAATAAATCTATAGATATATTTTTATTTATATTATCAGAGTATTCTTGAATTGGATTATTGTATCCAATTTTCCAAGCAGATTCTATACCTTGACTAGGTCCTCCAAAAATTCCTTTATTTTCAGTTTCATTTAAAGAATCTTTGAATGAATCTACTATGAAATTACAAGAATCTTCAGATAAAAAATTTTCTATAATTTCTACATTGTTTTGCATTTATCAAGAAATATTTTTAAGTAAATCTTTAGATTGTAATCCATCTAGAATATCAGAGCATACTTGTCTGTAATATGGCTGTGCGGCTAATATTTGTTTTTCTAATTCTATTAAACTAGAACCAGATTCAACAGCAACCATTCTATTTCTTGTATTGATTTTTTCTACCATTAATTCAATTACTGCAAATTTATCCATTCGTCTCATCCTTTTCAGAAGTAAATGAAGGGACTGGACCTAATAGATATCCTTGATCATGATATGCAATTAATTTAGATACCTCGTCGCCATCATCTTTTGATGTATTTTTGGCTATTAATGTTAATACGTCATAAATTCTATGAAGCATAATATAGCTAACCATTGGAAGATTATCTTCCAAATTCTGTTGTTGCCTATCCTCTTCAGACATTTTTATCAACCTTTTCTTTTATACTATTATACAATTTTTCTCCTATAAAATTTTTATAAGAACAAGATAAACAATATAAAAATATATTATCTTCCATATCTAAATTAGATTGAAGAAGGCCTTGGTCCATAGGACATTCTATCCTAGGTACAAGACCCTCTTCTGATAAAGCTATATATTTAGATACATATTGTATCTTTTTCAATATCGCTCCTTAAGCTGAAGGAAACTCTGTAATAAGTTTCTTTGCTTTGACTATAGAGTTTGGCCAGGAAGACCAATCTTTACCGCCCTTAGTCATATAGTACGTTATCTCGGCATTTGTTACTGGATCAAATAATTCCTTATTTGAAACTAATTCGAATTTTTCTAATCTTTTTACACCTAGTTGCCCAAGCATATTAATTTGAAAAATTCCGTAAGATTTATCACCAGTTGATTTGTTGTCGTTTAAAGCCATTGGTCTCCCATTAGACTCTACCCTTGCAACAGCCCAAGCTGTTTTTAAACCAATTCCTTCAAATCCCACAGCCCATAGTAAATCTTTTAAATCTTCAGGTGCAAGCATTTCTGAACTGGCATAAGTATCATTACTGAACTTATTTATTATTTCTCTTTTTAGTTGTTTTTCGGTTTTTTCTACCTTTGCAGGCAGTGCTTGAGTTGCTGTAGGCCCAGGCTGGACTGAAAACAAAAATAATGTTATCATTATAATTGCAGTCCAACTATGAACTACATCGCTCAAACGTTGTTTGATTCTCTCCATTGGCATTTCCTCCTTTAGAGATAACGGACTATAATAATAACATTGTATTTGTAGATGTGTCAACCTAGTTGAGTAGAAAGATTTTATGAATATATCATTTTCAACACCTATTATTAACTTAAAAAGTAATAATGGTTATGGATATGCTGCTAAAAATATAGTAAAATCATTGACTAATTTAGGACACTTTGTTCCATTTCAAGACCCAAAATCAAAAGTTCAATTAAATTTTTCTCAGCCATCGCATTATAAGTTACATAAAAATCAATATCAAATTAGTTATACTCCATGGGAATCTACCGTTATTCCAAAAGAATGGATTTACTACATGAATGCATGTGATGAAATATGGACAACTTCTACTTGGTGTGCAAATAATTTTGAAGATAATGGATTTAAAAATGTTAAAGTTTATCAACATGGAATAGATCCAATATGGAAGCCATACCGTAGACCAGACGATGGAATAATTAAATTTTTGCATATAGGAGAACCTGCTCCAAGAAAAGCGGGTCAAATGGTTGTAGATGCTTTTGTTTCTTTATTTGGAAATAATCCAAATTATTCTTTAACTATAAAAGCTGATCAAATAAATACAACAAGAATATATAACAACTATATAGATAAAAATATTATAGGATTGCCACAAAATTTATATTCTAATATAAATTTAATTACTGATGTTTTAAATGATGAAGATTTGGTTAATTTATATAACTCTCATGACGTTTTAGTTTATCCAAGTTATGGAGAAGGTTTTGGCTTTATTCCATTACAAGCCTTAGCAACTGGCATGCCAACTATTTGTACAAGTGGTTGGGCAGAATATGAAAGTTATCTTGGGCCATTAAAGTTAAAATCTGAATTAATAGATTCCCCATGGCCTTTTCCGCATGAAGGTAAAGTTTTAGAGCCAAACTATAAACATCTACTTGAAGTTATGAGAGACGTTGCGATAAATTTTAATGCATATTCTGGTTATTATTTTGCTCAGTCAACTAAAATACATAAAGAATATAATTGGGATCAGTTGACCAATAATGCATTTGATCATATTTTTAAAAAGTTTTCTTAAAGTCTTCCCTCTATAAATAACATTTGATACACTTATATCTCATTTAAATTTAATAAACCGTCAGGCGGAGAAAAGGTCGTATAATAAATGTCATACAGCATTCAGAATCCATATGAAAATTTTATTGCATTGTCAAGATATGCAAGATGGATACCAGAAGAAAATCGTCGAGAAACTTGGAGCGAAACAGTAGATCGTTATTTTTCTTTTATGCTAGATCATTTATTTAAAGAACATTCATACGAACCTTCATCTAAACTTATAGAAGAATTAAAGCAAGCAGTTCTTGATAGAAACGTTATGCCTTCAATGAGAGCAGTAATGACTGCAGGCGCTGCTTTGGAAAGAGACCATGTTGCTGGATATAATTGTTCATTTGTGCCAGTAGACAATCCAAGATCATTTGATGAAACAATGTATATTCTTATGTGCGGAACAGGTGTTGGATTTTCTGTAGAATACAAGTATGTAAATAAACTTCCTGCAGTTCCAGAAACATTTGAAAAATCTACAACAGTTATAACAGTAGAAGATTCTAAGCAAGGTTGGGCAAAAGCATATAGAGAATTATTAGCTTTACTATGGTCAGGACAAATCCCGTCAGTAGATGTTTCAAAGCTTCGTCCAGCAGGAGCAAGACTTAAAACAATGGGAGGTCGTTCATCTGGCCCACAACCATTAATAAATCTTTTTGATTTTACAATTGCTAAATTTAAATCAGCAGCAGGTCGTCAATTAAAGCCAATTGAGGCACATGATTTAATGTGTAAAATTGGTGAAATCGTTGTAGTTGGTGGAGTTCGTCGCTCTGCAATGATTTCTTTATCTAATATCAATGATATAGAGATGGCAGCAGCTAAATCAGGAAATTGGTGGGAGAATAATTCTCAACGTGCACTATCTAACAACTCAGTGGCTTATTCTCGTAAACCAGAAATGGAACAGTTTATTGCAGAATGGAAAAACTTATATGATTCAAAATCAGGAGAACGTGGAATCTACAATGTTGCAGCGGCACAAAAACAAGCAGCTAAATATGGAAGACGGGATCCTGAAATTCATTATGGAACCAACCCTTGTTCGGAAATTATTCTCCGTCCTTATCAGTTTTGTAATCTTTCAGAAGTCGTATTACGTGAAAAAGATACAGTTGAAGATGTTGCAAATAAAGTCCGTCTTGCCACTATTTTAGGAACATGGCAATCAACATTAACAGATTTTAAATATCTTCGTAAAATTTGGAAAGATAATACAGAAGAGGAGCGTCTATTGGGTGTTTCTTTAACTGGTCAATTTGGACATAAATTCTTTTCAGGAAAAGAAGATATTGATAAGTTAGAAAAAACATTAATTCAACTTCGTGAGTCTGCAAGAAAAGTAAATGCAGAAGAGGCTAAAAAAATTGGTATTCAGGAATCAGCAGCGATTACATGTGTTAAGCCTTCTGGAACAGTATCTCAACTAGTTGGAGTTTCATCTGGAATGCATCCTTGGCATTCTCAATATTATATTCGTACAGTACGTGGAGACAAAAAGGATCCAATTTCTACATTTTTAAAAGAAGTAGGTATACCAGTAGAAGATGATGTAATGAAACCAAATGACACATATGTATTCTCATTCCCAGTAAAAGCTCCAGAAGGCGCTATTGTTAGAAATGATCTTACTGCAATTGATCATTTAAACACATGGTTAATTTATCAACGTGCATGGTGTGAACACAAGCCATCTATTACAGTATCTGTGAAAGAAGATGAATGGATGGAAGTTGGCGCATGGGTATACAAGCATTTTGATGAGGTATCTGGCATTTCATTTTTACCACATTCAGATCATACATACAAGCAAGCACCATATCAAGAAGTTTCTAAAGAAGAATATGTAGATCTTTTAAGCAAGATGCCTAAAGAAATCAGATGGGCAGACCTTTCTTTCTATGAAACAGAAGATGGAACATCTGGAACACAAACACTTGCATGCACATCTGATGGAAACTGTGAACTTGTAGATATTTCTGCATAGTGGTATTATTATAGTATTGGGTAACACCAAAATTGCTGAGCACACGGCTCAGAAATAGGAGGATCTAATGAAAAAAGATCTAAATAATGATGGAGTAATATCAATGACAGAACAAATCCTAGCAGCTCTTGGAACATATGCTCGTGCATTCCTTTCAGCAGCAATTGCTTTGTATATGACTGGAAATACAAATCCAAAGGATCTACTTATGGGCGGAGTAGCAGCAGTAGCCCCAGTGATTTTGAAAGCTCTTTCTCCAAGCAATCAAGAATTTGGTTTTAAATCAGCCAAGTAATTCAGTAGACTGTATTAAGAAAGCTCCTATGCTAAAATGAGCATAGGAGTTTTCCTATTTTAGGAGATTTTGCAAATGGCAGTACAAAAAAATTTTGAAGTAGATCAAAATGCTACTTTCACCTTTGAAGTTCAATATACTGAAGAGGATGAAGTCACACCTATAAGTTTAGTAAATGCAACTGCAAAAATGCAAGTACGTGATACTAAAGGTGGATCTAAATTAGCATTTACTTTAACATCACCAACTGGTGGTATAACAATTAATGGAGCAACTGGAACATTAACTGTTAAAATGACACCTACTCAAACTAATAAATTGTTTTATCCAAAATCTTCTTATGACATTATGGTCGTCGATTCTAATGGGAATAAAATAAAACTCCTAGAGGGGTTTTTAACACTCAGTAGATCGGTGACTATATGACAGAAAAAGTAATAGTAAAAGAAGAAAAAAGAAAAGTTATTGTTACGTCTCCTGGACCTCAAGGTCCAGCAGGAAGAACAATATTAAATGGAACTGGTGCTCCTTCTGGAAATTTAGGAGTAACTGGAGATTTTTATTACAATACATCTACAACAGACTTTTATGGACCAAAACTTACAGACTTAAGTTGGTCTGGCGCAACAGTAATTAAATTTATTCAAGAAGGTGCAGATTATGCATATTCAACTTCTTGGGAAATAGCTCAACTTTCAGGGCCATTAAATGGCGTATATTCTTTAGAAATTATGCACAACTTAGGATTTTATCCAAATCTAACAGTAAGAACAAGTTCTGGAGATATTTTAGAAACTGGAATAGATTACAATAATATAAACAAAATAACACTGACTATGGCTCAACCATTTTCAGGGACAGCATACCTGTCATAAAGGAGAAATAAAAAATGGCAAGATTATTTGCAACTAGTATTAACCTCAATAAAAATGAGTTACAAAATGCTAGAATTCAAAATCTGTCCTCTAACCCATCCTCACCAGTGGCAGGTCAGATTTATTTTAATACAGTAGACAATGAACTTCGCATATATGATGGTTCACAATGGGTTGGTAGCGGCACAATTCTTTACGGAAACACCGCCAGCAGACCAGCATCTTCAAAAGCTGGATTAGTATATGCAGACACACAAACAGGAACATTCTATTTAGATACAGGATCTACGTGGCTACAAATTGGTGCAAATGCACAAGATATTGTAGATGCTATTAATGATATTAATACAGATGATATCGAAGAAGGTTCTTCAAATTTATATTTTACTGCAGGAAGAGCAAAAGATGCAGCAGGAGAAGCATCTGAGGCTGGAACACAAACTGGCATAACAGTAACATATGATGACGCAAACTCTGCAATTAATTTTGTTGTAGCAGATCAATTCTTATCTCACACAACTTCAGATTTATCAGAGGGAACTAATAAATATTTTACAGATCAAAGAGCAATAGATGCTAATACAGGCTTATGGGATACCATTGGTGCTGCAGCAACAGCTCAACAAAATGCAGAAGACTATGCAGATGACGCAGTTGATACTCATAATAATTTAACAACTGTGGTTCATGGGGTTACTGGAGATGTCGTAGGAACATCTGACTCACAAACTCTTACAAATAAAACAATAGGATCAGGAACATCGCTAGGTGCTAATTTAGATGCCGATGATTATAGAATCACAGGACTTGCAGATCCACAAAATCCACAAGATGCTGCAAATAGAAGATATGTTGATAATGCAATATCTGGTTTAGATTGGAAGCAATCAGTACATCTTCTTTATGATGATGCTACACCAACACTTTCTGGAGACTCAGTAACAACTCCTTTAATAATTGATGGACATGCAGCACTAGATGTAGCAGATATTGGATATAGAATACTTGTTAAAAATGGAAATGATGCTGGTATTTATGTATATAACCAATCTGGAACATCATGGACATTAACACGTTCTGACGACGCAGACACATACTCAGAACTAATCGGTGCAGCAGTATTTGTAATGGAAGGAACTCAATATGGAAATACATCTTGGGTACAATCTAATCATTACTTAACTGATTTTACTGGTCAATCATGGTCACAATTTTCTGGAACTGGATCAGTAGTTGCTGGATCTGGTATTGCAATAGATGGTCTCGAAGTATCATTTAGCCCAACATCAGATGGTGGATTAAACTCAAATGGATCTATTAAACTTGCAACAGACAGTGGACTTTCTACAAGTTCTTCAGGACTACAGGTAAATGTAGGAACTGGTTTAGAAGTCAATGCAGATACTATTGAATTTGCTTCAGGATATGGCATACGCAAATACGCAACATCAGTAGGCAATAACTCATCAGTTGCAGCAGACGTAACACATAACTTTGGAACAAAAGATGTAACCGTTACTGTATTCGATAATGCTACAGATGAAGAAGTTTTTGTAGATGTTAAACATTATGATAATAAAGTAACAATTACAACTGCAACAACAATTACAACAAATCAATATAGAGTAGTAGTAGTAGGCTAAAAATGTCAAAAAAGATGAAGGTACCACTTAACCTTCTAACATTATCCTCCGACCCAGTTTTTGGGTCGGCAGGAGATGTTTACTTTAATCTTATAACAAAAAATATAAAGTTGTATAATGGATTAGTTTGGGTTGACATAACCCCAGCATCAACAGATCCAACACCATTTTACATGCACACACATACATACGATGGAGATGTACATACAATAGATGTAGGCAACCAAATTACATTTAAAGAAATAAACTTAAATTCTTTACCTGAAGAAGATTTGCCTGATATAATTGGTATTGATGGTGGTGCACCAAACGATGTTATAACAAATGCACAATCATCAAATTTAAGTTTGATGGACGGTGGAAACGTTGGCAATTAATTTTCCAAACAGTTTAGATACATTAACTAATCCTAATTCTACAGACTCACTATCAAGCCCATCTCACTCAGAGCAACATAGAAATGCTAATGATGCTATAGAAGCACTACAGCAAAAAGTTGGAGTAGATGGATCACAAGATGTTAATTCTATAGATTATAAAATTTCAGATATAATATCTCAACTAGATGGCTTAGATAATAGTACTGAATCTATTCAAACATTATTAGGCTTAGAAGGCAATAATGATGTTTCAATAAGTGGAATAGAAAATAAAACTGTTATAGATAGTTTTTCAAAAACTTTATATAGAACAGTAAGATGGGTTCTTCAAATTTCAAGAGGAACAGATTTTGTTGCTGAAGCTTTAGATTTAGTTCAAGATGGAATAGATTTCCATTTGCAAGAGTATGAGATATCATCAAATACTTCAAATGTATTAGCAACAGTTACATTAGAAGAAAATTCAGGTATAATTAATTTATGCGTTACTCCTACGAGTACAGCAGTTACTGCTAGATTCTATAGAACAGCGCTTAAAGTATAAAAAAGCAGTAAAAAGGGGATAAAGTGGCAACAGTAAATAAAAACTTTAGAATCAAAAATGGTTTAGTAGTTGAAGGATCAACCGCTACCGTTAATGGTCAAAATGTATTAACAGAAACTGGTTCAGACCAGTATATTTTAAATTTAATTGGCGGAGAAACACTTGTAAAATCAGTTAATTCTTCTCAATTAGAAGTAAGCGCAGGCGGAGAGTTATCCGTAAAAGCAAACGTATTTGATGCACATGGCGCAGCTTCACAAGCTCTTTCAGATGCTGAAGATTATGTAGACAATGCATTAAATAGCTATACACCAACATCTAGTTTAGATACAACAATTGATGGTTATGGATACCTAAAGTCTGCTGATCTTTCTGGCTATGCAACAGAAACTTATGCAGACAATGCAGTCTCAACAGCAGTAAATGCATTAGATACAGATGATATTGAAGAAGGTGCATCTAACCTTTACTTTACAAATCAACGTGCTCTTGATGCAACCTCAGCTGCATATGATGCAGCAGGTGCCGCTTCTACAGCAGAAGCAAATGCTAATACTTATACAGATAACGCAATTAATGGACTAGATACAGATGACATTGAAGAAGGTACAACTAATAAGTACTACTCAGATACTCTTGCCCGTCAAGCAATAAGTGCTGGAACTGGTATTAGTTATAATACTTTATCTGGTGAGATTTCCGTAGACAATACAATTGCAACTCAATCTTATGTAGATACAGCAATTGATAATCTTGTAGACGGAGCCCCAGGACTTCTAGATACACTTAATGAAATCGCAGCAGCAATTAATGATGATGCAAACTACTTTACAACAGTAGCAAACTCAATTGCAGCTAAGCAAGATACTTTAACTGCTGGCGCTAATATTGATATTACCTCAAATACAATATCTGTAACTGGACTAGATACAGATGATGTAGCAGAAGGTACAAATCTATACTTCACAGATGCTCGTGCAAGAAGCGCAGTAGACGGAACTGATCGTTCCTTTACTTCTGTTGAAATTAATGAGGTTTCAAAAGAAGTTGCAGCGACAACTGGAAATATTGCAACAGCAGCAGCTACAACAGCATATGCTTGGGCAAAAGCAGATTATCGCAGTGCCAAGTTTATGGTTAAAATTAAAAATGGATCACACACAGAAGTTTCTGAACTACTAGTTACTTTAGACACATCTGATAGTGTTTATCTAACAGAATACGGAATGTCATCAACAAGCGGAACATCTCTAGGAACTATTACAGCAGATGTAAGCGGATCAGATGTGCGTATCCGTGTAACACCAGCAAATAATAACTCAGAGGTTATTGTAGCTGGAACATTGTTAATATAATTAAATAATAGGCTAGGGGAGAGCCTGAATCTCCCCACAAAAAAAATTAGGGGATAGTGAACTTAATGGCAACAACAGATAAAGATTTTAAAGTTAAAAATGGATTAAATGTCGCAGGAACTGCCACATTTGACTCCAATGTCGTATTGGGAACAACCCCCCTTAGATTTGATACAACAACAAATAAACTACAAATCCAGTTAAATGGAGAGTGGAAGCCTATTGCATTTACAGAAGACCTAGATAATCAAATTGGATTTACAGATATAGGTTTAGCTATAGATTACAATGGTTTACCAATATATACAGTTCAGGCAAATGGAGTAAACACCACAGCAACAAAATTTGCTGATGGAGGAAGTCCAACAACCTCAACTTATGGTATAAGTTTTGACTCAGGTTCTTTAGTTTAAATAAAATAATGCTATACTTAGCAAATAAGGGGTAATAAAATGTCAACAGTAAGAATTCAGTTACGCAGAGGCACAGCAACCGAATGGACAAATGCTGATACTGCTTTAAACTCATCAGGCGGTCTTGTATTAGCTGCTGGTGAAATGGGTGTAGAGACAAACACCAGAAAAATTAAAATTGGCGATGGTTCCACACGATGGAGCTCATTAGCATATGTAGCAGCAGACTCACCTGCAATTAGTGAGATTGCACAAGATGCAATTAATGATGCCCTTTCAATGGGTTCAGGTTTAACAAAATCTTACAACGATAATACAGATACAATTTCTATTGCAATTGATGATTCTGTTGTAGCACTTAAGTCTTATGTAGACTCTGAAGTGGGCGGATTACAAAATACAGTAACATCAGATTATGTATTAATATCAGATGTAGGAAATGCAGGAGGACCTGCAAAGTTAGATGTAGATGGAAATCTATTAGTTCCTAAATCAAGCATTATTTTAGAAGGATCATCAGCAAATGATTATGAGACAACTCTAACAGTAACAGATCCTACAGCAGATAGAACAATTACATTGCCAGATGCTTCAGGAACTGTAGCAGTTTTAACAGGTAGCGGAGATTTAGTTATACCTGGAAATCTAACTGTAAACGGAGATACAACATCATTTAATACAGCAGAAATGCTTGTAGAAGATAATGAATTTGTATTAAATTCAAATGTTTCAACAGGAACTCCTACAGTAAGTGCTCAGATTTCTGTAAGACGTGGATCATTAGACCCAGCATTTATTCAGTGGAATGAAACAACCGATAAATGGGTAGCAAATTATGGTGAAGCTAATGCAAAAGAAATAGCAACACTAGACGATGTTGAATTTATGGGAGACACATCAGAAGCATATGCGGATACTCAAATAGGATATCACAATGGAATAAGTGTAAATGTTCATGGAATAGCAGACACTTCTTTATTAGTAATACAAAATGATTTATCAACAGCAATTTCTGATCATAATTTAGATACAACAAGCGTTCATGGAATAGCAGATACATCTGTTTTGGTTACTACATCTGACCTTTCATCAACCCTATCTTCAGCTGAAAGTTATGCAGAAACTCAAGTAACAAATCATAATTTAGATACTACAGATGTTCATGGAATATCAAATACAGCAGATTTAGCAACAAAAGGTTACGCAGATCAAGCGGTATCAGATCATAGTGGAGACACAACAAATATTCATGGTATTTCAGACACATCTGCTTTAGCAACAAAAACATATGCAGATAATGCAGTATCACAAGAAGCAATTACAACTGCATCTAATTTAGCTACAGCAGTATCAAATCATAATAATGCTACAACTTCAGTTCATGGCATTGCGGATACATCTTTGTTAGCAACTACATCTTATGTAGATAACGCAGACTCAGATTTACAAGACTCAATAGATCTAAAAGCACCAATTGCAAATCCAACATTTACTGGAACAGTTTCTGGCATTACAGCAACCATGGTAGGACTTGGAAACGTAGACAATACTTCTGATTTAGATAAACCAGTTTCTACCGCTACACAAACAGCATTAGATCTTAAGGCAAACCTTAATTCTCCAACATTCACAGGTACAGCAACAACAAACCATCTTGTTGTAGATGGTGACTTTACTGTAAATGGTACTAATTTTGCAGCAAGTGCAACATCTATTACAATTGAAGATAATATGGTTCAACTTGCACATCAAAATGCAGCAAATACAGTTGATCTTGGTCTTGTTGTAGCATACAACGACGGCTCAGCAAAGCATGCTGGTATTGTTCGAGATGTTTCCGAAAATAAATGGAAGCTGTTTAAAGGTGTAGCAACAGAACCTTCAACAACAGTTGATTTTACAGAAGGATCTTTAGATGATCTTAAAGTTGCAGCATTCGAAGCAACAACTGTAACACCTTCAAGCGGTGTAGTGTTCTCAGATGGAACACAAACAAAAGAGGGTGTTCCTTCAAGAACCCCGATTATTTCAAAGACCGCTGATTACACACTTTCAGCATTATCTGAAAGAGATTCATTAATTGAAGTTGATTCTTCTTCAGCAGTAACAATTACAATTCCAACAAATTCAGCAGTAGCCTTCCCAGTCGGAACTACTCTTGATATTCTTGGAATAAATACAGGATTAATTACAATAGCAGGAGATACTGGAGTGACAGTAAATGCTACACCAGGATTAAAATTACGTACACAATGGTCATCATGTACTCTATTTAAGCGTGGAGAAAACGCTTGGGTAGCTTACGGAGATCTAAAGGCATAGGAGATAAATAAATGAGTAAAAGAGCTGGAAGAAAATCTCAACAGTCTAATGACTTTTTAGAGCCATATAAACCAATAATTACATCAGTTACAGATGTAGGTACAAATAGACCATTTAATGATGGGTCTGCAAGCATAGCATTTGAATTGCCAGCAGGATCTCCAGATGCGACATCTTTCACAGCAACATCTAGTCCTACTGGATTAACAATAACTGGATCTTCATCTCCATTGGTTATGACTGGATTAGCATCAAATACTAATTATACATTTACAGTATATGCAACAAATTCTTATGGAAATTCACAAACATCAGATGCATCCTCATCTACATTAATTACAACAGTACCATCAGCACCAGTATCTCCTTCCGTTTCTTCAACAGTTGCCGACAGGGACGATGTTTCTTGGTCAGAACCATCTAGTGGTGGTAAATCTATTACATCATATACAGTAGTGTCTTCAGATGGACCATCTTATCAAAATATAGCAGCAACGTCATATCAAGTTTCAGAATCTGGTGGAACTACACAAAGTTATACAATTTATGCAGTTAATGCTAATGGAACATCAGCAGGAGCATCTACAAATTCAGTAACTACATTCTTTTCTCCACCATCATTCTTTGCACCTCCAGGGTTCTTTAGCCCTCCAGGATTCTTCAGTCCTCCAGGATTCTTCAGTCCTCCAGGATTCTTCAGTCCTCCAGGATTCTTCAGTCCTCCAGGATTCTTTAGTCCTCCAGGGTTCTTTGCACCACCAAGATTTTTTGCACCTCCAGGGTTCTTTGCACCACCAAGATTTTTTGGACCTCCGTATTTTGGAGGAGGAGCCACCTGCTTACACGAAGATACACCAGTAACAGTTGTTGGTGAAAATGACTCAATTGAATATAAACCTGCAAAAGATGTTCAAGAAGGAGATTGGATATGGGCAGTGGATATAGAAGAACTAGATCCAAATGAACCAGCATATTCATCATTATTCTGGATAAGCCCTACAGCAACCTTTAATGGTTTAGTTAAAACAGAGGTTATTAATAAATATACTTCTTTAGCTGAAGAAACAATAACCATTAATAATGATCCAAGTTCTAGATTTACAAAAGAACATCCAATGTTTATAACAAGAAATGGAGAAAATACATTCGTTTTAGCAAATAATTTGCAAATCGGTGATATTTTATCTAAGCATGATAATCAAGGCAACATATACTCAGAAACAATAAATTCTATAGAAACTATTGTAGAAGAGTGTGCAGTGCTTACATTTAATGCTGAGCCATATGATTTAATTTATGCAAATGGCATATTAACTCATAATAAATAATATAGACATATAAATAAAGTTTTGCTATAATTATTTTTTAAATACTAGCAGAAAGATATTTATTTTGGAAAAATTAGAAGTAGGATATGGCATATGGCTATACCGCAACGTATTTCCAGACAATCTTAATTTAATTACAAGAATAGAAAATGCTATTGATAATAGTAATGGAATTTATTCTTGGAAAGAAGCAATGGTTGGATGGAAACAAAAAATTCCAGAGTATAGAAATTGTTTAGATTTTAAAGTTTCTAAACCAAATAGTACATCAATAACTAAGAATAAAAGTTCAGTAGAAGTACAATCAATTTGGCAAGACTCCTACAATGCACAAAAAGAATGTCTAGATGATTATTGTAAAATGTATAGAATAAAATTAGATTATTGGGAATCTTTTAACTTTGTTAAGTATGAAGAGGGCCATCATTTTGAGGAGCACTCAGATCATGGAGATGCCTATGTTTGTACTGTATCTGGAGTAGGATATCTAAATGATGATTATGAAGGTGGAGAATTATTTTTTCCAAAAATTAATATATTTATTAAACCACAAAAGGGAGATCTATACTTATTTCCATCTTCATTTATTTATTCTCATAAATCAATGCCAATAAAGTCAGGAACTAAATACTCAATAGTTACAATGTTTGATTATAACGATAAGCACCATAAAGGACAATAATGTTAAATAATGCTGAATACCTAGCCCCAGGAATTATAGTTTATAGAAATGTATTCCCAGAATCAATGAATTTAATTCAAAGATTAGAATCAGAACTTTCAAAAGAAAATAATCCTTATAAATGGAAAACTGCAAAAACTGGGTATAATTTAGAAGATAAAAGATATAGAGATTGTGCTGATTTTAAAATTAAAAGTAACCCACAAGGTTATTTAATGTTAGGCGGAGAAAGCGTTACGCCAGAAAATAAAAAAGAAACAGAAATAGCTTTAGAAAAAGTTTGGCAAGACTCTTATAGCGCACAAATAGAACCAGTAGAAGATTATAGAAAAATATTTGGACTTGCACCATTAAATTATTGGGAATCTTTTAATTTTGTTAAGTATGGAGAGGACCAGCATTTTCAAGTACATTCAGATCACGGATATTCTTATATTTGTGTTTTATCTTCTGTTGGATATATTAATGACGATTACGAGGGTGGAGAATTATTTTTTGATAAGTTAAATTTAAAAATTAAACCAAAAGCTGGGGATCTTTACTTATTTCCTTCATCTTATATTTACTCACACGCAGCTATGCCAGTTACAAAAGGGGTTAAATACTCTATAGTTACAATGCTAGATTATTTAGAGGCACCACACACCCCAGAGTACAGAGAAATAGAAAAAAGATATACAGAAAATTATTTATAATGTATAAGATTAAGGCTTATAAAAATATTAATTCTGCAGATATAAAACAAATTAATATTAAAAGAGACTGGATGGACAATACTGTAGATGGACACGCATACAGATGTTTTCCAGTAACATTAGCAAATGGATTAGGATGGGGTTTATCTTTTCCTAAAGATATATCTTTTATTTGGGACGGAATTTCAGACACCTCTGGAAATCATGTAAAAATATTAGAAGGAGAAGAGTATTGTTATACAGAAAGAGCAAATGCTACAATTAGTTTCAAAACAGGTATAATATTTGAAACAGATAAAGACGTAAGCTTACTACAAATGCCTGTCCCAAATATGTTTATAGATGGAGCACAAGCATTTACAACAATAATGAGTACATCTTTTTTTAAAGGAGAATTTCCCTGTGCTCTAAGAATAACTAAACCGTTTACAAAAATTACAATTAAAGCTAATCAGCCGTTTATATCAATAGTACCAATATCTTTAACTAATTTACAAAATTCAATAATAGAAATTGATGATCCTAAGAATATGAAAAATAACATATCTTTAGATGAAAAAGAACACTTAGATGTTGTTAAAGAAAAAACAAAAAATGGAATATGGACCAATTTCTATAGAGATGCTGTTAATTATAAAGGACAAAAAATAGGAGAGCATGAAGTTAAAGCAATTAGACTTTATGTTAACAATAATGAATAAAATAATATTTCATTCATCTAGACCTTATAATAAAAATACTGAAGAATATTTACCCGTGCCTTCAAAAACAGAAATTCCAAACTGGTTTTCTAAAGCTAGTAAATATTGGAAAAACATGGATGGTTCATATATTGTAGATCATCTTGGTGAAAGAGGACTCGGTTTTAAATCATGCCCAGCACTTTTAGATTCATTTTCTATTGGTTATCTTTTAAAAACTCCATGTGATTTAGCATTTTATGAAAAAGATGGAGATATACATGTAGAAACCCCCAAAGGATTTGAAGAGTTTTGTGCAAGAAGAGAAGAGATGCCAGAGTTTGTAGTTCCACATGGATATAGAAAAACACATTTTCATTGGTGGCCAAATTGGTCAATGGAGACCCCAGAAGGATATAGCTTATTAGTTATAAATCCATTAAATAGATTTGATTTACCATTTTTAACAACTAATGGTATTATAGATAGTGATATGTACACAATTTCAGGACTTATTCCATTTTTCTTAAAAGATAATTTTGTAGGATTAATTCCTAAAGGAACTCCATATGCACAAGTAATTCCTTTTAAAAGAGAAGACTGGAAAATGGAACCTATTTTTCATGAAAAAAGAACTATGATAAAAAAACATGTTTTTACTGCAAGAAAATTTAGAGTAAAAGGCGGAGGAATATACAAAAAAGATATTTGGAAACCAAAGAAATATGAATAAAGGAGACTGTTATGTTTGAAAATGCAAACGAAAAAGATATTATACAAAATTTTGATGCCGTAAATGAAAACAAAGATATTAGAACTGCTAGAAAATCAATAACCCCTTCTGGATACTTTGGTTCTTCTTCTAATATGATTCAAGAAATAGAAAATTTTTTAACTGAGGAAGAACAAGAATTTTTATTAAATTTTGCAAAAAATAATAAAATATGGGACGTAACAGAATCACATTATAATGAAAATGGAACTATTATATATGACCATAGGCCTTGGGAAAATAGAGTCGCAACTCTTAATACATTAACAAAAGCAAACCCAGAAGTAGTTTTAATGTTAAGAGAAATTATAGAAAGATTGAAACCAGTAATTGAATCTTTTTATAATGTAGAAGCTACACCTACACACCCAGCAATTGTTAGATGGCCTAAAGGTACATATCAATTCCCACATGCAGATAAAGAGTTACACGAGGGCCCAGACGCTGGAAAAGAAAATGATTTTCCATGGTATGATCTAGGAACTATTTTTTATTTAAATGATGACTACGAAGGCGGAGAACTTCATTTCCCTAAACAAAATATATCTTTTAAACCAAAAGCAAGAGCAGCATATTTTTTCCCTGGAGATTTAAATTATATACATGGAGTTAATGTAGTAAAGGAAGGATGTAGATATACATCGCCCTGGTTTTGGACTATTACAAAATTAAAGGATAAAAATGTATAATATAACAAAATATAAAGATGATGTATTTACAATAGATGATTTTTTAACTGAAGATGAGTGTAAAAGAATCATAGATTATTTGGAAATGTCAGTACAAAATAATTATATTAAATGGAACCAGATCTCATTTTATGAATCTTATGCTATGGGATTTTGGGAATATGATAATAATTTAATTCCTTTTGGATTTAATCCAAAATATTTTCATGAGCTTAAAGAAAAAATAAAAAATGCTGGTGAAATCTGCTTTAATAATAAATTAAGCGAAATTAGTTATCATGCACAAAAATGGACAGAGGGCGCATTTGCAGGATTCCATTCAGACAATTCAGATGAACATGGAAACCCAACGGCTTTTCAAAGAAGTAAATATGCAATTTTTTTATATCTTAATGATAATTTTGATGGTGGTAATTTAAACTTTGAACACTATCCAATTAACATAAAACCAAAAGTAGGAATGTTAGCGGTTTTTAAAGGCGGATATAAAAATGAACATGAAGTAACAACAGTTAAAAATGGTGAAAGGTATACTATTGGATCATTTTGGGATGACGCAGACGCAGTCTACACAGATGAAGAAAAAGCTAAATGGGAAGTTGAATTAAAAGAAACAAGAGCTGGTCAAGAAGTTATGTATAAAAAATGGAAATCTGATAAAGAAAATGGAATAGTTCCAACTTATAAAAGTAAGTATGAAAACTAACAGGAGAAAACATGAGCAATAATATGGAAAGAATAGTATTATATCCAAAGGTAGAGGTATATAGAAATTTATTAAATAACGTAAATGATTTATATGAAACTATGAAGGAATCAGAAAAAACATCAGACGGAAAATATTATTTAAGAAAATGGGATAAATGGTCGGTTTTTGGAACTTATACTCAACAAAAACACGAGGAGTCAGAGCCAAGAGAATACGGTCAAATGTACGATAGAGAAAAACTATTATCTGATGAAGTTTATAAAGCGTATAACATTGCAATAGATGCATATATAAAAAATAATAATGTTGTCATGCCAGAAGGAGCTCAATTAATGTCTTCTTCATTCTCTAAATATAAAAAAGACTTAGATGTTTTAGAAAATAATTTAGCCATGCAGTACCATACAGATTTTAAAATTTTTGAATCAGAGTGGCCAGGGTCAAAATTTTTTCTAACATGTACAACTTACATTAATGATGATTATGAGGGTGGAGATATTGAATTTTTTATAAATGGAGAATTTGTTTCTCACAAACCAAAAGCAGGAGACATTTTAGTTTTTCCTTCTATCCCTCCATATTTTCATGGAGTTAAAACAATTAAAAGAGGAGAAAAGTTTTTTGTAAGAAATTTTATCACATATCTTTCTGAGGGTTCTAGATCTTGGTTAGAGAATCAAAAAATATACGGACCAAGAGAATGGCTTCAGATGGAAGAAGATAGAATTAAAAGAGAGATGCCAGAAGCAATGCTTTATTTTGAAAATGGAAAACAGATACAATATTCAGAGAAAATAAAAAATAATGAAAATAACAACATTAAATGATAATATTATTTACTATCAGAGTTTAATAAATGATATAGATAATTTTATTAATTTAATAAATAATATAGAAGAAGAATATGTTTATCTTTTTTCTAAATGGGAAAAATGGTATGCCAGCAATGCAGATGTTTTATATGGAGAATCTAGAGAATCTTCTTTTAGTAGTATATTAAATAATTGTAAAAAGGAATCAGATTCTTTTTTTATTGCAAAAACTATCAAAGAATTAGTAGATTTTTGCATTAAAGATTATTGTGAAAAAACAAAACAGGTCCCAGGATATTTGCCAGATCATTTTACAATTAAAAAATATAATACCGATGCATATATGGGTCCACATGTAGATACCGAAGATTTATTTGATAAAAAACAACCATCTATATCTATGGTTTTTTATTTAAATGATGATTACGAGGGGGGAGAAATAGAGTTCCCTAATCAGCAAATCAAAATAAAGCCAGAAGCTGGAAGTTTAATTATATTCCCGTCCTATCAACCATATATACATGACCCAAAACCAGTTTTATCTGGAACCAAATACATGATACCTCTTTTTTGGTTTAAAGAAAAGTTTTGGTAGATTTATTTTAATAATTAAGGTATAATAAAATAATGTCTTATAAAAATGTAATTGTAAAAGACTCACCAATAGGATACTGGCCGCTGTCTGAAAATACTGGCACAACTATAATAGATGAATCTGGATGCAATAATAATGGAACAGCGTCAAGTTTAAGCGTAGTAAAAATACCACTAGTTTCAGACGGATCATCAGTAGCTAGGCTGATGTCAGATTCAGTATATTTAATATTTAATACATTAAATAGCTATTCTCAAGAATCACTAACGGTTCCTGGATTTGCAAACAAATATTCATCTGACAATGATTTTAGTTTAGAGTGTTGGGTATATCCACAAATATCTGACCTATCAGAAATTGCAATCCTAGCAGATATAGATAATGAAATAGGAATTTTTTGGGATCAGGGAAATATAGTATTTAAATTAAATAGTGAAACGTTGTCATATACAATCCCAGACTTTAATCAAGCATTGCACATAGTTGCCACATATTCTGTAGACAGAATGTCTATTTATTTAAATGGAAGTTTGGCTGTATTCAAAACATTAGAAAGTTTTTCTTTTTCAAATACATCTCTTGAAATACAATCTGGACCAATAGATGGAGACGATAATTATTTTATTTTAGATAATGTAGCAATATATAGATATGCTTTAAACGAAAATCAAATTTTAAACCATTATTCGTATACTGGATATACCATACCATATCAAGTTGTAATACCAGACGACGGAGAACTTTTTGAATTTGTAGATAGTCAGATGAATAAAACTTTTACATATTCATACCCATACAATAAATCATGGGAAGGATTTTTAAATGAAGATGTGGTGTTAAATAGATCAGAAAATTATATAGAAATATTAAAAACAAATACTGTTGAAAATAAAGAATTTATAATAGAAGATATAATTTCTATACCATCAGCAATACCAATGGACTCATCAAAAATAGAATGGGCTGGACACAATGGCATTTCTGTAGAAACAAGTATAGATGGAATTACTTATGAACAATGTGTTAATGGACAATCAATACCTCAATTTTTAACAAGTAGCTTTAGCGATTCAAAAGTTATTTATTTAAAAATTACTATGTCGTCTACCGACACGTCGAAGTATTGTCCAAAACTATATAGCCTAACAATATCATTCTATAATCAGCAAATAATGTATTCTAGAAATGGAAATAGCTATTTATCAAAAGTTGAAGATTGCGACGCATACCTAGGGACAGAAAAACACCCAATATCTTTTAGAAATAATAAAAATGGAATCTTGGTTCCACTAGATTCAGGATTTAAGATAAATACAGATAAGCTAGTAAAATCAATAGAATTTTTCTATACGCCATACGATAACTTTCTTTCTGGTCCATCAACTATACCAGGATCAATAATTAATGTCGCTTTATTTGGAGACGGGGAAGCAGCAAGTTATTCATGGGATAATGGATTTACAATATCCAAAACCAATATAGAATCATTATATGTGAACACAGTAGACTATACAAGCGAAACCAATATGTCATATATATTTGCCCCAGGAAATCTACACCATGTAGTAATTTCATTTTCTGACTCAGTAACTGGAGAATTAATTTTTAATATAAATCAAGGGGATGGACCTAAAGCCCTATACCAAAATCTATCCCTATATACAGAAACCTTAGACTATAATAAAATTAAAAACCACTATAGTCTATATTTAGGAAAGTCTACCTATACAGCAGAAACTTCTGCCACCAACCTGTCAGAAAATTCAGTAAATTTATATAATAATGACTGGCTTGTGATACAAAACTCATAAATCTGAACATACTGCTGACAAGATATGGACTTTAACCAAGAATAATGGTAGAATAAATACCTGATGGATATTAAAAGAGTAAATCAAGAACTAATAGAAGAGACTATTCTAGGAATTTATGTCTGGGAAATGCCAGATGGTAGATGGATAGGCGATGATGATGGAAATTTTCTTTCTATTTCATCTAAAAAGGGAAACCGTTCTAGAATCGATGCACTTGCTAGAGAAGTAAGATCATATGGAATATATGAAGGAAAACCTAAATTTTTATCTGGTAGACGTAAAATAGATGATGAAGAATTTGAATATCAAAAACAAAGACTTGAATGGGGACTTACACCAGATCCACTAGATATTGGTGTTTATAAGGATTCATTGAAAAATGGAGGAAAACCGTAATGGAATTTATTGATGAAGAAAATAATCTATCTCAAGAAGTAAGTATATCAAATTCAGCAGATTGGTTTAAGTTTAATAATAAAGAAGTTACAATAGACAATGATCCATTTAATATTGATGAAGACTCATTAAAAAAAGTACACGGACTTAGTCCAGCTTTTAGACGTAAAATGTCTAGAGAATTTTCAAAACGTTTTATCGGACAAGAAAAAACTGGAACTCAACAAAATTTATTGCAACAGGCTGTAACTGGCTATGCCATGTTCGACCTAGTACAACCAGTTTATAACTTAGAATATTTATCTAAAATTTATGAAATATCTCCATATAACTATGCTGCAATTAATGCAAAGGTTGCAAATATTGTTGGATTAGGATATACATTTGTTGAAACTAAAAAGGCAAATGATGCATTAGATAATATTGAAGATCCAAAACAATTAGAAAGAGCTCGTCGTAAATTAAATAAACTAAGACAAGATCTAGATAATTGGCTAGAGGAAACAAACGAAGAAGAAACTTTCACAGAAACTTTGATAAAAGCATATACTGATCTTGAAGCCACTGGAAATGGATATATTGAAATTGGTAGAACAAGCGCTGGTAATATTGGATATATAGGACACATTCCTGCAAAAACTATGCGTGTTCGTAGACTTCGTGATGGCTTTATTCAATTGCTTTACGGTAAGGCAGTATTCTTTAGAAACTTTGGAGATCAGGAAACACCTAATCCAATCGCAGGGCAAGAAGATCGTCCAAATGAAATTATTCATTTAAAGAAATACACACCGATGAATAACTATTATGGCATTCCAGATATTATTGCATCACAAAATGCTATGGCAGGAAATGAGTTTGCTGGTAAATACAATTTAGATTATTTTGAAAACAAAGCAGTACCTCGTTATATTATTACTGTAAAGGGTGCCAAGTTATCACCAGAATCAGAACGTAAGCTTCTTGAATTTTTCCAGGTAGGACTAAAAGGTAAAAATCACAGATCATTATATGTGCCACTACCAGCAGATACAGCAGATTCTAAAGTTGAATTTAAAATGGAACCAATTGAAGCAAATGCTCAAGAATCTTCATTTAATGTATATCGTAAATCAAATAGAGATGAAATATTATTAGCCCATAGAGTTCCAATTAATAAAATTGGAGTTCCAGAAGGAGTAAGTTTAGCTTCTGCTAGAGATGCTGATAAAATGTTTAAGGAGCAGGTATGTCGTCCTGCACAAGATATTTTAGAGAAAAAATTAAATAGAATTATTGCAGAAAAAACAGATGCTGTAATTCTTAAATTCAATGAATTAACTCTAACTGATGAGGATACTCAGTCTAAAATTGATGAAAGATATTTGCGTATGCAGGTTATTACCCCTAATGAGGTTAGAATTAGAAAAGGTATGATTCCAATGGACGGCGGAGATGAGGTTGTTGTTTTAAAACCACAGCAACAATCAGAAATTAGAGCCCAAGCTGGAAATTCTAGAAATAGGACTCAAGAGAGATCTGCAAATTCCCCAGATATTTCAGGGGAGGCTAGAAATCCAAAAGGTGAAGGTCGTACCACCGCTTAATTATTAGGCAACTAGTTATTTGCCTTTTTATATATAGAAAGATAAAATTAAGCATATGAATATTGAAAAATCTTATTGGTCCAGCAATGGCGAAAATATCAATTTATCAGTTCCATTCACAAAAGTCAATCGTGAGAAGAGAACTGTATCAGGTTTTGCAACACTAGATAATCTAGATCAAACTGGTGATGTAGTTACAGCAGAAGCATCGCTTAAAGCGTTTGAGAATTTTCGTGGCAATATTCGTGAGATGCATGGACCAAATGCTGTTGGTAAAATGGTTTCTTTTAAACCAGAAACATTTTATGATCCAAAAAGCGGAGAATTTTACCATGGAGTATTTGTAGATGCATATATTTCAAAGGGTGCACAAGATACTTGGGAAAAAGTTCTTGATGGAACACTTTCTGGATTTTCAATAGGCGGAAAGATTATCGAATCAGATAATGAAGTAAATAAGTCAACAGGACAAACAGTAAGATTTATCAAAGATTATTCATTGATGGAGCTGTCAGTAGTAGACTCTCCAGCAAATGAACTTTGTAACATATTGTCAATTCAAAAAATGAATGGACAACTTATGTTTAAAGGTATTGCAGCAGAAACAAAAGTAGAAAATATTTTTTATTGTGAAGATAGTGATTCTGTATTTATGTCAACAGAATCAACATTTGTATCCCCAGTAAGTGGCAAAGAAGCAGAACTAATTGGTTGGGTAGAATCAAATGATGTTAATAAAGCTAAAGAAATAGAAAAGATTCTTGCTTCATTCAAGAAGACAAGATTAACGTTGCCTGAAACACAAACAATTGCAAAACAGGCAAACGAAGAAGGAGGTAATGAAGTGTCAGAAAACACAGAAACAGTAGCAGTAGAAGAAACTGCTCCAGTAGAAGTTTTAGCTCCTGCAGTAGATGCAGTAGTTGAAAAAGCTGTTACAGAAGATGTAGTAGCAGATACTTCTGCCGAAATCGTTGAAAAAGCAGCAGACGTCTCAGAAGTCGTCGTTGATGAACCTGATTTTGCAAAAATGTTGGGTGATCTAAAGGGCTTTTTCTCAGAAACTCTAAGCAAGGCTTCTGAAGCAAATGCAGCACAAGTAGCAACTCTTAAAGATACAGTTGAAACTTTTAGCAAGAGCGTAGAAGGCCGAATCTCAGAGTTGGCAGAGCAACACGCAGAACTCAGCAAGTCTGTTGAGAATATCAAGAACACGATTGATGGCGTACAAAAGCGTGTCGATGCAGTAGAATCAGAGACTGCAATAAAGAAGTCCTCTGACCTTGGCGGGTCTCAGGAAGTAAAAATCCAAAAATCAAAATGGAACGGTTCTTTCCTCGGTTCCGTAAACGAACTATTTAAATAAAGGGTAGGTGAAATAAAAATAATGAGCAATGAACTATTAGAAAAAGCAGTTGCTAGTGATACAACAGTAACTGGTACATTTGCTTCAACAACTGGTGGAGAAGGAATCCACACTGGGTCTGAAAATGGCAACGGTGGTCTTCTAAATCCAGAACAATCAGCACGTTTCCTCGACTATATGTTCGACGCAACCGTAATTGGTAAAGTCGCCCGTACAGTTCGCATGAAGGCTGATACAACTGAAATTGATCGCATGGGCGTAGGCGAAAAGCTTATGAAACTTGCAACTGAGGCTGACAACACTGCAGAAAACGCAGCTGTTACATTCTCAAAGATTTCTCTTTCAACAAAGAAACTACGTCTAGATTGGGAACTTTCAACTGAGTCTCTAGAAGACAATATTGAAGGTCCAGATCTAGAAGATCACATTGCCCGCTTGATGGCAACACAAGCAGGTAATGATATTGAAGATGTAATTCTTAACGGAAATACAGCTTTGTCATCTGATGCTCTATATAAGGCATTTGATGGTGTAGTAAAGATCGCAAAGGCAAACGGACACGTTGTAGATGCAGGCGGAGATACAATCTCTCGTGCAGTATTCAATGATGCTCTAAAGGCGCTTCCACGTAAGTATAAGCAACGCCGTACAGATCTTCGCTTCTTGTCAGGTTCAAACTTGATTCAAGATTATCTATACAATACTTCACAGAATATTCAAAATGTTAACCCACAAGATATTGCTTCTGGCATTATCCGTGGTGAGGTAGCTCCTGTATCTGGCCCAGCTGGATATGTAGCTCCATACGCATTTGGTATTCCAATTGTTGAAGTTCCATTACTACCAGAAACACAAACTGGTACATACTCAGGAACATCTGGTTCACACGGAGACGTCCACTTGACATTCCCAAATAACGTAGTTATTGGTATCAAGCGTGATGTAACTGTTTACCGATTCTTCTGGCCACGTAAGGACTCCATTGAGTACACAATGTATACTCGTGTTGGTGTTCAAATCGAGCAAGCAGACGCTTGGGTAGTTGTAAAGAACGTTAAGGTTGCTTCTTAATTAAGAATTAACCAATTGAAGGCCCCCAATTAATTTTGGGGGCTTTTCATTTAAATTTAGTAATGCTATAATTAAATAACTTAGACTAAGGAGAATATATGTCATTTGAGACATTAAAATTAGCTGAAATTAAAAAAGTAGCCGAAGACTTTGGCGTAGATATAGAATCAATAAAAAGTAAAAATGATATTATCGCAGCTTTAGCTGAAGAGGGTGTCACATGGGCAATATATGAAAAAACAATTAAAGATGTAGCACAAGCATCAGAAGAAATTGAAGTATTACCTAAATTTGATCCAAAGAAAAATCAAGATAAAGATTCAGTCTTGGTTAGAATGGAAAGAGCAAACTTTAGATACGATACTATGGGATATACTTTTACACAGGAACATCCATTTGTAGCAATGTCAGAAGATCAAGCTCAAGCAATTTTTGATAAGGAGGAAGGTTTTAGATTAGCCACACCAAAGGAAGCACAAGACTTCTATAACTAATTTAAGCCTTTAAAATGGCAGAGATATATAAAGATACAGTTACTCCAGTAAAAACTAAAATATTTTGGAATAACGAAATAGTTAATGCTGATAACGACGAAGTTACAGCTGAAATTTATGACATAACAAATGATATTTCTATAGATCCGCCAATTGATCCAGAAGCCATAATTTCTACTATGGATGCAGATAAAGTAGAAAATGATAATGGAACATATCAAATATCATTATCAAGATATTACACAAATAGAAATAGAAAATTTAAAATTGTATGGCTTTATAATATTGGCGGATTAAATGGAGAGCATTCAACATATCTAGATGTAGTTACTCCATACTGTAGTTTTGCTGAAGTTATAGATGATTTAGAATTAGGAACAGATCCTTCTGATCCAAAATATAAAACTTATCACGAGTTGTCAATGGCAGAAAAATATGCTCGTAAAATTATAGAAGATTATACTGGACAATCATTTTATTTATATAATGATGAAGAGATAATTTATGGTAATAATTCTGACGTATTGCCATTGCCATATAAAATAAATGAAATATATCAAATATATGCAGATGATATTCTTTTAGTAGATAATTTATCCACACCACCAGTTAATAATTGGGGGTATACTCCAGTAATTTCAGAAACTGGATTTGGAATTAGATTAGATAGAACAGAACTTGTTGATAATACTGTATATGTGGCAAACGGAATGATTCCTCCATCAATTAATGATTTGTATACTGGACAAGCTTTTAGAAAAGGTGTCAGATATAGAGTTGTTGGAAAATATGGATGGGACACAGTACCAGATGAAGTTGAACAAGCAACAATTCAATTAATTGGACACTATTTTGGAAAAGACAGAATGTGGGCAGATAGATATTTGAAGAGTGTTTCAACATTTGATTGGGACTTTGAGTATAATGATGCTGTATACAGTGGAACTGGATGCGCTTATTCTGATAAATTATTATCTGCTTATGTTTTATCAAATATGGTGCTTATCTAATGTACGATCTCATGGAAGCTGTGCTATCCATGAAAATGGATATATATAAACAATTTGATAAACAAAATGAAGATACTGGTGCAATAGTCAAAGAGTGGAATTATTATAAAACCATAAATTGTCATGCTAAAGGAGTTATAACAAACTCTGCTACTACCAGATCTGGCGATAAGCAAATATTTAATAATAAATATACTAACGAACAAATAATTCAAGTAAGAACATCTGAAAAGCTTACTGCTAGAGAAAAAATTACTAATATTAGAGATGCAGATGAAAATATTATTTGGGTAGAAATAGATTATCCAACAGAGACGCCTACCGTATTCGAGGTAATGGGAACTACACCAGTAACCGATCCATTTGGATATGTCGTTGCATTTAACTCCACTTTAAAGAGATCGGAGAATCAACAAATTGGAATCTAACGTAATGCTACTGCAGGCAGCATCTGGACTTGAGAGATTAATGTATAATAAAAATCCTAAAGGGGATATACAGGATAGCAATATTGCTCAAATCTCAGCAGCATTATATTATCAAGCAAATGTAGTGGCTAAATTAAGCAATAGCAAAAAATTTAAATCAGCATTTAAAAAAATTATATTTACTCAAATAGATAAAGATTTTGGAGAATATATAGACTCTCAAGCAAGAGCAAAACCAAGATCCCTACATCATGTTTATGAATGGAAAAAATTTGGTAATAAAAATGCTAGATTATTTAAATTAACATTTATGGATTCTGAAGGAATTTCATTTAAAATAGATTATCAATTTAAAGCATCCACATCCATGGTTCCAGCACCACAAGGTAGACGTAGACATGTATTTGCAAATAAAGCATCTGTGATGGAAGCTGGAATGCCTCTTAAAATTGCTCCACGCCATTCTCAGAGGCTAGTATTTGAATCTAATGGTATTACAGTATACATGCCTAAAAACGCTTCTGTGACCGTTCAGAGGCCTGGAGGACCTGGTGTTAAAAATCAATTTAAATTACAATATTCTAGATTCTTTAGTAGTGAATTAGTAAATAATTCTATTAAAAGATCTGGATTTAAAAATCTATTTAATTCAGAGTCAATGAAGGCTCTTAAAATACCAGCCTCTATTAAAAAAATTCAATATTCATTTTCTCCAAATACAATTAGGTCAATGGCGGACGCTGCAGTAGAATCATCATTTGGAGGAGTAGTATTATGACAGTAAATTATAAATTAGATGCAATGCTAGAAATTAGAAAGTTTTTATGGTCTGAACTAGTAGACGCTAATATATTTGATGAGGACGACTATTATAGCGATAATGTCGGAAGCACAATTGTTCCAATAATACCTGTTCAACAAGCAGCAGAAATGAATCAATTTTTGAGCGGAAAAAAGCATATCATTTACGATAAAATAGGAATGTCTTATGAAGACAACTGGCTGATATGTTGTGAGCAAATTTTATTTACCATATATTCAACAGACATATCTGAAATAAATGAAATTAGAAACTTCATGACAGATGTATTTAGAAGGATGGACGATTCGGCTAGAGATATCAATAGATCTGGGTCATTGAACGATAAATTTAAATTCCATAGTATATTTATAGCAGACATATCTCCGACAGAGCCTTCAGAGGAACTACAAGGATTTTTGTCTACCGATGTAATTATAGAGGCTAAATATTCAAGAATAACAGATTTAAACGGCAGATTCCAGTAGATTGCTTTAGGTCTTAATATGCCGTATTATAGGCTATGAGGAAAGAAGCCTAGCCAGCTTTGGTTTTTAAAATATATATATATAGTTTAAAACACAGGAGGTAACAAATACTATGGCACAATCCGTAGGTAATGCTAAAAATATTCTCGTTGGTGCATCTCCGTTGTTCTTGTCAACAATTGACGTAAACGACTCAGATTACATCGCAAACGCAGAAGCAGGTGTAGCAATTGCTTCAAGTGCTGGAACAGTTGGTGTCCCAGCTTTTGCAACAGGCGTATCTTACACAGATACACTTAATGCAGTAGATCAGGAAGCAGGTAAGTTTGGATATCGTAACGTTGGTTTTACTAACAACGGTCTTCAAATTACTTATAATCCAACATACGATTCAGTAACTGTAGATCAGTTGCTTGATACAGCTAAGCTGTTCAAGTCTGCAATGGAAGTTATGATCGCAACAGAAATGTCAGAAGGTACTCTAGAAAACATCGTAGCAGTATTCGGACAACAGGCATCATCAATTTCAACAACAGGAACTGGAACATCTAAGAAAGATACATTAGGTTTAGTTGCAGGTGCTCTTGGAGAATCTCCAACAGAGCGTCAACTTATTGCAGTAGGATTAGCTCCAACCGCAAATTCAACTGCATCTGAGCGTGTATACTATGCACGTCGAGTTTTGTCTGTACAACAGTCACAATTCTCACTTGCACGTACAACTCCAACCACATTCCCAGTAACATTCCGTCTTCTTCCAGATGCTAACTACTCTGGCTCAGAATACGGCAAGATTATTGACCGTGTATTGGTAGCATAAATTTAATTAATTTAAATTGTAGAGGCCCCCATTAATTTGGGGGCTTTTCTATTTGTAGTGATAATGCCATTATGTTATAATAATTAAGACAAATCCGAGGAGGATAAATTGGCTACAACAGTATACGATGTAGAAGAAATTGAACTACAAAATGGCTCTAAAATTAAGTTAAAGCCTTTAACAATTAAAGCCCTAAGAGAGTTCATGCTTGAAATAAAGAAAACTGAAAACTCAAAAACAGAAGATGAAACATTAACAATTCTAACTACAGCATGTGGTATTGCAATTAAATCACAAGTACCAGAATTGGTAGCAGATAGAGATAAATTAGAAGATGCACTAGATATGCCAACCATTAATCGCATTCTAGAAGTATGTGGTGGAATTAAACTTGACGACCCAAACCTTCTAGCGGCAGCGGTTCTGGCTGGGCAGAACTCGATTTAGCCGCATTATTAGGAGAGGTTTTTCTTTTAGGTAATTGGAAAAACTACGAAGAACTAGAAGAAAATCTTTCAATGCCAGAGTTAATACAAACATTTAAGGCAATGCAAAAAACTGAAGATGAAAAAAGAAGATTCTTAGCATCACTTCAAGGTGTTAACTTAAATGAAGAAGAACAAACAGAAGGTCCTACATTTGATGATATACGAAGAAAGGCCCTAGGAATAAATGCAAAAGGAGATGATATAGTGTCACTTCAAGGTCAGTTTGCTTTAGAGGCTGGGTTCGGAATAGGAGCAGGTTTAGGATACTCTAAGGGGTAAACTATAATAAATGGCTGAAGAACAAATAGTAACACGAATAGTCGCCACGTCCGACTTTTCAAATCTTATTGTAGATCTCAATAAGGTATCTTCAGCCTTAACAAATCTTCAAACAAAATTAAACGCAACAAATAAAAACTTATCAGCACAAGTTGCTGTAATGAATCGTTCTTTTGCCGAGACACTTCGAAGCACTGGACAATTTTCTACACATTTTGTTAATTTAACATCTGATGTAGATAAGTTTGGCTCTCAATTAGATAAGGGCCAAATTAAATTAAGACAGTTTTTTCAAGTATATCAAAGTCATTTAAAAACTAACGGCGGACTAATCAGGCAATTAGCACAACAACAGGTGCAGCTACAGAACGCAGTACTCCAGCCATTAGGTAAAAATGCTGAAGGATTAATGCAATATAATGTGCATATTCCAACAGGACTTGATAAAGTAAAGAGTAAAACAGCATTAGCAAGACAAGAATTACAGATCATGAATCGTGTAGTTCAAGAAGGTGCTAATTCATTAATTAACTGGGGTAAAAATACACAGTGGGCAGGTCGTCAGTTAACAGTAGGCTTAACAATACCGTTAGCAGCATTTGGTAAAGCATCAGCAGATGCATTTAGAGCAGCAGATCAAGAATTAACAAGATTAACTAAGGTATACGGCGGACTTGCTGCAACTTCAGCAGCAGAATTAGCAAAAGTAAGACAAGACGTAACAGCAACTGCAACTGAATTATCTAAAGCATATGGATCATCATTTAAAGAAACATTAGCTCTAGGTGCTGATATTGCTGCAACTGGTAAACAAGGAAATGAATTACTTGGATCTATAAAAGAAACAACACGTCTTGCTGTACTTGGTGAAGTAGATCGTCAAGATGCAATGAAAGCAACTCTTGCAATTCAATCTGCATTTAAATCAAATACAGATCAATTAGCAGAATCAATTAACTTTTTAAACGCAGTTGAAAACCAAACATCAACAACTCTTAATGACTTGGTAGAAGCAATTCCTAAAGCTGGTCCAATTATTAAAGGACTTGGTGGAGACGTACAAGATCTTGCACTTTATCTTACAGCTATGCGTGAAGGTGGAATTAGCGCATCAGAAGGAGCTAACGCATTAAAGTCAGGCCTTGCTTCTTTAATTAATCCAACAAAAGTTGCAACAGAAATGTTTGCAGGATTTGGAATAGATTTAAAGGGTATAGTTCAAAAAAATGCAGGAGACACAACTAAAACTATATTGGCTTTACAGGCAGCATTAGATACATTAAATCCTTTACAAAAACAACAGGCTATTGAACAATTGTTTGGTAAATTCCAATTTTCAAGAATGAATGCTTTGTTTGAAAATCTTGGAAAACAAGGAAGTCAGACACTACAAGTAATGGATTTAATGAATGCAAGCGCTGCAGACCTGGCTAATATTGCAGGTCGAGAATTAAGTATGGTTACAGAATCTGCTTCTGGTAAATACCGTAGAGCATTAGAAGGATTAAAAGCAGATCTAGCTGGCGTTGGCGAACAATTTTTAACTATTAATACTCATTTAATTAATATGGTTGATGGAATTTTACAATTTGTTAATAAACTACCAGGACCAATTAAATCTATATTAAGTTTATTTGGCGGACTAACGGCTGTAGCTGGTCCACTTATTATGTTAACTGGTGTACTTGGAAACTTCTTTGGCTATATCATAAAAGGTGTATCACATTTTAGAGCACTATTTAAAGGTGGAGAAGGATGGAGATTACTCACACCAGAAATATTAGCTGCTAATAAAGCAGGTGCACTTGCAGAAACAACATTCTATAGCGATGCAAAAGCTGCAGATATATTAAATCAAGCAATAACTAGACTATCTGCTTCATATACAAAACTTGCAGCGGATGCAAATAATGCAATTATAGCAACAAATCCAGGAGTATCAACAGTAGGCGGAACACCATTAGTATTAAGTAAACAAGAAAGAATTGCAAATCCAGCGCATCCTCTTATTGGTAAAATAGATGAAAGAGCTGCTGCTCATTCTAGGCCAAGAGGAAGAATGACAAAGTCTCAAAGAGACGCACAAACAATTCACTCTGTTACTCCTAATCCAATACTTGTTAATCAAAAAATAGGACAGGCACCACAAATCTTTACATATCAAAATATGCCAGATATTCCTGGATTGACAACACAAGGTGGAGTATCAACAGGTATTGTTGCTGGAGAAGCAGCTAAGTGGCACTCATTAATGGCAGCTCTTTCTATGCAAACTAAGCAAGAAGTTGCAACATTAAAGAAAGAAATTTCAACAACAGGAACAGTAAGTCAAGAGTTTTTGACAAGCTATTCTACAATATTACCAGCAATGACTAGAGTAATAGATAATGCAGTACTTGAATCTCAAGCAATTGTAAGACAAACAATGGCTGGTAAAATGCGTGTAGATCAAGCACAAGCAGAAATTATTCGTATCAATGCACAATTAGAACAAGCAATGATACAGACTACAACACAAACAGCACAGCAAATGGGTAGAACTGCAAACTTAACAGCAGTTCCATTACTAAATCAACCTATAGTTGATAAATCTGGTAAATCTAATTTAAGAGAATTGTTTAGATCAGGAAGACCAGTAAAACGAATGCTTGATGCAATTGCTAGAGCAACTGGTGTAAAGACTTGGGGTGGCGGATATTCTATAGAAACTACTAACCCAAAGAGAATGAATCGTGGAAGCATAGTTCCAGGAACAGGAAATACAGACAGCGTCCCAGCAGTTCTTACTCCTGGAGAGTTTGTTGTAAATAAAGAAGCTACTGCTGCTAACTTACCTTTATTGACTGCGATCAATGAGGGTTATGGAAAAGGCGGACCAAACTTTAATGATGGCGGACTATCTGATTTACAATCAGCACACTTAATGAGATCTTATCAATTGTTAGAAGACCCAGCAATTCAAAAGGCATTAGTTGCAGCAGGACAAGATCCAAAGAGATTGACCAGCTTAACATTCCAAGGATTTGGTCAGGGAACAACTGCAGCGATACCTAGAAATATAAATAATTTAATGGCTATGGCTTGGGATGGAAGTAGTGCAGAAAGATCAATCAGAATAGCAGAAAATATGAAGCTTCCAAGGCATTTACGTGGAGACATAATTCCACTTACAAATTCTGATGCACAAAGGGTGTCAAAATTCTATAAAGCAATAGGTATCCCTGCTGTTGCTTCTTTCTTTGACCGTAAAGATTATCAATCTGATTTAATAAAAAGAATTGCTGTTGCAAGCGCAAAAGCTAGAGGTGTTTCTTCAACAAAAGATTTTAATTTATTCTATCAAGAAGAATTAGCTAAAACCACAAAAGCATTTAATCAAGGAGCAACTCATCAAGCAATTACAAGAGGCTTAATTAATGAATTTATTGTTGATCCAAAAACTTCTGAATTCAGACCTGACGCATTAAAGAAAGCTTATGTAACAAATGTATCAAGACAAAGAGTAAGGGTTAGAACAGGACAATCTGTACCATACTCAATAAATAGAGGATCAGAAGAGTATTCAGCAAGACAAGCTGCAAGATATGGTGGAGGTAGATGGTCAAATCTATTACCTCTAACAACTAAATTATTTGGCGGAAGACTCAGAATGAATTCTGGAGGACTTGTTCCAGGATATCAAGACGGTGGACCAGTTAAACCTTCAATGCTTGGTGGTATTGGACAAAACTTAGGATATATGGGCGCCATGATGGGCGGAGCAACATTAGGTGGACAATTTGGTGGCACAATGGGATCAATTGCTGGTTCTATTCTTGCTCCTGCAGTATTCACATCACTTACTCAAAAAATATCTGCAGTAAACAAACAAGGAATGGCCTCTGCAGGAATCTTTTCAAGATTAGGTCCAATAATATCAAATCCATATGTTATGGCTGGTGCGGCAGTAATTGGCGTAACCGCTGGATTAATGAAATTAAAATCAAGAGTAGAAGAATTTTCAAGAATAAATAGATTGGCATTTTCTGGCGGAGTAAAGCCAATTAAAGATTTTGATTCTGAATTAAAGCAGGTTATTAAAAATATTGAAGATACAAGAGCAACTGCAGAATTATTACATGCTCAAATGAATTCAGCTGGAATTTCTGGATTAACATTAACAATTAAACAATTTGCAGATTTAAGAGAAAAAGTTAAATCTACACATCCAGAACTTGTTAAGCTATTTAATCAAACACCATCAGATAAATTAAGTCAAGTTGCTGAAGGATTAAAAGCTCAATTTGTTGCAGCAGGAGACTCAGCTGCAAAAGCAAATGCTAAAATTGCAGCATTGCTTGCAGAATCAGGTAAGGCTGGATTTATACAAGTAGTATTAGGCGGACAAGGTTTAGCTGGAATAACAGATGCAAAAACTGCTATAGATTCTATGCTCAAGTCTATGTCAAGGTTTAAAGACGCAAAAGATAGAGCAGCAGGAATGCTACAAATATTTACATCTATGGGAGACTATATTGGTAATGCTAAAGATAAATCAGCTGCATTAAAAGAACAATTCGATGCAATAGGAAAATCTAATCAGGCTAATGTTAAGTTAACAGAACAGCAAATAAATGAAATAGCTAAAACAAACCCTATGCTTGCTGCAATATTAAGCACATCTGATGACATAGGAACAGCTTTGGCAAAATGGAGACTATCCCTTGCTGGAGTTCAAAGAGATTTAAATGGATTAACAAATCAACAACTAAAAGATTTTGCAGCAGCATCAGAAGCAATAGGTGCTTATTATAATAAATTGCTTGATGTATCAAGTAAAGAAGCTCAAAGCAATATTATGACTGGCAAACTTGCAAAAGATATTGATGCATTTAATAAAAAGCAACAATCTGCAGGTAAAATAACTGTACAAAATTTACAAGATCAAATTGATTTAAAAAATAAACAAATTGATCAAATTAAAAAAGAAGGCGAAGCAAGAAAGAAAGCCTTAAGAGACCAGCAACAAATTGAAGATGTTAAATTACAAATTCAACAAGAGCAATTAAATTATCAAATAGCTCTTGCTTCTGGAGACATGGCATCTGCTGCACAGGCTCAAATAAATATTCAAAGACTTGTAGGACAGCAACAATTAAAGGCAGCCGAAGATGCTATAGATGCAGCAGTACAGGCAAAGATAGATGCATTACAAGCTCAAATAGATGTATTAAATAAAAAATCAACAGCAGCATCAAATGCTGCTGCAAATAATAAACCAAAAGAATCTCCATATGCTTCTACATATCAACAAATTCAGGGAGTATACAAAGAATTCTCATTAGGTAATATAGATGAAAAAGAAGCCATGAAGAGGCTTAATGATTTAATTAGACAGTTAGAGCAAACTCCAGGCGGAAAGAAGTACTTAGCAGATCTAGGTGTAACAGGATCAGCAGGAAACTTAGTTCGTGAAGATAGAGAAACTAGAAGAACAGATATTGATCCTAATACAACACAAGGCGCTGCTTTATTAAAAGCACTACAAAAAGGATCAGATAACCTTGTTGTAAATGCAATTGGAAAATCAAATCAATATCTAAAAGATATTTTAGCTGCAATTAAAAATGAAGGAGTTAATCTAGATGCAGGAAAAACAGCATCAGATAAATCATATGATTCTGTATCTGGAAAGACTGCAGCTGGTGGATTAAATACTACTGGTACAGCTAAGGTTTATGATGCTAAAACATTAAATGCAGCAGCAGGAAAAGCATTTAATGATAGAAATTCAGCATCAGCAGCAGGCGTTGGTAAGTCATATAGGCTATTTAGTTTTGGCGGTAAAACCTATGCAGTAAGCACTGTTGACGGATTAATATATGAATTTGATACAAATAAAAATACAACTTCTAAGAGCAATGTTGGCGTAGCCACACTTGCATTAGGCGGAATGGTTAAGAGATATTCTTCTGCAGGATATGTATCTGGTCCAGGTACAGGAACATCCGATTCTATTCCAGCAATGCTTTCTAATGGTGAATATGTAATTAGAGCAGCAGCAGTTAAATCTATAGGAACCCCAACACTAGATAGAATTAATAAAATGGCAATGGGTGGCTTAGCAACAAAATACAATATTCCAAGAATGTCCATGGGTGGAAGAGTTAATATGAATCAAGCTGGATTAGCCTCTACATCTAATTCATTATATAATATTAATGTTACACTTAATGGAAGCAACCTATCGCCAGACGATGTTGCAAAAGCAATTGAAGCTAGAATGAGAATGATTGAAACTAAAGAAGGAAGAAATAGGTTATTTGTATGAGCGCATTAATTGTTCCAAGAGGATCTATTCTTCAAATACAAGGTTACGATTCAACCACTAATGGCGGCGATGGCACATTAAAATATAATAAAGTAACAGAACATAATAGATCCCAGTTTGATATCACTCCAGAAAGAATAGAAAAACAAACAAGAATGGGAAATGGTACATTAAGAAAATACTTCGTTGCAGATAAAAAAACTTTTAATTTATCATGGGATATGTTGCCATCATACAGAACATTAACTGTAGATGGAGCCTGGGGAGCAGAAGACTTAAGGACATTCTATAATAGCACAGAAGGAAAATCTTCTTTTAATATTAGGATAAATTTTGCAAAAGATGGAACAAATCAGGAATCAGTTAATTACGAACAATACAGTGTAATGTTTGGAGAATGTAATTTTATCGTACTAAAAAGAGGCCTACAGCCATTTTGGAACGTTTCCTTAACAATGGTAGAGGTTTAACATGATAACTTCTTCTACTGCATTAAAAAATATATTTTATAATAAAGCCAGCGTTATTATTAAATCTGGGTGTTATATTGAATATAATATGAATACTATGTTAGATGGAATATCTGTTACAAATAATATATCAGACTCTTTATATACTTCACAAATTGTTAACGCAGCAGATCAACAGGTATGGCCAGCAAGTAGACCAAATCCATATAAAAAATTATTTCCTGTAGACTCTATAGTAAAACCATTTAGACCAGAAAATTCAGGAATTAAATATTTTATATTAGAAAAAGTTAGCAACGGATCTGGAACAGATGTTCCTAAAAATAGTTTTTCTTCATATAGATCAGTCAGCTATCCAGAAAGCCAGCCAAGAATATATTATCCAGGAGCAAGCACCTATTATAAATATTGGGTTACTCCACAAAATACTGGAGTAGATGTAACAGTTAATTATTTAACATCTGGTACAAAATTTGCCCTAACAAATAAAATAGTTATTAAATTTGAAAAGACACATAGCTTGCCATCTTCATATACAATTAAAATAACTAAATCAGATAATACTCAAGAAACAATTGCAAGTTCTTTATCTACCCCAGCAAATGGAATAGTAAATTTATACTATAATGGAACTACATGGTCAGCAAATCAATTATCAGAACCATATTCATTTGCTAACCCAGTATCTATAAAATCAATTAATATCACAACGCCAAGCGCAGGAACAGATAGAATTATTGGTCTTATTGAAATTTCTGCAAGATGGGTAAAAGATATATCTGACGATGTTGAGTCATTTGATATAAGCAAAGAGGCATCATCAAGCTCAGAAGATTTATTGCCAGTTGGCAAGGTAACATCAAATAATATATCTTTAAATTTAATTAAATACAATCAAACATCTTTGCAATATGCTTCCTACAATAGATCTGTTGCCTTAAATTCTTCTTTAACTTATATGGTAAAGAATGCAAAATTAACTCCTTATTTTAAAATATATCATGCTGACGGAGCAATAACTGAAGGTTTAGAAAAATATGACAAAATATATCAAGGTCAATTTTATGTAGATGAATGGAATATCGGTGCATATGGAGAGGTTTCTGTTAATGCATTAGATTCGGCAAAGTATTTAATGGAAGTGATATGCCCAGATGTTCTATGTGAATTTTACCCAGCTACAGCAGTAATACGTAGACTTTTAGATTCTGTAGGATATACAAATTATAAATTTAATCTTACATCAGAAACAGACTCTTCTGTTCCCTTAATTAATTATTTTTGGACAGATGGATCAAAAACAGTCTGGGAGTATATCCAGGAAATATGTAGAGATATACAAATGAATGCTATTGTTGATGAAAATGATATTTTACAATTTTATAGCAGAAATTACATGTATGGTCGTACAACAAAAGATTGGAATTTTTATTACGAAGCAGAATCTAGTATTTTGCCAAACATAGTTGATTTTTCACAAAAAGAAATAGCCTCTGCAAATCAAGTTAAAGTAATTTGGTCTACTCCAACATCTACTTCATATTTAGGAACATCTGGACCTCTTTGGCAATCACCTACTAAATTTTTAGTAGCAGGAGGACTTCTGGAACCTCTAAGCGCTTCTGGTAATCAATATCTAGCAATTAAATTTGAAACATTAGATAAGTATAGTAAATTTCAATCAGGATTTAATTTTAATGGATACTTTTTAGTAGATTCTGAAATAATTGAGTATGATGCAATGGGATATCAATATGTTCCAAAAGATTCAAACGACTTAACATTTATTAACATATGGATTGAAAATGCTGCTGATTTAAATAAATATACAAATTTTGCAAAACCTGGATCAGAAAATATAGCGTCGGATATTTATATTAAACCAAATGGTAGATATAGAATTAAAACTAGAGGAGCTTTAGGTACTACAGCCGCAGCACATAATTCTAGTGGTGTTCCATCAACTCAGTATGCATGGACAGGAGTTTTATTATAATGAGTACGTATACAGCAATACTTGATTTAGTTATAAATCCATCTGAAAATGGAGCAGTTATTACTGCAGAAACATATCCAGGTTTAAGCGATCCTACTAATTATAATGTTCTTATTATTAGAGAATTTGATCAATATGAAACGACAATACAAAATTTTGATACACAATCTCAACCAATTACAATAAGTAATTTATTAAGTGGAACTTCTTATAAAGCAGTTGTTATACCATCTTTAAATGGAGTGTTTGATCCAAGAGGTCGTTGGGAAAAAAGATTTAGCACTTTAACAAATTATGGAGGACAAACGGTTTCTCCAACAAGGCAAGATTTTAAAGTCAGCAAATCTTATTTACAACTAGCAGTAACCGAAACTCAATATGCAAAAAAACAATCTGCTTTATTTTATAGAGATTTTGATTCAATAGAGGTACCTACAGTTAAAACAGTATCTTCTGTTAATGGAAACTCATATAATACTGGATACTTTTCTTTTGGAACTAGTATATTAATGGATAATATTTTAGATAATACCAAACAGTCTGGTGGGATAGGATTCTTTTTAAATAGCTCTGGAACTAGTGGCTATTACTTAATTTTAGAATCAACTACTTCAGCTTCAGCTGTATTAGATAAAAAATCAGTAAGAATAGAAAAATGGGTTGGAAGCAATAAAATTCCATTAAAAGAAATAGGTACAAGAACTGAATCTACTATAGAGGGTATTTATGGAGGAAGAACATATAATATTGATATTAAAGTTAAGATTGATAATCAAACAGTATTTATTGATGCTTTTATAAATGGCTACAGAATATCAGCCACAGATACAACATATAAAATTAATAATGCTGTTCAAGTTAAATCTGTTATTTTAGCACCAAGTAAAAAAATTGGATTAGTCTGTTCAAGAGGTCAAGTTGCATTTGATTATGCATATGCAAATACTTTAAAAGATTATCAATATGATGACAGATTTTTAGAATTAAATATATATCAAGGACAATTTAGTAATGATTTAATAAATACTTCATACGGAGATTTATCTTACATGGCAAATTACGGAGAAGATGAGATTGCTTCAGGTAATAAAAGGGCTACTGCTGTTGATGAGTTTGGAACCGTAATAAGAGAAATTGTAAAAACAGATGTTTCTTTTTCTAAGAGACCATCATATCCAGTAAAATGGAGTACAGGAATAAATCCTTTTGCTAAAATACTTGGGCAAAAAGTTTCTAACTTTGGATCTCAAGCATTTGTTATGAATAATACATCTACCACTATTCCTTTATCAAACGGGGCTGAAGCGGCATTTGTTTTATGGGGTAATGATCTAGGAGACTCTGGAGAACTAATATATAGTACAGATGAACTAAATGATTATGTTACAAAAGAACCAGTTACATTTAAATCATTTTGGTTACAAAATGAGGCAGATGTAAAGTCTTTAGCAAATTGGATTAAAAACAATGTTATTAACAGAGGTAAAATAGTTAATATGAAAATATTTGGAAACCCTTTAATTTCTGTAGGAGACATTGTTTCAATTAAATATACTTATCAAGGACTAGCAGGAACAGAAAGCTTCATTGTTACAGAGGTAAAGCATAGATATTCTGAAGGATTGGAGACGGAGTTATCCTGTAGAACTTTATAGTTTTAAAATGGTATAATAAAAAATATGGTAAATTCAAATAAAAGAAAAGACTTAAAGGACTTAAATAGAGGCCAAGTAATAGTCCTTTCAGAAGATAGTGTAGATAGGATTATTGCCTATCCAACTGAATATTTAACCATAAAAGGCGGGTCAATTGATTATTCTAAATATCTAGCATCTAGTTTATATTCAGGAGAATCAGACGGAGAAAATTATGTAAATGAAGATGGAGAAAGACCTGTTGATGGAGGAGATCTAGAGGAGATATACCTAGATATACCAGAGCTAACAGATATTGAAAGTATTACATATGAGCCATATTTTGACGCAGCAACTAAATCACAAAAAATTAGAGCTATATTAAAAATAAGAAACTCTAGCAAGAATCCATCAAATATTGACGGTGTAGATGCTAGAATATTTAATCCAAGTGTTATAGTTACAGCAATAACACCACAATCAACAAATAAATCAGTTGCGTTTACAGCGCCTACACCAGGAACACCTTCAGTTTATTTCAAACGAAATGGAACATCAATAGCTTGGGGTTGGAACAATGTTTCTGGACTTGGATCATTTTCAGAAGTAAGATATGATTGGATTATAAGTTCTTCAAGCTCTCCCACTGCTCCTGCACTCGAAAGCGGATCAGAAACATATTCAACTACTAGTTCTTATAATATAGGAAATAGTGGAGTTATGAAAACATATAGAGTAAGTTCAAGGGATGGAGATGTTGATGCAACTTCATCATTTAGATGGCTTAGAGTACAAGCAGTAGTTACAGGAACAAATGGAATAGAATATTCTTCATCATATTCTACACCAATTTAAGGAGAATAATGATTACAAAATTTGGAAAAAGATTTTTAACTAATCTAATTGCAGGAAATACAAAAAGTTTAAATAAAGATATTGCAATAGGTATAGATCTTACAGAAGCAACAGAAAACGATACTAGACTTGGATTTGAATTTTATAGAGTACCTGCTTTATTTGGATCAACAGAAATTCAAACAGTTGATAATGTATCGACATATTCTGTAATATTTAAAGCATCTATTCCTCAAGATGTTGAAGGGGAAATAAATGAAATAGGATTGTATCCATCTGATAGATCTTCAATTAATAATTTTGATAGTAAATTTTTAACAGATTTTTCTAACTATTTAGACTGGACAGATGAAGACTTATTCAAAGCAGATTTTTCTACCAATAATCCTAAAATAGGAAATAATATAATAGTTATGCAGTCAGATGGACCAGCCTCAAATGAATATTTCTATAATATAGAAAATTTAGATTTATCTGGATATAGCGTAAACGATACTTTAAGATTAGCATATAGAAAAATAGACGATAATCTAGAATCTATAATAATTAAATTTTATAGCTCAAGCACTGAATATTTTGAATATGAAATTACACCACCTGCTGGAACTGGAGATCAAATTACAGAGGATATCTCCATGTCATTAATATATGCAGGAGCAACTAATCCAGCACCAGATAAATCATTAATAAATAAAATTGGTATTACAATTACTCCATCTGGAACTGACACTACCTATGTTGGTTTTGACGGATTAAGAATTAATGATGAAGATACCTTTGATCCATTTTTTGGATTAATCAGTAGATCTGTAGTTATAAATACTACAACAATATCTGGATCTTCTGGAGAAAATACAATAGAGGTTGACTCTATAAATAACCTATTTATAGGACAAAAGGTATCAGGAACTGGAATTGCAACTGGTGCAACCATTACAAATATTGAAGATAATACCATAACCTTATCAAGCAACAATACAGCAGCAGTTTCTGGTAATGGGTCTTTTTATGGAATTAAAAAAGTTGCTGGCAGATCTTTAGATATAGAATATAAATTGGATTTAGACTGGAACTAATATGACAACATATCAGGATCTATTAAAAGATACATCAGTAGCTATCGAAAATGGTAACTATTTTGTTGTAACTATTACAGATCTTGAATTAAATAAAAATTATCCAATTCAATTTAGATGGAAATATAAAGATGGAACATTTGGTCTTTGGTCTGCATCAAAAACATTAACTACCCCAGGAGAAACATTACCAGGAACACCAGATCTTCCAGTAGGAAGCGTTTCTGCAGAACCAGGTTTAATAAAAATAACATGGAATGGTAATGACGCAGCAGGAAGAGCAATAACAAATATAGATAGAGTTGATATTTATATTGATGGTTCTCCATTTGATGGCGAAAAAGCGGCAGGAAGTTTTAAAACAGCTGGAACTCAAACAATAGCCGCACCTGCAGGACAATATGCCGTTGCGTTATATGCTATATCAAGTTACGGTGCTAAGTCTGCTGTAAGTTTACCAAGATCAGTAATTGTTCCAGCTATAACAGAAACAATTCTTTCCCCAGAAGATCCAGATATTCCAATAGTAACCGCTGGATTAGCTTCTGTAATTGTTGAATGGAATGGAAAAAGATTAGATGAAAACGGAGATCCAGTAGATTTTACTAAAGGAAGTTTTGCTGGTGCAAAAGTATTTATAGGTACTACAGCAGGATTTACTCCAAGCAATGATAACTGGGTGCATACATTAAATTTTGCAAATGGATCAAATAAAGTTTCAATAGGTGTTGGAACTATTATTGATAAATCTTTAGGTACAACATTAGATTATAATACTCCATATTATGTAAAAATAGACACAGTAAATGCTAGTGGTACTGCAAACGGACAACCAGTAGCAGCAGATGGAAACCCTATTACGGTTTCTAAATTACCAGCAAGCGAAATTAGTACTGGAATAATAACTGCAGATGCATCAATTACTGCAGGTGTTTCAGGCGGACAAAGAGTAGTTATATCAGGCAGTTCATCTCCATTTATTATTTATGGAACAGATGGAACAACAAAACTATTAGAATATTTGGCAAGCGGAACAGCTGGAACACTTGCTATAAAAGGATCAGGAACATTTACTGGAAGTTTAGAAATAGGTTCTAGCAATGACATATTTAAAGCGGTACCAGCAACAGGAATTTGGCTAGGACATGCTGATTTTGCAAGTGCTCCATTTAGTGTTTCAAAAAGTGGATACTTAACATCAACCTATGGAGAAATTGGTGGTTGGAATTTAGGAAGTTCATATTTACAAAACTCAACAGGAACATTAAAAATTAATAGCGGAAGCGATCCAAATATATTTTTAGGAAGTAGTTCTGGATATCATTTTAGATTAACCCCTTCATCAATATCACATTATAATGGTGGATCTCCTACTGGAAAATTTACATTAACAGCAAGCCCTGGAAATGATAGCTCACACCTTAGCATGTCTGGAAATATTACTGCGTCTACGATAACAGGATCATCTTTTGTTGTAGAAGAATCATATAATAAATGGAATTCTGAAAAGTTTACTGTAGGAGATGCTAATACAAGAATAGAATCATTATCTAGTAGTAATGTAATTACTTTATACTCTGGTGTAGTTCCACTAGAATTTTCATCAACTGAAATAGATACAGAATCTGGAGATACTGGAAGTTCTGGATCTACGTACACTCCATTGTCCAGAATAGAGTTAACTCCAGACGGAGTTGAAATTCAAAATATACCTGGGGTTGGAAATGGATTAACAGCTTTAGGAAGCCTTGAATATAATAATAGCGGAGCACCTAATACTGCTATAACACAATATATTAGTGGTGGATATCCAAGTACTGGTACAAATGGCCCAACATATAATTATGGAAAGGCTGCAAGATATAGAGTAATTATTGCAGATCCATATGATGATAATAAATTAAAACGTGGACTTGGAGTTTATTATGGAGTTCGTAGCGGAACCAATAACCCACCATCAGCAAGCACAGGCTTTGTCGGAGACCTTTGGATAAGTTGGTAATTAATGACAGCAAAAACATATTTAAAGGTTACTCCAAGTACATGGAAAGCTGTAAAATATATATATGTTAAAGTAACACAAAGTACCTGGAAAAAAGTAAAAAATATATATGTAAAAATATCTCCAACTGAGTGGACAAAAACATTTGGAACAGTTGACTCACCAACACAATTAACTAGACCTACATTATCAGGAACGGGTAGAGTTGGAACAAGCATTACCAAATCACCAGGAACATATAGCAATTATGATTCAATTGTAAATAAAATATTTTATACCACAGATGAAACTTTGCCAGGAGATGGATATAGCGAAGAGGTAATTTATGGAAATACTAAATCAACATCTTCATATACAATAGACCAAACAGATGCTACTCCACCACCAAACATTTTTTATTCAAGAGATGAAGTTACTGGAACAGATGGTATAACTAAATATTATTATTACAGTGATCCACTGACTGCTACCATGCAAGGTATAGAAGATAACTTTAACAATAGAACAACTACAAGCGGATTAGGTATTGCAAGCGGAGGATTTATTTATAGCTCCTATGCTAGAAATACAAGTTCATGGAGTGTAAGTGGTGGAAAAGCAATAAACAATAGTAATGGAAGTGGTTATCCCCTACAAAGTGTTGATTTAAATTCTTCTAATCAAAATACATCAATAGATACATCAGGTGGTGGACTAGGACTTGCTGTATGGGTTGCATCTGCAAATTCTTGGTGGGCAGTAGTACCAGAGTACTCTTATGAAATTGAACCAGGACTTGCATACAATTGTACTAGTAATAAAACTGGAACAGAAGAAGAATGTAATGCCGTTTCATATGTTTCAGCTAATATTGAAGGATCTGCATATACAATTTCTGATGTAGGCAAAAGATGTACAGCATGTACAACAACATCTAGCTTATATAATTATTCATGTACTAATGATGTAAGAGTATTAAATGCAGGAGATCCGTGTCCAGAATATGAAAATTGGAGCTCTGCAATGCCTGGCGGAGAAAATACAGTTTGTTCAGGATCCTGTACAGAATCTTATGAATATGTATGTACATCTGATTGGGCATTGAATCAGCCAGATTGTAGCGGATTATTAATAAGGCCAGATCCAACAGGACCAAATCAACTTTGTGCATGTGAAAGTTATAGTGAAGTAGTAGCAATATGTCCATCATATTATAATAATAGTGGTCCTTGCAATGATTCTAATTATGGCGGATCAGCAATAGGTGATCAATGTAGTTATTGCAATGTTTCAACTTCATATGCCTATAGCTATAGAGATTCTTATTTAACTACAACTTATCCATGTAATTCACCAGCATCATGTAACGGACAAGGTTGTTGTGAAGGAATTTCATATAGACCAGATCCAACTGGTAGCGGTCAAAGATGTAGCACTTGTAATGAAACTTCTACAAGTTCTTCTACATATTCTTATTTTGTAAGATCAAGCACTGGAAGCACTACATATCCATGTAATGGATCTACTATTACTGGATCAGCTACTTGCCCAACGTATAGACCAGATCCAACTGGTGCTGGACAAAACTGTAGTGGTTGTACATCATCTACAACTACAACATATGGTTCATGTAAAACTCCAGGCGCTAATGACCCATCTGGATGCGTTAGAGCACCTGCTGGATATACAGCATGTGCCGTAGGATTTGTTAGATGTCCATCTACAACTACAACATATTCGTATACAGTTAGCACTTCATCAACAACTTATTCATGTAACGTACAAGTCTCTGGTTCTGGTTCTTGTCCATCGCCATTACCAGCAACAGGATCTGGACCAGGACAAAGATGTACATCATGTTCAACTTCTACTACCACTACATATACTTCTACATATACTTTATCTAGTTCAAGTTCAAGTTATTTATGTTCAAATTATATAACTGGACAATCAAATTGTCCAGGAGAAGGATCTGGACCAGGACAAAGATGCGGAGCATGTACAGCAACAACTACAAGTTTATATAAAACAAGAATTGCTGAAACTCAAACAAGATGGAAAACTAAAACAAGTACAACATTAACATATAATAATTATAAAACTAGACAATATTTAGGAGCAGTAATTTATAAATCTTGGAAAGAGGTAGAAGAAGTACAATCTGATGCATATACATATAATTCAAATTTAAGTATATATTCATATTCTTCTGGAACATTAACATTACAAAATTCAATCGTTGTTAGTTCTTATGCTGCACAAGCAGGATCTGAATACAGCGAACTATTGTATCCAACAATTACAAAGGTAGCTGCAGTTACTACTGGAAATACAATAAATGCTTTAGGATATGTAGGCACATATTTTGATACTACATCTGCCACAAATACTGGCACTAAAGGAACATCTGTAGGACTAGTTAGCCTTCCAGCAGTTGAAAAAATAGGTAATCAATTAGACAATTTCTCAGCATAATTGCTGTAGACAAAAATAAATATATTATGTATAATATATAAAAAGGAGAAAAATGGCAGAAGAAATACTAGAGCCTGGTCAAAGACCAGAACTACCACCAGTAAAAATAGCATTTGTTATTGATGGAGAAGTTGTAGATATTTTACACACAGATGAAAGATTAGGTGCAATATTTACAAGTAATCCAATTATAAAAAATGTAACTGGAAATTTATATACAGATGAAGGCGGTATAGTTTCAGTAGGAGCACTGTACGATGCAGAAACTGATACCTTTAGCCCTAAACCAATAGAGGAATAATATGTCAGAAAAAACACCTTTTCAAATTTGGAAAGAAAAAAATGCTGGTGACAAAGTTCGCCCTTGGGACTTATTAAATCCAAAAATTGGAAGAGTAGATGAAGAAACATTTAAATATAGATATGAAAATCATTGTTTAAATTGTCCATCATTAATTAAAGCATCAAAAACTTGTAAAAAATGTGGATGTTTTATGACAGAAAAAGCTAAATTGCCACACGCTAGTTGTCCTTTGGGTAAATGGGGAGCAATAACTGAAACAAAGGATGTTATTTAATGGAGCTATCAGTACCAGAAAAAAATGCTATTATAAATGAACATTTAAAAAGTGTAGTAAATAATATTTATAATATAAATATGTTAATAATTCAAGAGTCTGCTATCACACCAATTAATCAAGAAGTAGTAGATGCATTAAATATACAATTAGAAAATGCTTTTTTAAAGAAAGAAGCGCTACAAGCAGAACTAGAGAAAGTAAATAATGAGTCAGGAGAATAAGGCAAATTTAGTAATAACAGCCCTACAACAGCGTATTGGAGAAATGGTATCTAATTATGAAACTCAAATTGCAATTTTACGGGCAGAGATTACTCAACTTATGGAAGAAAAAAATGCTAAATTACAGGCTAAAGAAGAATACTCAGAGCATCTTAGTAACCTCACCAACTAATTTTCCATCTGGAATTGCTGTTAAAACATCTAAAGATGTTTATTGGATAAAAGATAATAAACGATATAGGCTTATATCTAAAAGAGCAGCGGAGTCATGGGCATTTAATACCGTAAATGCAACAGAAGAAGCATTAAGTTTAACTAAATTGGCTGGCAAGCTTGGATTTAGAGATGGAACTTTGATAAAAAACATAGCAGATGGTAAAATGTATTTAATATCTCAAAATAAAAAGAGGCATATAGTAGACCCAGATTCATTTATTAAATATGGAATAGATAGATCAAAGGTTATAGAGGTAAGCGAATCAGAAGCAAATTCGCATGAATTAGGAGAAAATTTATAATGACCGAAAAATGGAAAGCAGTAACATTTAATGAGGGTGCTCCATTTGACCCAAATGATTTAAATCAATTACAATCTAATCTAACAGATGTATTTACAACATCTAAGTCTTTATTAAATGCTACAAGAGATTCTAGTGGTCAAAATAGAGTTGCAATTGTTGATCAAGGTTTTGTAACAATAACATTGAAAGGCACCACCCCAGTAAATCAAACAGTAACATTTACATCATCATTTGTTGCTGGAACAGATACTGGATTTGTAGCGTCTGTAGGACAAGCATTAACAGCAGCATTAGGAATAGTCTCAGTGTCAGCAGTTAAAAATTCTACAGGTACAGGCGGAACTATTTATGTTGCTACTAGCAATGCTAAAGCAACTGGAGATATAAAAATTAATTGGATGGCAGCCCAACTTAAAACAATATAATGCTTGACAGGATATAACAATATGTTAAAATATAGCATATTGCACAAAGTCACGAAACCGTGACTTTTTTAATTTAAGGATAATAGATGTCTAATGATCTAAAATGGATGTTGTCATCAGATCAACAGTTCCCGTATCAAGATGATAAAGCCATTAAGCTTTGGTTTGAGGTAATGAAATGGTTCAAGCCAGATGTTGTAGATATTTTAGGAGATACAGACGACCAAGCCTGTTATAGTAAATATACAGAAGGCAGATCAGCAGAGTTTCTTAAGATGTATAAAGATGAAAATGGCGCAGCCATTATTCCATTAATGCAACATGAAGCAAAAGGTGCTCGTGATTTTTTTGCTCAAAATAGAAAAGTAGCTGGCAAGGATGCAGAATTATTTACTGCTTTAGGAAATCATGATGTTAGAATTTTTAATTATATAGACGCAAAACTTCCTGATTATATTAAAACAGTAACACCAGAATCTTTATGGAATTTAGATTCATTAGGTTATGATTATATTTATTATAATGAATTACCTAAAAAGCGTTATGGAGATATCCATGTTCATCACGGATTATCTGTAGCAGACACTGGTGCAGTGCGTAAAGATATGAATGATCTTCAGGTTTCATTAATTCGTGGACATTCACATAGAATTGCTTCACACTTTCAAACATATGAATTAAGGAATAAAGGCAAAGGTGAAACTATTCGTGGGTACGAAATTGGACATATGTGTGATGAAAAGAGTTCTGGCATGAAGTATTCTCAGCACCATGATTGGCAAAAGGGATTTGCTATTGCACATATTGAAAATGGTAAATGGCCACATGTTCAAATTATTGAAATATCACCAGACTATTCTTGCGTGGTAGATGGAAAGGTGTTCAAAGTATAAAATGTGGTGTGCTAAATGTTCTGGCAGAGTATTTGTAGATAGAGTATTTTCTCAAAAACTTCATGTAGAGCTATTCTGTATTTTATGTGGCAAAAGGTGGATGATCAACAAAGAAACGAATAGATTTGGAAGATGGTTAGAAAAACAAGATCGGGAATACGCAAAAAATTTCTCTATTTCTTCTTGAATAATAAATTACATAAAGTAATTAGATTATCAAAAGCAAGAGACGAGTTAATTGCTTGGTGCTATACAGATAAAAAAAGAGTGCTGTATTCATATGTAGATGTTAAAAAAAATATGGAAAACGCATATACTATAAAACAGGTGGGATTAATAATAGGAAGACATAAAGTTACTATTGAAGAATATATACTTCAAGGTAAAATTAAAGAGCCACAGAAGGTGTATCCAATAAGTAATCCAGATAGTAAATGGTATAAATTTATGTTTAGTGAATCAGATATACTTAAATTACATGAATATATATTAGAAGCTGGATATACTAAAGACCTTCCATCAAAAACACAATTGCAGGCTCTTCTCAAACAGAACATGATATTGTATACTAAGACCGTTGACGGTTCATTTGTACCTGTATGGAAGGCGGAGTAATGTCAAATAGAATAGTTAAATGTGATATGTGTAATAAAGAAATTGAATTGCGCTGGGGAATATTTGGACATGACACATTAAATAGACATATAAAGGCAGAGCATAAATGACCACAGTAAAAGTTGATCTATCATTTACTCGAAATCTTGGAAACTATGAAAGTATAAAAATAGGTATTGGCGTAGAGGATGAAGTACGTTCTGGAGAAAATGTCGATACAGCAACAGAACGTGTTTATAAATTTGTAGAAGATAAACTAATTCAAAAAACACAAGAAGTAGAAGAAGAGTTAAAACGTGGCAAATAATAAAGAGGCATATATTCTTTTAACAATGTATCAAAATATGTATAAAGAAAAATATGGTAAACTTCCTTCTTTAAATAAGTATAGAGAAAAATGGGCCATGCAAGATGTTGTTGATAGTATAGGGTATGAACGTGCTAAAGAATTATTGCAATATTATTTTACAACTGGTAAACATGGACATCCGCTTCAGTTTTTCTTTTTTAATTTTGATAAAATTGATATAATGCAAAAAGAAATTGAAAAAGATAAAAGAAATCGTAAAATATTACAAGAAGCAACTAAGAAATTAGTAGAGGGAGAAGAGTGAATACAGAAGCTACATTAATATCTGCTGTATGTAAAAATAAAGATATAAGCACCCTATTAGCAGATAATGTTGATGACTTATTTACATCTCATAGGGATATTTGGGAAGGTCTTAAATCATATTATTATAAATTTAAAGCAGTTCCTGAAACTGGTGTGCTTCAAGAAAAATTTAAAGATTTCGAACCAGACTTAAACGTAAAGGCAGAAACTGGATATTACCTAGACAAATTAAAAAATGAATATTTATCTGCACGATTAAAAAGTATTATTCTTCAAGGTGGATCTGCATTAAAAGAAGATGCAGCCTCTAGAGTATTAGCAGATATGCAAAGTAAACTTGCTGGACTTGCTAGGTTTACTAATAATGTAAGAGACTTAGATGTTACAGACCTAGAAGCAGCAGAAAGACATTTTATGTCTGTAAAAGATAGATCTTCCGCAATGGGCGGAAGTCCAGGAATAAAAACTGGATTTGAAGCAATTGATAAAGCATATCCTACAGGAATGGCTCCAGGACATTTAATTGTTGCAATTGGTTGGCCAGGAAAAGGTAAAACATGGTTTACTTCATATCTTGCATGTAAAGCTTGGGAGCAAGGATTTAAACCAATGATTATTTCTCTAGAAATGTCGCCAGAAAATATGCGTGATCGTATTTATACAATGCTTGGCTCAGGTTTGTTTAAGGCATCAGATTTATCAAAAGGTGACATTAATATAGATGATTTTAGATCATGGGGTAATAAAAAGTTTGAAAATAAAAATGGATTTATTCTTGTTTCAAATGAAGGCGCAGGAGATGTAACTCCAGCAACAGTACAAGGTAAAATAGATCAGCACAAACCAGACCTTGTTATTTTAGATTATCACCAATTATTTAATGATAATAAAAGAAGTAATTCTGAAGTAGAAAGAAATAGAAATATATCTCGTGAGTTTAAATTACTTGCTGTAACAAACAACATACCAGTTATTGATATTACTGCTGCTACAGCAGACGATATCTCAGATCAAGAAAATCCACCAATGATGTCTCAGGTTGCATGGTCTAAAGCTATTGAATATGATGCTGATATGGCTATGGCTATTCATAGATATCCTCAAACAAATCTTATTGAAGTTGTTTCTAGGAAAAATAGACATGGTCATGATTTTGACTTCCATTTAGATTGGGATATCAATAGAGGTATTATTAAAGAGTTATACGATTATGTACCACCACAGCCAAATTAAAAGATTTCAAATTGATGTAGAGTTTAGAGACGATTCAGATATTATTAGACTCAAAAATCAATATGAAAATATGTTAGTTCATCAAATGAGAGACAAAGGATATTCTAGAGTACTTGACATAGACACCGCATTTTCAGTAGAATTTACTGGTGAGACATGGAAGTTCTTAATGACTATTTATGGAATACATACAGGAAGGCGGAAGGCATGGGAATCAGAGGGAATAACACAAGGCAAGTTAATTCCACGCAATATGCGCCAAACCATATAAAATCAGTAGTTAAAGAAATAGGATTAAGAATTATTAGTGAATCTAATAATAATTTAGTTATATATTGTCCATTTCATAATAATACTCATAGTCCAAGTTTTTATATTAGCGAAGATAATGGAGCATGGCTCTGTTTTAACCCTTCATGCGGTGAAACTGGTAACATAATTCAGCTAGTTAAAAAAATTACTGGTAAAAATGATTTTGAATCTATAAGGCTGGTTGCAGCAAAGGAAGCACAGGCTTTAGATAATTTTGATGAAACCTTAAATTCAGTATTAGAAGATAAGCCTGAGTTTATTGAATTTGATCAAAAAAAATTAGATGAATTATATATGGAATTAACATTTAATAAATTAGCTAGAGATTACTTTGAGTCTCGTGGAATAAATCAAGAATCTATAACATATTTTAAATTAGGATATTCTGAATCTCAAGGCATGGCTATTGTCCCAGTGCATAGCCCAGACGGAATTCCAGTAGGACTAGTTGGCAGATCAATATCAGAAAAGAAATTTAAGAATAGCACAAACTTGCCAAAGAACAAAACATTATTTAACATACATCGTGCTAAAAAAATAGGTGACCATGTAATAATTGTAGAATCAAGTTTTGATGCTATTAGAATACATCAATCTGGATTTCCAAATGTGGTAGCCACACTAGGTGGACACATATCTACAGATAATATTAATTTATTAAATAGATATTTTAACAAAATTATTATCATGACAGACGCAGATCAAGCTGGCAGAGAATTAGGAATATCAATATCTAATAAATTAAAGAATAAAGACATCTTGTGGGCTTCTTATTCTTATGGTAAGATATATCCACATGATGCAAAAGATGCAGGAGATATGTCAGAAGAAGAAATAAAAATATGTATTAAAAATGCAGTTTCTGATATTGAATACAAATCTTGGAATTTATGATATAATAAAAAGACAGATAGATCTATACTATCAACTACAGAAAGAGGAAGCAAAATGGGTCTTGTAAAAGGACTAAAAGATTTAAATAAAGTAATGGATAAACCGCAATCATCTAGCGGAGACGGCAGTAAAGCTCGTTGGGTTAAATTAGATGACTCAGAAAGTGTTAAAATTAGATTTTTACAGGAATTAGATCCTGACTCTCCACATTATAATGAAAAAAATAGTTTAGGTTTTATTGCTGTTGAGCATACAAATCCTAAAGACTATAAGCGTAAAGCTTTATGTACAATTGATGACCAAGGAAAATGTTGGGGATGTGAGCAGCATCGTAAGGATTACAAGGCAGGATGGAAAGGCCGTTCCCGTCTTTATATCAATGTCCTTGTAGATGATGGCAAAGAAGAGCCATATGTTGCCATCTTGTCTCAGGGTAGTAGTGGAAAGACTATTACTCCTACATTAATTGAATATGCTGGCGAAATGGGTAGCATTTCAAATTTAATGTGGCGCATTAAGCGTACAGGCACAAAAACAGATACCAGTTATACAGCAATCCCTCTTGCTAAAGATGAAACACCATTTGATTCATCTGGATTGGAACTGTACGAATTGGAAAAGGTTGCAGTTCGTGACCTACCCTATACAGAGCAAGAAGCCTTCTTTAATGGTGAAGGCGGAGAAGAGCCATCAAACGCAACAGGTAGCGTAGAGTGGTAAATTAAATAAATAGGGGCTGGCTATTGTCAGCCCCTATATTATTTAGTAGAATGCTTTTATGACAAATTTTGCTCACCTACATGTCCATAGCTATTACAGCTTAATGGATGGATTAAATTCACCCAAAGCTCTAGCAGAAGCTGCAAAAAATAATGGACATACAGCAATTGCTATTACAGATCATGGAACATTATCTTCTCATAGAGAAATGCAATTAGCATGTAAAGAAATTGGAATTAAGCCAATATTAGGTGTAGAGGCATACATATCACCAACAGATAGGTTTGATAGATCATCTAAAACAGATAAAAGTATTCAGGCATATAACCATATTATCCTTTTAGCCAAAAATATGAAAGGTTTAGAAAATATAAATATTTTACAAGAAATTGCTTGGAACGAAGGATTTTATCATAAACCACGTATTGATAGAGAGGTATTAAAAGAATATGCGGAAGGTATTATTGTACTTAGTGGATGTCTTAATGGTCTTATTAGTAAATGCATTGAACGGCAGGAGTTCTCAGAAGCAAAACTTATACTCAAAGATTTTAAACAAACTTTTGGCGAAGATTTTTACATTGAGGTTCAATCTCACAACCCACAAGAAATAAATAATAAATTATTAGAGTTTGCAAAAGAACTAGACATCAAACCAGTTGCAACATCAGATTCTCATTTTGCTAAAAAAGAAGACAAGGTTTTAGTTGAAGCTATGTTAATTCTATCTACATCTCCAAAATCAGATAAAGAATCAGATTTTGAGATGTCTAGAAATATAAGTAATATGATGGATAGGTTTAATTATTTATACCCAAATAGGAAAATATCATTTCAAGAACAAAATCTCTGGATTCAGTCTAGAAAAGAAATAGAAGAAGATTTTAATAAAGTTGGGATAAATCGATCAGATATTTTTGATAATACAATAGAAATTGCTAATAAAATTGAAGAATACGATTTTAATAGTGGTCTAGACCTCCTCCCAGTACCCAAGACGGATGCAGATCAGAAACTGGCTGAGATGGCCTTTAAAGGCTTAGAAAGCCTACATCTGACCTCATCATGGCTAGGAAATGACATATATGAGCAAAGATTGATAGAAGAATTAGAAATTATTAAAGATAAAAGTTTTGCCTCATATTTCCTAGTAGTAGCAGACATGATTAATTGGGCTAAAGAAAATAATATTATGGTTGGTCCTGGTCGTGGCTCTGCTGCTGGTTCATTAGTATGTTATGCCCTAGGAATTACAGATGTAGACCCAATTGAATATGACTTATTGTTTTTCCGATTTATTAATCCTGAGCGTAATGACTTCCCAGATATAGATACAGACTTTGAGGATCGTCGTCGCAAAGAGGTTAAAGATTATCTTAAAAAGAAATTTAAGCATGTAGCATCTATTTCAACATACACATATTTTAAAGATAAAGGCGTTATTAGAGATGCTGCTCGTGTATTTATGGTTCCACTACAAGACGTAAATCGTGCAATGAAGTCAATTGATACATTTGAAGATTTTATGGAATCTCCTAACACAAAAGAATTTAGATCTAAATATCCAGAAGTGGTATGGCTTGCTGAAAGATTACGTGGAAAAATTAGATCAGTTGGAGTACATGCTGCAGGAGTTGTTGTTGCTAAAGATGATTTAAGAAAATATGCACCAATTGAATCTAGAGAAGACGCACAAGATAAAGTTTCTGGCAGAATACCAGTAGTAGCTTATGATATGGACACCGTAGCAGATATTGGTTTAATTAAATTAGATGCATTAGGCTTAAAAACATTATCAGTTATCTCAGATACATTAAAATCAATTAAAGAAAGATACAATAAAGATATTATTCTTTCTGATTTATCTTTAGATGATGCAGAGGTATATAGAGTATTAAGTGATGGATATACAAAAGGTGTATTCCAAGCTGAAGCTACTCCGTATACAAATTTATTAATTAAAATGGGTGTAGATAAATTTGAAGATCTTGCTGCTTCAAATGCTTTAGTGCGTCCAGGTGCCATGAACACGGTAGGTGCTTCATATATTAATAGAAAACATGGATTTGAAGATGTAGAATACGTTCATGAAATTATGAAACCTTTTACTGAAAATACATATGGTGTTATCATATATCAAGAGCAAGTTATGCAAGCTTGCGTTTATTTAGGAGGGATGACTTGGTCTGAGGCTGATAAAGTTCGTAAGATCATAGGAAAGAAAAAGGATGCAAAAGAATTCGACCAGTTCAAGGATAAATTTATTGATGGGGCTTCAAAACACATTTCTAAGAAAAAAGCCGAATCCCTATGGCATGATTTCGAAGCTCACGCAGGTTATTCTTTTAACCGTAGTCATGCCGTTGCTTATTCTATGCTTTCTTATTATACTGCTTGGCTTAAAAAGTATTACCCTCTTGAGTTCATGTTTTCAGTACTTAAAAATGAAAATGATAAAGATGCTAGGACAGAATATTTAATTGAAGCAAAAAGATTAAACTTAAAAATATTATTGCCACACATCAATGAATCAGAAGTTTATTTTTCTTTAAAAAATGATGCAATTCAATTTGGATTAGCTGAAATTAAATTTATATCTGATAGTATTGCAAATAAAATTATAGAAAAGAGACCGTATGAATCGTATGCAGATTTCATTAAAAAAGCCTCTGCCAAAGGCAGCGGTATTAACAGCAGGGCTATTACTGCTCTTAATAACATTGGTGGGGCTGCTTTTACGGATAATCAGCGTAATAACAAAGAAAAAGAAAATTATTACGAATATTTAGGAATACCGACTTTTAATACAGATTTGCCTCCACGAATTAAAGCACAGGCAAGGCCAATAGAAGATTTTGATGATCTTGGATCCTTTCCAATGTTTGGGATGGTAAAAAGTATTAAACGTGGTACTGGTTGGGCCAGAGTAGAATTAGTAGATGAAACAGGATCAATTGGTTTATTCCATCATGAACAAACTCAAATTGAAACTGGACAGATGTACTTTATTCTTGTAGGAGATAATCGTATTGCTAGGTATATTAAAATAAACGATATCGATCCAAACGGCTCAGACTTATTTGTAGATTATTTGTATAGAAAAGAATACGATATGGAAGATAATGAAATGATGGTAATTAATTTTAATCCATATAAAACAAAAGCTGGAAAAACGATGGCACATATTGTTATGACAAATAAAAATAAAGAATTAACAAGAGCTATTGCATTCCCATCTATGTATCCACAAGTATTAGCAAAAATGCGTGAGGGAATGAAATGTAAACCTGTTCTGTCTAAATTAGATGATGGAACCTTAATGATAAAGGAAGTAAAATGAGCAAAACTCCTGCAGAGATATATCAAGCAATGAATGCTACTAATATTTTAGTAGCAATTTTAGATTCACAAAAAAAGATATCTGTTCCGCTAGATGTATTTTTAAATGCCTCTAATGAAGATAAAAATTTAAGTGTTGAATATAACGAGGATATAGCCTCGTTTGTTTTTGAACTAAAGGATAAAATTGAACAACAAAATATTGATAAGAATGTTGAATCAAATACAAATGAATAATTTAATAACTGATTATGGTTTAGATGCCTTATCTGCAATTCTTCATGAAACAGCTATAGAAAAAGGATTTTGGGACGGTGAATATAACTATGACAAAATTGGAAACAAGTTGGCATTGGTACATTCTGAAGTAACTGAAGTCTTAGAAGCAATAAGAAAATCAAAAGGTAGTGAGCATATTGTTGAAGAAATGGCCGATATAATTATTCGTTTATTAGATATATATGCTGCTATGAGAAATGAAAATGATATTGTTCATAGCTTAGATGAAGTTATGGATAAAAAAATTAATATAAATAAAAGTAGACCAAGACTTCACGGAAATTTATTTTAATGGTATAATCGTATGATGAATCAAAAAGACCTTGAAACAATATTTAATAATTTACGAGCAACAACAGCTTTTGTAGCAATATTAAAACATCAAGGCAAAGTATCGGTACCAGCAGATATTTTTAAAGAATTACTAAATGAACAATCTTGGCCAAATGATTTTATTACTAAAAATGGAAGTGCTATGTGCGTTACTTACGATAAAGATTTAAATGAATTTGGTTTTGAATTAATGTACGAAGACGACGGATACAGACCAACAAATTCTATAGGATTTCAATGTACAAGAGGAAATTTAGAAGTAGGATATATAGATTACAATAGCCCATATTATAGAAAGTAGTTTAAATGACAATTGAAATAAATGAAATATTATCTAAACTAGATCCAAAAACTAGAGATAGAGTTCAGTCAGCTCAAAGTGTTCAGGTAAAAAAACAAGTTACTCCAAGTATTGGATTAAATATGGCGTTGCGTGGAGGACTTCCATATGGTCGTCAAGTTTTAGTATGGGGCAATAAGTCTGCTGGAAAATCTTCTTTTTGTTTACAAATGATAGGCATGGCACAAAAAGAAGGAAAAGTATGTGCATGGATAGATGCTGAAGCATCTTACGATCCAGCATGGGCAGAACAACTTGGTGTAGATTCAGAAAAATTAATTTATTCGCCAGCAAAAACAGTTAATGATATGGTAGATGTCGCAACTAAATTAATGGAAGCAGATGTTGATTTAATTGTTGTAGACTCTATCTCTGCATTATTGCCAGCTATTTATTTTGAAAAAGATGGAAATGAATTAAAAGATTTACAAGATACAAAACAAATAGGCGCTGAAGCAAAGGATATGACCCACGCAGTCAAAATGTTAAACTATGCAAACAAAAATACATTACTTGTTCTTATCTCCCAACAAAGAAACCAATTTGGATCTATGCATGCCAGCCATATACCTACGGGAGGAATGGCAGTCAAATTCTTTTCCACCACTGTTATTAAGTTATGGTCTTCCGAGGCTGAGGCTAATGCTATCAAGGCTGGCGTTAAAGTTGGCGATAAAATTATTGAGCAAAGAGTCGGCAGACCAGTTAATTGGATTGTTGATTACAGCAAAGTATCCCCACCAAATTTATCTGGGCAATACGACTTCTATTATCAAGGAGAAACTTTAGGAGTTGATAAAGTAGGAGAAACTTTAGATGTTGCAGAAATGTGTGGGCTTGTAGAAAAAGGCGGAGCTTGGTATACAGTAGATGGAGAAAGATTACAGGGACGAGCTAAAGCAGTACAGTATTTAAAAGATAATCCAGATGTTGCTAACAAATTAATTGAGGAAATAAATGCCAAGTCTTAATGAGTTTTTTACAAAACCAGAAATTTTACATAAAAAAGATTTAGAAAAAATATCTGGAATAAAACCATGTTCTAAATGTGATAAAAATGCTGAAGAAGCTTTTTGGGACCCAGATACATTTATTATGTCTTGGAACTGTCCAGATGGCCATGCAAATCAAATAAAGGTTAATGGATAATGTCTGAAAGATCAGAAGCAAAACGAGATGGTGCTAAACAACAAAAAAATAGTGGACGTGGAAACTATCAAAAAGGAGATGCCCAATGGCGTAATTTTGTGGTAGACTATAAAGAATATGAAAAAAGCATTTCAATATCTCAAAGCATTTGGTCCAAGATATGCACAGACACATTCAAAGTAAGTAGAGATAAGCACCCAGTACTAAAAATAATATTGGGTAAGGATAATTCAAAAACTAGGCTTGCTGTGATAGAATGGTCTTTATTAGAACAAATTTTAGATTGTTGGGAGAAAAATAATGAATAAAATAAATATAATGCCTCAAGTGACTGTTTATAGAGATATATTATCTGAGAATGATATTAATCTATTATTAAATCAAATATATGAATCTCAAAAAGATATTGTGGATCTTGAAAAAACAAAACCAGAAGAGTCTGTATATAGAGACTATCACGGCCCACAGCCAGAATTAAGAAACGATAATAGTTTAATTTATACATGGACTCCTTGGTATACATTCGGATTAAGAAGTATATGGTCAGACCCATATGATATGAAAAAAAATAAAAAAGAGCACATTAAGGGTTTTAGTTTAATAAGAAATGCTATAAAAACTGTTCATTTTGATTATTTAAATGATTGGAAAGATAATGGAAAATGGACTTATGAAATAACTGATTGGGACATCATGGCCCCAGATAGAGAAGATGCTAGTAATATGAGCTTATCTACATTTGAAATATTACAACATAAATTAAATTTAGAAGAAGATTATACAATTGCAGTACATACAGATTGGCATAATCATAGAGAAGAAGAGCCTGGACCAAAGCAAATAATTACATATACAATTTATTTAAATGACGATTATGAAGGCGGAGAAATTGATTTTGTTGATGAAGAAAATAAAAAAGTTTTTGTATATAAACCTAAAAAGGGAGACATTACTGTATTCCCATCAGGAAGACCATTTTGGCATGGAGCAAGGTCTGTAAAATCTCAACCTAATAAAATATTTATTAGGTCATTTTCTATATTTAGAAGCCCAGGAAGTAAAGATTGGATTTATGGAGTTAGAACAAATGGTCTTGCTAAATGGATAGAAATGCAAAATGAAAAAATTAAAAATGTTGTTGAAGATGGAGAAGTAGGAAGACAATTAGTTTATAAAGGACAAGAACCAAATAAATTAAAAAGAGTTATTCCGATCTTCGTGGAATCAGAAGAATATATTGATGGAAGGAAAATATAAAATGTCTAGCGGAAAATATAAAAGACATGATGGATTTAACAAAATGCAAATAAAAAATGGCAGAATTGTTAGATTAAGAAAAGACGGTACTGTTAAAGCTGACATGGGAGCATTTCCTAAAGACAAAAGGATAGTAAAATGAAAGAAGTTTTTCTAACCACATTAACTGGTGCTGGAGTAGGAGCAGTATTTGCTTTATTTAAACTTCCAGTACCTGCACCGCCAGTATTTGCTGGGGTAATGGGTATAGTAGGATTATGGATAGGATATGGACTGATAGGTAAAATTTTATAATGACTGAATCTAAAAATACTCTTGAACTAATTAGTGACATCACAGAATTTAATGATCTTCATGAGTTTATGAAAGATGAACATTTAGATAAAGCTTTAGCAATTGTGGTAAAATTACTAATGAATCCAGACGTACCGTCTGCAAAAGCTCCACATTTAATAATGGAATTGCAGGCAATGTCAACAAAATTTGCAGTAATGGCTTCGGTATATTCTACAATTATGAAAGACAAGGCTGGAACAGAAAATAATAATAAAAAGAATGTTTACTATTCAGTAAAGGAGTCCATAGACAAACTTGTAGATGCCCTCAAGTATGTTGTTAGATATAATGGCTAGAGAAATAGTAAATAATTTAAAATTTAAAAAATACAATGGTAAATTTAACATTGAAGAATTTTCTAAATTATTAGATGATGCATACCTAGCAACAAAAAGGCCAGATGGTTTAATGACTAAAAAATCATTTAGCCCAAGTAGTTTTGGATACGGCAATGGAAATTGTCCAAGATATTGGTATATGGCATTTTCTGGTGCAACATTTATAGATAATAACGATGCTAAAGCAATTGCAAATATGTCTCATGGAACTCAAGCTCATGAAAGATTACAAAAACTAATACAAAATCAATCATCAGATTTGTTTAAAACAAATTCTATGAAAGAAGTTAAAACTGAAGTAGAGATAACAAATGAATATCCGCCAATTCGTGGATTTATTGATCTTGTAATTAATTGGGATGATGAAGAAGTTATTGGAGAAATAAAGACAGCTAAGCAAGAAGTTTGGGATACTAGACAAGCTGAAATGTCTCCTTCATCAAATCATATGCTTCAGCTTTTAACATATATGAAATTACGTAATGCAAAAGAAGCATTTTTTCTATATGAAAATAAAAATACACAAGAGATATTACTTATCCCAATACAATTAACAGAAAAAAATAAAAAAATTATTGACGATCTTTTTATTTGGTTATGCGAAGTATATGATAATTTTAAGGATGGGGGATTGCCAATGAGACCATTCACCAAAACTTCATATTCCTGTAAAGGATGTCCTATTAAAAAAGAATGCTGGTCAGCAGAAACTGGAACAGTACAGATAGCAGCATATGAGGCACCAGACTTATGATATGTTTTAATTCAGAATGCGCTAAAAACTTTAATCCTAAAACTCATAATCAAAAGTACTGCTCAGACGAATGCTGTCGAATTGCTACAAATCGTAGAATAATGGAAAAATATTATGAAAAAAAGGCTATTAAAAGTGGAGCACACAGAATTTGTAAAAATTGTAAAACTAAATTAAGTAGATATAATCAATCCAACATTTGTTCTACTTGTGAAAAAAATATTGATTATCAAAGTAAAAAAATTATATGGAGCATATTAGGTGACATTAGCTAACTTAGTTAAAATAAAAGCTAATAAAGTTTTAGGAATAGATGCCTCCACTAACTCCGTTGCATTTTGCCTTATGGAAAATAATAAACCATTAAAGTGGGGTAAAATTGAATTTAAGGGCGCAACTATATATGAAAAAATATATGATGCTAAAATAAAAACTAATTTAATGTTAGAAGAACTAAAGTCAGATTATATTGCAGTAGAAGGTGCAGTCCTTGTCAGATCAGCAGATGCTGTGATAAAATTATCATATGTCTATGGAGTTGTTATTGCTGAGCTTATGTCTACTGGCGCTGAGGTTATTACTATTAGTCCATCCTCGTGGCAGGCATTCATTGGCAACAAAAATCCAACGAAAGATGAAAAGTCTGCAATAAGATTAAAGAATCCTGGATATGCAGATTCTTGGTATAAAAACCAGTTACGCAACATGCGTAAACAAAGAACGGTAGATTATTTTAATAATAAATATAGTCTATCCTTAAATGATTTCGACGTAGCAGATGCTTTTGGAATTGCTTATTATTCAAATGAGGTATTAACTAAACGATGAAATGTGAACATGTTTATAAGCATATGGGCTCAGAAATATGTCCAAAGTGCAATATGCCAACTCATGAAATTGATTGGGAAAAACAAAGAGAATTAAATAAAGAATGGCTAAAGAAAAATCCAGACGCTTGGAAAAATACTGGGTGGTGGTCTATATAAAGTTATATCAAAGTAAAGATTGGCTATATCGTAGATATATAGTTCAAAAGAAAACAGTTACTGAAATTTCTAAAGAATGTAAAGTTTCTGCTATGACTATACAAAGATACTTAGAGCAATTTGGATTAATTAAAAAGAGATGAATATAGCCTATAAGCTTTTCCATTTACCAAGAGATCATGATAGAAATAAATTAGTTGAAAATGTTCATTCTAATTTGCTTAAAAATATAAAAATTCTAGATACAGATACTATCAAAATTTCATCATACGATGAATATGTTAATTTTAAAAATCAAAATTTAGATTTTAATATAGATATTAATGGATACAATTTAGACAACAAGCAGGGCTGGAGATATGGCGAAGTTGGAATATGGGCAAGCAACTGGCTGGCATGGAAAAACTTTATTGATTCTGATTATGACTATTTAATATTAATGGAAGACGATATTATTTTATATGACAATTTTTTAATTGAATTAGAAAAATATATGAAACAATTGCCAAAAAGATTTGACGCATTTCATGCATTCTGTCCAGCAGATCAAGATCATAAATATAATACTTCGCTAGATATATCAGATGAATTATGCTCATCTTATCAAGACTGGTCTGCTGCCTGCTATATAGTAAGCAGAACAGGTGCTCAAAAAATGATACATTTTGCAAGTAATGGTATAAACTTACCATTAGATTGGTTTATGTTTAGACAAAAACATTTATTAGAAGTGTTTACTTTAAAGCCAGATGCTAAAAGAATTTGCGACATATTGTCAATAGAGTCAACATTTCAAACAAAAGAAGATAGGAAAATTTTAAATGGGATACTCTGATCCAACAAATAAACCTTGGACTAAAGAAAAAATAATTGAAATAAATCCAAAAACAGTTCTTGATGTTGGGGCTGGTCAAGGCGTATACCTTGATTTAATTAGAGATGGCCTTGGTTCTGGAGTAATAATAAACGCAGTAGAGGTGTGGCAGCCATATATAGATCAATTTAATCTAGAAAATAGATATGATAAATTATTTGCTATGGATGTTAAAGATATGAATAATTTTAAATATGACCTTGTAATACTTGGAGATGTTTTAGAACATATGTCAGAAGAGTCAGCGGTTGAACTTTGGAATAGAATATCTCAACAGGCAAGAAATGCCATCATATCTATTCCTATTATTCATTACCATCAAGATGCAATTAATGGAAATCCATATGAGGTTCATGTGGAAGAAGATTGGAACACCGAAAGGGTTTTAAAAACTTTTAAAGGAATTGTGGAGCATAAAGAATTTCCAGTGACAGGAGTATTCATAGCGAAATTTGATAATCAATGATTCCAAAGATTATCTGGCAAACTTACAAAGACCCATTTGATCAATTGCAGCCATATATGCTGGATGCAGTAAATACGTGGAAGACATTAAATCCTGAATATGAATATAGATATATGGATGATAGTCAAGCTGCACAATTTATTTTAGAAGAATATGGGCAAGAGTGGCATGATTTATTTGTCGGACTTCCAGTAGGAGTAATGCGTGGTGATTTGTGGAGATATATGATCATTTATAAATACGGTGGAGTATATACAGATTTAGATACAGAATGTTTGAATCCAATTAATACATGGTTAAATGAAGAATATGAAATGATTGTTTGTCCTGAAACTGATATTCATTTTTGCCAATGGACATTTGCTGCATCCGCTGGAAATCCTATTTTAAAATCAGTCCTAGATACAATTAAAGAAAAATTAATTAATCCGACTTATGGATCTCCACATTTTGTTCATACCCACACAGGACCAGATATATGGACTAAAGGTATTCTTAAAGCATTAAATATTCAGGTTAACAATTTAATTGATGATTACCTATTGTTAAATTCATCAGATAATGCTAAACTATATAAATTCCACTGTTATGGTGGAGAAAATTGGCGGATATTCCATTTTATTGACGTTAAACATATTTATGGTAGTCAAAAATGGGAAGACGGATACGTTCAATGGATTGAAGATCCACTAGTGAAAGGTACAAGATGAGCTTAAAGCCAGTATTCGAAGATATAAAAGAATTTAGATGTGAAGACTTATATCTATTAACAGTAGGTACAGCAGCAGGTCAAGAAATTTGGAATACCTGTCATGAAATTGCTCATATGCTTATTGAAAAAAATATATCATATGGAAATTCAGCCTTAGATCCTGTTCGTATATTTTCAAAAGCAGGTCCTAGAGAGCAACTGCATGTCCGTATTGATGATAAATTAAATAGACTTATGAAGGGCACAGATTATCCTGGAGATAATGATATTGATGATTTAATTGGATATTTAGTATTGCTTAAAATAGCAAAATCTCAATCTTAGTCAACTAAAATATGGTATAATAAATTAATATGGAAATTGAATTATCTGATCATTTTGATCGTATGAATAAAGTTGTTGCCGAACTTTTAAAGGGCAATAATCCGACCCAGATTGCCTCTCTGACGGGCTTTAAACGTTCTGATGTAGTAGAACTTATAGATGAGTGGAAAACCGTCGTATACAACGATACAAGCTCTAAGGAACGGGCTAAAGAGGCTATTTCAGGAGCAGACCAACATTACTCAATGTTAATTAAAGAAGCCTGGAAAACTGTAGAGGACGCAGATCAGGCAGGTCAATTAAATGTAAAAGCAAACGCTCTTAAATTAATTTCAGATATTGAAACAAAAAGAATTACTATGCTTAAAGAAGTAGGTCTTTTAGATAATGCTGAATTAGCATCACAAATTGCTGAAACAGAACATAAGCAAGAAATATTAGTTAAAATATTAAAAGAAGTTACATCTTCTTGTCCTAAATGTAAAATGGATGTTGCAAAAAGATTATCACAAATAACTGGAATAGTAGAGCCAGTAATAATAGATTCAGGAGAAGCATTATAATGTTTGAAAATTTTAAAAGAATTGGTGAAGAAATATATGTTTATGAAAATTTTTTATCCAAAGAAGAGTCAAACAATATAGTTGATATATTAGAAAAAATTAATGAAGAAGAATGGATTAAAGAAAATAATTTTTCTAGAACAGAACCATTGTCTGAAATTATTAAATTAAGAAATAGAATTAATACCATGATACCAGAAGGCTTATATCTTGGAAAAGCAAGCACTGCAACTAGGTTGGTCAAAGGAAATTTTTGGGGAGAACATTCTGATATACATGATTTTACTGAAGCAGAAAATCTATCTAAGCTATACGTTGAAGGAACTCCATATAAAGAGTTAGAATTATCAATTTATGGTTTAGTAGTATATTTAAATAAATTTGAAGGCGGAGAAATATATTATCCGACACAAAATATAATTTATGCTCCAAATCAAGGAGACATGGTAATACATAGTGCATTACCAATTGCTTTGCATGGTGTAAAGCCAGTAATATCTGAAAAAAGATACTCATATAGTAATCACATATATAAGAAAGTAAAAGTCCCAGCATAATGTCTTTTGATTTTTCTGATTTAATTGATATTTTAGATGGCGAAGAATTTGAAGAGCGCCCAGTAGACCTAAAAACATTTGTTACTAGTCCAGAATATCTAGGATTGCCACCACTTTCAGAATATCAATATACATTAATTGAAAAAGGTTCTCAAATATATAAAGAGTCTACCTTAATTAAATTATTTGGAGAAGAGGAAGGCAAACGGAGATTTAAACAGACTTGTACAGAAATCATTGCTCAATTGGGTAAGGGTTCAGGAAAAGACTATACATCTACAATATCAGTTTCCTATATGGTTTACTTATTATTATGTTTAAAAGATCCAGCAACATATTACGGAAAACCACCTGGAGATACAATTGATATTATTAATATTGCTGTTAACGCACAGCAAGCAAACAACGTATTTTTTAAAGGATTTAAAACACGTATAGATAGAAGTCCATGGTTTGTAGGAAAATATGATCCAAAAGCTTCTGAGATTAGATTTGATAAAAATGTAAATGTATACTCAGGACATTCAGAAAGAGAAGCTTTTGAAGGGTATAACGTAATTGCTGTCATTCTAGACGAAATTTCTGGCTTCGCCACAGAAAATACAACTGGACATGATCAAGCTAAAACCGCAGATGCAATATACGATATGTATCGTGGATCTGTAATATCACGCTTTCCAGATTACGGTAAAGTAATTTTACTTTCATTTCCTCGTTTTAAAAATGATCCAATCCAAAAATTTTACGACTCAGTAGTAGCGGAAAAAGAAACTATTATTAAATCTAAAATTTTAAAAATGAATGAAGACCTACCAGACGGAACGCAGGGTAATGAAATAACGGTTGAATGGGAAGAAGATCATATAATTTCATATAATATTCCTAAAGTATATGCACTTAAAAGACCAACCTGGGACGTAAATCCTACTAAAAAAATTGAAGATTTTAAAATAGAATTTTATAAAAACATGCCAGATGCACTAAGTCGTTTTGCTTGCATGCCACCAGAAGCAATAGATGCATTTTTTAAATCAAGAGAAAAAATTGAATTAGCTTTTAATAATACTGCATTAGCCATAGATCAATTTGGAAGATTCGAAAATTGGTTCGCCCCAGATCCAGACAAAGATTATTTTATACACGTAGATTTAGCACAAAAACATGACCACTGCGCTGTGTCTTTAGCTCATGTTCAAAAATGGGTAAACGTAAAAGTAACAGATACTTACTCACAACCAGCACCAATAGTTGAAGTTGATGCAATAAGATATTGGACACCTACTGCAGATAAATCAGTAGATTTTACCGAAGTTAAAGATTATATATTGGCTTTAAGAACTAAGGGATTCAAAATAAAAATATGCACATTTGACCGATGGAACTCTCATGATATGATGCAACAACTTAAACAATATGGAATAAATACTGAAATTTTATCTGTTGCTAAAAAACATTATGACGACATGGCAATGGTTGTATTAGAAGAAAGACTACATGGGCCACATATTCCATTATTAATAGATGAGTTACTTCAATTAAAAATTATGAGAGATAAAGTTGATCACCCAAGAAAAGGATCTAAAGACTTAGCAGATGCCGTATGTGGATCAATTTATAATGCTATAAGTAGAACTAGGTTTGATTCAAATCAAGAAATCAAAATTCATACATATGAATCAATGAGTTTTGAAGATCATAATACAGAAGAAGTCTTTGTACAAAATATGATAAGAGCTCCAAGAATGCCAGAAGATTTAAAAGAGTCAATAGACAGGATGATGACAATATGAATATATACCAGGAAAAAGCAAAAGAATGTAAATGCTGTGGGAAGCATGTTCCACTTCCAACAACATTAAAAGAATATAATGGAATAACAGTATGCCCTACTACATTTTCTAATATAGTAGAATATGCTAGAATATGGAATGCTGCAGGAAGTAGACCTTCGGGAAGTATAAGAAAACATTTTTCTGAATACGTTCAGCAAATAGTTGAAAATGAATTAAATAAAAAGGATATCTAATTATGAGTGTTAGCATTTCCAGCAATGAAATAAAAGTAGGAAATCTAAGATATTTTTCAGATGAAAATCTCATAAGTATAGTAGATGAAAAATTTACTTTAGAAAGTCAAGATAAAAAACATTTTTTTGCTGAAGATAATAGGTCTTTTAAAATTCTATCTAGCCAACCTAAAATTTTAATTAAAGTTCATCAAAATCCTCTTCACAATGTAATAAATACTTATGGAACAATTTTAAATTGTTTAAATATTTTTGAAAATCCATTATTTATTTTTAATACTTATAATTTAAGGCCAGGGTACTTAAATCATAATCTAATTGAATTTTTTTATTGTTTTTTAAAAGATAATAATATAAATAGAATGTTCTTAGATCCTGCATTACATTCTCAAATATTAATCGATAATTTTTATTTTGCAATGCAATCAGACGACCAGCCAGTACCAAATCCAATTAATAAAATTAATGAAAAATTTTTAGACTATGTCGATAGAGATTATGAGCCATTTAGAAAAGTGTATGTAAGCAGAAAAAATATTGTGCCTAAAACTTATGAATTTGAAAAAAAGCAAGATTTACTTAAAGATTTTAAAGAAAGATTATCTGATGAATATATATTAGAAAAGTATTTTCAAGATAAAAATTTTGAGATAGTCTATCCAGAAAATTTTAATTCATTTATAGAGCAAATAAACTATTTTAGTGAAGTTAAAACACTTATTTCTTTAAGTGGAGCAAGTGCAATGAATGGAATTTTTATGAAACCAAAAACTAATATTCTAGAAATATCAACAGAATTAGTTACTCCACATAATTCAAGAGAGCATGGAGGATTCATTAGAGCACAACATCATTTTTTTCATAACATTTCATATGAAAGAGATATATATTTTTATTCTATAAAAAATGATACCAAAAAGTCTGAGGACATAATTAATAAAATAGAATCAAATAAATTTTTAAAGGAGTTAGTTAATGAATAATTTAAATATTGTTATTCCTATGGCTGGGCTAGGTACTAGATTTATAAATGCTGGTATTTTAGAACCAAAACCACTAATAAAAGTAAATAAAAAATATTTAATAGAACATTCTGTATCAACTTTAGGAATAAAAGCTAGATATATTTTTATAACTAGAAATTATGAAAACGAAAATCATAACAGAAAACTTTCAGATTTATTAAAAACAATATCTCCAGAAAGCATAGAAATTAAAATAGACACTTTAACTAGTGGTGCTACCGAAACTGTTCTGTATGCTAAAGAATATATTAATAATGATAATCCATTAATTATTACAAATTGTGATCAAATAATCAATTGGAATAGTCAAGATTTTTTAGAATTTGTTAGCGACGATAATTGTGACGGAGCAGTTGTATTATTTAAATCAAATGATTTAAAAAATAGTTTTGCTGAAATTAATAATAATTTAGTTACAAAAATTGCTGAGAAAGAAAGTATTAGTGATAATGCTCTAGTAGGAATACATTATTGGAAAAATGGAAAAGATTTTGTATTTTCAGCACAAAATTTATTAAATACTTTTAGAAAATTAGGAACTCCAGAGTGTTATATTTCTGAAACATATAATTATTTAATAGAAAATAATAAAAAAATATATCCATATTTTTTACAAAAACACGCCTACATTGCTCTAGGGACACCAGAAGATCTAGAAAAATATAATGGAAAAGTTAGAGAGTACTATACAGAAAAACCAAAAACAATATTTTGCGATATTGATGGAACTATATTAAAACATTCACATAGATTTAGTGATATAGGAAAAGCAGACCCAGAAATTTTAAATGGAGTATTAAATAAATTTAATGATTGGGATTCTAAAGGATATAAAATTATTTTAACTACCGCAAGAAAAGAATCAGCTAGAAGTATAACAGAAAAACATTTACAAAGTCTTGGTTTATGCTGGGATATGTTATTGATGAACATGACAAGCGGAAATAGATTTTTAATCAACGATAAACTTTTACCAGAAGACAATAACCGTGCTACTGCAATTAACTTAATTACAGATTCTGGATTTGATACTATAAATTGGACAGAGTATGGATTATGATAATAGATAATATTAAAAATATGAAAATGGGTTGGTTTATAGGAGATTTCGACCCATCAGTTTATAAAACAAAAGAGTTTGAGGTTGGATATAAAGAGCATATTGCAGGAGAGCAATATGGTCATCATTACCATTCTAAAATTAAAGAAATTAATTTTTTAATAGAAGGAACTATGTTTATTCATAATAAAGAATTAAATGCTGGAGACATATTTATTTTAGAACCATTCGAAATAGCAGACCCAGAATTTATAACTAATTGCAAAATTATATGTATAAAAATACCTGGGATAGTTGGAGATAAAATAAATATATGATTAAAAAAATTATTAATAAAATTAAATTTATTCTATGGATTAAAAAAAATAAAAAAGCTTTTAAAAAAAGGAATTTTTTATACTAATGATGCATTTAGATTATAGATTAGCTGATAAATTTAATGATATAGATTATAGATGTGATGATTTTAAAAAAAATCATGATGGTAAACATATATTGTTTATAGGAGACTCATTTGCTGCAGGAGACGGTTTAGAAAAAGAAGAAACATGGTGTTATAGAGTATATAAAAAAATATCGGAAATAGAAAAAACTAGTGGTTATTTTAATTTAGGAACATCTGGCTCAGCAATTAGTGATTCTATAGATCAATTTTTTAAGTATTGCTATCTATATTCTAATCCAGATGTAGTTTTTTTTGTAACAACTGAATTTAATAGAGAAGAAAGATATGGATTGTTTAAGGAAGACCATAGAAATTCTTTTATTTATAGAATTTATTTGTATTTAGAACAATATTGTAGATCTAATAATATAAAATTATATACATTTTCTTGGATTAAATCAATAAATTTAAAACAACCAAAAAGAATTACTAAGGGTCCTTCCTGGTTAGAATTAGCAAACTCTAAGTATGAATTAATTAATAATCATGATATATTAAATAGATTTGAAACATTTTATGATTATGATAAAGATTATATGATGAAAAAAGTTTTTGAGTATGATAGATTGTCAAATAATGATTTAAATTCATTATGGGCAAGAGATAATTTACATCCAGGTACATCTTTTCATAAATTTTATTGTGATTTTATATTTGATAAATATTTGATTGGAAAAAATAATGGATAACACTTATACAGAAATGTTTTATGATTGTATAATTAACAAATTAGACAATAAATATTTTAAATATTATCCAAGCATTGTAGATAAAATATATTATAATGAATTTTATAATTATACTGATAAAGATTATGGAGTTATTGAAAATAGATTTTCTTTATTTAAAAAAATAGATCCTGAAATAGATTTTATTTTAAATAAAGATGGATTTAGATCACCAGAATTTAAAGAAAATATTGATTTTTTAATAGCTGGATGTTCAAATACTATGGGGGATGGATTAAGAACAGATAAAATTTGGTATGAATTATTATTAAAGGATAGTAAGTACACATATAATTCAATAGCACAGGCTGGTGAGAGCATTAATAGTCAGGTTGAAAAAATTTTTACTTACATAAAAAAATACAATAATCCAAAAAATATTTTATTTTTAATGCCAAATTTTGAAAGAATTAAAATTTTTAATTCTCCCATGTTTTTTACCTCCCATAAATTTGAAAATTATATATCAACACACTATGAATCAAATACAGATATTTACTATACTAACATGGATGATAAAACTAATATAAATTATTCAAATAAATCAATTGATGACTTAAATTCTTCTATAATATTTGATAATCAAAATGAAATAAAATATTTTAAAAGACCACTTTTGGCAGAAGAAGTTATACCTATACAAATGGCTCATATGTATTCTGCACAGAGTATAAATATTTTAGAAACATATTGTAAAAAAACTAATATAAATTTATTATATGGCACTTGGGACTTACATTCAAATGAACTTTTAAAAAAACTTTCTAATGATAATAATTTTACAAATTTTATTGATCTAGAAAATAATAATTGGGTAAGAAAAAATTTAACTGATTATCCTATATACATAATAGACAGTTGTCATAGAGAATTTATTAAAGATATTTATTTCAATGTAGCGTTAGATTACTATATAAATGAAAAAGAAAGTGCACATTTAGGTTTTCATAGACATATACATATAAGAGATATTTTTGCAAAACAATTAAACGATAGGTATGGATATGATTTTAAAGTTTAAATATTATTTACATAGATTTAAATTAAAATTTAAAAAAAATAAAAAAAGAGACAGGTATATATATTGATAATACTTGGAATTAATGAAACTTCGCATGATGCATCTTTATCATTAATTGAAGATGGGAATATCTTATTTGCTGGTCATGCTGAAAGATATAGCAAGAAAAAAAATGATTGGTATATCAATAATGATTTAATTAGTGATGCCCTGCAATACGGTTTTCCAGATCAGATAGCATATTATGAAAATCCATTATTAAAAGCTTCTAGATTATTATTAAAGGGTGGAAATGGTAATTGGGTTCCAAAATATCAAATTAAAAATATATTTAATAAAACCGTACCAGTTAAATATTTCAAACATCATTATTCGCATGCATGTGCTGGATATTATACAAGTAAATTCGATGATGCAGTTATAGTTGTTTTGGATTCTATAGGAGAATGGAATACTTCTACAATATGGACGGGAGAAGGAGACAAAGTTAAATTAAAACATAAACAAAATTATCCATTTAGCTTTGGATTATTCTATTCTGCTTTTACACAACTAGTAGGATTAAAACCAAATGAAGAGGAATATATTTTTATGGGTATGGCTGGCTATGGAAACCCAGATAGATATTTTGATCAAGTAAATTCTTATTTTCCATCAATTACAAAACAAAAATATAATTTTCATAAAGGAATATATGATTTTAATTGGGGAAGTATTCCATGTATGGCTGGATGGGAGAATAACTCTAAGTCTTGGTTTGATCAAAGAAATTTTGATTTAGCAGCAGCAGTCCAAAAGGTTTATACATTAAGACTTTTAGAATTTATGAAGTATGCAAAAGGTATAACTGGTAAAAATAAACTAGTTTTTATGGGCGGATGTGCTTTAAACTGTTCTGCTAATACTTTTTTATGGGATATATTTAAAGATATTTGGATAATGCCTAACCCAGGAGATGCTGGATCATCTTTAGGCGCAGCTGCTGCATTATATGGAAAACATTTAAATTGGAACAATCCTTATCTTGGATATAATATTAAAGGAGAATATCCAGTAGATAAAATAATTTCTGAGTTAAAAGAAAATAAAATTGTTGCAGTTGCAAACGGACGTGCAGAGTATGGACCTAGAGCATTAGGAAACAGAAGTATATTAGCCGATCCAAGAGACCCAGATATAAAAAATAAAGTTAATTTAATTAAACAAAGAGAAATGTTTAGACCATTTGCGCCAGTTATAATGGAAGAATGTGCATCAGAATGGTTTGAAATGGAATTTACATCACCTTACATGCAATATGCAGTAAAATGTAAAAAACCAGAGATAGTTCCGTCTGTGGTTCATGTAGATGGAACTTCTAGAGTACAAACAGTAAATAGAAATCAGCATAGAGGTCTTTGGAGAGTATTAAATAAATTTTATCAAGAAACAGGAGTGCCATTATTATTAAATACTAGTTTAAATATTAAAGGGCAGCCTTTATTAAATGATATTGCTGATATTAATTTATGGAAATCTATTTATAAAAGTGATATACTAACTTAATGAATAAAGTTTTAATCATAGGTGGCACAGCCAGATCTTCTAAATTAATAATAAAATCATTAGAAAAAGAAAATTTTATAATAGATTTAATAACTTACAGGCAAAAAAATAAAATTTATGGAGAATATAACTGGAAGTATTTAGATTTTGAAGATTATGAATCTGTTTTAAATTTTATTAGAGACCTACCAGTAAATTACTATAGTAAAATAATTTTTTTATCTGGAAATTCCATATCAGATAATATAACAAAAATTAATATAAAAGAATTAAAACTGTTTTATGACTCATATTTATTTAATTATAACTTATTAATTATAAATTGCATAAAATCATTAAATGAAAATGGACATATTATCTTCATATCCTCAGTTGCTGCAAATAAAGCAATTTTAGACGCACATTATTCATCAGTAAAAGCTGGCAATCAAGCTTTAGTTAAATCTTTATCTTTGCATGTAAAAGAAAATCAAGCAATGATTTCAATATCTCCGTCAACCATAACAGAAGAAATAAGAAATGATATGGTAAATATAATATTAAGTGTAAATAAAAATGATAATGGTAAAATTTTTGAATTAGGCTATTGACTAATTAATATACTATATATATAATTATATTGTTATGAGCAACAGTAGCTTAGTTGGTTAAAGCCCCGAACTCATAATTCGGCAATCGTAGGTTCAAGTCCTACCTGTTGCACAAAGGAGCAAAATGGAAGAGCCAGGGGAAGACGATTTATTTCAATATTATTTAGAAATAGGAGCAATTGAAATAGCTGGAATAGATCCTGATGGGGAGTTAATTTTTAAAGTAACAGAATATGCAGAGGAAGTTGCTCCAGAATTGTGGGATTCGCATACAAATTATGTTGATAAAACTTTAATAGATTTATTTAATAAGGACTTAATTTCAGTTGAATATGATGAAAATTTACAGGCAACTATAAGTTTAACACCAGAAGCATATAAAATAATAGAAGAAAAAGGTATTAGGCCAATTGATGAATAATGCTATAATACATATAGGAGGTCAATATGCCATATAATATTAGACAAGGTGCTGCAGGCTGTAAGGGTTTTGCAGTAGTAAATGATAAAGGTGAACTAAAAGGATGTCATCCAAGCAAATCTAGAGCATTAGCACATCAAAGAGCTTTGTACGCAGCAACTGCAAATGAGCAAAAAATGTCTGAAGATAAGAAAAAGAAAATATTTTAATGTACGAATATAGAGTTAAAAAAATAACTGGTGTTGTAGACGGCGATACTTTAGATGTAGATATAGATCTTGGGTTTAATGTTTCTTTTTCTCAAAGAGTTAGGATGGCTGGCATAGATACACCAGAATCAAGGACTTCAGATAAATTTGAAAAAGCTCTTGGTTTAGAGTCAAAAGAATATTTAAAATATAAAATTAAAGATGCAAAAGAAATTGTAATTAAAACAGAAAAACCAGATTCTTCAGAAAAATATGGAAGAATTCTTGGATGGCTATATTTAGATGGATCAAAACAATCAGTTAATGAACAAATGATTGAAGATGGATATGCCTGGGGATATATGGGAGAAACTAAGGTTAAAGATTTTGCAGTCTTGGCTGAGAAGAGAAAAAAGAGTGGAAAGTAATGCCAATATATGAATACTCATGCATAACATGCGACACTTCTATTGAAATAAATAGAAAATTTGATGATCAAGAAATAATTCCTCCATGCAACTCATGTGGATACGGTATGACTAGATCTTATAGCTCAGTAGGAGTTCAATTTAAAGGTTCTGGATTTTATAAAACAGACAATCCAAAATAATGATATAATATATTAGTACCTGCCATTTGGGGGTACTAATATAACTTGCTTAAAAGGAGAAAAAATATGATGAAAGATCCATGGGCCATTTTTAATGACCCTTTTTTTATTGGTTTTAATCACACATTAAATAGATTAAACCATGTATATTCAGAAAACCAATCGTATCCACCATACAATGTAATTAAACTAGATGAGGATTCTTATCAAGTTGAAATTGCTGTTGCTGGATTTGATAAAAAAGATATTGAAGTAACAGTAGACAACTCAACCCTTATTGTAAAAGGAAACAAAGAAGAAACAGAAACTCAATTTGTACATAAGGGTATTGCAACACGTAAATTCACAAGATCATTTGCGCTTGGCGAATATATGGAAGTTGTAGGTGCTGATTTTGAAAACGGTATGCTGCGAATCAGCGTAGACAGAGTTATCCCAGAAGAAAAGAAGCCAAAGACTATTAAAATAAAATAATAGTATAATAGAAATCTGCATCTCGTCACTGAGAAGTCGCAGATTCGTCGGGGGAGACAGCGACATTAAATATCTGGATAGACCTGAGCACGTCTCAAAACTGCTCTTTAACATTAAGGATTTTATGAATATAAATGAGATAAAAGAACAATTGTCTGATGCTAAAAAAAATACAACACATTTTTTATTAAAAGGATTTTTTAAAAATACTCCATCTTGGGAAGATATATTTGAACATCTATCATATGAATACTTTAATAAACCAGATTTAAACTTCCCAGACTCTTGGATAGTAAACGGTGGTGTTGCAACACAAAAAAATCAATTTTATGCACAAATAAGAGACTCTAGTTTTTATAAACAATATAATGATGTTTTAGAGTGTTTTAATAATCTTTTGGATAAAAATGGAGCTTCTGGTGCTGCATTTTTAGATTTAATATCCAATAGTAAAAAAGTATCATTCCACAACGACCCAGCAGATCAATTTCATTGGCAGATAAAAGGAAAATCAATATGGCAATTTAAAAAACAACATAATGATGATAACGAACAGGTAGATGCAGAAATTGAAGTAGAAGAAGGAGACGTAATCTTTCTGCCAGATGGCATATATCATTCAGTTAGTACAAAATCTGCAAGATGTGGAATAACAGTAATGTATTCTTTAAGAAAAGGAATTGTTGCAAACTCTTAGACAACTAAGATAAATTAAATAAAAAATCATGTTATAATTTCCATGTAACAAAAATTTTGTTGCATTGGAGATCCAATTGAAGAGAAAGTTAAAGCTATTTATAGCTGGCCTATTTGTAACTGGCTGGCTATTTTTTGTTGGTCCCAGTTATGCATATGCAACAGAAAATATTAATCAAGAACAGGTAGTAATAAGCCCAGCTCAACAAGCGGTAAATACAGCAATTGCAACCGCAACAACAGAAGTTCAACAAGCTATTGCAGCTACAGATTCTGCAACAGTACTAGTGGCAACAGCACAAACAGAATTAACACAGGCTCAATCCGCAGTAACTCAGGTCAATCAAAGTATATCTACAGCACAAATAGCAGTAAATGCAGTTGATACTGCAACTACAACAATAAATAATATAGACTTAACAATAAATCCAACAGATCAAAGTTCTCAAGTAGTTCAAGATGCAAAACAAACTATAACTACTGCCCAAACAGCAATAGATAGTATTACTGTAACTACTGCACAGACAGAAATATTACAGGTTTCTACTGCAAAAACAGAAGCTTCTACTGCACAAGCAACAGCACAAACTGAACTTACTCAAGCAAATATAGCAATTGATAATGCTCAGACAGCAGTAAATAATTTGCAAGCAACAATTGGAACAACCACAAATGTTCTTGCTGGCGTAGATGATGCTGGTATCCGCATGAATCTTCCATTTAATTTACAAATGGGTGGAACTTTATATAATAATGTTTATGTTGGGTCTAATGCAACAATTACATTTGGAGTAGATGAAGGGTGGGTATATTATCAAACACCCAACGCCCCTTCGGTTTCTATTGCTGGATGGGACTGGACTACTTGGAGCACAGGAACTGGAATTACATATTCAACAACAGGATCTTCATTGGACATTGCGTGGGACCTTCGTCCATATCCACAACAAGATGCATCTACACAAATGGTTCAAATTAGATTTAATGCTGATGTAAATCCAAATGATGGTGCATGGATGGCAAATGTGACTGCTACTGGACCTATTCCAAATGGCGCTAGATTTAATTATAGAGAAACTACTAATGGAACAATTATTCCAATTGAAGATACAAATACAGGTTCTGGTTTTGCTGGACAAATAAGTCAAGGTACAACATTTACTCCTTATGTAGATCCAAATACATCAACTGTTCAAGCAGCAGTAGATGCAGCAAATGCTGTTATTACACAATTAAATCAAAGTCTAAGCCCAGTCGTTTCTCAAAATAGCATTAATACTTCTTCAATAAATTCTATTAATACATCATCATTGACTAATGCTATTAATTCAGCATCAAATTCAAAAACAAATTTACAAACTTCTTTGAATACAAAAGCATCTCAACTTACAACTGCTATTAATAATAATATTCCAACTCCTGCACCGATATTATCTACACCAGTTGTCGATGGCACAACAGTAACTGTTGCCCCAGAATTACCAACAGGATATACAGCAAATACTTGGTTTTATCAAGTAATTACAGATGATCCAAATGCAGAAAATCCATATGAAGGACAAACATTAAATACCGACGGAGCCCCAGAATCAATTCAATTAGCTGGCTTGACAGAAGGTGCTACATATACAATTAGAGTTGCTAACTGGTCTGGCCCAGTAAGCCAATATACCGAAACTGTTATTTCAATTCCAGCAATACAAAGTTCTAACTTAATTAGTGGTGGACTAACACCAGTTGAACCACCTGTTGAAGAACCACCTGTTGAAGAACCACCTGTTGAAGAACCACCTGTTGAAGAACCACCTGTTGAAGAACCACCTGTTGAAGAACCACCTGTTGAAGAACCAACTGAAGAAGAACCAATAGAAGAGCCAGCTGAAGAACCAGCTGAAGAAGAAACTCCATTAACTGTAGAAGAGATTGTTTCAGTTGTAGAAGATTTAATAGCAGATGGAAATCTAACAGCATCAGATGCAGAAGCTGTATTAGATGCATTAATGTCTGACGGAGAAATTACATCATCAGAAGTTAATAATCTTTCAGAAGCGTTATCTGAAGATGGAGTTTTAACAATTGCAGAAAAAGAAATAGTTGCAGATGCCCTTATTGCAGCAGCAGACGGAGAACCAGTAGCTGCAGCAAATATTGAAGCAGCAGGACTTGAATATCGTGATCTTCCACCACAAATTCCAGTAGAGGTTAGAGAAGATGCAAATGGAAATCCTGTAGTTATTACAGCAGAGGTAGCATCAGCTTTATTAACATTAGAATCCCCAGCAGCTTTAGTAGGAGCAATTGCTGGATGTTTCAATCCAGATGAAGCAATTGAAGGTTTAACAGAAGAACAACAATGTGAAGTATTTAAGGCGCTTGCAAATATTGGGGCAGATATGAGTCCACAAGAAAGGCAAAAGGCTAAGGAAGTTCTTGTAGCAGCAGTTTTAGTTGGACAAGTAATTCTAGGTAGTTCAATTTTGAGAATAAGGGGGTAAATATGAACTGGTTAAAGAAAAGAGCAATTGCTATTCTTAGTGAGAATTTTACATTTCTAGGATTTTTTGTAGCCTGGGTTGTTCTTGAGGGTAGTGCAAAAACAGTTGTTGGATATGTAACATTAGCCTCTGTAGCTATATGGTTTTTAACTATAGGCATTAGAGAAAGAGCCGAAAAAGAAGAAGAATAGCCTACTAAATTCATATTTGCTATAATAGACTTATGAAAAAATTAAAGGTGTTTTTAGCTTCTAGCCTTTTAGTCCTGTCTATAAGCGGATGCGGATACGATGGACATTATCGTTATCCATGTCAGGACCCAGCAAATTGGGAAAAAGCAGAATGTAAACCACCTATCTGTACAGCTAACGGAGCATGTCCAGAAGATTTAGCAGATACTAAGGAAAATACAAATGGCTAGAGAAAGACTAACACCAGCAGAATTAGACGCAAGATTAAAATTTATTTTAGGAATTACATTAGGATCAATTCTTTTTATTACAGCAGTAGGCATTATGTATGCTTTAATATTTGTAACACAGCCAATTACTGGTCAATCTGAGAATGATAAAATGTTTTTCAATGTCCTAGGATCAGTAGCAACATTTATTACAGGAACATTAGCTGGACTTTTAATTGGCCAATCTGGTGCTAAAGATATTATGTCTGCACAATTAGCTAACAAAGAAATGGATGCAAAAAATACACAAGCAGATAAAAAATTAGAAGCAGAAATTGATGAAGCAAAAGCTCGTAGATTAGCAAAACCAGACGGAGCAATGCCAGAAGAACAACCTGTAGATACAAATTGGGATAAGGATTAATAATGTCAGCACAAGGAACAGCAGAAAAATTTGTTGAAGTTGCTAAAGCTGAAATTGGTACTGTAGAAGGACCAAAAGACAATGAAACAAAATATGGTGCATTTACTAAAGCTAATTTTCAACCATGGTGTGGATCATTTGTTATGTGGTGTGCAAATGAAGCAGGAGTAAAAGTTCCTAACACAGTTTATACTCCAGGCGGAGCAGCAGCATTTAAAAAAGCTGGTCAATGGATTGACGGAGACATTGCAGATCCAGAGCCAGGAGATGTTGCATATTTTGATTTCCCATCAGACGGTGTAGATAGAATTTCTCATGTTGGAATAGTTATGACTGACAATGGAGATGGAACCGTTTGGTGTATTGAAGGAAATACTTCTGGAGACCCTAAAGGAAGTCAAAGAAATGGTGGAGAAGTTTGCAAAAAGCTTCGTGCATATAAGAAAAATAAAAAGAATATAATGGTTTCAATTGTTGGATTTGGAAGACCTAAATTTGGAGCAAGCCTTGTTAAAAAATCTGAACCTGTTGCAAAAACAACTAAAAAAGCAAAAACATGTTCAGAGTGTGGTCAAGCAATTAAATAAATGAATACCTATAGAGTAAAATTAGAGGTAGAGGTAGAAGTAGAAGCCTTTGATGAAAATGATGCTCTAGACTATGCAAATGATATATTTGGTGTAGACGATGAAATAACAAACGTTAAAGTAATTAGCGTTAAGGAGAAATAATGGCAAAAGAAGGATACAAACCAACCGCTGGCATGCAATCTGCAGCCCGTCGTGCAATTAAATTAAAAGAACAAGGTAAAGCTAAGGGAGCTGGAACAGCAGTAGGCTGGACTCGTGCAGGACAACTTGCTAGAGGAGAAACCCTCAGCCTTTCAACAGTTAAGCGTATGTATTCTTTCTTTTCACGTCATGAAGTAGATAAAAAAGGTAAGGACTGGGATAATGCAGAAAATCCATCTAATGGAAAGATTATGTGGTTAGCATGGGGCGGAGACGCAGGATTCTCTTGGTCACGTAAAATTGTAGAACGTGAAAAAAATATGAAAAAGTCTTTAACACATGATGATTTAGTAGAAGAAATTAAAGACATGCTTGATGACGCAATTAATCCAGCAGATACAGTAATTGAAATTCCAGATGATGAAGATATTGCAAAAGCCCTTCGTCCAGAAATTACAAAAGAACAATTAGGAATGGTAATTGAGCATTTAATGGAAGCAATTGAAGGAATGATCGAGGTTCCAGAAGAAGATTCTGAAGAGGAATCAGATTCAGCAGAAATGGAAACAGAAGATGCTGGCGAATCCAACCCAGCCCCAATTGGAGATCCAATGAAAAATGAAATTAATTGGCCAGTTGCAAAATCTAAAGATTCTGAGGATTCTGAAGATTATGAATCAGATAATGAAGAAGAAGATAAATGGGACAATTTGCAAAAAGCATGTTGGTCTGGATATAAACAAGTAGGAATGAAAGAAAAAAATGGTCGCATGGTCCCAAATTGCGTACCAGTAAATAGTGTTAAAAAATCATTATGGGATGGAAAATTTAATCCATCTTCGATAAAAAAATAATATAAAAATCAGTTGACAAGGCTTTTAGTATCCCTGTATAATAGTATACAGGGATTAGCCCTTTATATTTAAGGAAAAATGTTACATTTAAACGAACGTGGCGTAGATATATTTATAAATAAATATAAATCATTTACTAGTGAAGCATACTGGAACAATTATGATTTAATTATTTGGAAAAAAAATAATAATGGATTTTTTAATATAAAAGGAATATTTAATAAAGCTTGGGGAATAGCAGATAAAGTATCTGTAAACAATAAAGGAATGTGGGTTTTACCTAAACAATATGTCAAGTATTTTAAATGATCTTGGAGTAGATAAAGAAGATTTAGATTGGTGGCATCTTGCTATTTGTAGAGGCATGGATACTAATCTTTTTTATGATAAATACGAAAATGATGAAAAAATTGCAAAAAATATTGACGAAGCCTGCTTAGCATGCCCAGTAATATCAATGTGTTATAAATCTGGAATTCAAAATAATGAGTATGGAGTTTGGGGTGGAGTATATTTAAGTTCTGGCTCTATAGATAAAAATAAAAATTTACATAAAACAAATGAAGTTTGGAAAAGATTAAAAGTTAAAAATGTATATTGATAAAAATAAAGATCATTTTAAATACGGAATAAATCAATGGACTGGTGAACCAAACAAACCAGTTTTTTATACACCAGAAATGGCAAAAGCTTTAAGAGGAATAACTAAACCAGTAAACAACTTACAAATGGATGTTGTTAAATATCCAGAGTTTTTAGCATTAAGATTATATGAGGATAACTTTATACAATTTACAGGTACTAAAAAAGAAATGGTCATTGACTATGTAGCAAAAGTAAAAAAATTGCTAGAGTCGTATGGCGTAAGATGTGAGCTGGAAGGAGTTCCAAGTGAAAGAATATTACGATAGAGTTTTAATTGTATTTATTCATGAACTGGGACTATATGGATCAACAGAAAGATTGGGAGCATTTGCATCTCCAATTAAGTATACACAAGATGGAGTGGAGCATGAAGAATTGATAGACAATTCAGAATTTTCAATTATGGATGAAATTGTTTTTAGTCATGTAGAGGAAGATAATAATGGATAAAGTTCTTTGCTATTCTTGCAATAAATCAAAAAATAAATTAAATGTAAAAAAATCAACATTGCTTCCAATAAATTTATTAATGTGTGAAGGATGTATCAATGAAAAATTTGAACCAAGATGGCTTATTATAATTGCTGGAAGACAATCTGGTGCAGATTTGGTTAGAGATTTTATATTAAAGAAAAAATATATTGGAAATGAAATATCTGCTTCTGAATTATTAATTTAATAAAGATATTACGGTATAATTAATGTATAATGAACCTAGACCTGAACGCTATAATTATTGCAATCGCTGCTGCGATATTGTCTGGCATGGGGACGGCAATTATTGCTGGACTGAACGAGAATAAAAAAGAAAAAAACAGACAAAGAGAACGAGAACAAGATCAATTAAAATTAGAGGTCAAAGACCTTAAAATTGAATTATATCAATTAGAAAAAGAATTAACTGACTGGAAAGATAAATATTACGATGCCCTTCAAGAATTAATTTTAATTAAATCTGAACTAGAAAATGTGCTTAGGAATATATCTGATGGGGAAAATATACATAATTTCGACACAGAATTTTAAATTTAGTATACTAGTATTATGACAGCAGTGGTAGCCCTTATTCATGAAAACAAAGTCCTCTTAGGAGGAGACTCTGCTGCATCTGATGATAAAAGTGGATTAATTTTTTCAAGAATAGATCCAAAAGTTTTTAAAGTAGGACAATTTGGAATTGCATTTGTTGATAGTTTTAGAATGGGACAGATACTTCAGTACAATTGGGCTCCACCTAAATATACTCCCAATGCTGGTTTTAAAAATTTAGATAAATTTATGAGAACTAAGTTTGTAGAATCAGTTAAAGAAGCATTTAAAGAACAGGGTTACGGAAATCAAACAGCAGGCTCTACAGAAGATGGTGACGAAGGCGGAGTATTTTTAATTGCCGTACAAGGCACTGGACGTATTTTTACTATGGATACAGATTTTCATATAGGCGAAGCAGATTTACAGTATATGGCAGAAGGAGCTGGTCAAGAAATAGCCCTAGGGTCTTTGTTCTCTACAGCATCTATTAAAACACCTCGTAAACGTGTCAGAATGGCGCTAGAAGCTGCTTCAAAGTTTAACATGTCAGTTAGACCACCCTTTACAATCATAGAGGTTTAGAGTATAATTAACTATGGACATAAATAATCTTAAGCCAGAAAACTATGATAAGGCGATGGATTTAAGAGGAACACCAACTCACGTATGTCCATGCGGATGCTACATATGGAATGTTAAAGCTATATTTTATGATTATGAAATTGTTCAATATTTTATAGACATGGAATGTGCAAACTGCGGAAGTTTAGCAACCGCCCCAACACCAGAGGATAGACCAGAATGAGAAAGTCAGAAAGAATTAGACAAATAGAAATTCAATTAATTAAACTTGAATTTGAATTAGATTTATTAAACAATATGCTTGTAACTCTTTTAGAGGCAAATAACCTACCACAACCACAATTAGACGCTGGAAAATGGTATCAAAGAAGGCTAGACAAAAACTCTTGACAATATCGTATATATTTTAGTAAAATATACGAATGAATAAAAAACTAATAAGCGCAATATCAATACTATCAATACTATCTACTGTCTTTATTACTGTGGGCGCCAAGGCGGATCAACAGGCTCCCACTTTAGCTATTCTTGACACAGCAATAGACACATCTTTACCTATTTTTAAAGATAAGATTGTTCATGAAGTTTGTGTTTTAGAATGGAACTCTTGTCCAAATGGGCAAAAATTTATGGAGGGCACAGGATCTGCTACCCTTCCATTTAACATAATTTCTAAAAATGGTTTTGATCATGGAACTCAGATGGCATCTGTTGCTATTAGAACTAATCCAAATATTAAAATTGTATTTATTAGAATTATTGGAAATACCTCTTCTGGACTAAGACAATCTACTGGTGAAACTGGAGTTTCATTAGCATTGAAATGGGTATCAGAAAATCAATCAAGATTTAATATACAGGCTGTTGCTATGTCTCAGGCAAACCATAATATACTTACAACATTAACAGACTATTGTCCAGCAACACCAATGTTGCGTGGCACAATATCTACTCTTGTTGCTAAAGAAGTTCCTGTATTTTTTGCAGCAGGAAACATGAGAGATCTTTCTAGACTATCGTGGCCAGCATGTATAAACGAATCTATTTCTATTGGAATGGCAGATCAATATGAACAAATTGATAATTATTCTAATTTTGATAAAGATAGATTAGATTACTATGCTAATGGAAATATGCAAGTATTAATTCCAGGTGGAGAAATTAGAAATGCAGCAGGATCTTCTATTTCCACACAAGTTGTTGCTGCAACATGGATTTCTATAAAATCAGCAAAACCAGGAATTCCATATGCTGAAGTTATTAATACACTTAACCTAATGTCAAAACCTATTAAGGGTGCAAGAGGGCAATATGGAAAATTAATTCCATCTTCTCAAATTGCAATTACTAAACAAACTCCAACAGCCACTCCGCCTGTTACAAAAACACCAGAGCAATTGGCTGCTGAAGCTAAGGCTAATTTAATACTAGAAGCAAATAAAGCAATAGCACAAGCAGAAGCACAATATCAGGCTGAAGTTAAAGCAGCATCAGATAAACTTGCTGCAATTAAAGCAGAATGGGCTAAAAAAATAAATGGATAAATTAACTGTTCTTGAAGAAATAATAAAAGAAGTTTCAACAGAACTATATCAAAAGTGGTATAACTCAGTACCAGAATCTGATAAAAACGAAGAGGCATCTCAGGCTATGGCAAAAAATGCAGGAGAAACAACATTTTTTGTTATACAAACTTTTATGAATAAATTTAACTCTGCAGCGGAAGAGTTAAAAGATAAATAAACATCATGGGCGGTCTATTGACCGCCCATTTATTATTTAGTAGAATGGATACCATGCAAACATTTTTACCATATGCAGCAAAAAGAGACAGTCTTGATGCTTTAGACAATAAGCGTCTTAACAAACAAATACTAGAATCTTATCAGATACTAAATATATTAACTGGTATGTCTAAATCTAATGCTTGGCGTAACCATCCTGCAGTACTTATGTGGAAAGGAGCCGAAGCTGAACTTTATAGGTATGCTATGACAGCAGTTTGTCTTGCAGATGCTCGTGGAATTAAAGTAGATAAAAATAAACAAAATATTCAAAAACTTTCAAGGTCTCGTAAATCTTTAATCTGGGGGGATGATACTCCTAAATGGGCTATAAATCCTACAACTATTAAGCTGGTTACAACTACACATCAAGCAAATCTATATAAAAAAGATCCTATATATTATGAAAAATTTGCAGATTCAGTCAACTCAAAGTATAATAAGCCTTGTTGTGAAGGGTGCCAATATTATTGGCCTACTCATAAGGAGAAGGTGTGATAGTAACTGATTCTAATTTTGAAGACACAATTAATAGTCATAAAATAATTTTAATTGATTTTTGGGCAGAATGGTGTAGACCATGCAAAATGTTCAGTCCAATATTAGATGAAGTTTCTAATGATACTGGAATTTGGGTGGGTAAAATAAATGTTGATGAAAATAAAATAAAGTCGTCTGAATATGAAGTTATTAGTATTCCAACAACAATCTTATTTCAATACGGAAAACCTGTAAAAAAAATTATTGGAGCTAAACCAAAACATATTTTAATGGAAGAGATAAAAGAATGGCTATAGATTTTCTAGATGTTCAATCATGGTATGAATATGGTCGTGAAAAAAACTGGGTAACAGAAGTATTTTGTAATACGCATGAGGGGCCACCTTTATCTGATGAAGAAATGGAAGAATGGGAAGATGGCGGAGACCCTTGTAGTTTTCATATTAAATTCACAGAAGAATAAACACAACAAAAATATTGGTTAAGCGTCTATATATATGAGCGTATGCTCAAAATAGAATTCCATTTTGATAAAAAAATGGATATAAAGGAGAAAAATAAATAATGAAGTCATTAAAAAAGATTGCCGTTGCTTCGGCTGCAGCCCTAGCACTATTAGGCATTCAATCAATTAATGCATCAGCAGCACCTCTTGCGGTAACTGTTGCTGGTTCAGCAAATGCTACAACATCTACAGCGCCTGCGACTGCGAACGTTCCAGCCGACAATACAGTAGATTCAGCAGATGCAATTGCTATTGCAGCAACTGCAGATACTGGTACAGTAGTAACATTTACTGCATCAAGTACAGTTAAGTTAGTAACAGCTTTGAGCGCTACAAATGCAGTAGTAAATGCTTCAGCAGGAACTGCAACATATTCTGCAACTTCAGCAGGATCAGCAATTACTGTTTATGCTTATACAACATCAACAACAACAGGATCTGTAACCGTTGTTAATGGTTCATATTCAACAATTGTTTATGTAAAAGGAATTGCAGGAGCAGTTTCTAACGTAGGAGTATCCGTACCAACTGCAGTAGCAGTAGGAACTATCCCATCAATTACAGTAAACACAACAGACGTATTTGGAAATGCAGTTTCTGATACTGTGACAGCAACACTAATTGGTGGAACTTGGGCAGATGGCTCAATTTCTAAGCAAATTGTAACATCTACTGCAGCTCAAGTTGCAGCAGATTCAACCCTAGTGCTAGGATCTAAAAAAGAAAACCTAGCAGTAGCAGTAGTTGGAACTGTTACAGTTGCAGTAACTGGTGCAACATCAGCAACAGCCGTAACTGGATTAAATGTTCCAGTAAAAGCAGTTGTGGCATCATTTACAGTAACTGATTTAAATGGAACAATTGCACAATTGCAAGCACAAATTAATTCTTTGTCCAAGCAATTATCAGATGCTAATTCAGTAATTGCTGCAAATAAAATTGCAGCAGATGCAGCAGCAGCAGCAAAAGTTATTGCTGACGCAGCAGTAATTAAGGAAAAAGCCGATTACAATAAGTTGGCTACAGCCTGGAACAAGGCATTTCCTAAAAAGAAGGTTGCTTTAAAGAAGTAAATTCTTTATATTAAAAGGGCAGGGGAAACCTTGCCCTTTTTTTATATAAATGATAGAATATATGTGTGGATTACATAGAGGATCAAATAAGGCAAAAAATATTGGATGAAATTAGATATTTAGAATTACCTTATGAATGGAAACCACGAGAAGTAATAGATTATATAATTAGAAAAATTGGCAGGGAATAAAATGGATAGCAAAAAAAGAAGTTTGTTTAAAGCTCTAACTTGGCCAGCAGTTCATATATTGTTTGTTGGAACTATGGTTTATTTTTTTGAAAAATTACTTACTGGAGAAGCCCATTGGGAATATGCTGGTGCTTTTGCTTTAATTTATACATTGTGCGAAATATTTGGGTTCTTTTTACATGAAAGAGCATGGGCTAAATTTGGAAATAGGATTAAGTGATTTCTAAAGAACAAATGGACTCTCCATACGTAGAGAGTTTATGCGAAAAAAAAGACTGTAATAATAAGGCAACTAGAATAATTAAAGATTTAAACCTATATTCATGGGTTTGTGAGTCATGTTATGGGAAATATAGATCCTAATCCTATAAATGCTATAATTGAGTAATGGATGGACTTCTAGACCCATCTAAATACAAACCTATAGGAGAAATAAAATGTCAGACGGAAAAAATTTAACAGGCTTCAATGAGGCAAAGCCAGCAGGTTCTTCACCATGGGCTACAGAGTCATACACAGAAGCTCCAAAAGCAGCATTCCCTGCAACAGATAAATCATCACAAGATGGCGCAGGACTAAACAACGGCGGTAAGTAATAATGTGTGTAGAATGCGGATGTGAATCAGTAGGAAGCGAAACAGGAATTGTTTCAGCTCCTATGTTAGATGTAACAAGAGATGGAGAAGCAGGACTAACATTAAATATGACTGCAACTTCAGAACAAAGAGAAAGATTTATTAATGAGTGAAAATGGTACAGGAATGGCAACTCCGCCAAACAATGAACCATCTGGAGCTTTAACTTCTCAAGAAGTTGGTCGTAAAAATCCAACACAGGGTAAGTTTAAATCTGGAATTCAAGATAAAAGATCATTAACCAGAATAGATAGAAATAAACACGGTATTCGTAGAGAAACAAATATCGGAGTAAAAAGAACTGGTAGATCTAAGAAAGTATAAATATGTGTAAACAATCAATATGCGACTCTTCGGAGTTGCATATTGATATTTTAAGAACAATAGATGATCAGATAGACGACGCAGAACAAACAGGAATTATTTAGTAGAAAGACTTTTTTGAGTAGAAAACCTTATTTAAGAGTAGCAGATGTTTTACTAGAAAGAGCTGTAAAAGATTCTGCTGATTATGCTGAACAAAATATGAAAGACGCCTTAGTCTTTTTTGATGAGAGTAAAGAATCAATGTGGCGTTATTGTTTAAAACAATTAAAATTTTATGGCATAATGGCTGAATTTGGTGTATTTAATGGTAAATCAATTAATTATATAAGTTCATTATTACCAAACTATAAATTTTACGGATTTGATTCTTTTACAGGACTTAAAGAAGATTGGTCTGGTTGGGAGTGGTCTCAAGGAGATTTTTCATTAAATGGAGTTATGCCTGAAGTTAATAATAATGTTGAACTAATTCCTGGATATTTTGATGAATCTTTACCAGACTGGTTGTCTAAAAATAATGGCCCATTTGCGTTTATTAATATTGATTGTGATACTTATGAGTCAACTAAAACTGTTTTAAATTTATTAGGGAAAAATAGAATAGTGAAAGGTACAGTTATTATATTTGATGAATATTTTGGATATAATAATTGGAGATCTCATGAGTTTAAGGCTTGGCAAGAGTTTGTTTTAAATAATGATATAAAATATAAATATTTAGCCTTAAATCATTTACAGGTAGGAATTATTGTTCAATGATTAAATATATGATAGAATATAGACATAATGTTTTATAATCGACCAGACTGCATCCAAATTGCTGAAGGAATATATGTCTTTAAAAACTATATTCCAGAAGAAATGTGCAATAGATTTTCTACAATATTAGATAAATTCGAAGAAAATAGATTTAAAGAAGATAAAAACTATATTCCTTGGTATGACGATAAAATGAGTCCATCGGTACCAGAAGCCTTAGATTTGTGGGAACATGTGTCTGATCTTATTTATCCAGAGTATGTTATAAATCCACAATCACAATTCATATGTTCAAGACCAGGACAAGAAGGAATGTTTGTTCACTGTGATAGCCCTGGTAAAGAAAATGCTCATGAATTAACTCAAGAAGATAGTTATTCAACCTGTAGCATAATTGATTTTGGAGTTGTTGCATATATATCAAATTTTGAAGGTGGAGAAATATTTTATCCTGCTTTTTCAAAAGATGGAATTTTAAAATCAGAAAATAATTTTGATGAATCAGATGAATTAATATACAAGCCTGGACTTGGAGACGTAGTTATACACAAATCAGAAGCTCCATATTTTCATGGAACAAAACCAGTATTGTCTGGTGTTAGATATGCCTTTTCTTGTTTTGCTACAAACATAGCACAAGTACCAGGAACTTTTTATTCATATAAAAGCCCAGAGTATTTAGAAAAAATTAAAGACAGGTCACAAGAGTCTTTTGATAATTGGTTGAATCCTATACAAAATAGCAAGGTTTAATATGTTTACAAAAAACAATAATATAAAACAAATTGCAGAAGAAATATGGATATATAAAAATTTTATTTCAGAAGAAGAAAATAATAAAATAACTTCTTTAATGAAAGAATATGAAAATACATTTAAAGATAAAAAAGAAGCTTTTGTTTACAAAAATCAACATATTGATTGGTATAAAGATAAAACTGGCCCACTGCTAATTGATTTAAAGCCAATATGGGACAAAATATCCTATCTTCTATACCCAGAACACTATATTCATCCACAACTTTTTGTTAACGTAATGAGACCTGGAGATGAAGGCATGTTCATACATGCAGATAGTCCAGGAATGAATATGGAGCATAAATTAACACAATTAGATAGATGGAGTACATGCTGTAGATTAAGTCATGGAATAGTAACATATTTTGGAGATTACGAGGGTGGAAACATTTATTATCCTAATATTGAAAAAGATGGATCTATTAAACAACGACCTCAAGATGATCAAGATTGTTTAGAAGTTGAAGTAAACCCAAGAGATTTAGTAATTCATGGAGCATGTCATCCATGGGAACATGGGGTAAGAAAAATAACTGGCGGTACTAGATATGCTTATTCTAATTTTGCAATGGAAAAAGAACATGCGCCTGGAACTTTTGAGCTGTTTGACCCAGAAAAACATCCTTTTATGAAAGAAGAAGAGGAAATAATTAGTTGGGTAAATACTGTACATCCAGAAACAACTTTTTGTAAAAAGAAATGCATTTGTGGACAATCTAAAGATTTTCCATATTGCGATAATACCCATAAAATAATTAATAAAAAATTAATTGACTAATTTGTTACAATATTGTAAAATAAATTAATGTTAAATAAAATAAAATGCAAGTTGTTTGGACATCCTTTGTTTAGATATACGTCCTGTCCATTTACTATGAAAAAATATTTTATTTGTGATTCTTGTGGATATATAAAAGACGCCAATGGAGAAAATATATGAGAAAGCTTTTAAATGGAGAAACAGTAGAATCATATGAAAATGCTATAGATTTAACTATTCATACAAAAGCACCAGCTAAATGGAAATTAATTGATATGGAAACTGGTCAGGAGTATGTGGGCTCTGCAGAACCAAATGAGTATGGTAAATGGATCAGGATTAAAGATAAAGAAATATCTGAAGCTGGGTACTCAACAGGTAAATGGTCCGATGACGGTGACTGGAATATTCCAATAACTCCATTTAGAGATAAATTAAGATGATTAAATTTAGAAGTCCAATATACTGGGAACATAAGTTAAATGGTTTAGTGAATAAACTTTGTTATACATGCGGAAATAGATACGATACTACTTTTAAAAAAATAGAAAAAAAACAAGATAAATGTCCTTATTGTAAATATAGGGAATATGAATAATGAAAGAATTTGATGCATATTGTAAATATTGTGAGATGGTTGTAAGGGGTAAAACTACAGCTATAAATCAATTGGAGTCTGGAAATTATCTATACATAGGGGAATGCCTAGTATGTTTATATGAAATTAGAAGAATTGTGCCTAAAAATAAAATTGAAAATAGTATTCCTGGTTATCAAAAAACTCCGCCAGAGTGGTGCGATGATTGCGTATCTCCACCAGGATCTCCATGTCCAGTTTGTGGATGTACACATAATTGTTAAATACTATTGACTAAATAAGTATAAATATTATATAATAGATTATCTACTAGTAGAAAGAGAAATAATGAGCGAAGCAAAATGCCCATTTACGGGTAATGCATTAAACAATCAAAAAACATCAAATGCAGATTGGTGGCCTAATCAATTAGATTTGTCAGGATTAAGAAAGCATTCAGAAAAATCTGACCCAATGTCAGATGATTTTAATTATGCGAAAGAGTTTGAAAGTTTAGATCTTGATGCTATTAAAAAAGATATTGATTATCTTTTAACTACTTCGCAAGAATGGTGGCCTGCAGACTATGGTAACTATGGCCCATTCTTTATTCGTATGGCATGGCATTCAGCAGGTACATATAGAATTTCAGATGGTCGTGGTGGTGCTGGAGAAGGTCTACATAGATTTGCTCCACAAAACTCTTGGCCAGATAATGGTAATTTAGATAAGGCCCGTCGTTTGCTATGGCCTATTAAACAAAAATATGGAAAGAAAATTTCGTGGGCAGACCTTATGATTCTTGCAGGAAATGTTGCTCTTGAAAATATGGGATTTAAAACATTTGGTTTTGCTGGTGGCCGTGAAGATGTCTGGGAATCAGACGATACATATTGGGGATCAGAAAAAGAGTGGCTTGCAGACAATCGTTATAGCGGAGATCGTGAATTAGAAAATCCATTAGCTGCAGTTCAAATGGGATTAATTTATGTTAACCCAGAAGGCCCTAATGGAAATCCAGATCCAGTTCTTTCTGCAAAAGATATTCGTGAAACCTTTGCTCGTATGGCAATGAATGATGAGGAAACAGTTGCACTTATTGCAGGTGGACATGCATTTGGTAAAGCACATGGTGCTGGCGATCCTTCACATGTTGGTCCAAATCCAGAAGCTGCCCCAATTGAAGATATGGGTCTTGGATGGAAAAACTCATTTGGAAAAGGTAATGCAGAAGACACAATTACAAGTGGTATTGAAGGTGCATGGACTGCAACTCCTACTAAATGGGATAACTCATATCTTAAATTACTATTTAAATATGAATGGAAACAAACAAAGAGTCCTGCAGGAGCTACACAATGGATACCTACAGATGAATCTGCTGCTAATTTAGTTCCAGATGCTCATATTGAAGGTAAATTCCATGCCCCAGTAATGACAACAGCAGACCTTGCTTTGCGATTCGATCCAGAATATGAAAAAATTTCAAAGAAATTCCTTGAAGATTTTGATTATTTCTCAAATGTTTTTGCTCGTGCTTGGTTTAAGTTAACTCATAGAGACATGGGCCCAATTGCAAGATATCTTGGTAAAGATGTACCATCAGAAGAATTAATTTGGCAGGATCCAGTTCAATCATCTAATATTAATATTGAAATAGATGCTATTAAGAATAAGATTAAATCATCTGATATACCTATGTCACACTTTGTAGAGACCGCTTGGGCTTCTGCATCTACTTTCCGTAAAACAGATAAGCGTGGTGGCGCAAATGGTGCCCGTATTAGATTACAGCCTCAAAATACATGGGAAATTAATAATAAGCCATCAATATTAAATGTTATTAGCTTCTTAGAATCTATTAAGGATAGTTTTAATGCATCACTTGCAGATTTAATTGTTTTAGCAGGATGTGCAGCAATTGAAAAAATTACTGGAGATCAAGTAGAGGTTCCATTTATTGCTGGTCGTGGAGATGCTACACAAGAGCAAACAGATATTGAATCATTTGCTGTTCTTGAGCCAAAGTTTGATGGTTTCCGTAACTATGTTCAGGAAGGTATACCAACCCCAGAAGAGGTTTTGTTAGTAGAAAAAGCTAACCTATTAGGTCTAACACCAGTAGAAATGGTTCTATTGTTATCTGGAATGCGAATGCTAAGTAATGAAAAACTAGACAATAGTTATTTAGTTGATCTACTTTCCTATATTAATGCTGATCAGGCAAACGGGGTTCCTAGAGTGGATCTAATTATTGCATCTAATTCAGAACTTCGTGCAATTGCTGAAGTATATGCCTCAGATGATGCAAAAGATAAATATATTAAAGACTTTATTTCAGCGTGGGATAAGGTTATGATGCTAGACCGATTTGATGTAAAGAAGGGCTAATCATGTTTTATTTGTTACATTCATCAGCTATTATTTTATTAATGTTAGGTTCATATGGCTTAGGCTACAGGAAAGCCAATTATAAAATAAAAATTAAATAAAAAATTAATATGAATAATGACTATTTAGATAATGTATATTTGCCATTTATAAATAGCGAATTAAAAAATCATATTTTTAATAATTATAACAGCTCTTTTAAAGAAAAAGATATTGAATATAAAATTAATAATTTTGGTTATAGAGGAACAGATTTTATAGAAAATGTAGATTTGTTATCGCTAGGATGTTCAAATACTTTTGGATTTGGGATTCCTAGCGAATACTCTTGGCCAGAATTATTAAAATCTAACAAGATTAAAACAATAAATTCTTTAGCTTCACCTGGAGACAGTGCCCAAGGGCAAGTAATAAAATTTTTTCAATACGTCAAACAATTTGGAAATCCTAAAAATGTAGTTGGAGTTTTTCCATGTTATAGAGCAGAATTTCCTTTAGAAAAGAATAAATGGGAAATATCTTCTAAAGAAAAAAAATTTACAATATTGCATAAAAATAAAGCAAGTATTACATTAGTAGATTCGCATAACACTAATTTTGAAAAATATCATAAATCTCCATATGATCCTAATAAATTATTAACTACTGAAATTACAAGATACTATACTCATACTTTTATAAATATTTTAGAAATTTATTGCAAAAATTTTAATATTAATTTTAAATATAGTATTTATGAACATGATTATAATTATGATTTTTTTGACGATGATATGAATTATTTAGGTTCTTTAAAAGATTACATGTTAAATTATAGCAATAATTATTTTGCAATTGATTATCCAATACCTACATTATTAATTTCTAACGAAGAACTATCTTTTAAGTGTCATTCTGAATATGCTGATAATAAATATTTTTATAGGGCAAATGATTATATTCCTAATAAAATATCAGGACATTGGGGATTACATAGAAATTTACACGTTGCGGAAACTATTAATAAGTTATTAGTTTAATATAAGATTGGAATATAAAATAGGTAAAAGGCATAGAGTCAAGCCAGACTGTGGTTCACGTTCTGGTTATGATTGGCACAGAAGAGATGCAAAAGAACTGCCTTGTGATAGATGCAGGGAAGCTGAAATACAATATTGGCGGAATGAACTAATTAGGCGTGGCGATCAAATAAGAGCCAATAGTCGTAAATCTCGTGCTAAAAGATTATCAATATTATCAAACAATACTATATTAGAAAAAGATATATTAGAAAAATACGGAACAGATTGCCATATATGCAAAAAGCCAATAGATCTCAACGCACCCAGACAAGTAGGAAAACCAGGATGGGAGAACGGTCTACATATTGACCATGTAATCCCTTTATCTAAAGGAGGGCCAAATACAATTGAAAATACAAAACCTTCTCACGGATATTGTAATATAACAAAGAATGCTACATTAATTAAAGAATACATATGGCTACAAGATAAGCTATTTGATTAGTTGACTAGAATATATAGATAATATATACTATATACATCCCAATTAGTGAAAGCGAAAAGTGCGGCGGAAAGAGAGAACATGCAGTCAGTACCTGACCTTAGAAATGAAACCCTTAATTTAATAGATGATTTCATACTAGATCATATAGAGGATTTTAGCCATGAGGAGCTAATTTGGATTATAGAGGAGTTAGAGCAGTTAGCAAAATCTTTCTATAAGAAGTTCAAGGTAATGATAGATGAAGATATAGAGGAGTTGGCGGAGGAATTGGATGATGATGATTAGATATTTTAAGTTTAGAAATGCCCTCAGAAAGCTAATTAAAGAAAATGATGAGTTACTTGCCCTATTAGCCAAGTCAGAGTTAGATGAGATAAGATACGAGTACTTTAATATGTCTTGGATAGATGATTATGATGGTCTATGGCGTGGGTGGATATACAATGAAAAGAATAATAGATACCTATTTGATGATCTAGGGTCAAAGGATTTAGTTGAATATTGGAGTTATCAAGAGGAATGGGAAAAGTCTCTTGAGAAGTAAATTACGTTGTCATGGATGTGAAAATTCTGGTCAACTGTTTTTACATGTTATGGAAGAGAAATTTATATACGCTTTATGTCAAAAATGTGTAGCAATACAATTAGACATTGAATATTATATGAGAAAGGATGGCAGTTTATGAAGAAGGTTATATTGTTACTCATGGCTATTATTGGGGTGACTGCAGGAGTTTTAGGAGTATTATTTACTCGTTTTTCAAAGAATATGGAAAGCTGGGAAATGGCTTGGGATGATGAGAAAGAGGACAATGCTCTGTAAATGCGATCAATCCAGCATGTTCCCTAGATGCAATAAAAATCCAGATTATTGCATAAAACTGGAGAAAATCGTAGATACATCAAATCCTAATGTAGTCCATATAATATATCCAAATGGGCGGGACGTACCAGAAGAGATGCTAGATCCTAATATAGGAGGATTTCTCGGTAGAAAGAAATGATATAATATTTATACCAATATGAACAATAACCAAGATAAATGCTATTACTGCAATAGAGAAGGCATATACACACAACCTGTGGATTATGCCATTGTAAGCGTATGCAGCAAACACTTCAATATGGCATCAGCATCCTAGATTCCCCCCTTCATTTAAACCTCTAAAAACCCCCTTTAAAGCCCATTTAGAGCTATATCTAGATCATATAGAGAAAAACAAATACTATCAATTTATCAGCAAATATTACTAATTATATATATAGACATTATATGAGTAATTGAGCGATTCCCCATAATACTCCATAATACTCCACATGTCCCCACATATATCAAATGTTCAGGGATTTGTCAAGACCTCTCGTAAATGGCATATTTTGCCCACTTTGTCAAGAGATTTTTGACATAATTTGGGCATAAATATATGCTAAATTTGCTAGACATTTTGCTATATTTATTATACATTTAGTCTAATTTATATTATATTTATCTATATTATTAGACATTCTTCTATAAATTTCAGGGATTTTTTATAAGCTATCGTAAAGGGGATATTCTGCCCACGTTCCCACACATAAAAATAGGACATATATATCCAAAATGTACATACAGTACAAATCGGACATTATGTCCTATATATGTTTAATTATTTATTTATATATGTTACTGATACTGGTCCACATAGTTCATTGTATCTATCTAATTCCGCCTGCTTTTTTGCCTTCTCTATTTTCTTCCATTTACGGAATGAAGCTAGGGCATGATTCTTATCTTTGCCCCGCTTCGGATCCGTCCATTTCTTTGCCTTTTTATTTGGAGTCCCTACGGGCTTGCTCATGCTAGTGGCTCATGCATTTCTATTACCTCAGCAAGATGAGAGGCTAACATTAAAGCCTCAGAGGTTATACCCTCTGCCCAATAAGGTTCAAAATTGCCTGCTTGTTGTTTAATAATTTCCTTCATTAACTCCATAAGTCTATCTTGGGTATATAGAGGAAATCTATTTACAATAACGCTGGCGGCAATTACTGGATTAAACCAATGGTTGTCTAATACCTCTTGTAGTTGTTCAGCAATTTTATCTTCATCTGTTTTCTTTGCCATATCCGCCTATTCCTTGTCTTTAGATTATATCAAAAAGGTTGGGGAAGGTCAAGGGCACGTACTCTCAACCCTCCCCAATGTTTAATAGTTTACTTAGTCAGCTTAGCTTCTGCAGTAAACTTGATACCGTTCTTCTCTGCTTCAGAGAGAGCCTGCTTAGCAGCACCTGAGAAGCGACCACGCTTGCCCACTGTAATGCCCTTTGAGGCTAGATATTCACGCTTTGTTGTCATTGTGTTACCTTTCTAAATACCCTGTGCTCCGCCTTGAAGCGCCAGGTCCTGCCCATATTCAGTTGTATTATCTGACTCTTCGTCAGAATCCTCGTCCAGCCATCCGTCGTCATCTAGAGAAGCAATGAATTCATTGTCGATCATCCAGTCCATGACAGCCTCATCCATTAATTCGGCCCCGTATTCAAGAGTAAAATCGGCAGGCGGGTTATCCCAGAGTTTCTCCCAGATAACATCTAATGTAGTTCCATCAGTAACAGTATAATCATTAGCAAAGTCATCTTGAGAATAATTATTAAATTTATCTCTGATTATGTCCCAGGCCCAAAGCCATACTAATGAAGCACCAATTGGCAAATCATTTAAAACAGAAACCATTTTATCTAATTGAAGTCTTACTTTTGTTCCAAGTTCTTTATCTTTATTATCCACGTTTTTGCGCCCTTTCGTTGATAGCGAATGATAAATTATACGTCAGAGTATAGATTCCTGTCAAGGCGTCTAATTGGCCCTCCCAATATTTACGCTCCATGGATTCCATTGCGTCATCATAGTCATTCTCTTCCTCTATACGCTTAGCTTCCAGGTATTCCTGTTCAGCTTTATACATAAGGTTCTTTAATTCCCCATGTAGGATGTCTGTGCCTGTTTCTCCCATATCTACTAATTTTTGTAGGCGGGGGTCAAGAGTATCAGTTTTATAACTCATTATACATCTCCAATACATGTTCAATAGAATCTATTTGTCCTTTTAAATAATGCCAATCAAATGTCTCAATATCTTGCATTTGATTCATGTCCTGGTACAGGCTAGTTAAATGTATTTTCATATATTCAATTAAACTATTAGACATCTTCTGATATATATCCTTCTGCTAATAGACCTTCAAAGAAGTCCCATACAATTAATAATTGTTTATACTGTTGTTCTTCACCCTGAGACTTGGCGGTATCAATAGCCCAAGTAAGACTATTACCAAATGCCTGTATATCTTTATATGTATAACCTAACATTATTTTTCCTCATCCCATTCAATATAATATTCATCATCTTTATTTAAATTATAATGTTTATTAAATCTACCTTTCAGATAATTTGAATCTGACATATCTGCAATACGCCAATCTGCATAGAATTGTCCTTCATTTAGATTTTCATACATCCAGTCATCTAATAATTGTTCAGCAATTGTTTGCAGTTCTGCGTCAATTACCATTTGATTTTCATTATCTAGAAATGATGTTTCCGCCATTTTATTCCTTTCGTTAGTATGACCTAATTATAATTCATACCACTGACATTTGTCTATATGGTGTGTATCACACAAAGCTTGATCAAATTTCCAGGAAATATACTTGACATCCGTAAAAGAGATATGCTACCCTCATGTCTTTTTGTGGGCAAATCCCCCAGCTATAAAACTAGGGGATCAGGAAGAGTGGCTGCTAGGACCTCAACGAAAGGAAAAACCTGCTTTACTTAGCAACTCGATTAGTTGCACCACTCGTATAGATAGGCACCCAGGCCTACCAATATTATAACATATTAGACGAGTAGTCTTTCCATTGCATACTTCTCACAGAATGCTTCTAGGTCCATGGTAAAGATTGCTTCATTCTTCATACCTAAAACTTTATTCTCTAGGTTACGATGGTCGTCCTGTTCGTGCAATGAGAATGTTCGCTCTTGCCAATTAATCACGGCAATCTTGTGCTCATTGTCACCAATAGCATTTACTTGCAGGCCCCATCCAGTCTCCATATTCCATTGGTCGCCGATTAGATGACTAATAGTAATACGTGTTGCATATGATTCATCATTCCAACGAGGACGGGCAGCAATAACAGCATCCGCTAATTTGCCTAGCATGTTATATCCAGCCCAGTGTCCATATAGACATATGGTGTCTCCTGCTCCATCTACGAATACAAAGTTTGCTCTGTCTCCCATTTTAAACCGCCTTTTCTAGTTGAGGTGTTTCTTCCGTTTTATTTAATTCTATCATTTCATAGGCCCACTTGTCTAGGCTTTCTGAATTCTTATTTCGGTGATGCCCGCAAAATGCCAGCTCACCAGATGTGCTACGGGCTAACCATTTAGCCTGAGCTGAGCATGAATCACATTTAATCCATTCGCTCATAGTTTATTGCTCTCTATCATGTCTGATAATCTATCTAGTAACCAGGAATCGATATCGTTAATATCAATCTCTCTTAGTTTCTCAATTAATTCCTCACGAGCAAATTTATACCCGTCCTGGAATCCATCTTTATAATCAGACATTACAATCCTCTCAAATATCCAGTAGGTTCATATTCAGCGACATAAGTTTCTTTTAAATTAAACTTATCTCTAATCCTACTTACCTTCTCAATATTACCAGTTCCGATATTGAAAGTCAATGATGTCATGGGCTGAGGATCCAGCCCAATCAAATCTGCTTCCCAGTAAGCAGCCTTTAGTGCTTGCTGGGATGGAGCGGTTAGTTCGATATACATTACCAATCCACATCCGCATCTTCAACATCAAATGTATCTACAGTTAAATCACCATTGTATGAATCAATAGTTAGATTATCTTGTAGGAAGTATTTAGCATCAAAGTTTTCAACTTCCTCTAAAGGAATTTCATATTCAGCCTCAACACTAATTTGAGCGGTTATACGAATTGTTTGCTTTGGCTCGTGTCCAAGGATTTCACAAAGGTCACGAAGAATGTCTTCCTTATCTATATTTGGGTTGTACCAGCCATCTGCAGTTAAGTTAGATGTGATTTGATTAATTAAACTAACATTCTGCATAAGCGTCTTCTCAGTGTACTTAACTTGGTCTAATTGATATTCCAGGCTAGTTACCTTGATTGTTGGGTAAGTTACCTCACCGTCGGTAATCGACTTGTATGTCACAAGTAGATTAGGGTTATAGGTCTCAGGGACCGTATTTGTTTCCATTTCTTTCCTTTCGTTGTTTGGGTGTATTGTAGCATCTTCCACTGACAATAGATTACATTCTATTCCACAGTGCCAAATGTTTCTGAATTCATCTTTACGAGTTACCTCTATTAAAGCATCACATTCTGTGCAGAGATGTGAATCTTTAAACCAGCTTTCTGTCATGCTTCCACCTTTTCTAATAGAGAAACGTGTGTATCGCATTGTGCCATAGCCTCTTCATCTTGCCAAGAGCCTTGGTTACATTCTGAACAGAATTCACCACAGTCATTGTCACAATAACTTAATGTGTCAAAAGATTGGCAGGCATAGCAACGATTCTCATATTCTAGAATCTCTGTGACATCACCACGGACAATCTCTAACTCTCCGCCCCAACCTTGCTCCTCTTCATATTCTAAAGTAAGCAAAGAGTTAGGAACCATATTAGATAGTTTAGTTAGAATTGTGACGGCAGGAGACCAAGCAGTATTATATTTATATATAAGCCAGTTATCATCACCGTCTGATTTATATTCAAGTAATTCTGTATCAGGATATTCCTCATCATCTGATACAGCAACATCCCATTTGGTACCCCAATTAGAGTTATTCCATGAATACCAATCTTTAGCGGTTTTAGCACGTTCAACAGATTTAGCAAACCAATCAGGGTCATTATTTATATCTATACCACTGCGGTCAGGTTGCTGTGCATATTCCTCATCTGTAATTCCATCATCCTTATATGAATGAATGTTGAAGAATGCAAATACAGGATTACTATATGTTACTTGTTTAATTTTAGTTGGGAATCCATGTGCACTAATGTCTCCCATTCCATGATTCTCTATTGCTAATGTAAATGGAGCATTTAGTTTATCCTTGATATAATCTATCTCAGACTTAGGTCCTTGGATTGTTAATGTGTTATATACCCAGTTTGGCATATTATTCCTTTCGTTGTTGGCCCAATTATAGCGGATGAGACTGACAATTACAAGCATTTTCAGGAAAAAAATCCCCTTGCCGTAAGGAAGAAAATCGGCCTTCACCATCTGGGGGCTTTGCGATCCGTATGAGACTTGAACTCACGACCTCTACCGTGACAGGGTAGCGCTCTAACCAACTGAGCTAACGGACCTAAGAGGGGCCCCTTGCGGGGCCCATTTATTTAGATGAGTTGCAAATTAGTTTGAACAACTTTAAGCAGACGATTTTTTTCTGCGTTAATAGTTGCATCAAATCCACTTGCAGAGGCTAACAGATTTTCATTGTTAGCACCACGAGCAGAACGGTGCCAATCTAAACGCTCAGTTAAAGCATTAAGAGCACCCCACGCATTACCAGCGATTGTATGATTAAATTCGCCAGTATAAATATCGTTGATTAAATCAACTTTATTTTGCCATTTTTTAACAGCACCCTTAGTATCCTTAGTAGGTTTAGGATATGCAGCCAAAATGATATCGTTAAATTGTTGAGCAGTAATTTCCTTCTCAATCATCAACTTAGCCATTTTATCGAATTCATCCATGTATGCATTAGCAAGACCTAAAGTCTCACGAGCAACTTGCACACGACCTTGTGCGGTTTGTGTGTGGCGAATTTTGAATGATTGCTTTACGCCATCACGCTTTTTTGTACGACCTAACGCAAGGTTAAGAGTGTTAGCACATACAACACGAACAGGTGTAATGCTTGCTTGAATAGCAATAGTTCCGTCATGTGATGTGTTAATAAGCAAATAAGTTTTTACTTTATCTGCCACGCCATTAGGGTCTAATACAGTCTCACGCTCTAATGCAAGAGAGCCGAATACAACACGACCACCACGAATTGAGCCAGCAGTCTCCCAACGTCCACCGCCGTCAAGAATGTTATCTCCGAATGCAAATAATTCTTCATTTTGCAATGGTACATAACGCTCACCAACAATTCCTAAAACGTCGGTTTGTGTTTTGTCCGTAGGATTAGTACGCACAACATATTGATAGTTTTTATCGCTTGTTAATGTAGATGGAATTTCTAATTCCTCTAAGCGAACATTCCAACCATTAAGGTTAGCAGCCTCTAGCATTTCGCTAGTTGTTTTTTCTTCTGTGAACACAGTACCTAAACCATGCCACGCAGGTTCACGGAATGATGCAAAACTTGCAACACCGTTTTGAGTTTCTAACTCATGAGCCATTTTTTATCCTTTCGTTTTGAGTTGCCTAATTTTAACACACATGACTGACATTGACAAGACTAACACACATTTTCAGGAGTTATCCACAAGGGCCCGTAAACCTGTGGAAAACCCCGCAGCTACTTGCGGGCAGGGGAAGATGGGCCAGGGATCTAGATGATTACACGACACAAACCTGGCCCAAGATTATTAGATTAGACTATGAATGTCCTCTGGAAAGAAAGCAGCAAATATTTTTTTATTTTGATTAGTATCAAAAACATATGCTTTGATATTGCCTTGAAATCTATTTAGATTATCTTTTACAAGACGGGTTAAAGAATTACGATTTAAGTTTTCTTCTGAGTAGATAGTTAAATCGTGAGCTTTATTAGCATCATATATTTCTACACGATAACGCATTTTATTCCTTTTGTAGTAGGGACATGAATTGTAGCATGGGGGCTAGGTTTTGTCTAGCCCCCGCTAAGATTACAAGTATCTTGCGATAGCGTTGTAAGTAGAAGTAGAAACTACCTCCTCATCGGTCATCTTGAGAATACGGATAGCATTTTCCATTTCCTCTTTCATTTCACGATAAGTATGAAGGTGAATAACCTCGTAGTCCTTTTCAGGCTCTTTTGGAAAATCCTTTTCATCGCATACAAGGTCAAAATCTACATTGAGAGTTTTGTTCCAAGAGCGATAGTTGGTGCGTAGGTTTTCTGCTTTTGCTATTTGAGCAACGGCATACTTACCAAGTTCCTTTGACCACTTCTCACGGGCTTTATTATACTTTGCTTCGTTTTCATCTTGTTTCTTAAAGTCAGCCTCTACTTGTGCTAACTTTGCTTCTAAGGCTTTGATAACCTTAGCAGTAGGTATTTTTACCTGTATTGCTTTTCCTCTTGCCATTTATTTTTCCTTTCGTTGGGTTTTGGTTTATTATAGCGGATACCACCGACAAGCAGTATCCGCTAACTATTACTTAACTGATACTGAAGTCCAGCGTTCTTTGCCATTTACATCTAGCAAGACACGATTTACTCCGCTTGGGTGATTATCAATAGCCTTGATAATTCCAGTAATACCACTTTGAGTAGTTGTGTATAGTTGTCCGATTTCCATTTTGTTTCCTTTCGTTTGAAGTTGTATTATAGCACCCACCACCGACAATTAGTAGTCGGTTTCAGGTAGCCAAGCCTCTAGGTGGTGAGCCTCTACAATAGCGCAGGCAGGTGCTTTAGTCATGCCCTTCCAAGATACGCCTTCAGGTAGAGTTATCTTTCTGTTATAGTCCTCATCGTAGTAAGCATCAATAGCATCTATACAAGGTTGGATCATAGATTTAGGAACGGGTGGGTAATGATTACCCTGTAAGTGCATTCCTATCTGAGTTTCCAAGTCTAAGTCTAATAAGCCATCGGCTAATTCTGTTGCTAGATTACTCCCCATTATTATCCTCCTCCAAGATAGTTTCGGTTAAGTTGTCCATTTCGTTAATACTATCAACAAGGTCTGACATTTGTTGTTCAGTTAATAATACTTTAGTAGTAAGGTCTGCTACTTTGCTTGCTAACGCTACTGAATACATATAGATATATCTAGGGAATTGATTATCATTAAGTTCATTTCTGCGTGTGTGTAGTTCGCCAGCCAATGCCATAATTTCATCATCATATATGGCTTCTTTGGTTGCGCTTGCTATTGATATTGCTGTTGCTAACATATTTTCCTTTCGTTGTGTATGGAATTATATCAGTATTAACTGACATTTATTGCGACACGCCCATATTTTCCAGGGTGATTTACATCACACCCATAACGACACGCCCGACCCCGCAGCTAGTGTGGGGGCTTTTATCCGCTAAGCCCGTCTCCATTTGAATCATATTTATTATAAGTAACTAAATAAATTATTATTGCGAATGGGGCCACTAGTACCAACGATAACAGGGCCCCAATTATTTCTCCGATTAAAAAATCCATGGACCTACTTTTTACTAGCAGAAAATCTAACATCTGCTTTTCCAAATACACACAAGCCACACGATACACAAGCGGAACCATTAGCAGAAATTAGCGGAATGCTTTTATTATTTTCAGGACATTTAGCGCCAGGCTTACCGATTAATTCTTTCATAGTATTTTCGGTGACAGCAAAAGTTTTTCCTAAATAAGCCAATCTAATTTTAGTACCAGTCTTACGCAGATCATGCGCTATATCTTTATTCTCATCATCCGTAGAATAATAAAGAGACAAGTTATCAATACCGTCTAGGATAATGGCAGCAGACTTTACACGAGTGTACACCCAGAATTGCACGTCGACATTATTATTAATAACAGTCTTCCATGCATATGCATAAGTATCATTAAAGAAATCGCCGTCCCAGTGGATACGGAATAACTTTTTAGCATTGCGCTTATCACAATCTTTTTTAAAGTCATCAATCATTGCAGATAGAAGAGAAACCATAGTTTCTTGATCAGCGTCTTTTAATAAATTCCAATTATGCATGAGCACGTCTTTAACGCCTTTATATACTTTTTCTAATTTGCCTGCATAGCATACGCTTTCGCACACGCTAGTGGCGCCAGGACATGAGAATGCTTTTCCTGCAGGCAGCCCGAATGTATTTGCAATTGTAGGAGTTTTACCGTTAGGGGAAACGGCATTAGCTACTTTACGATCATTAGATCTTTTTAACATGGGAGGAATTATAGCAGCTTGAGCTGACATTATAGGTCCCCCATTTCTGCATCAGCCATGCGTGTCATAGCCCAATCTTGCGCTAGATCACGATCATACACGGCCATGCCTTCGCTAGTATAACCACGGGCACAAATTGTGCAAATAGAATAGTTTGTGCAATAGCAGGAATTGATATCGTTCATTAGTTGACCTTTCGTTAAGTTGAGAGAATGCTATCAGGTCAGACTGACATTTACAAATCGACACGCCGAATTCCAGGAATTTTTAAATATGTGTCTTAAATCACAAAGCGCCCCCACAGCTTTTGTGGGCGCATCGAACATTTGTTCTAATATTATCTAGAAGCTTTTTTATGTTTTATTTTTCTAGTATATTTTTTTTTATTGCGAACAGGTTGCGCCGCATTACTACGGCGCAATTCCTGAATTCGTTTTACTTTATTTCGAAGAGTAGTTTGGAATATGATAACCACCAGCCTTATAAAAAATTTGTGCGTCAAACTTTGGATTATCTTTCGCAAACATTAAAGCAAAATCAACAACAACTTTAGAGAATAAAGCGGGGTGAACTTTATCGCTCATATATTTTAGAATTTCAGCGGTAGCAACATAGTCTTTACGGGTCATCATTTTGCCGACACCAATCCAATCGCATTAAAGTTTTTTGTATACATTTTGCCATTTGGCATTTCTAAATTATAGGTTGCGTATTCTTTAGCAAATCCATAGTCTTTACATCTAGCAAAAGCCTCAAACGCTTCTAATGCGTCAGAGAATTGGTGTGTAAATTCTAGGTTGCCGTCATAGTAAGTAAATAGTTTATACATTAGTTTTCCTTTCGTTGGGTTGAACATAGGCATTTTGTTATTGTTATTGTATCGCTTACCACCGACAAAGTGGCAAGCGTTGAGCAATCATCACAGAGAAAAATTTCCATTTAGAAATCCAATTCTAAACTTTGTGGATTACATAAGCAAGGCTCAAGGTCAAAAGTATCCTCGTTGCCATAGTAAAGCCAACCTTGTCCGTAGCATGTGCCACAGTTTTTAATTTCCTCTAGTAGAGATTTTATTTTTGCCATTTTAGTTTTCCTTTCGTTTTGTTAGCGGTATTGTATCAGTTATCGCTGACAATTGGCAAAACGGGAGAGCCTTCCAACTCTAACCCAATTTCTAAATCTAACAATTCTTCGGAAGTGGCTTCGGATAAATCTACCCAGCCAGCCCCGTTTTCATTAACACGGAAAATTTCTATGTATCCCATTATTCACCGACTTTCACCGCTATTGTGCGGAATTTATTTTTCAAAGTATGAGGAGAAAAGATTTCTACCAAATACGCTTCGGTATTTTCTCCATACCAAATTGGTTGATTAGATTTCTCTGCTGAAACAATTTCTCCAGTAAGAGTTTTTGAATTATAGGTTTTACCAATTAGTAAATCCTCAATTGTGTATAAGTTAGCCATTTAAGTTTTCCTTTCGTTATGTCGTTATTTTAACATAATCCACCGACAATTACCACCGACACGCCGTAAATTACAAGAATGTAATTATGTGTTCTTAATCACACGAGTTATCCACGACACGCCCGAAGTTTTCCACAGATTTCCAGGGTTTTCCACAATCTGTTCATAAACCTGTGGATAACCCCCACAAAAGCCTGCGGGCAGCTGTCGCCCTTGTCAAGGCGACACGCCGATTATTCTTTGTGAGGTTGCTCACATACGCATTTAGTATATGCGCCAGCGTTAAGCCTGCCACATTTAGGGCAGGTATAGAATCCGCTAGGGTTAGCCATTATCTACCCCACTTATATCCTACTAGATCGCAAGCGTATCCGTCTGCGGTATTGTGGCAGTTAGCATAGACGGGCTCAGAGTATAAATCAAATAGCGCAATCGCTATCAGTAAAGCAATCGCTAACCTAATCATTTACGACCCTTCCACAATTTAACACCGATTACAATAATAAAAGCGGTGGCAATACTTAGCCAATTAAACTCAGTATAAAACCAATCAGTAGAAATCGTTAAACCAAAATCGCTTAATTCTAAATCAAAATAAATCATTATTCGGCACTCTCCCAATCTAGTGTTAATTCATTTTCGATTACCTCATCAAGGCTAATCATGTCCTCATCAAATAGGCTCTCCTCATTATGTTTATCTATCGCCTCTAGTTCGTCTAGGTGGCGATAAGCGTCTGCGACATCTGCTTGAATAGTGTCCCATTTAGTCATCATTAGTTATTACTCCTGTTCCATTTTAGAGATAAAGTAAGAGAACTTTATCTGAGGTTTAACGCTGTTTAGTTCGTCTATTGTTTTTACTACATCTTTCATAGATGAAGCGGTGAAGCCAATGCCCTTTAGTTGAGAGCCTTGCCATATTGAGTATGTTATTTTCATTTAGTTTTCCTTTCGTTGTTATGAGATAAATCTAGCACATGCTACCGACAAAACGCAAGCCTTGTCGGTGTGATGTTGCTCACCAACATGATGAGCAAGAGCAATGGGATTGATGTCCCTTAGTAAACGGAGTATGAGCAGGACCTTGTCCCTCATAGGCGATACATGTATCACAAGTTAATTCGTTATTCATATTTATATCCTTTCGTTATATATATAACTCTACATGAGGGGACTGACAATTTCCACTAGACAAATCGGACATGTCGGACATTTTCAAAACTTTTTCAAAATATTCATGTGATATACACCACATATGGTCGCTCTAATAGGACAAATCGGACATTTTAAATATGTGTATCATACAAATAAAATCTCTATTAACATTTTATGAAATCTGATATTATAGTCGACTAGAATAAAATATAGTATACTGAATATATTGATCCATAGCTCAATCGGCAGAGCAGTCGACTGTTAATCGACAGGTTCTTGGTTCGAGTCCAAGTGGATCAGCAAAAAAGCGGGAGGGAAATATGGAACATAATAAATTAACACCAGAAGGTGCCATGACTATTGGCGCTGTATTGGTGGCAGTATTTATTCTTGCTATTGTTATAGCATCTTAATTTTTGGCTTCATCGTCTATCGGTTAGGACTCCAGATTTTCAATCTGGCAAGACGGGTTCGATTCCCGTTGGAGCTACATTTGACAAAAATTTTTTAGTAATGTTATACTTCTAGCCTTGGACAGTTTTCGGAGATAATTTCAAGGGGTTAAACTCCAAGTGCGACAATGACGGAAATGTTATTAGTCTGGCTTATACATCCAGTATAGGTTCAACCGATGAATTGCAGGCTTACAACCTTAAAAGACAATTTCGGGGTCCTTTTCTTAAAAAGGGGTGTAGGGGTTGTATGCTCCAAATCTGGAAATATCCCTAAAAGAAATATATAAATATAATATATATCTTAGTCAACTAGAATATGAGATAAATAATGGATATAGATACATTTAAAAAGAAATTTGTAGCATCATTGCTAATTCTTATTGTTGCTTATCTAGCTATAGGCATAGCTTTAAGTTAAAATATGCTTTATTGGCCTTCTAAGGCCTATATAAGAGTTTATTAGCATATAGGGTATACATGAGTATGGGTTCTCTTCTACCGCCGTCGCACTTCAATTAGTCAATTAAAAATGAAATATCTTTTCTTGTTTTAATGACACAAGGAACTATTGTATGATTAGGATCATTATGTCTATCTATTGCAATAGAGTCTAATGAACTAAATATTTCTGGGGTGATTCTTTCAGCTTTTAATTTATTTTCATATGCATCTAAATACTCTTGAAATGTCATAGTTGGATTTTCTATTTTATTATATTCTCTTCTTTTTTCGATTTTCACTGATCCGTCGAAATATGATAAAAATTGTCTTATATAATATTTAGAATTTCCTTCTTTTAATCTCTTAACACCATGATATACATCTACAGGAAATATTAATCCGTCTCCTGCTTGCATTTTATATTCAAAATAATCCTCTACAAGCCAAGCCTCACCAGTCTCACCAGAGATAGCATCTACATATGGGACCTTTTCTACATTTTCATGTTTAAAGAATATAATGTCTCCACCTTCGTAATCATCGTTAATATATATATTAAAATTAAAAGAATGATTTTGATCATAGGCTCCACCTTTAATTACAT
>Ga0315906_10000163_pt1 | contig 112167 bp, 92 predicted proteins | sample LakEriMetagenome_4_FD_203526 | JGI IMG/M metagenome (GOLD analysis project Ga0315906, IMG submission 203526) | Freshwater fungal communities from buoy surface, Lake Erie, Ohio, United States - Buoy 2 MA122 | ecosystem: Environmental > Aquatic > Freshwater > Lake > Lake biofilm | place: USA...
TTTAATGTAATACGTTCCTCTGTTAAGAGTTTGACCAACATAAAATGTGGAGTATATATCTCCGGAAGTAGTGTAAACTATTTTCCCACTCAAATCTAAAATACTGATGAATACTTTTTCAGGCTTAGAAAAATTTGAGATTTTTAAAATGAAATAGTTTGTTGTTGGATTTGGATAAATATTCACTTTAAATTTTACATAAGATAAAGGTGTAGAATAACTGTTAATGGTTATACTATTTGATGCTATACAACCATTTGCATCTTTTGTTGCGACAGTATATGTGCCAGCAGCAATACTATAAAATGTATTAGAAGACTGAAAGTTTGTATTGTCCATGCTATAAGAGTATGGAGTTGTGCCACCAGTAGTTGTTACCTGAATTGATGTGGTACCTCCAGAAGTACTAATTGTGCCTGATGTGAGTGAGGATGCGATAGCTTTAGGCTCAGTAACTGTAGTTGAAACAGTATCTTTCATGCCTTCTGCATCTTTAACAATATAAGTATGAGTGCCAGCTTTCACAGTGAATGAACCTGTTCCTGTATAGGGTGAGATTCCACCTGAAGCTGTTACATTCACAGTTGTTGAACCCGCAAAACAATTTATAGTCCCATTTGAAATTACTGCATTCAATGGGGGACTTGTTATTTTCAAAATTTGTGAAGCAGTTTCAAATATTCCTGCATCAGGGTTATCTGTAATTGGGTTTCCAGAAAAATCTTTGTCAAATCCAACCGCTGTTCCAAAATTGATTGCTATTGATCCTGTAGGTAACTGTAAATTCCAATTTGCAACATCGCCGGTAGTGTTTGTAAATATACTGGCATTGTTACTTAATATTTCAGAGCTATTAAGTGTCATACCTAGTACTCCACTGGTCATTCTGTAGATATTGTTGGTGTGTATCATCTGACCAGTATTGAATTTACTGCTTGCAACGTTAACACCTGAGGAAAGCCAAAATATATTATTTTTTACAGTTACCATGCCTGGTGTTCCAGTACCTGCCATCCAAAAGAGTACAGATGGCTGTGAGTATTGTTTCATGGTTTCAATAATAGTATTGTTGTAGTATTGGAGATTTTTTACGGCGACTGTAAACGTAGATCCGTTTTGATAAACTCCAATGATACCACAATTGATAATTTTGTTATAGGCTATAATGTTATTTTCTGCAAGACCACCTGTGTTACTGCCAATTTCAATAAAGCCATTACAATTGATAGCAGTATTGTTGACTACTTTATTATTGTTCATGGATGCACCAAAAAACTCGACTGCACCTCCATCGTATCCATAATCATAGCTTAAAGCCCAACATTCTTCAAAACGATTATTGCTGATCAAGTTATTAGAACTTCCAATTACCATTGGATTAGCACCATAGTCGTCATCAGGATTTATTGATACAGGTGTATTTCTAACCATACGCATATTGTGCATGTAATTACCGATGATATTGGTGAAGTTGGATCCAGCGGTAACAGATATTCCTACTCCAACCCTTGATATATCACAGTTTCTAATTGTACAATAAGGAGAATTTTCGACGTTGATTGCATAACTGATTTTAGCTTGAACAGTATGATCAGTCTCACTAATCGATCGATCAATGATTTTGAATCCATCAATTACAATATACTGTTTGCTATAAATATTGATTATATCAGAAACAGCATTATTGAATTCTGGGAGTTCACCAGTACCATAGTTGGTGTAAACTATAGGAGCAGTTGAAGATCCTGATCTGTTGATGGTTAACCTGCCCGAATAGACTTGTCCTCTTTTAAAAAACACAGTATCTCCTGGATTCAATAAGGTAGTACCGCTATTAACCTGCGAAATGGTTTTCCACGGATAATTAAGACTTCCATTTGTTGTTGCAGAAGTTGAAGAAGGATCAACATAGTAGTTGGTTGCATAACCTACAGTGGATAAAACACTAATCATGATGCAAAGTGCGATTAGTTTAATTGGTAATGTTTTCATTTGGAATTGGATTAAAAAGTAAAAGAAAATGGATTTAAATCAAGGCATAAATGCTGTTGATTTTATTAAAAGTGAGATTTATTATTTATTCTTAATCACACTATTTAAAAATTTAGAATCGGATTAAAAATGATCCGTATTTCTAAAATTATATTTATACCCCAATGGGTATATATCTTGAGAATTCATCTGATTTATACCCGATATGATATAATATGAAATTGGAGCTGTTTGTAAAATCAAAACGCAAAGAACACAAGCTTTCTCAGCCTGAACTGGCATTTCGTGCCCATGTTGGATTGAGGTTTATCCGTGATTTAGAGCAGGGTAAAAAGACTTTGAGAATGGATAAAGTAAATCTTGTTTTGAACTATTTTGGCTATGAACTCGGAGCTGTCGATAAGAATATAATTAATTTAGATACTCTTGAATTAGTGAAATATGATTCGAATTGATAAAGTACTCAAAATATCTTTTATCAATTTCGCTTCTTATACTTTGAATAAGTGGGTCATCGATTTTTGTAATATACCTGAACTTTTCATTGATATTGCTAAACGTATCGCTCCTGACTTTTTTCTGTAGTCCTGTATTTTTATGTTTTAGTCCAAGTACGTAGTTTACTTCATTAATATTAGCTCTTTGATTGTCATTCACTTTTAGAATAAGAAGGTTTAACAGCGCTATTTCAGTATCAGTAAATTGAATACGGTAATTCTTTTCCTGTACTGGTTTATCTACAATCTTCTTTTTCTTAACTCGTGCGAAATAAACAATTAGTATTAAAGATATTATTAGCAGTATGATACTGACTGGTGTTGTAAAATTATATAGTGGTTCCCAAATAGTTAGACCTGTATCTATAAAATAATTATAATCTATTGTAAGTGAATCTGATTCCTTGAGGACGTGGTTGTAACTATAGATAAATCCATCTTTTTCATATACAAAATCGCCAGTCCCTTTTCTAGCTAAACCCTGGTTAAAAAAACTTGAATTGGAAGAATACACTCTGTTTGCATTAAAATCAATCAGATATGCTTTGTCATAATATAGAATAATCAAACCCTTCTCTGATCTAAAACTTTGCTGACCATTTGTGATAATTTCAATCAATTCATGATTCGTCTTACCAAGTCTTTTCCATTGTTTGGTATTGATATTAAGTTCATAACTATAAGGGATTACCTTGCCTTTCACATACTCAGTACCTGCAATCCCTGCATTTACGATAGATTGTAGTGGCACAAAAAATTTACCAGTAGCGTTGTTGAACCAACTTGCTTCAAGTGGATAATATTGAGGAATAATCTCTTCACTTAGCGGAACTATGTCCCACTGTTGATCTGTTTGATTAAATAATTTGAGATTGCCATTTGATTTCCAAAAACCATAACCGCCAAATGAAAATACTTGTCCCTTGTATGAAAAGTAATTGGCGCCCAAATTGTAATTGATGTTTTCTGTTCGATCAAGTCTGGAAAAAATATAGCTCGAATCATCTTCTCTATAAAGTTTATATATTCTCCCGCTCCCAAAAAAACTCAGATAAAGTATAGTGTCAGTTTTAAGTAATAATAAAGGCTTTTCAGTATGAAATTTATCTCTGGGGTGTACCATCTTATTAGGAACTCCCATAATGTATTGAACTGAACCCTTTTTTGATAATAAACTAGTTAGGTAATTTGACTTTTCGGCTACTAAAATGCTATCCGAATACTGACACCATGCAAGAATGGTAATAAAAAGACCAAAAAAGACCAAAACCAACCTTTTTCTCATAAAAAATTGATTATCAAAATATTAATTGGTAAGTAACCGATTGGTTTGGGACCAATATTCAAACTAAAATTAGGAAATAACTGATAAAGACACCTATATCCTAACTCAAATCACATATATATATTTAAATATCATGCAATTTCAACTCATATTCAGCTATTAACGGAATTACCTAAATATTTTGCCAATTGGCCCCGTTAATTTATGTCAAGCACCACAAAGCCCATGTATTAAACATGGGCTTTTATTATTTAATCAATTCAATCTAATTGGGTGGTTCAACTATATCTTTGGTATTCAATTCAAATTTATGAGAACGCTTTTATTTTTCTTGATTGCAACTTTTCTTCTATTAAACGTTGATGCTCAGCAGAATTCTAATTTGCTTTCTACTGATCCTCAGCTTTTGAAAGGAAGGCTTGAGAATGGTGTTACCTATTATATTCGCGAAAACAAGAAGCCTGAGAAGAAGGTAGAGTTAAGATTGGTGATTAAAGTGGGTTCTATTGTGGAAGATGATGATCAACTTGGGTTGGCTCATATGGCAGAGCACATGGCTTTTAACGGGACCAAAAACTTCAAGAAAAATGATATTGTATCTTATTTACAAAGTATTGGTGTAGAATTTGGTAACGACCTAAATGCTTATACAGGATTTGATGAAACAGTCTATATCCTTCCTATTCCAACAGATCAACCTGGAAACCTAGACAAGGGTTTTCAAATCTTAGAAGATTGGGCCCATCAAGTCACTTATTTTGACGAGGATATCAATAGTGAAAGAGGAATAATTCTAGAAGAAAGTCGTTCTGGCAAAAGTGGGGAAGAGAGAATGTTCAAAAAAGTTTATCCTGAACTGTTTAAGGGATCTAAGTATGCGCAACGACTCCCTATTGGAAATGATAGTTTAATTCAGAACTTCCAACCGGATGCAATCAAAAGATTTTATAAGGATTGGTACAGGACAGATTTAATGGCAGTTATTGTGGTAGGGGATATTTCTCAAAAGGAAGCTTTGGCCTACATTAATAAGCATTTCGCAAATATCAAGCCGGCAACTTCGCCAAGAGAAAGAGTATATGCTAATGTGCCTGCATATAAAGACAATAAAGCGATGGTAGTTACTGATAAAGAAGCTACTAATATACAATTCAGCATCAATTATTCAGCGAAGTATGACCAGCCCACTGGAACAGTAGGTGAATACAGGAAGAATCTGGTTCGTCAGCTCTATTCATCTATGTTTGTGAGCAGGTTTAGGGAAGTAACGCAAAAAGAAAATCCTCCTTTTGTTTTTGCTGGAATAGATTTTTCCAGTTATGCCAAATTCCATGAAAATTTTTCGATCAATGGAGCAGTTGGTTCTACACAGGATGTTATGGTAGGTATAAATGCCGCATTAGAAGAGGTAGAGCGTGTAAAGCGTTTTGGTTTTTCTGATGCAGAATTAGAGAGGGCTAAAAAGAATGCGTTGAGTGGTTTTGAAAGATCATGGAACAATAGAGATAAAACTGAGTCTGCAGTTTTTGTTGATGAATACATTAGAAATTTCACAGATGATGAACCTGTTCCCGGAATTGACGAGGAGTTTAACCTTATGAAAAAGCTTTTACCTCAAATTTCTTCTGCTGAAGTAAATGAAGTAACCAACTTTTTCAAGGATGAAGCAAACAGGTTTTCATACGTAACCGGTCCAGATGCTGCTCTTAAATACAAGCTACCTTCTTCACAGCAAGTTGTTGCTTTACTTGATGTTAAGGCAAATGATAAAAACATAAAACCTTACGAAGAGAAAGCAGTTTCAACTGTACTGCTCACCAATATGCCTAAGGCTGGAAAGGTAACATCCACAAAAAAGGATGAAGTTTTGGCTACCACAGAACTGGTGCTATCAAATGGTGTGAAAGTAACACTCAAGCAAACTGATTTTAAAAATGATCAAATACTTTTTTCTGCTTTCAGATTTGGGGGACTAACAAACTACGGTTTGGAAGATAAATACAGTGCTGAAAATGCTGCATCAATGGTGGCTAGTATGGGCGTTGGATCTTTTTCTCCAACAGATTTAAGAAAATCACTTGCGGGTAAGGTGGTTAACCTTAATCCATTTGTCTCAAATTATACTTCAGGATTTTCTGGGAGTAGTAGTAAGAAAGATCTTGAAACGCTTTTCCAGCTGTTGAATCTATATGTAATGGAGCCTAGAAAAGATTCAGCATTATTCAAATCAGTTATACAAAGAGGAAAAGCACAGGTTTCCATGTTAGCATCTAATCCCCAAATTGCTTTTATTGATACGCTTTACAAGGTGATGTACAACAATAATCCGTTGGCACCAACAGCAGTGCCACGATCTGAAAATTTTGATAAAATCAATCTTGATAGAGCTATTGATATATACAAAGAGAGATTAGGAGATTTGGGAGGCATACATATCACCATAGTTGGTAGTATCAATGAACCTGAAGTGATAACATTACTGGAAAAATATGTGGCAGGTTTACCTGCTACCGGGAAGTCGAAGTACATCGACAATAAAGTCTCTTTATTTAAAGGAGAAAACGAGTTCAGGTTTAAAAAAGGTAAAGAAGACAAGAGTTTAATTTTGGGTATTACACATGGAGAAATTGCCTATAAAGAAGAAACAGCACTGATGTTGAATGGCTTAAGTGATGCGCTAAATATCATCATCACTGAAGAAATGCGAGAAAAAATTCAGGGTATTTATGGGGGCGGAACCTCTGTTGAGTTTAGTAAAATTCCAAAAGGGCAATATCAGTTGGTGCTCCAACTTCCATGTGGTCCAGCTAAAGTTGACACACTCATTGCTTCTTATAATCAGGAGTTGAATAAAATAGCCACAAAGGGTATCGATCCATCTTATGTTGAAAAAGTGAAGAAAGCCTGGATCGAGAAATATAAAGTGGATATGAAAAGAAATGAATTTTGGCTTTCAGCACTGCAAGCCATTGTGAGAGGTGAGCGAACTAGCGATGGATTAATCAATGCTGAAAAGTACTATAATAATTTCAGTGCAGGAGATGTGAAAAAAGCAGCGATGTTGTTACAAAAATCGAATGGGAAATTGATTGCTGTACAAATGCCTGAATGATAGGAGAGTTATGCAGTTTTGGCTTTACAGAAAAGGCCTAAAATATAAAGGGGAAGCAGTAAACTGCCTCCCGTTGATTAATAACTCACTTTCACTGATACTAAAAACAGCCTCATGGTTCTCCATTCCAGATATGATGGAATCTATGTTTACATCTAAAACGTTCGCCATGTCTTCACACAGCTTCAAATATTGTTAAACCTCTAACGTTTTGTTTAATATTGAATCTTAAACAAAGATGTAAGATTTAACTGTATTAATCAAACTGAATTTATCTATATTTGAATAGATTTTGTCTATATGAATATACAACAGCTAGAATACGTCATTGCTTTAGACACCTTTAGAAATTTTGTAAAGGCAGCAGAAAAATGCCATGTAACCCAGGCAACGCTGAGCATGATGATCAAAAAATTAGAGGAGGAGCTCGGTGCCAGAATATTTGACCGTAGTAAGAAACCATTGGTTCCCACGGAGATAGGTAAACGAGTAGTAGAACAGGCAAGGGTAATTTTGCAAGAAGAAAAAAGGATGAGGGAGCTGATCAAAGCTGAAACGGGTATCATTAGCGGGGAATTAAAACTAGGGATCATACCTACGTTGGCGCCTTACATTTTGCCCATTTTTATGAATGGGTTCCTTAAAAAGTATCCTCAAGTGAAACTCAAAATCAGTGAGCTTACTACTGATGAAATTGTCCATAAATTGGGCATCAACCAGTTGGATGCAGGATTATTGGCTATTCCGTTGCTAAAAAAAGAGATCACAGAGCATGCTTTGTTTCATGAAGAATTTGTTGTTTATGCTTCAAGTGAACAGAACTTATTGAAGAAAAAATATGTGTTGGCCAATGATATTGATCCTAATCAGTTATGGCTTCTTGAAGAGGGGCATTGCATGAGGTCTCAGGTAATTAACTTATGTGCTCTAAAAGAACTTGAAAAAGAGCAGCACCAACTGGAGTTTGCCGCAGGTAGTATAGAAACACTGAAGAAAATCATTGAACTCAATAAGGGAATTACAATTTTACCTAAACTGGCATTAAAGGATATGTCTGAGAAGCAGAAAAACAATGTCAGGTACTTTAAGTCACCTGCCCCAGTTAGGGAAATAGGAATTGTCACCTATCGAAATCACGTTAAAGAACCTCTTATCAATGCTTTAAAAAAGGAGATTTTACAGCATATTCCAAAAGATATGATGCTGGATAAAAATAAAAAGCCAGTCAATATTTAACATTCTCTTTTCTACTTCTGGGGAAAACGGTATTAGATTTGCATTCGAATGAACCTACAGGTTGAATAAATGTATTTATAGCATCAGCCCATTGTTTCATTGTGTTCTGTTGTAGTTCTAAATTTCTTTTATGGCCGGTTTTGATGTGAATGTTTCTCTCGCAACTGCGATTAGACGATTCTTTTCTGTAATTCGAATTGAAAAGAAGGAGGTCTCGGCTATTTATTTTTATGCTGTTCTCAGTGGATTGATTCAGCTTTCTCTTCCACTTGGCATTCAAGCTATTATTAATTTTTCTCAGGTTGCAGCTGGTCGCACTAAATTACCCGTCTCCATGTGGCTGCTTATTTTCCTTGTTGTGGGTGGCGTACTTGTAGTTGGAATTGTACAGGTAAACCAGATGAAGGTTGTAGAGCGAATTCAACAAAGAATTTTCACGCGTTATGCTTTTGAGTTTACTTACAAGATTCCTCGTTTTGATATCAAGAGAGTCGACAACTATCATCTTCCTGAGTTGGTAAATCGTTTTTTCGATACCATCTCTTTACAAAAAGGGTTATCCAATTTACTGCTCGATATTCCTTTGGCAATTATTCAAATCATATTTGGACTAATACTTTTGTCTTTGTATAGTCCACTTTTTGTATTACTGGGTATCCTTTTGATTATCATACTATACCTGGTATTACAAATGACGGCTAAGAGAGGCTTAGATGCTTCACTTCGTGAAAGTGATTTTAAATACAGTACTGCGGCATGGATTGAAGAACTTGCCAGAACATTTAAAAGCTTCAAAGTCTCAGGTAAACAAAACCTGCATCTTCAGAAGACCGATAAATTGGTTGTTGGATATCTGGAATCCAGAACCGATCATTTTGATGTGTTGAAATTTCAATACTGGAGTTTGATCTTGTTCAAGCTACTTATAACTGCAACCATGTTGATTGTTGGAGCAATTTTATTGATTGAGCAACAACTGAATGTAGGGCAATTCATTGCAGCAGAAATTGTAATACTTACTGTATTATCTGCTGTTGAAAAACTCATTCTTAGTTTGGATAAAGCTTATGATGTGTTGACCAGTCTTGAGAAGTTGAGTAAGGTGACCGACCAGGATTTAGAGGAGTATGCTACTACAGTATATTCTGAAAATCCATTAGGTGTTCACATTAAATTGAATCATCTCTCTTTTGGATATCAAAATTTAAGTAAAATTTTAGATGATCTTAATGTGGAAATCAAATCTGGGAATAAAGTATGTATAAGAGGAGAGGCGGCTTCTGGGAAGTCTGTTTTCTTAGAATTATTGGCTGGAGGATTTCCAGATACTGAAGGTGCTGTTCTCATCGATGGATTGCCAATAGGCAATTACAACATTGAGTCTTATCGAAAACAAATTGGTGTCTTCTACCACGAACAGGATATATTCAAAGGAACGCTGTTTGAAAATATCACTATGGGTGATACATCTATTTCAACTTCACATTTGCTAGAATTGGCAAAAGTAGTTGGCTTGGATGCTTATATTGAATCTCTCTCAAAAGGCTTTGATACAGAGTTAAAGCCAACAGGAAAAGGGATGAGCAGTATTATTGCTAAAAAGATATTATTGGTGAGGGCTTTTGCAACTTCTCCTACACTTCTTTTACTCGATGAACCTTTTGAAATTGCTGGGGGAGAAAACTGTGAAAAAATTACAGAGTATTTAATGAGTCTGAAAAACACGACTGTAGTAGTTGTTACAGGGGATAAAAACTTTGCTTCAAAATGTGATCAGGTGATTACCATGGCAAATGGTAAAATTGTAGATAACAAAAGCTGAGTTGTATACATACAATAGAACGTATCGAGTATTATGAAAAAATTATCGCAACATATTTTTAGTCAGACGGGGTATACTGCATCATCTACCGAAAAAATTTATATGTCCAATAAAACGAATGCTATTCGTAATTGGACATATGGAATTCTTCTTTTTTTAATTCTCTTTCTTTTCTTGCCATGGACGCAGAATATTTCAGCGACTGGAAATGTAACAACCTTGTACCAGGATCAAAGGCCTCAACAAATGAATTCTATCATAGCAGGTCGTATTGTAAAATGGTTCGTTCGTGAAGGTGATTTTGTGAAAAAAGGGGATACCATCGTCCAACTATTAGATGTTAAGGATGATTTTCTGGATCCCAGACTTGTAGAAAGAACAGAAGAGCAGTTGGTTTCTAAACAACAAAAAATAGATTTTTTCAGGGAAAAAATTTCTGCTACTCAAAGTCAGGTGATAGCTTTAGAGGGAACGAGAGAGTTTAAACTTAGTGCTCTTGAAAATAAAATGGATCAGTTGAGGAGAAAAGTAATCAGTGATAGCGCAGAATTGGCTGCAGCACAAATTGATTATGGCATTGCAGATCAGCAATTGGTTCGTGCAAGAAAAATGTTCAGTGATGGTATTATCGCATTGACTGAATTGGAAAGACGTACAGCGCTTTTTAATAAGTCGCTTGCTCTGTTAACTGAAAAACAACAGAAGTTTCAAAATACCAAACAGGATATTGTTATTTGTCGCATGGACATGAATGTTGTGCAACAAGAGGCAGCAGATAAAATATTTAAAGCCCGAAGTGAAATTGCAGCATCTCAGACAGAGATAGCCGCAACAGATGTTGAAGTATCCAAAAATCAGAACCAGCTTGCCAATTATGTTATTCGTGGCAGTCAACGTTGGCTGATTGCACCTCAAAGTGGTCAGATTACCAAAGCAAGAAAAGCAGGTATAAACGAAACTGTTAAAGAAGGGGACATGATTGTGGAGATTGTTCCTGATAAAGTAGATCATGCTGCAGAGATTTTTGTAAAACCAATGGATCTTGTGTTGCTGAGTATTGGTCAGGAAGTGCGTCTCATTTTTGATGGTTACCCTGCTATTGTTTTCTCAGGATGGCCTTCTGCCAGTTATGGAACTTTCTTAGGTAAAATTATTGCAGTTGAGACAAACAGAAGTGAGAATGGAAAATTCCGGGCTTTGGTTGTTCCTATAGAAAAAGATAAACCATGGCCAAAAGATATTAAACTTGGTGCTGGAGCTCAAGGATTTGCCTTGCTAAAAGATGTGCGTATTTGGTTTGAATTGTGGCGTCAAATCAATGGCTTCCCTCCGGAGTATTATAAACCAACGCCAACAGAGAAAAAGACTAACTGATGGGGCGTAGAATAGTACAACAAGCTTTATTGTTTTTATTCAGTGGTCTGGGATGTATTGGTGCAAGTGCTCAGGAAAAAGTTTTGTCACTCGAGAACACCTTAGATATAATCAGGAAATATCATCCAGTGGCCAAACAATCAGTGCTTTTGGTTGATATGGCAGAAGCAAATCTTCAAACTTCTCGAGGCGCTTTTGATCCATCATTTTATACACGAAATGAACGTAAAACCTTTGATGGGAAAAATTATTATAACTACTCCAATCCAGAATTAAAAATTCCGACCTGGTTTGGCATCAACGTAAAAGCTGGATTGGAAAACAATCAGGGTGATAAAATTAATCCCGAGATTACGCCCAATCGATCTACTTATGTTGGAATTTCTTTTCCAGTTTTAAAAGGGTTATTATTGGATCAACGCAGAGCTGTATTGCAGCAATCTAAGCTGATGGTTCAGAAAAGTAAACAAGAGCAGTTATTGATGATCAACGATCTTTTGTTTGATGCCGCTGATATTTACTGGAACTGGGTGTCTGCTTATCAGGTTTATAATGTACTAACCAGTGCTGTTCAGTTCAATGAAAAAAGATTTGGGTTTGTTAAACTTGCATATCAGTCTGGTGATCGTGCAGCAATTGATACAACAGAGGCTTTATCTCAATTACAAACCATACAAACAATTCAATCACAGGCCTGGGCTGAATTACAAAAACAACGCCTCTATCTCAGTAATTTCATGTGGAACGAAGCTGGAGATCCTTATGAGCTCTTGCCTGAAATATCTCCAGATCCATCTTGGAATCTGGTTGAAATAGGTGCATATCCTATGCCTGATTTAGACCAATCTATTTCAGTGGCTTCTACAGCGCATCCTAAATTAATTGCATTAGGATTCAAACAAAAGTTTTTAGAAGTTGATAAGCGCTTGAGGCTGCAAGGATTGCTTCCTACATTGGATCTTAAGTATAATTTTTTAAATGAAGGGTATACCACTTCAAAATTATTTGCGCAGCCTTTGATGGAAAATAACTACAGGTTTGGGATTCAATTTGGACTCCCACTTTTTCAGAGAGAAGCAAGAGGTGAATACCGAGCGGCAAAAATCAAGATTGCAGATCTTGATTATACACAACAACAAACACAGTTGCAGATTGTGAATAAAGTCAAATCGACTTACAATGAATTATTGGCAACACAATCTCAGGTGCTTTTATACCAAAGCAATGTGCAAAACCTACAAAAACTGCTTAAAGCAGAAGAGACGAAATTTGAAATTGGAGAAAGTAGTATGTTCCTTGTTAATACTCGAGAAACCAAATTACTTGAGTCTCAACAGAAGCTGGCAGAATTGAAAGCTAAATTTTTTACCAAAATACTAGCCATTCAGTGGGCAACAGGCCAGGTACGATAATTAATCCTCAGATGTATTACAAATTTAATTCTTTGTTTTCTTCTTGATCAGAGGATGAAATATTGCAACAATCAATAGACTGATATAAATTAAACCGCTTGCAATGATAGCGGTTTTTGCAAGCACTGAATTTGATGTTTCAAAAAATATGGAAGCTTGCTCGTATACCATTCTGATGTTCAGGTAAACAAGTACTGTGGTGATAATGGCTGCTAAAATGATAATAAATGGTTTGATTGCAAATACGCCCATATTTTTTTTATCACTTGTAAAATGAATTAGAGGGATAATGGCAAATCCTAATTGTAGCGATAATATAACCTGACTCAAAATCAAAAGATCATCGATATTGTTTTCACCATTGATCAAGATTACAGCTACTGCCGGAATAACGGCAATTAATCGTGTAATCAATCTTCTTAACCAGGGTGTAATGTGTAGTTGTAAATAGCCCTCCATTACAATCTGACCTGCAAGTGTTCCTGTAATGGTTGAACTTTGACCCGCTGAAATCAATGCAATTGCAAAAAGTGTTGGTGCTAGGTTGGTGCCCAACATTGGTGATAGCAATTCATGTGCCTGCTTGATTTCTGCGACATCTGTTCTCCCGCTTTTAAAAAAGACTGTTCCAGCCAGTATCAAGATAAATGCATTTACAAAAAATGCCAGGTTAAGCGCAATGGCACTATCTATGAAATTGTATTTCAATACTTTTTTAATTCCTTTCTCATCACGAGAAAATTTTCTGGTTTGTACCAATGCTGAGTGCAGGTATAGGTTATGTGGCATCACAGTTGCTCCAATGATACCAATGGCTATATAAAGCGCTTCCTCATTTTGAAGCTTTGGGATAAATCCCAGTGCTACTTCTCCCAAATCAGGCTTTGCAATAAACATTTCTGTGAGAAAACTTAATCCAATGATGCCTACCAAAGCAATAATGAACGCTTCCATTTTTCTGATACCCCATCTTTGCAACAGCAGGAAAAGAAAAGTATCTGCTACAGTTAATAGAACACCCCAGATCAGTGGCAGCCCAGTTAATAACTGGATACCAATAGCCATACCTATGATCTCGGCTAGATCAGTTGCTGCAATGGCCACTTCAGCTAAAATATAAAAGATGAAATTGACTCCCTTGGGGTAGGTCATTCTATTGGCTTGGGCTAAATCCATTTGTCGGACAATTCCCAGTCGCGCCGACAAACTTTGTAGCAATAAGGCCATGAGGTTACTCATCAAGAGTACCCATATCAATTGATAACCAAATTTACTTCCACCCGCTATATCAGTAGCCCAGTTACCTGGATCCATATAACCCACACTTACCATATAGGCAGGTCCAAAAAAAGCCAACACTTTTCTCCATCCTTTTTTGGATAGTGTTGTGTCAACCGAGTGGTGCACTTCGCTTAGTGAAACATCATCATCTTTTCTTAGCTTCATAATTGATGAATATGTTTTTGGCTAGTTGCTGACTAATATTGACTTTGTGCTTACCATCAATCATGATCTCCATTGAATCGTCAAATTCAAACCTTTGCAGCACCATTATTTGTGAACCAATTTTAATTTGCTGGTGACTGATTAGCTCCATTATTTTTTTAGAAGCACTGGCAATCCTGCAAACCCTTGCTTTTGTTTTAACCTTCATAACAGAAAGCAAAACATGATTTTCCAAGGCAATTTTCCCATTCAAGTCAGGTATGGGGTCTCCATGTGGATCAAATTTAGGCAAGCCTAAATAAGCATCCAGTTTGTCGATTAGCTTTTTACTGCTTACATGCTCTAATACTTCAGCCAATTCATGAATTTCATGAAGGTTGAACTGTAACTTTTCTGCTAAAAAATATTCCCAGATGCGATGCCTTCTGATGACGCCCAATGCAATTTTATTTCCTTCATTAGTCAGTTTAAAGCCATAATAGGGTTGATAATCAAGGAGTTTCTTGTTCTTCAACTTTTTAAGCATATCAGTAATGGAAGCCGGTTTGGTCTTCATTACTTGTGCAAGTTGAAGTGTATTGACCCTTTCCACTTCCTCTTGCAAGTGGAAAATCGCCTTTATATAATTCTCTTCCGAGACTGAATATTTATTAGCGTCTAACATATAATTTAGACAAATCTAAATTTAATTTTATTATTTTCAAATGTTTAACCAGAAAAACTACTAAAAAACGGAGAAGTAAGGTTGAATTTTGAGTACTTTAGATTTAAATCGTTGGAAATGCGCACCTTATCTATTACTCTTTTGATTTTTTTGTATTCATGTCAGGATAAACCCAAGGAACACAACTATGTTGATAGCAATTGGGTTGATTTGTCTTATACATATGACAGCTCTACTTTGTATTGGCCAAATAACCTAATTGGATTCGAGCACAAAACTGAAGCCAAGGGAATAACTCCTGGTGGTTATTTTTATTCCTCTTATTCATTGATTACGCCAGAACATGGAGGAACACATTTAGATGCGCCAATCCATTTTGCAGAAAGGGGACTGACACTGGATGAGTTACCATTGGAAAATCTGACTGGCAATGCAGTTGTCATTGACGTATCAGCAAATGCATTGAAAAATAGAGATTATCAAATAACAATTGCTGATGTTGAAGCATGGGAACTTGAACATGGCGAGTTGAAACCCAATACAATCATTCTCTTTAAAACTGGGTATGGTCAGTTTTATCCTGATAGGGAGAAGTATTTCGGGACCCCTAAAAAAGGTGTAGAAGCAATACCTGAACTTCATTTTCCTGGAATTCATCCAGAAACTACATCGTGGTTGGTTGAAAAAAGAAATATTAAGGCAATGGGAATTGATACACCAAGTATCGATTACGGGCAATCAAAAGATTTTAAAACACACCAGATTCTTTTAGGTGCAAATAGACCTGGTTTTGAAAATGTGGCTGCTCTAGATAAATTACCACCAACTGGTTTATATGTTGTTGCGCTACCCATGAAAATAGGAAAGGGAAGTGGTGGTCCATTGCGCATTATCGCGCAAGTTCCTATAGATTAAAGATTAAGCCAGTAGGTTGCTTTAAGTACCAATGCACTTCCTCTTGAGCGGTAGGTGTCTGCATAATAATTGTCTGTGTAAACAATAAACAAGTCAGATGCAGGAGCAAATCTCCATTGAAATCTGATATTGGTATTGATGTTGTTGATCTGGTTGTTATACTGAATCAGTGCTGATAAAAACAAAGATCGCGTAAAGGTTAGATCTACTTTCGGTCCCACTAAAATCAAATCCACACTTTTGTATGGAGATGGAAACTTCAACTTGTTGTAAGAAATAACAGTTGAAATACTTCCATAAGGTTGAATTCTGTAGCTAATATCAGCATCTAGATTGATTCTTGTGCCATTGAAGTACTGTCCAGATCTGGTTTGAAATCTTCCAAACAACTTTTTTCTCTGATCAGTCACTACACTAACAATCATCGAGTAATACACAAATGCATCATTTGCTTTTAATTTTTGACCACCAGTATTGGTAGGATCAAAATCATCTGTTAGTTTGGTATAATCTCTTCTGAAACGGAATAGAAGTTGAGTAAAATTTTTATACAATACATTATACATTAAATTCAAATCATAATCTGTCATTCCTCTTTCAGGGAAATAGGTAAAATCATAATCAACCATTGGACCATGCCTGTTGATTTTCCCACTAGTTGGGTAATATTTCAATTGTGCATCACCAGCTAACCTTGTAAATCCTGCCCTTCTTAAATACCCTACTTCAGGGTTAAAATTTTCTCCGATGTATTGCAGTCGCTGTCTGGTCTCAAATGTTCTTGTGTTATAAATGATATTTGTTCCAAAAGATGCATTATCTCTTGTCTTTATGGGGTCGAAAGATTGCATGTAAAATACTTTTCCATTTACAGCATTATTTTTTGATGCGATATTGTATTCAACTCCGCCCACTCTGTTAAAATCTTTTGTGCCTACTACATCTTTATTAGTAAAAATTACTCCTAAACTTGAGCGATGAAATAATTTTTGTTGAAGCGCAATGACAGAAAAATTATTTGCAGGCTGATTGATTGAATCAATAGCTGCTGTTCTCATTTGTAAAACGCCAATTCTTAAATCATCGTGTACTTTACCGCTTAGTCTTAAACCTGCATCTATTTTATTTTGAATATTCTGTCCTGTATTTGGATCTCTTGTTACTCCAATTCTTCTTGAGAAAAAAGGTCTGGCGCCATCAGTCCCAAAATTGGCAAACAGATCACCATTCTCTAAAAAAAACTGACGTTTCTCGGGGAATAGAATTTCAAAACGATCAAGATTAGTCACTTGATTGTCTACCTCTACCTGTGAAAAATCCGGGTTAAAAGTGAGGTCAACATTCAACGAAGATCCAATGCCAATTTTTGCATCCCCTCCAAATCCGAGATTTGTTTTGGTGTTAAACTTATTTTGATTACTTAATTGCGGGGTTCTGGAAAGTCCTGGTGAGACATATGGAATGAGAGAAATATTTGGACCTTTTCTCACAATGGGAGTTTCAAATTCTAGAGGTTTTGAAAAAGCAAGTGAAATCATGGCGTACTGGTTTGGAATTCTGGCCCAACCAGATCTTTCACCATTATGTGAGTCTAGTCTGTAAAAATTGATTAGCCATTGCTTAGCACCATTTCTAAACCTTAAAGTCACCAAAGGGATGGCCATCTCCATGGTCCAGTAATCTTCATGAATTTTTGCTTCGCTGTACCATTTGTTGTCCCACGACAAACTGAGGTCCTCACTAACAACTCCACCATTCACTACTAATCCTTCTCTTTGAACACCAAAAGGATTTATACCAAACGAGAAAGAATTCAAGCGATCCATAAAAGGATCTATGCTGATAACAATTGCATCGTTGGCTTCTCCTCTGAAATCTCTTTTTAAAGATGGGGTTACATATTTCTGGTGTTTTTCAGAATTGTAAAAGGTACCAGCGAAATAAATAAACTTATCATCATAAGTTACCATGACTTCTGATCTTGCCGCAGAGAGCATGGTGTCATTCGGAAAATTCTGGACAAAATGGGTTGCTTTTTGAGCATGTTGCCAGATATCTTCTGAAAGCACTCCATCAATTTTGATGTGACCAGTATTTTTTTTTGCAAAATACGCAGTATCCAACTTACCCTCCATTGTACTCAAGGGTTGTTCCTGAGCAAATGAGCTTTTAATACATAAAAAAATGAGAATCAATAAAGTGAGCCTTGTCATGGGAGTTTCAAATTTAAGGATTCACTGCTTATTTATTACTAAAGATTTTTATTAGAATTATCATGGTGACAGAAGTCACCTTTTTTCTTTCAATTAGAGTATATTTTCGTTTTAAACCTTTACTCTAGTAAATGAAGAAGTACACTTTACATATTATAGGGGCTATTGTTGGAGGCTTTGTCGGTTTTCTATACTGGAAGTTCATTGGTTGTACATCCGGTACTTGCAAAATCACTTCAAGTCCCATCAACAGCAGCCTCTATTTTGCCATGATGGGAGCACTGGTTTTTAGTATGTTTAAAAAAGAAGAAAAACATGGAAGCTAATTCTACTTTTGGAGATATCATTAAGGGGGATAAGCCGGTACTTGTCGATTTTTTTGCAGAGTGGTGCGGCCCCTGTAAAATGATGGCTCCAATATTAAAGGAAGTAAAAGATTTGGTTGGTGAATCGGCAACCATCATAAAAATTGATGTCGATAAAAATCCATCGATTGCCCAGTATTTTCAAGTTCAAGGCGTACCAACCTTGATGATTTTTCAAAACGGCTTGGTGAAATGGCGTCAATCAGGTGTTGTGCCTGCTAAACAATTGAAAGTTCAACTTGATAAATTAAGTTTGAACTGATTGTAAATTCTGAATTTTCGTTTTCAAAAATTATATACATTGGGCTTTTAAAGCCCTTTTTTTATTTTACAAAGAGACGTTGTATGAGACAATTATTATTGATATTTTCTTTTATCGTTTTTCAAGTTGGAAGTTTAAATGGACAGGGACTATCCAAAGTTGAAAAGAAAATTGTTGATCATGTTCAGGCCAATAACCAGTCGGCTATTGAATTATTGAAAGAGTCTGCAAACATCAACAGTGGCAGTTTGAATATTGATGGCGTTAAAAAAGTAGGAGCCGTATATGCACGTGAACTTGAAAAAGCTGGATTTACTTGCATTTGGATTTCAATGCCGGATTCAATCAAACGTGCTGGTCACCTGGTTGCAGAAAGAAAAGGCAAGAAAGGGAAAAGGCTTTTTCTGATTGGGCATTTGGATACAGTATTTGAGCCAGATATGCCTTTCACGGCCTTTACGCTGATTGATGATTCAACTGCAACGGGACAAGGCGTGAACGACATGAAAGGCGGTGATGTAATCATGATCAAAGCTTTACAAGCTTTACATGCACAAGGATTATTGGATGATGTTACCATCACTGCTTATTTCACTGGTGATGAAGAAAGAGGCGGAGAGCCTTTGTCGGTCAGCCGTGGTGATTTTATCACGCGTGCCAAACAGGCGGAAGTCGCAATCGGTTTTGAAGGAGCCACAGGATTAAATACAATTGCGACAGCCCGCAGAGGTTCAAGCGACTGGAAGCTGGAGGTCACAGCAAAAACAGGTCACTCCTCTGGTATCTTTACAGATCGTGCAGGTTACGGTGCCATCTATGAAGCAGCAAGAATCATAAATGAATTTAGAACCACATTAAGCTCAGAGCAATACCTAACATTTAATCCAGGTTTGATTATTGGAGGTTCTGAAATGAGTTATGACCCAAGCAAAGCAAGTGGATCAGCTATCGGTAAGGATAATATTATTTCTCCTTCAGTTGTTGTATCTGGTGATCTGCGTTTTCTTACAGAACAACAGAAAGAAAATGCAAGAGCTACTATGCGTGAAATTGTTGGTAAAAGTTTGCAAGGAACCAGTGCTTCTATCAAATTCGAAGATGGTATTCCTTCCATGGCGCCAACTCCTGGAAATGAAAACATACTTAAAGTAATTGATGGAATTTCTCAAGATCTTGGCCAGGGTCCCGCTGTTGCCGGCAACCCAGGCTCCAGAGGGGCAGGTGATATCTCCTATGTTGCAGCTTATCTGGATTGCGTGGATGGCTTAGGCGCAACAGGTGCTGGGGCACATGCACCTGGTGAAACGATCAAGTTGAATGATTTGCCGTTTCTTACAAAAAGAGCAGCCTTGCTTATTTATCGCTTAACAAGTAAATAGAGCCAAGCGATTGAGAGAGTTCCTCTGCTTCTTTTAACATTAGGTTGTATCTATTCAGAGTAGAGTTTGCGTTTGTATTGATATAAATAGCTCTTACCAATAATTCGTTCAACTCTTTTTCACTGGTTTCAATCAGTTTAGGATTTCCGGAAGGCTTTTGGAATTTTTTATAAATATCAAGTGCCGAAGGATCCACAAACATTTCATTAAATACTCTGCCATCAAAAATAATGGCCATTTTATCACGGTACTTATTTAATAATCCATCTGTCAAATCTTGTAGCTCCATTAATTTTTGAACTTCATTTTCATAATGCTGGATCTGCTTGATTACATCATGTTTTTCAATCATTTTTAGTCCGCCTGCATTTTTCAGTTGTTGAAATCCATTGACAGAGGGTTGAAAGAAATTTCTTAACGAAGTCACTCTTGCATAGTAGTAGAGATCTTGCATCTTTGTAAAATCTCTTTTGGAAAGTAAATCTATGAGGGAGTCTTCGTAGGCTATTCTAATTTCTTGTGCTTTGATAATTGATTGTAATGTTTGTTTGTCGGTCTCAATATCTTCGATAACAACCTGAATAAACTTCTCCTCCATATCTCTTTCACCATAATATTCCCTGATATTTTCAGCAAAGAAACCCAATGTAACTGCTGCAAACAGCATTACGAATTCAATAAAATACTCTCTGATTTCTCTTTTGTTTTTAGAAGATGCAGTTTCTTGCATAAGAGAAAGATTGAACTATGTTATAGAGTGGTCAAATCAATCACAAAACGATATTTGATATCGCCTTTGATCATGCGTTCGTATGCCTCATTAATGTAGGACATTGAAATTGTTTCGATGTCTGCATAGATTTTGTTTTCATGACAGAAGTCAAGCATTTCCTGCGTTTCATCAATACCACCAATCATCGATCCGATGATGCTTCTTCTGTTTTTAATCAATGCAAATGGATGGACTTTTGGCTGGTGTTGGGGTAGGCCCACGACCAATAATTTTCCATTGAGTGCTAGCAAATTTAAATATCCTGTATAATCGTGATCAGCTGAAATAGCATCCAATACAATATCAAACTTGGAGTCGTGTGGTTTCAAAGCATCAGCTGTATTGGCCAACACAAAATGGTGTGCTCCTAATTTCTGTGCATCTGCTTGTTTAGATGCAGAAGTTGAAATAACAGTTACTTCAGCGCCAAAAGCAACAGCAAACTTGACTGCCATATGTCCTAAACCACCCAAACCCACAACCGCCACTTTCATTCCCTCTTTTACTTGGGCAAATTTTAAAGGTGAGTAAGTTGTAATCCCTGCACACAACAGTGGGGCAACGCCTGCAAGGTTTTCTGTTTCCTTGATGTTTAATACATAGTTTTCATCCGTTATGATTTCTTTTGAATAGCCACCATAAGTAATCATACCTGACCCATCTCTCTCTACTGCATTGTATGTGCCTGTAATACCCTCTGCGCAATATTGTTCGTGGCGATCCATACAGCTTTTGCATTTTCTGCAACTGTCTACCATCACGCCAACACCTACTGTTTGTCCCACTTTAAATTTAGAAACCCCACTACCTATGGCTTTTACCGTGCCAATAATTTCATGACCTGGTACTACTGGATATTTTGTGTTTCCGCTCCACTCGTTTCTTACGGTGTGTATGTCTGAGTGACAAACACCACAATACATAATTTCCACATGAACATCATGTGCTTTCAAATCTCTTCTCTGTATTGTTAGCGGTTGTAGAGGGGCTTTGCTGTCGACTGCTCCGTATGCGTTGACTATAGTCATTTTGAATTATTTTTTAGCGATGTTACCTGCTGGATCTTTTTTAAATTCTGCCATACACTCTGCTGAACAGAATCCGTAGGCTTTCCCTTCATAATGACAAGTGTCACTTATGCCTGCTGTAACAGGCATGCCACAGGTATAATCTTTTTCATTGACTACCATGTCTGGCGTATATTTCGCTTCAACAGCTTCATGCTGTTGCATAACTTCTTGTTTTGTTTCAGTTGAAGTTTCTTGATTGTTGCCGCAAGCCAATGCACCTAGCATCAACAATGCAAAAAAAGATTTTTTAATCATGGCGAATTATTATTTAATTTTAATCAATTGCAATTTGCAATACAAAGTTCCGCTACTTGCGGCATATTTCAACTGAATACAGATGTTAAATAAATTATTTTTTCCTCTATTGTTTATTTTTTCTTTTTCGGCATCTGTCGCACAAGAAAAATCTGCTAAAAATTTACCCATCGGGGTATTCGATTCAGGAACAGGGGGACTAACAGTATTAGAAGCCTTGTTAAGTTTGGATGCGTTTAACAATACAACCGGAGCCCCCGGAGCTGATGGGAAGCCCGATTTTGAAGGTGAATATTTTCAGTATTTAGCCGACCAAGCCAATATGCCTTATGGTAATTATGCTGCAGAAGGTAAGACCAAGTTGTTACAGGAGCATGTGATAAAGAACATGGATTTTTTGATGAAATCTAAATATGATTATCTCCAATCAGCACAATGGATCAACCGACGTAAACAAGGGGTAAAGATGCTGGTATTGGCTTGTAATACCGCAACAGCCTTCGCTTTGAACGAAGTAAAAGAGTTTGTCGCACAATCTGGAAACGATCTTCCGGTTGTAGGAGTAATCAATGCTGGAGTTAAAGCTGCATTAAATTATCAGCAATCAAATAAAGGCGCTATTGGGGTATTTGCTACCGCCGGGACAGTCGCTTCTAATGGTTATCCAAGAACAATCAAAGAAATGGCTGCAGCTCGAGGCATGGAAGAGCCAGTCGTGGTAAGTCAGGGTGGTTTTGGATTGGCTGATGCAATCGACCGCGACTATAGTTTTTTTGATGAAAAGGCGAATGCGTATAGAACCGATTACAAAGGACCTTCTTTAAAAAACGCGACTTACAAAATTGATACAACTTTATTGAGTATCTATAATTTTAATCGTTCAGCAAACAAATTGCTTTGTGAATTCGATAACAATGGCAGCTGCCTGGATATTCAATTGAATGATCCTGAAAATTATGTGCGATACCATTTGGTTACATTGCTGGAAAACATGCGTGCTCAAAAATCAACTTTACCCTTGAATACATTGATCTTGGGTTGCACCCATTATCCATTCATGCGTGATACCATTTCAAGAGTGCTACATGAATTGTATAATTACAAAAAAAATGGCAACTATGTTTACCGTTCAGTCTTGGCAGAACATGTTGAATTGGTTGATCCAGCTGTAGAGACAGCGAAAGAGGCCTATGTTGCCTTGCGTGCTCTTCAATTACAAAATGAATCGGTTAAGCAAAAAGATTTATTCTTCATCACCGTTCCTAATTTAGTTTTGAATGAAGTCAAACTACAACCGGATGGCTGGTTCACTTATCAATACAAATATGGGCGTAAAGAAGGTGAAGGGAAAAAGTTTGTCAACTTTGTTCCTTTCGACAACAAAAATGTTTCACCTGCTATTTACGAGCGATTGAAAATTGCTTTGCCGGAGACATTTAAACAAATACAGCTTACAATAACCTCGAATTAAAACGGGTTACTTCAAAACATCATACTTGAATCCCAAAGCTGCTGCATTTAAAACAGCAGAAGGTTTATTGATGCCATCATTTCTAAAAGAAAATGGCTCCATCACATCGTTGAGGTTGGTGCCCATAGGGCCTCCGCTTTTTGGTAAATAAATTTCACCATTGCGTTGCATCCAGGAACTCCACATCCGATCGATATTGGCATGGTGAATCCAGAAAACAGGATCGTTGGGAGAAGTATTTTGTGTCATGCTACCCAAGTGAAACTTACCATCTGCGCCAGGAAAAATCCCCCCAACATATACATGAACAATGTTGTGTTGTGTACTTCTTCTGGTTGGCAAATCGATGACATCCATTTGGTCATTCTCCCCACATTTATTGCCTGCAGTACCTCTCCAGCCTTCCAGTGAATTCCTAAAACTCTTTACAGTATCTACAGAACTATCCCAAGGGGCACTGTCATAAACAGTTATTCCTAACGTATTCAAGATTTCAGCTTCTGTAGGGAGATATATTTTATTTCCTTTACTGAACCCAATGTTTCTGGTAAGATAAGGGACAGGATTAGGGTCGGTATCCACGTTAATGAATATGGAATCAATATCAAGTTCATCAGAAATCTTTACTTCGAAAGCTCCCTTTTTAAATGGTCCAGTTGTAACTGCATATCCTTGCGCTGGATCTCCTGTTCCTCCCATGAAATCATCTGCAAAAACGACTTTCTCAGTTGCAGGATCGGTCCAATCCCAGTAAGGGACAGTAATAGTTTTCCCGCTAACAGTACTAAGCGCCTGTTCAAAGAGGTCCAGATAAACCCTGTGCCATGGAAGGAAAGCGGAGCCCATATGTGCGGGATACATTGTATTGTTTTGCATTTGTCCTGATCCATTCTGACAAAAAAATGCCAGATAATGCCAACGTACAAACTGATCGTAATAGTTATACTTGTTATCGTAAGGAGACGGGGTGCTTTTTAACTTCAGAATGGCATTCACAAAATCTGCTTTTTCTTGTGCAGATAGCGCAGTAACACTTTTGCGAACCCTCAAATTGTTTTCATCTACTTTAGATTTTTCACAACTGGTAAAAGTAAGAATACCGCAAAAAAATACCAATACGAAGTAAAGAATATGTTTCATGTTCTCAAGGCTGAATAAAAATGATTAAATATTCAATCCTTTGTTTGGATTGAATATTTACAAAGTTAATTGAAATGAACTTGCTTTTTTGATTGGCTATTCCGATACTTTAAATGTTCATTCATGCACACAGTAAGACTTCTTTTGGAGGAAAAAACAATATATGGTGATTTTTTTCTCGATTCCGAAATAAGGTTCCTGATTAAATTGTGTATACATGCTTTTATTAAATACCAAATCTTGGTATATTTATGGAAAGAACAAGTATGGCAAAAAATACCTCTATGTTGCTAGGCAACCACTTTGAGCAATTCATTGAGGAGCAGATTGCATCGGGTAGATTCAGTTCTGCGAGTGAAGTGGTACGCACCGCGCTTAGGTTGATGGAAGCAGAAGAGCTCAAGAAAAAAGAGTTGAATAAGGCATTGGCCATTGGTGAGAAAAGCGGCATGATAGATGATTTTGATGCCAAAGCTTTTTTTAAAAAACTCAAGCAAAAAGAAGCATGAGTCTGGAGTGGAGAATTTCCAAAGCAGCAACCAAAGACCTGGAATCCATCTGGTTGTTTACCAAAGAAATTTGGTCGGAACGTCAAGCCGACCGTTATTGTCAGTTAATCATGAATGAAATTCAAGTAATTTGTGTACACCCATATGCCGGGATCAATTATGGGCATGTGTGGACTGGCTATTATGCCTCAAAAGTAAAATCACATTTGATCTTCTATAGAATCAAATCAGATAAAATTGAAGTCATCAGAATTCTTCATGAACGCATGGATCTTCTCCAGCAGTTCAATCCATCTTAATTGGTTATTTCAATTGTCCTTCCTCCTCTTCCTTTGCTGTCAAATGCCCTAAGTTTAATGACTCCTTTATCGCGAATAGGTTGAAGATATTCTTTACTGTTTAAGTAAGGTTCTGTTCCGTCATTCGTATAGCGAATGGTTAATCCGGGCAATTGAATGTTAGCGTGAATAGTGCCATTCATTTGTTTTGCGCCGACAGTCGGTATACGGAAATTTGCACCGCCTTGATAATAGTTCAACTTGGTAAGTTCCTGCTTACCAACCACATTCACAAACTGGCTCCAGGCATTGCTGTACAATGATTTTGCTTTTGTTGCATCATTGGTAGTCGCCCACTCAGGATCTGCTGCCCAAGCACGTTCTACCAAGCCAAACATTTTTGGAAAGGCAAGGTATTCCAGGTCTTCAGCAGTACGGATGTTCTCACTCCATAATTCGCCTTGCATACCCACAATATTGGTTTTACCGTAATCGGTAAGCTTGTCTTTGCCTTGTAAAATTTTAGGATCAATGGGTACACCAAATCGGTCGACTGTCGTGTTTTTCAAATAATCATAAGGGATGAAATAAAATGGTTTGTCGATGTCGACAAAGCCGCCCCAATAATATCCCACTTCATTGAAATCTTTTTGGTAAGACAAATCAAAATAAACATTGGAAACTGGACAAAGTATAACCTTGTATCCTCCGTTCGCCAATCGATAAGGCAAATCTTCTGCACCCCATCCTACAACAGTGTTCCATACATAAGTATGGAAATTGTTATTAGCGAATTCAGGGTTCACCATCATCACGCGGTTGCCATCCACTTTAGATTCACGCATGCCAATTTCTTCCCAACCTGATAAATAAAGATTGCGTTGTTTTAAAATATTGTAGACTTTGTCCCAATAGTACAACCACAAATCACTTGTTTGTCTGTATTTATCTTTTGGTAATGTCTTCAATAAATTTTGTGCGATAGGTGATTTCTCCCAAACACCCTGTGGTACTTCATCTCCACCTACATGAATCGTTTTGAGCGGCATACCTGCTTCATTGTGCATGCTGATAAATGCATCGACAGTTGTGGCTACAAAATTATAAACGCCTGGTTGAGCAACACACATTACATTGTCGCGGAAATTTTGTGCAGATAAGTAAACAGATTTATCCTCGGGGTCTGATAATAAATATTGTTTCGCTTCATCTGGTTTGCCCTCATTCATCAATTTCCTGTAACGTGCATCCATGGCTTTTATGGCAGCACGGGCATGGCCTGGTGTTTCAATCTCAGGTATGACTTCAATGAATTTTGATTTAGCATGTTGAAGGATTTCGATATAATCCTTCCTTGTATAGTAGCTGCTTTGTATGTTGTTGATATCACCGCCAGAGCCATAGGCTGAAGGCATATATTCTTTGCTGTCGAGTGTATGTCCGCGTTGTACGCCAACAGTCGTGAGTTCTGGCAATGCAGGAATTTCAACACGCCATGCATCATCTTCACTAAAATGGAAATGAAGTTTGTTTAGCTTGTACATGGCCATCCAGTTCAATACTCTTTTAACTTCTTCTTTGGTCTGGAAATTTCTGGCAACATCAATATGTAAACCACGGTAAGCAAACCTTGGTTGGTCTGTTATTTCAACACAGGGAACTGTCAGTGTTGCTTGCTTTGTTTTCCATGCTTCCAGTGATAAAAGACTTTTTAAGGATTGAATGGCATAGAAGATGCCGACAGCCTTCGACGCGCTGATTTTGATTTTATTTTTTGTCACACTCAATGTATAACCTTCCTCTGGTAGCGCATTGTCAATTGTTAACTGAATACTATTCACTGCATTCTGGTCTGCTGAAAATGTTGCACTTGTAAAAGATGCTAATTCTTCTTTGAGGTAGGTTGCTTCATTTGAGTATACCGGATCAAAGACAATAGCAGTTGAGGATGAAATGCTATTGGTCCCTTCTTTTATTTGATAAGCGACAGGTGTAGGGAATACTTTTGGTAAGGATTGTGTGGGGATGTCTTGAATGTTGGCATTTTGATCAAACACCATTTCAGGAGTTATCTGGTCGTTTACCTGGTTAGGTGAACGTTTGAATTTATTGATGTCTGCAGGTGGGGTAGCTGATGTTTTATTGATAGCATAAGCTTTCTTTGGATCATTGTCCCACACCAAATAATAACCAGATGGTGCATCAGAAATATTAAACGCCCATGCATCACCTATTCCCTCTGCAGTGATGCTTTCTCCAGATTTCAATCCTTTGAAATCAGCAGCTGGTTTCAAGTAAAAAAGATCGCCATGGATTCTGAAAGATTTCAACCCACCAGTAAGGTTGCTATCTACTATATCCCTGTTGGCATTGTAGTAGATGGTCCAGCCACTTGGAGGAAGTATTGATTTTTTACTGGTGTTGGTCAGTGTGATAGTAAAGAGGTATTTGTCCTCTCCTTTGTGGTTGTTGGCGACAAGCTTCCAATCAATTTGAAGGTCTGCAGCGTTGAAAATCGAATTTTTCTGGGCGTTTACAGAAAAACTGATCACTAAAAAGAGAAGAGATAATACTCGCATAGCTAATCGTTTAGTGGTGTAATTTAATCAATAATCAGAGAAGCTGTATTTGTTTAAAGGCTGTAAACATTGCGACTCAACCATTTATCAATAACTTTTTATGGCGATTGTAAATTCCTTACTTTAGATACTCCAAAAAACTGTTTATGAAATCAATAAGGATCAGTCTGATCGCACTTGCCTGTTTGGCAATCGTCGATCAAGCATTTGCACAAAAAGACACAGCATTTACACGTTACAAAAACCTGCCGTTGAAGGCCAGCAGGATGTTCGACCTCAACACTTCTGAGGGTACATGGACTTCCGTCGATATCAGTCCCGATGGCAAGACCATCATTTTCGATATGATGGGAGATCTGTATACCATGCCAGCTGAAGGTGGCAGGGCCACGCAAATCACTCGCGGCCTAGCCTTCGATCAGCATCCAAGGTATAGTCCCGATGGCAAAAAGATTCTTTTTGTATCCGACAAAAGCGGAGCTGAAAACCTCTGGTACATCGATACAGAAAAAAAAGATACTGTGCAGTTGACAAAAGAAACCAACCAGAACTTTCCTTCTGCTGATTGGACTCCCGATGGAAATTATATTGTTTATGCCAAAGGCAGACGTGTCAACAAATTATACATGATCCACAAAGACGGAGGAAGTGGAACACAACTGATTGATGAACCTGCATCATTAAAGACCATTGATCCAGCTGTTAGTCCAGATGGACAACATATTTATTATTCCTATCGAAATGGTTCTTGGAACTACAATGCACAACTACCGCAATATCAAATTGGAGTATACGATAGAAAGACTGCACGCACCAGTAGTCTTACAACCCGCTATGGATCTGCATTTACGCCAGTGTTGTCTAAAGATGGCAAATGGTTGGTGTACGGTACACGTTATGAAGACAAAACCGGCTTGGTCATTCGTGATTTGAAAACAGGCAACGAAAGATGGTTGGCATATCCTGTACAACGTGATGATCAGGAATCAATCGCTGTTTCAGGAGTATTACCTGCAATGGCCTTCACTCCAGATAGCAAACATTTATTGGCTTCATTTGGCGGTAAGATCAATAAGATTGATATCGGCAGTGGTGCATATACAGAGATTGCATATCAAGTAGATGCAAAATTGGAATTGGGTCCGGAAGTATTGTTCAAATATCCAATCAAGGATACCACTGCAGTGATGGCTTCTCAAATCAGAGACGCAGTTCCTTCTCCCAATGAGAAGCAATTGGTTTTCACTGTTCTGAATCGCATCTATGTAATGGACTATCCAAATGGTACACCCAAGAGATTAACGACTAATGATTTTACTGAAGCACAACCAATATGGAGCCCAGATGGCAAACAAATTGTCTTCTCTACCTGGAATGCATCTGGTGGAGCATTGTACAGTATTAATGTGGATGGATCAGGTTTAAAGAAATTGACACAGGTGGATGGTTTATACCAAACACCACATTTCACACTCAAAGGTGATAAAATTGTTTACGTACGTGCTCCTTATCAAAAGTTCAAAGATGCTTTCGATCCAGGCTATGATGATGGAGAAGACATGCTTTGCTGGGTATCATCTGCTGGTGGAGAAGAACACATCATTGATAAAGCAAATGGTCGCTATATCCCACATTTTTCTGTTAATGATGAGCGCATCTACTTAAATGCTAGAGGCACATTGATTTCAATCAAATGGGATGGCACTGATCAAAAATCACATGCCAAAATAAATGGAATCACTACCTATGGTTCAATACCACAACACAAAGGAAAACCTGATGTTGATGCTTGCATCATTCCAGAGTCATTGGGTGATGATGAGGCGAGAGAAAACAATCCGCCTTCACCTGCAAGCGAAATCTGGTTGTCTCCAAAAGGGGAGAAAGCAATCGCTAAGGTGAACAACAATATTTATTCAGTTACTATTCCGTCGACTGGAAAAATGATTTCTATTTCTGTCGCGGATGCCAGCAGTGCTGAGTTTCCTTCTAAAAAGCTGACTGAAATCGGTGGTGAGTTTCCAGTATGGTCATCCGATGGAATTAAAATTCACTATAGCCTCGGTGCTGCACATTTTGTTTATGATCTAAACAAAGCAGAAGCATTGGAGGATAGCTTGAAGATGGCCAAGAAAATGGCAGATCTGAAAGCGTTGACCGACACAGCAAAGAAAGCAGCTACAGACTCTTCCAAGAAATCAATGGCTAAAAAAGAAGATCCAAAATATGCACCAGAAGAAACTTGGGTGAAGGTCTATTACAAAAAAGACATTCCGCAGTCGGTTATACTGTTGAGAGGTGCTCGCATTATTACCATGAAAGGAAATGAAGTGATGTCGAAAGGAGATGTATTGGTGGTGAACAATAGAATCAAATCTGTTGCCAAATCAATTGCTGCGCCAAAGGGTGCAAAAGTGATTGATGTTTCTGGTAAGACCATAGTTCCTGGATTTGTTGATGTACACTCACACATGTGGCCAAGCTGGGGTATTCACAAAAATCAGGTATGGATTTATGCTGCTAACCTTGCATATGGGGTAACCACAACCAGAGATCCACAAACGGCAACAACGGATGTATTGACCTATGCCGACATGGTTGAGGCAGGTATGATGGAAGGTCCGCGTGTTTATTCAACTGGTCCTGGTGTTGGTTATTGGTCGTACAATGTAAAAGACTCTGCTCAAGCTGAAAGCATTCTAAAGCAATACAGCAAGTATTACAATACGCAGTATATCAAAATGTATTTGACGGGAAATCGTCAGACACGTCAGTGGATCATCAATGCTGCGAAGAACCAAAAATTAATGCCAACGACTGAAGGTGGATTGGATTTCAAATTGAACATGACCAATTTGCTGGATGGCTATCCTGGTCACGAACATTCTATTCCTATTTTCCCGTTGTACAAGGATGTAACAAAAGTGACGGCTGATGCGAAGATGGCGGTTACACCTACTTTACTTGTATCCTATGGCGGACCATGGGCAGAGAATTATTATTATGAAAATGATAATCCATACCACGACAAGAAGCTTCAATTCTTTACACCATATGAAGAGTTGGCTGCTAAGTCGAGACGAAGAGCAACCTGGTTTATGCCAGAAGAACATGTGTTCCAGAAACATGCGCAGAGTATGAAGTCGATTGTTGAATATGGTGGTTTGGCTGGTATTGGTTCACACGGTCAGCTACAAGGTCTTGGTTTCCATTGGGAACTATGGGCCATGCAGAGTGGTGGTATGAGAAATCATGATGCGTTGAAAGTGGCTACCATTCAAGGTGCTGAAGCATTGGGTTTGGATAAAGATTTAGGATCGATAGAGTCTGGTAAATTGGCAGATCTTATCATACTTGATAAAAATCCACTCGACAACATCCGTAATTCAAATACCGTTAAATATGTAATGAAAAACGGCCGCTTGTACAATGGTGATAATGGAGATGAAATTGCACCAGCACAGAAGAAGCTTAATAAAGCTGAGTGGGAAAGCGTTGCGCCAAAAATTACAACGACAGTAAAAGAGTAGTTTAATTAAATTAAAGACGAAGGGGCAAGAATTTCTTGCCCCTTTTTTATTAAATTCAATTCTCAAAATTGCTTCATATGAAAAAGTTATTGGTGTTATTATCGTTTTTGTCTTTTTTGGCATGCCAGCAAAAAGAAAAAGACTTTACGCCTTCTTTCAAACTCATTCCTTCCGAAAAATTTGTTTTCAAATCTTTTGTCGATTGTAATATGGCGGAAGCATGGATTGGCGACACTTTCAGAATATTTCCTGGAAAGTATGGGGAAGATCCAGTTTGGGGATATTCCAATGAGCTTGAGTTTGCAAGTGGTAAAAATGCCGACGAAGTATTTTTAACACCACACGATCAATTTACTGATCCAATTATGCCGCCCAATACACCTCCAGGTACACCTGGATTGCATGGTGCTGTATGGTTCGAAACTGTTTATCAATCCCAGGAAGATAAATCTGGTAAAACGCTATATGCAGTTTACCACAATGAAAACTATCCCGAAACACTTCCTTATGATCCAAAAACTGGAGAAGGATATATTGATTCGCTTTGGCCTGAAGGCTTGACTGGTCCACAATCCGTTGCAGCAGTTTGTCGCATTGGTGTCATGAAATCTACCAACGGTGGACATTCATGGGAAAATAAAGGATTGTTTATAGAAGATCTTCAGCCTAGAATGATTCCCAAGCCACATAATACTTCTCTAACTTTTGCTGGTGGAGTTGGTGATCCTTCAGCGGTCGCGAGTGGAGAATATTTGTATTTGTTTTATGGCGAGTACAGCTATCCAGGTGTGTATGACGCAAACAACTACGATTCAGTTGTTGAAGCAAGCGGACAATGCATCAGTGTTGCAAGGATAAAAATAAAAGACCTGGATAATCCACAAGGCAAGGCCCAGCGTTGGGATGGAAAAGCATTTGCTGCTGCTTATAATGGAATAGGGAAGCCCATTGCATCGCTGCAAATTGCAAAAGAAGACAAGGGTGGTGCTGCTTCAAGGGCAGGAGGTAATTTCCATTGGGGTCCTTCAGTGAGCTGGAATGAGTATTTGAATTGCTGGGTGATGATGATGGGTAGAGTAGAGGGACAAAAATGGGTGGGAGATAAAATTTATATTTCTTTCAACAAAAACAAAGACCTGGGTGCTGCTGATCATTCACAACAATGGAGCAAGCCGCAATTGGTATTGCAAAAACCTGGACATGTTCTTTGGTATCCTTCATTGCAGCCGATGAACACTGAAGAAGATATCAAGGCCAAGCGGACTTGTCTGAGATTAGGGAAAAAAGCAAGATTATTTGTAAAAGATATGGAAGGCGATAATCATCAGTATATATCTGAATATATCATTGATTTCGAAAAACTGCAATAAAATAGTTATTTGCTTTTCGACAATTCTTTCAACAAAAGCCATTGTTGATGGATGGTTTCTTTCAGAAATACAATTTCTTGTTGGAGCTGACTGATCAATTTTTCTTCTGGTCCGGTTGCTTTATGACCCTGTGGTTCTGCAGGACTAATTTGAATATGATCGTTTTCTAATTCTTCAGGTGTGGTGTTCAAGAGGTTTGAAATCTCCTGTAATGTGTACTTGTTGATGTTTCCAGTCCGCTCAAAAAAGGAAACAAGCGACCTCGTCTTGCCTAGACTCCTGGCAAGATCCTCCTGAGTTAGTCCCCTATAAGCCCTCAGACGCTTAATTTTTTGGCCTAAATGTTCCTTTGACTTTTTCACGAATCAAAATGACAAATAAATATATTGTCATTTTGATAGTTAAATGTCAAAATGTTAGTAATTTTATATACGGATTAACCATTCTTTCCGTTTTAACTTAAGAATATAAAATAAGTGGTTACAGCTTGCTGTATGATTAGTAGCATGCAAGTATAAACACCGTTAGGGCAGATTTTTTCTGCCCTTTTTTTTAAAGGTTGTTTCTGTAGGGGGGATGATGAATTATGAGTAAATTGAAATCTCAATTTTGCCATATGACTAATTTTTCACGCCGTTCTGTTTTGAAGCAACTGGCACTTGTTTCAGTAGGGGTAGCCTTGATGCCTTCCTGCATGGAAGACAGAAGTAAAGCCAGCTTATTGCTCAAGAACCTCAAGATTTCAGCAGCAGATGAAGCCATGCTCGCTGAGTTGTGCGAAATCATCATTCCCAAAACAAATACACCAGGCGCTAAAGATATTTCAGCCCATTTGTTTGTGCTCACTATGGTAGATGATTGCACAACAAAGGATAAGCAAAAAGTCTTTATGAAGGGAATGGAAGAGTTTAAAAATTTATGTAAATCAACTACTGGTAAATCTTTGGTGGATTGTAATGCTTCAGAAAAACAGAAAATCACAGATGCGATTTTGGCCATCAAAGAGGAAGATCAACCAATAAAGCATTTTATGGGAATGGTAAAAGGAAGAACTATTCAAGCATATACCAGCTCTGAATTCTTTCTCACCAAAGTACATGTGTACGAAATGGTTCCTGGCCGCTTTCACGGCTGCGTCCCAGCATAACCCCTAATCCCTGCCTACCGGCAGGCAGGCCTGTTCCCTTCTCCCTGTTCCCTATTCCCTAACTCCTAATTTATCAAAATGGCATCAAATACATACGACGTAATCGTTATCGGATCCGGACTCAGCGGTGGCTGGGCTGCAAAAGAGTTTACTGAAAAAGGGTTAAAAACCTTGGTCCTGGAAAGAGGACGTGAAGTAAAGCACTTAAAAGATTATCCCACTACGAATCAGATGCCATGGGAATTCCCGCATCGAAATGAAGTAACGCAAGAAATAAAAGAAGCCAATCCTGTTATCAGTAAGTGCTACGCATTTCGTGAAGACGCCATGCATTTCTTTGTGAAGGATGCAGAACATCCTTACGTTCAGGAGAAGCCTTTTGATTGGATCAGAGGTTACCAGACTGGAGGTAAATCTTTGATGTGGGCGAGACAAACGCAAAGATGGAGTGCATATGATTTTGAAGGTCCTGCTCGCGATGGTTTTGCTGTCGATTGGCCTATTCGTTACAAAGACATTGCGCCTTGGTATAGCTATGTAGAAAAATTTGCAGGGATTTCTGGTAACAGAGATAATCTTGATATTCTTCCAGATGGTGAATTTTTACCTGCTTTGGAAATGACCTGCGTTGAAAATTATTTCAGTGATTTTGTAAAGAAAAATTATAGTGGACGACATGTTGTTTATGGTCGCTGCGCACACCTCACCGTCCCGCAGAAAATACATCTCGAACAAGGAAGAGCACAATGCCAGAAAAGAAATCTTTGTCAGCGTGGTTGTCCATTCGGTGGATATTTCAGCTCCAATTCTGTTACACTTCCTTGGGCGGAGAAAACCGGAAACCTCACCATGATTTCAGATGCTGTTGTGCATTCCATCATTTACGATGAGAAATTAGGAAAGGCAAGTGGTGTGCGTGTGATTGATGCAAAGACCATGAAGGCCACTGAATATTTTGCTAAAGTCATCTTCCTGAATGCAGCTGCTTTGAACTCTAATCTCATTTTGTTGAATTCTACATCCAGCCGTTTCCCGAATGGTTTGGGTAACGACAGCGGCTTGCTTGGGAAATATGTTGCGTTTCACAATTATCGTTCTCGTGTGAGTGGCAAGTACGATGGCTATTTGGATAAAACGACGGATGGAAGATCTCCAACCAGTGGGTATATTCCTAGATTTAGAAATGTAGAAAAACAAGAGACTGATTTCTTGCGCGGTTATGCAGCAGGCTTTTATGCTGGACGTGGTAACAATACCAATACAGAAGGCTTCGGAGAAACATTAAAAAATAATTTAGGCAAAAAAGAGCTTGGTCCTTGGCACGTGGGTTCACACATGATGGGTGAAACCATTCCAAAGGAGAGTAATTTTGTTTCCTTGCACAAAGACAAAAAAGATGCATGGGATATGCCATTGCTGAACATCAGTGTGGATTATGACGACAACGATGATAAGATGGTAAAAGATTACCAGGAACAATTGGTAGAGATGTTTGAAAAAGCAGGATTCTACGATGTTCAAACCTCCGATTCAAAACAGCCTCCTGGCTTGGATATCCATGAAATGGGTGGTGTTAGAATGGGGCATGATCCAAAGACTTCATTGTTGAACAAATGGAATCAGATGCATGCCTGTAAGAATGTTTTCGTTACAGATGGGTCTTGCATGACATCGACTTCTACACAGAATCCTTCTTTAACATATATGGCATTGACTGCCAGGGCTGCAGATTATGCAATGAATGAAATGAAAAAAGGAAATATCTAAGATGAAACCTATTTATGCTGGCATATTAAATTTATTGGGCTTTGTGCTTGTGATTGCAGTAAATGCACTTGCAAATATTTTGCCCATCAATGGATATAACACGGGACAAGTATCTGCTTTTTATCCCAATTATTTTGTACCTGCAGGTTTCACCTTTGGTATTTGGGGCATTATTTATTTGCTCTTAATGGGTTATGTTATTTGTAGTCTTTTGTCGCCATTACCATCATTTCCAGAACAGGCAAGGAAGGCAATCATCAAGACAACTCCATTTTTTCTAGTTACCTGTTTGTTGAATGCAGGTTGGATTGTTGCTTGGCATTATTTGTATTTGGGACTTTCTCTAATCATCATGTTGATTTTCCTGGCAACATTGATCAAATTATTTCTTGCAATCAATTCCAATAAATTTGAATTACGTCCTTTTTATCGTTTTTGGATCTATCATCCTTTTGTAGTTTACCTCGCTTGGATTTCAGTAGCAACTATTGCCAACATCACCGCATTGTTTGTTGGTATTGGATGGCAGGGTGAACCATTAACAGCTCAATCTTGGGCTATCATTTTAATCATTATTGCATTGGTGCTCGGCATTATTATGGTGGGTATCAAAAAAGAACCTGCTTATGGGTTCGTATTATCATGGGCTTTCTTTGGTATTTATGGCGGACAAATTCTGGGATCTTCCTCAGTAGGATATACAGGAGCTGTCGCATCCTCTTTTCTCCTGGCGCTCACACTAACCGTATTGATAAAATCCAGGAAAGCCTTGCGATAGGAGGTTGATTCTGTAACTTCGCAACATGAACATCAGCCAACTTTGTATTCAGGTATTTCATCAGTGCGTGAAAGATTACCACGTACATAATCACGTTGATCATCCCATAAATAATCCTTATTCTTCAGATAGTTTTGAGTACTTGCTCTATCTGAAAAATCATATTGATACGGTGCAATGGCATTTGGAAGATATTGTAAGGGATCCAAATATAGATTCACAAGAAGGAATTGCCTTGAAGAGAAGAATTGATAAGTCTAATCAAGAGCGGACAGATTTAGTTGAAAAAATCGACGATTATTTTTTGCATCAATTCAAAGAAGTACATACGTTGCCTGAAGCAACAGTAAATACAGAGAGTCCCGCTTGGGCCATAGACCGTTTGTCAATCCTTGAATTGAAAATCTGGCACATGCAAGAGGAAGTAAATCGGCAAGAGGCAACAGAAGAACACAGAATGAAATGCAGCAATAAACTTAATGTTTTACATGAGCAGCAGGTTGATCTTTCAAGTTCTATTGATGAACTCCTTGCTGATATCGAAGCTGGCAAAAAGAAAATGAAAGTATACCGTCAAATGAAAATGTACAATGACCCATCCTTGAATCCGGTCTTGTATCATCTCTCTCAAAAATAATTATGATTGATCCTAAGCAACGCATTTTAGTCGTTCGGTTTTCTGCATTGGGTGATGTTGTTATGACTGTTCCGGTAGTCAAAGCATTCTTGTCTGCTCATCCTGAAACAGAGGTCATTATGCTGTCTGATAAAAAAATGGCAGATCTGTTCTTAGGAATTGAGCGTCTCATATTTGTTGGTGCGGATCTAAAGGGCAAGCATAAAGGTTTGCTGGGAATTTATCGGCTGTATCAAGAACTTAAAAAAGCATATCAGTTTGATAAGGTGGCCGACTTACATGGTGTAATTCGATCGCATCTCTTGCGTTTGTTGTTTCGCATGAATAAAAAAACAACAGCTGTAATTGATAAAGGGCGTTTTGAAAAATTTGCACTGGTTAGAAAAGAAAACAAAATATATCGTCCACTCAAGCACAGCACAGAAAGATATGTTGATGTATTCAGAATGCTTGGATTTAAAGGATTGGGCAAACAATCGTTTACTCAAGAAACAATTCATTTTGATAGCAGCAATAAAAACATTGAGAAAGGAGCAAGAATTAAAATGGGATTTGCCCCGTTTGCAAAACATGTTCCTAAAATGTATCCGCTTGATCAGTTCATAGAGGTGATGCGGTATTTTGACAACGATCAATACGCGCTGTATTTTTTTGGTGGGGGTCCCGTTGAAATGGCATTTATTAAAGAATGGGAAAATACATTCACAAATGCAGTTGTTTTTAATCATCAACTTGGATTAGCTGATGAATTAAAACTGATGTCGACTATGCAAGTAATGGTTACCATGGATTCTGCAAATATGCATATGGCCAGTCTTGTTCAAGTGCCTGTTGTTTCAATATGGGGACCAACACATCCTCATGCTGGATTTTATGGGTTGGGACAAGATCCAACAAATGCAGTTCAGTTGAGCCTTGCCTGTCGCCCCTGTTCTGTTTTTGGCAATAAAAAATGCTGGAGGGGAGATCATGCTTGTATGCAAGAGATTACTTCAAAAACAATCATAGCGAGAATTGAAAAACTGATCAGTTAGCTTTTTTGCCCAGTACCTTTTCTGTTAACTCCATCTGTTCCGGGTGGATAAAATATTCAAAGCTTCGCTTATCAAATTCTGATCTTTGTTTTTCAATCACATTGAATTTACTGTCAGATACAATTTCCAGTTTGTCGTTGATTGAGCCAATTAAATCACTGCGAAGTCTTTTTTGCACCTCAGCACTCCTTTGTGAAGCACCAATCACCTTATTGATTTCTTCAATTGTTGTTAGTCGCTCGTCCAATGAGTGTTTGTAAATAAATTCCAATAGTAATTTCTCTCTCTCATTTAGGAGTTCCATCAATTTGCCTGATCGGAAGGTAACTTGTGTTTCTCTTTTATCATTTTCAAGAGAAATATTATCCTGCATACCTCCAACAATTGCGACAGGTTGTGATGTTCCCTTTTTCTTGTTTTTAACAAATAAGAAAACACAAGCCAGGCTGAGTAGAATGATTGATCCTATCATTATTTCTCTTTCGCCCAGGGGGTTTGCCGGTTCAATGGGGACATAAAATGGTGTCTTTTGTTCAATCAGGTCTGCTTTACTAATTGTAACTGAATCAATATAATTATCTGTACCGCCAAGATACAAGGTAGAATCAATGCAAAATGAAAAGGCTAGTTCATTGGGTTTTGAAGAAGTTCCAAGCGCTGTAATGATTTTACGCTGTAAGGGTTTACTTAGTTGGTAAACTTTATTATTTTTTACGTCAATAATACGATTGAAATTGACTAGCATTCCAAATGGAGTTTGTGCAAAAGGAACTGATTCTTTCTCAGTTATTTTTCCAAGCTCATGCCAAATGCCAGTTTGAATATCGAGTCTCCATAATTGATTCTCTAAGTCGGCAATAAAATTTTCTTTTAATTGAAGATCTTGATGACGGGGCAATGATTCAACAAATAAATTTTTACCCGAAGTATCAAATGCATGAAAAAGTCTACTTATTGAAACCCAAAGCATTGTTCTGGATAGATTTGCCGCATCCCATTCTTTACTTTGGGTATTGAAAATGCGAAGAGTGCCATTTAAATTAAAAAAACCCTCACCTCCAAATGAGTAAAAAGTGGAATCCATTGAAAAGAAAAGTGAGTTGAAATTATACCCAAAATAAACGGTACTGTCAATCCTGCTCCAGTTGTATTCCCCTTCTTTTTCAGTTAGTTGATACAATCTACCAGAGCCCAGTGGGTTTAGAAACAATCCCTTATTGTTTTTAACTAGTTCTTGGCCGCTATATTTAAAGTTTTTTGGAAGGTCGGGCAATTCAATCAGATTGTTCTCTTTATAAGAGAAAACAATGACAGAGCCAGGTGTATAATATAATTTACTAATAATCGGAGGAATGCCATTGGATTGGCTGACCCCAGAAATTACATAGCATAAAAACAAAGAAAGTATAGATAGACGCATCCTTGCACGCAATATCTATATTACGTGAAAGACCAAAATGGGAAAAACACCTATTCTAAAGTGTTATTTAAACAATTAGGTATATCACTAATATGTATAAAAATGATAAACATCATATTAAAATGGTTTATCACCAATAAATTAGAAAACCAATAAGGCGACCTAATTATTAACGGATAAAACATTTTTAACCTTTTTTCTATTGAATTTCGTTTGATCAGTTGCTTGCTGTTTGTCGTTTTTTTTGGAGTATAAATTTCAGAAATTGACCTTTTTGAAATCTGCTCCCTTTATTCAGTCGTTTCTAATCTATTCTCAAACACTATTAAAAAAGCTTTAATCTTTGGGTATAATCCATGGTTAAAGCTTTTTTTATTGGATTTTTTCAGTTTCCGATATTGGGAAAATCTTGGTAGTCCAGTTTAAAAACATGCTGGGCAGCATTTAAAAAGTCAGAACTTAGGATAGTTCTCGCTAATTTTGTAATTCAATTTAAGTATATGATTAAGACAGGCAATATCACAGTTAGCATTTATACAGAGATGACTCCTAACCCTGAGACCATGAAGTTTGTAGCCAACAAGCTGCTTTATCCTGGTAAAAGTGTTGATTTTCAGGATATTGAGTCTGCCAAGCCATCTCCTTTGGCATTGGAGCTGTTCAGTTTCCCCTTTGTAAAAAGTGTATTTATTGCCAGTAATTTTGTTACCCTTACCAAAACCATTGAAACTGATTGGGAGGATGTAAAGCCATCTATTCGTCAGTTTTTGAAAGATTATTTAGAAGATGGTAAGGTTATAGTAAATGAAGACGAATTACCGGCTACTAAAGCAGGTGATGGAAATATAGTTTTATCTGAAGATGGAGACGTGGTGAAGCGTATTAAGGAATTACTTGAGAATTATGTAAAACCTGCTGTAGAAATGGATGGCGGTGCAATACAATTCAAGAAATTTGAAGATGGTGTTGTTACGCTTATGTTACAGGGAAGCTGCAGTGGTTGTCCCTCTTCTATGGTTACCCTAAAATCTGGTATTGAGGGGATGATGAAAAGAATGATTCCTGAAGTTACCGAGGTGGTTGCTGAGGCTGAATAATAGTAATTTTGCCTAATAAATTCACTTTGAACGTTATTTTTCTGTGAGGTTTCCACTCATTTTAGGCAATGTAGATTTTACTTAGGACTTTTGCAGCATGGTTTTGATCAAATACCTTGAATGGACAGCCATTCTTTCTGGGATTCTGTCGGTGTGGTTTTCTAAAAAAGCGCGTATTTGGGTCTATCCAACTGGTCTGGTTGGCACAATACTTTATGTTTATTTGAGTTATAAAGGCGACCTCTATGGTGAGGCTGCAGTCAATTTATATTATACCATCATGAGTTTTTATGGATGGTGGAATTGGCTGAGAAGGGACCAGGAAAAAAAGAAGATTGTCCAGATTAAATTTTGTACCCAAAGAGAATGGATAGAACAGATTCTGTTTTTCTTTGTGCTTTTTGCCATCATTTATTTTTGTCTTGTATACATTAAAAATGCTTTTGCTCCTGATGCCATTCCCTGGGCAGATGCATTTGCATCGGCATCCGCATTAACGGGTATGTGGTTGATGACCAGAAAAAAAGTGGAAAGCTGGATCTGGTGGATGATTACAAATATCGCATCTATGCCGCTCTATTATGTGAAGGGTTTTGCGCCAACTTCTCTTTATTATTTTATCTTATTGGTTTTGGCCATCTTTGGTTTTCAGGAATGGAAAAAAAAGGCAAATGAAAAATTGGACATCATCTGATGTGATTAAGATAGTTGCCATTGGTCCGGAGTCGACTGGCAAAAGTACTTTGTGTACAAAACTAGCAGAACATTATTCTACCAATTGGTGTCGTGAATTTGCCCGTGAATATTTGTTGCAAAACGGGACCATCTATACATTCGAAGATTTACTCACCATTGCGGAAGGGCAGCTTAAGTTAGAGGAGGAAGCAACACATGAATGCATCCGTCTGCATATCGAGCAAAATAAGCAAGGCCGTCCTGTCCTATTTATTGATACAGATATGTATGTTATGAAAGTGTGGTGTGAGTTTGTATTTGGTAAATGCCATCCTAAAATCTTGAATCAAATTGTTGAAAGAAAATACGACGGGTATTTGTTGTGCAAACCTGATCTTCCCTGGGTAAAAGATGAATTGAGGGAATATCCTGATTTGGTAACACGTGAAACGCTTTATCATCATTATAAAGATTTGCTTATTAATCAGTCACGTCCATGGGTTGAAGTAATTGGTAAAGATGCTGAAAGGCTGAACAGCACAATACAATGGGTGGATCAACTCATTACCAAATGACGGTCATGAAAAAAATCGTTTCCACCAGAATCCTGTTTTATTCTATATGGTTGTTGATTTCATTTGTTCAAGCGGCCGGGACTGAACTCTTTGATGATGAGGCATATTATTGGGTATATTCCAAATTTTTAGATTGGGGTTATTTTGATCATCCGCCAATGATCGCAGTATTGATTAAACTGGGAACATTCATTTTTCCAGGAGAGTTGGGTGTTCGTTTTTTTGTGGTAGTTATAGGAACACTTTCAGTTTATCTCATTGAAAAACTTACCAATCCTGCTAATCTTAAATTGTTTTACGCAATTGTACTCAATACAGCAATCCTGCAAATCGGGGGCATCATTGCTGTGCCTGATATACCTCTTCTGTTTTTTACTGCTTTGTTTTTTTGGGTGTATAAAAAGTATACAGAGCATATCAATTGGATGAACGCTGTTTTGCTATCAATTACTGTGGCTTTGTTGTTGTATAGTAAGTATCATGGACTACTCATCATTCTGGCAACTCTTGTTTCTAATTTGAAATTACTGAAGCAGCCCGCAACATGGTTGGCGATTGCATTGGCAATCCTTTTTTTCATGCCGCATGTTTTATGGCAGTTAGATCATGGGTTGCCTTCTTTGTATTATCATTTGTTTGAAAGGGTTTCTCCTCCTTATTCTTTGTCGTTTACAACCGACTATTTAGCGGGACAATTACTGATAGCTGGTCCCTTATTGGGCTGGTTGATAATTTGGAGTGCATTTAAACATAAGCCAACAGATCAAACACAAAAAGCCATGCGGTGGTCGCTTGTCTTTGTTTACCTGTTGTTTCTTGCATCTTCTTTCAAAAGCAGGACAGAAGCCAATTGGACAGTTCCTTTGCTGGTTCCGCTTATAGTGTTGGGTTATCAATATGTAGACGCAAATGATTCACTTAGGAAATGGGTATACCGACTACTTCCCTTTTCAATAATATTGATTTTATTTGTCAGGGTCTTTATGATCATCGATACTCCTTTGATTAAAAATCTACCTAAAGATGAATTTCATTACAATCGGGAATGGACAAAAACGGTAAAAGAAAATGCGCATGGCTTACCTGTTGTTTTTACCAACTCTTATCAACGTGCATCTAAATATTGGTTTTATACAGGTGATACGGCTTTTTCATTGAACACACATTTGTACAGAAGAAGCAATTACAATTTCTGGCCTTTGGAAATGCAATTGCAAAACAAAGAAGTATTCATGGTTGGTTCAAAAGGTACAGCTGATTTAACCCAGGAAATTAATTCAGGTAACAAAGAGTTTTCTGTCGATACCATTCAAAATTTTTCTTCCTATTCTCAAGTAATCCTTAATCAGTCGAGTTTGTCATTTGATAAAGCTAACCTTACAATTGCAACAATACTTGATGTAAGTGCGCCTTCAGCAAATATCCTGAACTATGCTTTTAGCCAAAGGCCTGAAATCATCTTGATAGTATATCCTGGAAACAAGCAACAGCCCATACTGATCAACACGGGTCAGTATTTATATAATATTAGTGGATCTGCGATTAGCGTAAAAGCTAGTCTTCCTGTTATAGAAGGGAAGGTTTATCAGTTTAGATGGGGACTTAAAGGCAGTTATGCAGAGCCGACCATCAATAGCAGTGTAAGTAAGTTGTCTATCGATTAGGGTTGATGATTTGTTGAACATCTGGATCCGCTCCAAGATTATTCATTTGTCGCATTACCCATGGATATTTTCTGGTAACATAACGTGATGGAGGCTTCACAGTATAACGAATGGGGTTGGGCAAAGATGAAGCAATCATGGCGGCTTCCACTTTGGTTAATTTCTTTGCACTGTGATTGAAATATTTTTGTGATGCTGCTTCAATACCAAAGATTCCTTTTCCCATTTCAGCTTCATTCAAATACATTTCTAGTATTCTTTTCTTACCCCAAATCAATTCAATCATAAAAGTGAAATATACTTCTAACCCTTTTCTGATCCAGCTTCTGCCTTGCCATAAGAAAATGTTTTTTGCTACTTGCTGACTAATAGTAGATGCCCCTCTAACTCTTCCAGGTTTGCGTTTGTTGTAGGCAAGTGCTTTTTTTATGCTTTTGATATCAAAACCATTATGGTCTGGAAACAATTGATCTTCTGATGCTATCACAGCTAGTTTTCCATGTATTGAAATCTCATTCAAGTTCACATGAGACCTGTTGAAGCCATCTCCATTGATGATGCTGTTGATTTGTGTAATTGTAATAGGGGCATCTACAAATTTCAATAACACCAAGTAGAGCAGGTGTGAAATAAATATACCAAGGATTATCTTTTTGATGAGATTGAACAAGCGTTTCTATTTTAATGGAATGTATTGCAAATAGTGGTTCTTGCCTAATCTAACTGTATTCTTATGAACTCTGTTTAAAACAATACCAGTAGCAGTAATTCCTCCAGCAACTGCAAGTTGTCCAGGTATGATTGGTTGATTTAAGATGGGTGCATTAACTACATGAAGTATAGCATAGGAGATACCTGCAATCATAAAGAGGTAGCCGTTTTTGATGAAACCAAAACCAGACTTCGGTTTGATGATTTCTCTGATTTCAGAGATATGATAACGTGAAAGGCTTACGGATACTGTATCCCAGAAACTGGTTCCCCACATGGTATAAGCAGCCCTCGAATCATAAGTATGTATGAAAATACTATCACGTTCTATTTTTTTGATATTGCCTTCTACTTCATTTCCAGCGATGCTGATGAAATGAATTTGAGATCCTGCAATATAGGTTTTGAGGGTTTTGTTTGCTCCTTTTTTCAAAACAACCATATCAGATCCCTGAGCAAAGCCCATAGAGCTGGCCGACACCAATAATGCCATTGTTAAAAAAAAGGCAATTGATTTATTCATGAGTTAGTGATTGAGGAATTTGATTCCGTAAATAATTGCAAGTCCAAATCCAATGAGGATAGTCCCTGAAACTTTGTTGATGATATTGATATTGTGCGGTGTAAGGCTGTGTCGCACTTTTGCTGCAAGTACTACTTTCAAAATATCTGCAAGAATATTTACACCCAGGCATACACTAAAAATAACGAATCTTTCAGTAGTTGTATTAGATGCTGCAAATGCAGTGGCATTGATGAGCCAGAACAACATCACACTTGGATTGAGTGTGTTGATCAGGAAGCCCGACATAAAAGCTTTTGTAAATGCTTTTTTTCCAAACTGGACCAAGATTACATTTTTGTCATCGGCAAAATAAACTTTCTTAAAAAAGAGGTAATAGATTCCCATCGATATTACAAACGCTGCTCCAATGTAGGCAATCGTCGATTGAAATGCCAATGCACTAACCACCAGGTTGGAAAACATATTGCTGATGATGACCAAAAGGATATCGCTGAACCAAACTCCTGCAACAAAACTAAATCCACCTTTTTGTCCGTTGTTTAGACTTTGTTTGAGTATAGTAAAAATGACGGGTCCCACTGAAATAGCAAGAATCATACCCAGTCCAAAGCCTTTGATTACCGACTCAAGCATTACAGATCATTAGGGTTTATGCTGATTTAAAAATTCCGTCCATTCCTCAAGTAATTTTCCTTTTAGTACTCTTGGGAATTTATGTTGTCCTCCTACTTTTCCTTTTGTATCCAGGAAGTTGATAAATGTATTTTCCGGTAGCACTTCAACAAGCACATCCTTCAACGCGCTTTTTCTTTCTACTGCATAATCATCGTTTATCTCCTTCAGTATCTCATCAATATGTTGAGTAAGTAGTTGGGCGTCGACTACTTCGTCACAACCAATATACCAGTGATGGCCAAAAAATCCATCAACAGGGAAGCCGGCTACTGTAAACTCAGAACAATTGACATTCATTTTTTCTGAAGCAACCTGTATTGCTTTGTTCATGTTGTCAACACTTAGGTGTTCCCCAACAAGACTGAGGAAATGCTTTGTTCTGCCAGTGATGATGATTTCAGATCTTTCCTTGTTGACAAACTTTATGGTGTCTCCAATCAAATATCGCCATGCGCCTGCAGTGGTACTCATCAATAGCGCATATTCTTTTCCCTCTTCAATTTCATCTATGTTGAAGGATTGAGGCTTATCTACCAAATCACCAGCATTGGTGAAATTCTGCTCATCAAATGGGACGAATTCAAAATAGATGTGTTGGTTAAGCACCAGCTTCATCCCTTCGGGGTGTTGCCTGTCTTGGTAGGCGATAAACCCTTCAGATGCCAGATAAGTTTCTATATAGGTGAGTGGCTTGCCCAATAGTTTTTCAAATCTTTTTTTGTAAGGTTCAAAGGCAACACCACCATGACAAAAAAATGCTAGGTTAGGCCAGATTTCATGAATATGGTTCAGGTTATAGCGCTTGATGACCATCTCCATGCACATTTGGATCCATGCAGGAACGCCAACTACAAATCCAATATCCCAATTGGGGGCCTGCTCTACAATGGCTTCAAGCTTTTCATTCCAGTCCCTCGTTTTAGCTATTTTTTTCCCTGGTTTATAAAATGGGCTGAACCAAAGAGGAGCTTTTTTGGCAGTAATTCCGCTCAAGTCGCCTGCAAAATAACCCGGTCCTTCCTGCAATTCTGTGCTTCCGCCCAGCATCAGGTATCCTTTGCCAACAGACTTCCAGGGAATATTATCGTAGGTCCTTAATGAAAGCAACTGTTTGATCATGATGAGTTTGTTACCCTTCATGAGCTCTTTGGTAATGGGGATATATTTGCTGGCCGCCTCGGATGTGCCTGAACTTAAAGCATAATAATCGATTTTACCCGGCCAGCAAACATCTGTTTTACCTTCCAGGGTTTGTTTCCACCATTCGTTATAAATGGTATTATAATCATAATGCGGTACGGATTTCTTAAAGGCGATTTCTGTATCATTATGCTCCAGGAGTGCACCAAATTGATATTGCCTGCCAAATTGAGTTGGCGCAGCTTTCTTCAATAGTTTCTTGAGTACCCTGCGTTGTTGATCACCAGGGGTGCTCTTGGATAGCCTTAAGGCATTAGCAATCGATTTTGGTATGCTGATATCTATCAATGGCATTACGTGCAAGTTAAGCCATTTGTATTTTTTGGTGATTCTTTTGTATTTTTAAAATTATAAAACTTCTATATGAACAGACGCGAAGCTTTAGAAAGGGTAGCCTTGATTTTTGGTGGGACTGTCATTGGTGGTGCAGCTTTTTTACAGGGATGTAAATCATCAGATAAAGGGGGCTTTGTATTTAGCCTTACTCCAGAGCAAATCGCATTTCTGGATGAAGTAGCTGAAACTATTATTCCTACAACAAATACACCAGGTGCTAAGGCAGCTAAAGTAGGGGAGTTCATGCAAGTAATGGTAACAGATTGCTATGAAGAGAAGGATCAGCAAATCTTCAGCGAAGGATTAAATAAAATTGATACAGCGAGTAAGTCGAAATACAGCAAATCATTCATAGAGGTTACACCAGATGAACGTACTGCATTGTTCAATGAAATCAACAAAGAGTTGAAGGCATACAATGAGCAGAAAAAAGAAGGGGATCCTAACCACTACTTCGCTATGATGAAGCAGCTTACTTTATTGGGCTATTTCACTTCTGAGATTGGCGCAACACAAGCTTTGCGCTATGTTGCTGTTCCTGGCAAATACGAAGGTTGTATTCCTTACAAAAAAGGCGACAGGGCCTGGGCTTAATTCATGAAAAAGCTACTTCTTCTTTTATTACTTCCTTGTTTTGTCTTCTCTCAATCGAAAGAGGAGAAAAAGATTTTATCCATCCTGGATAAACAAACACAGGCCTGGAACCGTGGTGATTTTGATGGTTTCATGAAAGGCTATATAGAAAGTGACTCATTAATGTATATTGGTAAGTCGGGAGTCACTTATGGTTTTACTGCTACACTCAACAGCTACAAAAGAAATTATGCAGGTTCAGATAAAATGGGACAATTAAAATTTGATATTCTGCATCTCAAAAAACTCGGCAAAAAACATTACCTGGTTGTTGGTAAATGGTTTCTTAAAAGAAACGCAGGGGATGTTGGCGGCCATTACACACTCACTTTTGAAAAGATTAATGGAGAGTGGCTGATTATTGCAGATCACAGCAGTTAAAAGTAGCCTTTTCTTACTTTACCGGTTTTATTATAAAATTGTGTTTTAGGTCTGCGTATGAAAGGCAGAACTAAAAGTTGCTAGATACAAAAAACTAATTCTTGTAGTTTTACTTGTTGTTAAAGGTGTTCTTTCCAAAGCTTCTTGAAAAGTCGGAATAGAAAAAATACACTGATGGCAAGCCAAATATAAAAAATGGTGGTGCCTGTTTGGTGTGTCCCATCAATGATGGCAAGCTCAAATCTCAAGCCTGCAATGGCATTGATCATGAGCCATGTTAAGGCAGCGAAAAGTGACCACATGATGCGCTGCATAAATTCTTTAACTATCGGATCCATATAATAGAAACAATGTGAATGAATTTTAGTTCTCTGCAGGCAAATTAAGTTTTATAGTTTTCTAAAACACAGTTTGGTTAATTTTACATCAATGCTTTTTTCGAAAGTAAACGACTATATCAATTTTTGTTCTAAACTTAATCTGGTTAAATGCTTGAATGCCTTCAAGGTATATGCTTCCTATTTTCTAAGCAGGTGGATAGGGCGACCTGTTATTTCCGGCATGCCAGTTGCTATTGCTGTTGAACCTACTACAGCATGTAATTTAAGTTGCCCTGAATGCCCTAGTGGCTTGAAATCATTTACCAGGCCGACTGGCAAAATTGAATTGGCTAAATTCCAGCAATACTTGGACCAACTGAGTAAGAACTTGGTGTATGTCAGCTTTTATTTTCAAGGTGAGCCTTATTTACACAAAGGATTGCTGGATATGGTAACGTATGCTTCCAAGTTAGGCATCTATACTGCCACATCTACCAATGCTCATTTTTTGAATGATGAAAATGCTAAAATGACCGTTCAGAGTGGACTCGATCGGTTGATTATTTCGATTGATGGCGTAACACAATCGTCGTATGAAAAGTATCGAATAGGGGGTGAGTTGAATAAGGTTCTGGAAGGGACAAAAAGAGTACTAGAATGGCGTAAAAAATTAAAAAGCAAAACGCCATATGTTGTTTTTCAATTTTTAGTGGTGCGGCACAATGAAATGGAGATTGATGCTGTGAGAAAAATTGCTAAGGGCATAGGTGTAGATGATTTGTGGTTGAAGACTGCTCAGGTTAATGATTACAATACAGATCCTAACAATCTGATTCCAGTAAACAACAACTACAGTAGGTACAAGGTTAATGCAGGCGGATTAACTGTCCCTAAAAACAAGCAAGCAAACCACTGCTGGAAAATGTGGCATAGTAATGTGATTACCTGGGATGGGAAGGTGCTGCCCTGTTGTTTTGATAAGGATGCACAACATGCACTAGGTAATTTGAACGATGAACCAATGCATAAAGTGTGGGAGGGTAAAAACTACAATGAATTCAGGAAAGAATTGATGCAGAGCAGAAAAAATATTGATATTTGCTCAAACTGCAGTGAAGGAGCTAAGGTTTGGACTTAATTCTATAGCATGACTCAATTTAACAACAGAATACGACAGGTTATCTTGCTTTTGGTGATTGGATTCTTTGGATTTCTGATCATCAAGGAGCTTTATGTTTTTCTGCCAGGTTTAATGGGGGCACTCACCTTTTATATATTAGGAAGGGAGCGGTATTTTAAGCTAACAGAAAACAAAGGTTGGAAACCTGCACTGACTGCTTTTTCATTTATACTTATCTTTTTATTGATCATTGCTGCTCCATTGTATTATACGATTGTATTGGTATCCCCTAAAATTAGTGCTGTCTTTTCACATGCTGATGAACTAAAAGTAGGTGTGCAGGCATTGTCTGATAAGTTAAAAGATCTGACTGGCAAAGAGTTGCTATCAGAAAAAAACATTCAAACGCTGGAGTCAAATCTTGCTAATTTCATACCCACCTTTTTGAACAGCTCAGCAACTATTCTTGGTAATATGATAGTGATGTTTTTTGTGCTGTTCTTTATGTTTACTGGTGGCAGAGCTATGGAGCAGACTGTAAAGCAGTTTATTCCATTGCATCAGGATAGTGTAATTGCTTTGGCGCAAGAAACCAAACACATGGTGAAAGCCAACGCCATTGGTATCCCATTGATTTCAATTGTACAGGGTTTTGCTGCCTGGTTGGGCTATTTGATTTTTGGTCTCAATGATGCGTTGATGTGGGGCTTTTTAACAGGGGTGTTTGCTTTTTTCCCAATTGTGGGAACCATGATGATATGGGTGCCCCTTGTGATTTATCTTTTTTCGCAGGGACTAACTGGTCCTGGTACGGGGTTATTGATATATAGTCTCTTGGTAACAGGCAATGTAGATTACTTGGCAAGAGTATCCCTTATGAAAAAGATTGGCAATGTTCATCCATTGATTACTGTTTTTGGTGTTATTGTCGGATTGCAACTTTTTGGATTCATGGGTTTTATATTTGGTCCGTTGGTCTTTAGCTATGTTATAATCCTCATCAAAATTTATGCTCATGAATTTGTTGACCCCAATAGAAATACAATCTGAGTTGTTTTATGGGAATTGAAAAAGATATCAACCAAGAACATTTTCAAAGTGAAGGTCAGAAAGCAGTGATCAATTTGATCTATACGTATAATTGGGTGACTGAAAGACTAAAGTTGTTTCTTGCAGAGGAAGATATCACGATGCAGCAATTCAATATCCTAAGAATATTAAGAGGCAGTGATCCCAAACCTTTATCGACTTTAACAATTCGCGAGCGGATGCTGGACAAAATGAGTGATACCAGCAGAATTGTAGACCGATTGATCATCAAGGGATGGGTTGAGAAAAAAATGTGCTCAACCGATAAAAGGCTTGTAGATGTATTTATCACCAAAGAGGGAAAAAAAATCCTGGAAAAGATAGATAAAAAGTCTGAAGCCATGAATGCTACTACTTCTGCTTTGTCTGATCCCGAATTGGTTCAGTTAAATGTATTGCTCGATAAACTGCGGACTTTAAAAGGGAAAAAATAAAGCAGCTTACTTCCCTTCAAGTTTGTTTACATAATCAAGTGATCCTAACCGTACACGAAGGGGTAAACCTGTTTTCTTTTCAAGAAGCCATTCCTTCCTGCAAATAAATCCTTGGTTTTTACTGATGAAGTCGGGGGCAACTGTCTTTGTCTTTTTGATTTTACCTAAATCATATTCCTTGGCGATGAACGTAAATTTTTGGGATTGTGGCACATTTTTTTGCGCCTTTACCATCCCAAAAACGAATAAACCTATGATAAACATGAAAGCTTTCAATGCTCGCCTATTTGTTCGTAAATTTACAGCATAATTGACCATTCCAATTGGAATATTCTTGATCATGGCACTTTACCAGGGCTTACAACAAAGACTGCAACAGAAACTATCTCCTCAACAGATTCAATTGATGAAATTGTTGCAAGTGCCTACTTTATTACTGGATGAGAGAATTAAAGAGGAGATGGAGGAAAATCCTGCTTTGGAAATAGGGCAATCAGATGCTGATGATAAGGACCCTTTAAATAACGAAGACAGTGATCAGGCTTCAGATGCTGATGATGGCGAAGAGGTATTGTATGACGATTATAGCGATGAAGATGACATTGCCGAATACAAACTAAAAGAAGATCATGTTCCCGAATTGCAAGGCAGTGGAAATATTCCTCATCCTACAACAAGCTCACTTCATGAGTTGCTTTCTGAGCAACTGCGACTGCTAAACCTTGAAGATATTGAAGCCAAAATAGCCGAACAGATCATTGGTAGTATAGATGATGATGGTTATTTAAGAAGAGATACAAATTCTATTTTGGATGATCTTGCCTTCAAGCAAAACATAGTAGTAGAGCACGAGCAGGTAGAGTCTTTGATTTTAAAAATCCAGCATTTTGATCCTTCTGGGATTGCCGCACGTGATGTTCAGGAATGTTTGCTGATTCAATTGCGCAGAAAAATTTTACACAGCAGTCAACCAGCAGTAAAGCATGCCTTGAGAATTGTTGAATTTCATTTTGATGAATTCACAAAAAGACATTTTGATAAAATAATCAAGTCGCTCGACATCAATGAGGAACAACTGAAGGATGCAATTGCCGAAATAAGAAGATTGAATCCAAGGCCAGGAGGTCAGGTTGGGTCAATCAACAAAGCTGAACAATATATTGTGCCTGATTTCCTGGTCTACAACAACAATGGTGAGCCGGAGTTGACACTCAACCAACGCAATGCGCCTGACTTGAGAATAAGCGATGATTACCGTGGTATGTTACGGGATTATGAAAAGGGTAGTAAAACCGATAAACGTCAAAAAGAGGCTGTCATATTCATCAAACAAAAGATAGATGCTGCCAAATGGTTTATTGATGCCATCAAGCAAAGACAACACACCTTGCTTGTTACCATGCAGGCGATCATCAATCACCAGAAGAATTTCTTTCTAACGGGAGATGAAACTGCAATGAGGCCAATGATCTTGAAAGATATTGCGGAGAAAACCGGATTGGATATTTCAACTATTAGTAGAGTTGCTAACAGCAAGTTTGTTCAAACCGAATTTGGCAGCTTTCGATTGAAGTATTTTTTCAGCGAATCATTGAGTACTGAAAGTGGAGAAGAAGTTTCTACTTTGGAAGTAAAGAATATCTTACAACAAATCATTGATGGTGAAGACAAGAGAAATCCTTACAGTGATGATACCTTGACTGAACTTTTGAAAAATAAAGGGTATAATATTGCCAGAAGGACAGTCGCCAAGTACCGCGAACTTTTAAATGTACCAGTAGCACGCCTTCGAAAAGAATTGTAAAATGGAAAACACAATACAAAAATTAGAATTCCCTTTATGGGTGCGTATTTGGGCAAAACTGGTGTCATATGTTTTTCATCCATTATTTGTAGGGGTAATGATGGCAGCCTACTTGATTTTTATTCATCCCTATTTTTTTGTTGGCTTCTCAGAAAAACAGCGGATGCTGAAGCTGCTTGCTGTAATCAACAACAATTTGTTTTTCCCTCTGATTGTTGTTGCACTTCTTCGTGCCTTGGGGTTCAATAAATCCCTGTTGTTGCAAACTCAAAAAGAAAGAATTGTTCCTTATCTGGCTTCAATTACATTCTTCTTCTGGTCGTATTATGTTTTTAAAAATCAACCAGAAGTTCCAAGGGTGTTGGTATACATGTGCAGGGGAATGTTCATCTCAGCTGCTATTGCTCTTGTTCTGAACAACAACTATAAAATTAGTATGCATGGCATTGGCGTTGGGGGATTAATGGGACTGATGACTGTAATTCTGTTTGAAGGACAACTCGATTCAGGATTACCCTACATGATTGCTGTTCTCATAAGCGGGGCAGTGATGAGTGCAAGAAAAATTGTTTCCGATCACCATTGGTTTGATATCATTACTGGTTTCCTTTTGGGGTTTTGTACCCAGCTCATTGCATTATGGGTATAAAAAAAGAGACCCAGCCTGGAAAGGCCGGGTCGGATTAACCATTCTAAGATCCCATTTTAACCATTTAGAAATTTCGATGTCTTCAAATATTTTTGATCAGGGTAGTAAGCAAATAGGCAGTTACCCTCCTTGATTGTTTCAATTATTTTTTTATTCATTTGCGGTGGAAGAGATGGACAACCAAAACTCCTACCCAGATAACCTTTAATCTTTATCATTTGCTCACTTGCATACTCTGCACCATGCATCACTATGGCCCGTTGCTTGGCTTTATCATTGAATCCATCATCAACTCCCTTCAGCGCTAATGAGTAACCGTTACTGCCTGTATAGGGCTTTTGAGTAATGTAAAAACCCAGACTGCTTTGGTGAGAGTTAAGTTGATTCGAAAAAGCCTTTGCATATTCATCGCCTGTATTTCTTCCATGGGCAACAACACTTTTGAACATGAGTTCTTGTGATTTTAAATCAATCACAAACAAACGTTTTTCCTTAGAAGACATTGTATAGTCGATAATGGTAAGGATGCTATCCTTGCTGAGTTGCTGTTGAGCATTCAACTTATTGAATCCCATCAAAGCCAGGGAAAGAATTTCTTCAGAAAGTTTAGTTCCGGTAAGACTTAACTTTTCCTGCAAGCCTTTTATGTATCCATTATTGATAGCAGTAGCCTTTGTTTTCGAAATGCTATTGTTGATAACAGCATCCGGTTTAGAACCTGGGTGGCTCTTAAAGGAGTAAATCCCTACAGTACAAACAAGCAGGAATATACCTGCAACAAAAGTCTTCATTGGATAGAATTTGCTTTCACGCATACATGAAACGCATTTAAAGGGTGGATTATTGCTCTGTAAGTTGCAACTTTTTAACCGCTATGATGTTAAATGATTTGTGAAACATTACGCTATCGCAGAAATTCAGGGCTGGACAAGGATTTACAGGGCCAATTTTGTGAATTCTTTAAGTGGTTTCAAGCCTGTTAGTCTGATTGCTACAGTCAATAAAACCAATCAGCCCAACCTTGCTATCTTCAGCAATATTGTCCATTTGGGTGCAGATCCTGCACTGATTGGCTTCATCAATAGACCCCGTGAGGCGGCTCCCCACACCATAAGAAATATAGAGGATACTGGTTTTTATACGATTAATCATATCCTGCCTTCTTTCGTTGACAAAGCCCATCAAACCAGTGCTAAATATCCGGAGGGCGTGAATGAGTTTGATGCAGTTGGGTTAACAGCTGTATCTAAAGATGGTTTTAGTGTGCCTTATGTGGCAGAAAGTCATGTGCAAATGGCTTTATCCTTATCAGAAATTATTGCTCTGAGCAATGGCACTTTTCTTGTTGTAGGAGCATTGGAGCACGCTTATGTGAATGAAAAGGCAGTAGCGGGTGATGGATTTATAGAATTATCAAAAGAGGAGTCAATTGTTAGTCTCGGCTTGGATGCCTATTATGAAACAAGTCCTTTGGATCGGTATTCATATGCTAAACCCGATCAACTGCTAAATTCTATTTCGTTTTAGCGTTCGGCTTTATAATCGACTACAAATACTTTGTCCATATGCGGACCTAATATCTTTTGAAAATCAAGATGTGCCTGATGTTTTTGGTATACCACATCTCGATCGTATTTGTTGTCAAATGTCAGGATGAAACAATGGGTAAAGCCTTGGTGCCAGTTTTCGGGACTATCATTCAATCCCCATTCAAATTTTTTAATTACACTTATTTTATCTTTCAAACCAACAAACGCATTCACAACAGAATCAACCGAACGCTGAGAGCTGGTCTCCTTGAATTTAAAAATTACCACATGTTGTAATGGTCCCTCTTTTGATTTGTTTTGTCCATTTGCAAAATGAAAACTAAGTGCCAGAAGAAGAAAGAATATTTTTTTCATGTTTTGATATTTATAAAAGTGTATTCAGATTAAAGCATATCGATTGGATTGTCTACAATTCTGAAATTTTCATTCAGGTTGTTCAAAACTTGCATATCCGTTTCAGCCAGTTCAAAGTTGAAGATATCAAAGTTCTCTTTGATTCTATCAGGGTTTTCAGATTTGGGAATGGTTGAAATCCCTTGTTGTACAGCCCAGCGTAAAATGATTTGCGCTGCTGTTCTTTCATATTTCCGGGCAACAGATACTATGCTTGGGTGGTCATGTTTTTGCCCCCTCATTAATGGAGTGTAACACTGCAAGCAAATTTGATGTTGCTGACAATAATCCAGTTCGGCTTTGAGATATAAAAAGGGACTAAATTCTATCTGGTTGACTGTCGGAGTAATAGAACTATAGTGTTCCAACTCATGAAGAAATGGGATAAGATAATTACCTGTACCAATGGCACCAACATGTTGATTGTTGTACAATTGCTCTAATGCTTTCCAGGTGCTTTCTCTCTTCCCCTTGATGGGCCAGTGGATTAAAAGTAAATCGACTTTTTCAACACCTAAATCTTTTAAACTTTGTTCATAGGAACGAAGTGTTTCATCATAACCCTGATTGCAATTATCGATTTTTGTCGTGATGAAAATTTCATCTCTAGGTATCCCACTTCTTCTTATTCCTTCTCCAACCTCTTTTTCGTTATGGTACATTTGAGCGCCATCAATTAAGCGATAGCCAGTTTCCAATGCTATTTGTACGGCATTGGTTACAACTTCTCCAAACATGTTATAAGTACCCAGGCCTAACAATGGCATTTGTTTGCCATTGTTAAGCAGGGTATACAATTGGTTGTTTGATTTTATTACCATGATGATATTCCTAATAATTTTTCTCCGAGCGGACTCAACTCTGCTGTCCCGTATTTTGTCTTCTCCCAATTTCTTGGATCACCAGGGAATGCATAGCCTTCAGGCGCTATGCGATCACGCCATGAATTAATACGCCATTGACGTTGTGCTTCATCATTTTCCTGAACAGGCATCATTGAAACGTATTGTGCTATTCTTACTTTATCCTGTGAAAGGTTAGGTCTGATGCCATGTGGTAAAAGGCTATTGAAAATCAAAAGATCTCCTGCTTCAAGTTTTACCTTAATGAATTTATCTTCATATCCTTTGGTATCTGGTTGAAAGTGATTGCGGTCTTCGGGTTGAGTTAGTTTCCAGGTATCATAATCACGCATCAATTGAGGGATACACTGAAAGCCTCCCATATTTTCATCAGTCTGATCGGCTAAAGCCAAAACCCCCTGAACATTTTGTGGTTTGGTATCAGGATCATAATCCCAATGAATAAATCCTTTGAACTCAAAGCCTTCACGCATAGGGAAATTCAAATTAGCCCTATCGATAGTTACCCATAATTTTTCCGTGCCCCAAACATCGGTAAATGCATCATGAACTCTTGGCATCTGTCTGTTGTCCCATAAATATTGGTGATTATACACTTCAACCATTCCACTGTTGGTGAGCTCTTTCATCTTCATTTCAGCCCTTGCTGGTGCATACCAGGTTTCTTTGTCATTGGGGTCCTTCTCTTCGAACTCCCAAAGAAATGCTGCAGTCTTCAAGGCCTGCTCTCTTGGAACTGCTTGCTTGATTACAACATATCCGTTGTGGATCCAGAACTGCCAGTCCTCTTCACTTAAAACCCTTAAAGGCTGTCCATTTGAGCGGTCGTTTAATTTAAGCTGACTGCTTGTTGCAGTGGAAGGATTACCGGGTATGTCCTTGTGATTTTGATTGGCCATTGTTGGCTGCATCGTAGGTTGCATCGTTGGCTGCATGTTAGGTTGCATATTCATGATTTTAAATTGAGTTGCTTAATGTGTTGTAAAAGTAGTTGGGGTTGGAAAGTGAAACACTGACTAAATTGACTATTATTTGTACAATATTGATATATTTTATAATTTAAAGTATGTCATCAGTCAATAAAGGACATTATGTTCAGGCATTGGAGAAAATCACTCCAGATGAAAACAGTTCATTTCATCTGATGGTGAATCCCAGGCTGCATGATTTCTTCTTCTGGCATTTTCATCCTGAGATTGAGTTGGTTTTTCTGGATGGCGCAGATGGAACAAGGCACGTGGGAGACCATTTATCAGCTTTTTATAAAAGCGATCTTGTGATGATTGGTCCCTATATCCCTCATTTGAATTTTGATTATGGTATCCAAACCGATTATGAAAAAACTGTTTTGCATCTTCAAGAGGATTTTTTGAAGGATTTGCTGGAGCGTACACCGGAATTGCAAGAGATAGGCAAACTATTTCAGGATGTTGCGCACGGCATTGTATTTGGAGAGGTGGTGAAAGAAGAGGTTGGGCCTCGTTTAAAAAAACTGAATCAGTTGTCGGGCTTCGCTCAATTTTTAGAAGTATTGCACATTTTACATTTGCTTGCTACAACAACTGATAAACAATTGTTGCACGAGATACCTTATCAGAACAGGGTGCATAAGAAGGAGCAGGAACGGTTGAGAAAAATTTATGATTTGATTGATGCACGATACAGAGAAAGAATAACTATTGATGAGGCAGCTTCTTCTGCTAATCTTGGCAAAGAAGCTTTTTGCAGGTACTTCAGGAAAATGACGCGACTAAGCTTCATTGAGTTTCTCAATTTGTATAGAGTGAATCAATCCAAAAGAATGCTTCGTTTGGGTAAATCAATTACAGAAGCCTGTTATAGCAGTGGCTTTGAAAGCCTATCCTATTTTAATCGTGTGTTTAAAAAACAGTCGGGTGAAACTCCCTCTGCATTTAGGCGTCGCTTTGTTAGTAATTGACTTTATGTATTATTCTAATTATCTTCGCGCCACACAAAACCAAACTATATGTCACTGCTCGTTGTTGGAACCATGGCCTTTGATGCCATTGAAACGCCTTTCGGAAAAAGCGATCGCATCATTGGAGGTGCAGCAACCTATATTGCTTATAGTGCTTCCAACTTTGTAACACCTATCAAGCAGGTTTCAGTAGTAGGGGGTGATTTCCCTCAAGAAGAGTTGGATGATTTGGCTGCAAGAGGAGTTGTTTTGGAAGGTGTGCAAATCAAAAAAGATCAGAAGTCGTTTTTTTGGTCGGGTCGCTATCACATGGATATGAATGAGCGTGATACACTAGACACTCAGCTCAATGTATTGGCAGATTTTAATCCAATAGTACCAGATAGTTATCAGGATTGTGAATTTGTAATGCTGGGCAATGGAGTACCTGCAATACAGCACAGTGTACTCAAGCAAATGAAAAATCGTCCTAAGCTTGTGGTTATGGATACCATGAATTTCTGGATGGAGACTGCTATGGAGGATCTAGAAAATTTGCTGAAAGACGTAGATGTTTTGATGGTGAATGATAGTGAAGCACGTCAGTTGAGTGCACAGTATTCTTTGGTTAAAGCTGCGAAGACGATTTTAGCAATGGGTCCTAAATACTTGGTGGTAAAGAAGGGAGAACATGGAGCTTTGTTGTTCCACGGAGATAAAGTTTTTGTAGCACCTGCACTACCACTTGAAGAGGTTTTTGATCCAACCGGAGCTGGCGATACTTTTGCTGGAGGATTTATGGGGCATCTTGCGAGCACAAAAGATATTTCTTTTGAGAACATGAAGACTGCAATTATTGTTGGTTCAGCAATGGCATCTTTCTGTGTAGAAAAATTTGGAACTACACGTATGAAGGAAATTACCAAAGAGGATATTAATGCAAGAATTGGACAGTTTGTTGATTTGGTCAACTTCGACATCAAGCTCGTTTGACAGCAATAACTTTTTTGTAGCGTTTCCTAAGGCCATTTAAATGAAAGGCTTCTGCTACCAGTATGTATATGCCTGATGATACATAGTTGTTTTGATTGTCAGTTCCCTTCCAATTGAATGCGCCAGTTCTTCCACACAGTAAATTGTTGACAATCTTACAAACCATTAAGCCCTGCTGATTGAACAGATGAATGGATAGCAGTGTTCCGGGTTCATCAAATTGATAATTAATATGCAGAAAATCATCTACTCCATTGTTGTCTGCATTCACGATAGCTTGATCAATTTGAATCCAGCTCTTGTTATCTTCCTGATTGATAAATTGAGAATTTACTCTGGTTGGGGTGGCATAGTTTTCAGAAGCTGATGCAGAGTGCCAGTTGTCAGGCTGTTGCGATGCAATTTTATAATTGATTTTTTCAAGTGACACACCTTCTTTGTTGCGCAGCAAGGGATAATGCATGTATTTATCGTATTGGAATTCGTCGATGATTTCTCCCGAATTATTGAGTATTAAAAGTTTCCCATCGTCATCGGGCATAGATGGTAATGATTTCATCTGGAGCAAGCGTTCTTTATTTATGCTCTGCCATCTGTTCATCACATCTGCAGTATCTGTTGTCAATACAACCGGTTCAAATGGAAACAGGTTGTAGTTTGTTGAATATTCATGTGTAGCAGGGTTAATTGAACCATCTGTATTTCGATTGCTCAATAAAATGTTTTTAATGTTGATAATAGTGTTGGAGGTATTGATTACTTCTATAAAATCTGAACCACCAGGAAGAGGATCAAATAAGAGCTCATTGAAAAGCAGATCACCTTTTTTAGGGTATTTTGATAGTCCCGTTTTTATTGAAAAGCTTTTTGCAACTTCAAGATTACACAACTGTAAATTTTTAATTTCTAAATTATAAATGTTGTTGCTATCCAGTTTTGGATTGGTTTTGAGTTCAACTTCATTGAATAAAGGAGCAATGGGTTTAGCGGAAATTATTTTTAATTGATCTTCATTTTTAAATTGGTAGAGTGTATTGTTAGAAAGTGACAGACTGTCAAGAGGCGCATCAAATCTCAGTTGTAAGGTGTTTTCATTTAGAGCTGAGCATTGTAACACTGATGGGCTAAATCTGGTTTCTAATTTTCTGCTGACACTATTTACAAAACCAGGAGTACCACCGCTGATGTTTGTCGATCCACTCCAATTGAACATTGCACATGGTTGAGTAGGGTCAATCATTTCCAGGCTCCATCCACCATTGGCTTTAACAGAAGAATTATACCAAGATGTTTCAAATGCTACAGCATGAATTGGTTTGCCTTCTGCATTTTTTAAAGTGATTAAATCTCCTTCGTTAGCAAGGGACAGGAAAGAGGTTAACCCTATTGCATTTTTTGTGTTGCTGAAAAACAGAAGTTGTGTTCTGGAGCAAAGCAGGACCAGACTATCAGGTTCTAGAAGGTAGGGTACATTAATAGTTGAAGTGGTTGTTCCATTATCAATTTTCCATCTGAAGAGATTAATGGTTTGTTTTGATGTGTTGCGCAGTTCGATGAATTCTGCATTGGGTAATCCGATTACTGGTGTTGGGTCGGCCATGATTTCATGGATCACGACTGCATAGCGTTCGGTCTGTGCTTGCAGCAGTTGTATGAAGGCCAAAGAAAGAAGAAGCAATTTGTTTTTCATGGAGTGAAGCTAGCTCTGTGCCTTCTTGCCGAGAAGGTAGAAACAACAAATATTTGGTAGAAAATTCTTTCGTGATTAGTTTTGCAACCAACATGAAAATGATAAAACATACAAAACAGAACGGTAAACAATCCCACAGGGAAGGTTAGTTCCAATTTGTATGATTCAAATATGTAACAGCCTTCCAAAATTGGGAGGCTTTTTTTTAACCATCCCGTAAGGGACAAAAAAGAAAACATGAAAGTCGCAGTCGTAGGTGCAACTGGTTTAGTCGGCACCAAAATGTTACAAGTTTTGGCAGAAAGAAATTTTCCTGTCACCGAATTGATTCCCGTCGCTTCTGAAAAATCTGTAGGCAAAGAAGTGGAGTTCAAAGGGAAACAGTATAAGGTGGTGGGTATGCAGACTGCTATCGACATGAAACCAGCTGTAGCTTTGTTTTCTGCGGGAGGTAGTACTTCCCTCGAGTGGGCGCCTGCATTTGCAGCAGCGGGAATAACAGTTATCGATAATTCTTCTGCATGGAGAATGGATCCAACCAAGAAATTGGTGGTGCCGGAAATCAATGCTTCCGAGCTGACTGCAAATGATAAGATTATTGCCAATCCCAATTGTTCTACCATTCAAATGGTTGTTGCATTAGCGCCCATACACAAGCGTTATGGAATCAAGCGTATTGTTGTTAGTACATACCAAAGCGTAACAGGCACTGGCGTAAAGGCAGTGAACCAGTTGATGAACGAACGCAATGGAATTGAAGGTGAAATGGCATATAAATATCCAATCGACTTAAACGTCATTCCTCAGATTGATGTGTTTCTTGAGAATGGGTACACTAAAGAAGAGATGAAGATGGTATTGGAAACAAAGAAGATCATGGGTGATGATTCTATAAAAGTTACTGCAACAACGGTTCGTATACCTGTAATGGGCGGACACAGTGAAAGCGTGAACATTGAATTTGATCAAGAATTTGAATTGGCAGAAGTTAGAAAGCTTTTGTCAGAAGCGCCTGGAGTAATTGTTGTAGACGATCCAACCACACAACAATATCCAATGCCAAAAGATGCTCACGAGCGTGATGAAGTTTTTGTAGGAAGAATTAGAAGAGATGAAACCCAGCCTAAGTCACTCAACATGTGGATTGTCAGCGATAACCTCCGTAAGGGTGCAGCAACCAATGCTGTGCAGATTGCGGAGTGGTTGGTTGGGAAGGGATTAATAGGCTAGTGGGGATAGGGAACAGGGATTAGGGAGAAGGGTAAAGGGAATAGTTAATTGCTAACCCCTATAAAAAATATTTTATCTGTTCCCTGTTCCCTGTTGCCTAATTCAACAGTTTCAAAAACTCATCCTCACTCAATATATTAATCGAAGCAATCTTTTTTGCTTTCTCCAATTTTGATCCGGCGTCTTCTCCAACAACGAGATAATCAAGTTTAGAACTCACGCCCGAAAGTAATTTTCCACCTTGGGCTTCCACCATCGCTTCTGCTTCCGATCGTTTGAGTTTGAATAATGTTCCAGTGAAAAGAAATGTTTTTCCAGTAAGATTACCGTCGGTTATTTTTTCCTGTTTGATGCTATTGAGCTGAAGCCCCAGCGATTCCAGTTGTTGAAGCATTTTGATATTGCTTTCCTGATGGAAATATTGATAGATGCTTTCCGCAACTTTTACACCTACGTCTTCTATTGTTTGCAGTTCTTCTTTTTCTTTTTTGTTGAGTTCTAGTAAATGATCGACAGCTTGTGCCAATGTTTTGGCGGTCGTTTCCCCTACAAAGCGAATACCTAAAGCATTGATCAATCGGTATAAGGGTTGTGCTTTTGATTTTTCAATGGCTTCCTGAAGATTGGTGACCGATTTTGCCCCAAAGCCTTCCATGGTTTTGAGTTGGTCGTATGGTAGATTATAAATCGATGGAATATCAGGCAACCATCCCAAGGCATGGAATTTTCTAATATTCGCATCACCTAAACCACGTATATCCATTGCGTCTTTACTGGTGAAGTGAATCATTCTTTCAACGACTTGAGCATCGCAAAGATCATTGGGGCATCTCCAGACAGCTTCGTCTGCTGTCTTCATGAGTTCGGTGTTGCAAACGGGACAACTCGTTGGGAATTTTATCGGAGCTTCAGTTCCGTTTCTGAGTTCAGCAAATGATTTTACAATATAAGGGATAACATCACCTGCTCTTTCTACCAGCAAGGTGTCGCCTATCATGATGTCTTTTTCTTTGATGAAATCCTGGTTATGCAGTGAGATAGAAGAAACGGTTACTCCACCAATAGGGACGGGTTGAATTTTTGCTACAGGTGTTATGCTTCCTGTCCGCCCCACTTGATATTCCACGCCGAGTAATTTGCTGGAAGCCTGACGCGCTTTGAATTTAAATGCGATGGCCCATCTTGGGTGATGGGTAGTCATTCCTAATTGATCCTGTACAGCAAATGGGTTGACTTTTATTACCAATCCATCAATTTCATAGGGCAGCTCATCTCTTTTTGCTTCAAATGATTTGCAAAAATCAATCACCTGTTGAATTCCTTTGAAAGTTTGTTTTTCGTGAACTGGACTTCTAAAACCCAGTTCCCATAACATGTTTAAAGTATCGGCATGGGTATGCACACTGGATTCTGCTGTTGTTTGTCCCGTGAACGCAAGCTGATAGATAAACGCTTCTAGGTTTCTTTTTCCCACCTGTTTCGCATCCTTTAAACGCAATGCTCCTGATGCAGCATTTCTAGGATTGGCAAGTGGTGGAAGATTTTGTTCCAGGAGTTGGTCGTTATATGCTTTGAAATTGGTTTTGTTCATCAAAACTTCCCCTCTTATTTCAGCCTGTTGAATACCATAGGCTGAAAACTTTGCAGATAGAGGAATGGATTTGATTTGTTTAAGATTAAGGGTGATGTCTTCTCCCGCAATGCCATCACCTCTGGTTGCTCCTCTAACGAACATATCATCTTCGTAGAGCAGAGAAATACTTGCTCCATCAAACTTCGGCTCAACACAATATTCTATCTCATCCAATCCAGAAAGCTCCCTTGCTTTTCGGTCCCAATCCAGCAAATCCTCTTCATCATAAGAGTTTTCAAGAGAAAGCATGGGAACAAGGTGCTGAACAGTATTGAATTGTTTTGTGATACCTGGTCCAACTCTTTGTGTTGGAGAATCTGGAGTAATCAGCTCATGATGTTTTTTTTCAAGGATCTCAAGAGATTTGTACAATTGGTCAAATTCAAAATCAGAGATAAGCGGATCGTTCATTACATAATACCGGTGTTCATGAAATTTGATAAGGTCCCTTAACATGTTGATGTTCTGAACCAAAAATTCCTCATCTTGTGCTTTGGAGATGAAAATTTTGCTTTTTCCCTGTAAATCCCTGATTTCTTCGTTGGAATACATGCGGTTGACTTGAAGGATAAAAGTAGAATATTAGATTTTCTTTTTGTGAATTAAGAATTGAAATTATTTTTGCGACAACCCTTACAACCTTTAATACTAGTATGAGCGAATCGCTAAAGCCTAATATCAACACCACTGAGGTGCAAATGAAACACAATTTCCAGTTTGCACATTCTGTCGATTGCGTCATTTTTGGATATGACGGAGGCGTTTTAAAAGTATTACTTATCGAGAGTGATCTTCCACAATACAAAGGTCAGTGGTCTCTTTTAGGAGATTTGTTGAGGCCTGGTGAGGATTTAGACGAGGCATCTTACAGAGTATTGAGAGAGCGGACGGGATTGACTGATATGTTTTTGGAGCAGGTGAAAACTTTCGGCTCTGTAAACCGACATCCTTCTGGTCGCGTTATTACAACAGCCTATTTGGCTTTGGTCAACATCAAGGATTATCAATTGAAGACAATGGACAATGCCTTGAGCTGGCATGCAGTTGCAGGTATTAAGTCAATGGCATTTGATCACAAACAAATTCTTGACACTTGTTTACAGGTCTTACAGAGAAAGATACAAGAAGAGCCAATTATTTTTAATTTGTTGGAGAAAAGATTTTCGCTGAGGGATCTGCAGTTATTGTTTGAACAAATCCTCGGAATTGAGTTTGACAGGAGAAATTTCAGGAAGAAATTATTTACGACAGGCTTGTTGTCTGATGTAGGTGAAATGGAGAGAAATGTTAAGCATCGACCCGGCAAGTTGTATACCTTCAATCAGGAAGCATACGAGCAAATCAAGAGAAAGAGTTTTGTGGGTATTCAGTTCTAATTAGATAGAGCCCCCTTCTACCAACCTCGACTCAATCACATCCATTTTTTTGGTGATTCCTTTTTCCAATACTTCCATAAATGTTTTCATGGCACGTTTACCAAGCACGGTTCCGCTGGTTTCTATATAGGTTATAACTGGATTGCAGATTTTAGGTATGAATCCATTGCTAACTGCCAATACTGAAATATCTGTCGGAATTTTTAATCCTTTTTTATTTATCGCCATGATGGTACCAGTTAGAATTTCATCACTCATGCAAAAAATCAATTCAGGTCTTGTTGGGTTATCAAGAATTTCCAATGTTGACTGCATGGCTTCATCTGTGCTATTGGCAGTACTTGTAGCAATCTCAACAAAAGGAGAAAGTTTTTTTAGTTCATCAACCAATCCTTGTTTACGTTTTCTTGTAATTGAGATGTTTGGATTGCCAAAAAGTGCAAATACTCTCTTTTTCTTCTTTTCATGAATTGTTCTGGCAGCCAGCTTTCCCACTTCACGATCAGCCAGACATACTTTTACATAATTACTTTCATCGGGAACCTTATCAAAAAATACAATTGGTATACCAGAAGATTTGATTCTATCAAATGTGGCCATATCTCTGGTCTCGGAAGTAAGTGCTACAAAAATTCCCGCAACACGATTCAGTTTGCATAGTTTGAGGTTGGCTTCTTCTAGTGCAGCGTCATTGGCGGATTGAAGAATGATCAGACTGTATCCTTTTTTCCTGGCTTCCTGTTCCACAGCTGCTACAAACGAATGATAGAAGTAATTGGATATTTCAGGCACAATCATTCCAATTACTTTGCTTTCGTTGGTTCGGAGGTATACAGCAAAAGCATTTGGTTCATAATCCATTAAATCAGCTAGCTCTCTTACTTTCTTTTTGGTCTCCTGAGAAATATCAGGATGATCTTTCAATGCTCTGGATACAGTGGAAATGCTGATTCCCAAAATATTAGCAATGTTTTTAAGTGTCGCTTTAGTATTCATATAAATTATTTGTTTACCGAAAACATTTCCGCAAACCTTTGCAATATAAGAAAATCATTTTTTTCAAAATTTTTAAATTTTTCAATGCAGCAATTTTTGATGGACTGTTGTCTTTGGTCTGTTGGATCCGCTTGTGAAAACATAAAATATTGAAAAACAACATTTTACGGTTTTAAATAACCCAAAAACAACTTTTGTTTAATCTTTTCAATTTTCTGCCCCAGTCTTCTTAATCACAGAAAATTTATAAAAAATTAAACTAGTATGTTTGGATATGTAAAAAATACATATTTTGCATGACTAAACTTTTAAACCACTGTATATGACCCCAAAACGTTTACTCAAAGCAATGTTGCTTCCTGTAGTAATGCTTTTTGCATTTCAGGTTGCTGTTGCGCAGAACAAAACTGTTTCTGGTAAGGTAACAGATGGCAAAGATGGATCACCAGTTGCTGGTGCTTCAATTGCTGCCAAAGGAACCACTACAGGAACTTCAACTGCAGCTGATGGTTCGTTCCAGCTCAGTGTGCCTGCCAATGCTAAAGTATTGGTTGTTTCTTCAGTTGGCTTCGGTACTATCGAGGTTAACATTTCAGACAACATGAACGTTGTTCTTGCTTCTTCAGGCTCTAACCTTAACGAGGTTGTCGTTGTAGGTTATGGTTCTGCTCGTAAGAAAGATCAAACTGGTGCAGTTGCACAAGTTAAAGCCAAGGATTTCAACAAAGGTGTTCTTACTGCAGCGGATCAAATGATCCAAGGTAAGGTTGCTGGTGTTCAAGTTGTAAACAACTCTGGTGCTCCTGGAGGTGGAACAACTGTTCGTATCCGTGGTAACTCTTCAATTCGTTCTAGTAATCAACCTCTTTTCGTTGTTGATGGAGTGCCTTTGGATGGAGGTAATGCTCGTCCAGGTCTTGGAAACAGCTTAGGTGGTGTTCCAGGTGCAAACCCATTGAACTTCATCAATCCTAACGACATCGCTTCTATGGAGATTTTGAAGGATGCATCTGCTGCAGCTATCTACGGTTCTCGTGGTGCGAATGGTGTTATCTTGATCACCACTAAGAAAGGTCAGGCTGGTGCACCAAAAATTGATTTCAACGCAGGTGTTGGTGTTGCTAGCATCATGAAGCGTTTTGAAGTGATGGATGGTGATGAGTACAGAGCTGCGTTGACCAAGTATGGTTCTAATGCAGGTAACTATGGTGATAATGTAGATGCACTTTCTGCGATTCTTCGTAATGCTATTACTCAAAACTACAATGCTTCTGTAAGTGGTGGTAACGATGCAGGAAAATATCGTCTCTCTATAGGTTATACTGATCAACAAGGTATCGTTAAAGAAACTGATTTGAACAGGGTAACAGCAAGCTTGAGCGGTTCATACAAATTCTTGGATAGCAAAAAGCTTGGTTTAGACTTCAACCTCTTCACTTCTCAAAGCAAGGAAAATGTAGCACCAATTTCTAATGACGCTGGTTTCCAGGGTAGCTTGATTGGTCATGCTTTGCAATGGAACCCAACACATCCTTTGAGAAAGACTGATGGATCACTTTGGGTAGAGCCTCAATTTGGTAATACCAGTGTTAATCCATTGGCAATGCTTGAAGCTTATGATGATAATGTTGCTACTACTGAAGTTTTGGCAAGTGTATCTCCTTATTATAAGTTTAATGACAATTTCGAATATCGTCTTCTTTACTCAGTGCGTCAGGGTGTGGGTGTTAGAAAGAATGAGATCAAGCGTTTCTTGAACTTACAAGGTAACCTGGGTTCTGCTTCTGTAGGAACTGCAGAGCAAAACACACAGCAGTTGACTCATACTTTGAGCTACAACAATCAAATCACTTCTGATATCAATTTGAATGCTGTTGCTGGTTATGAGTATATGAGATATGATAACCTTTCTTATGGAATGTCTGGTTCTGATTATGCAGACTTCCCAGGGTTGTCTTATTACAACTATCTTCAGAATGCTCCGAATGCTCGTCGTGGTATCGGTTCTGGAGCTGGTCCAATTACTGAATTGCAATCTTATTTTGCACGTGCCGTTATCAACTGGCAAGATCGTTTGGTATTGACTGGAACAGTTCGTACCGATGGATCAAGCAAATTTGGTGCTAACAACAAATATGGTGTTTTCCCATCTTTCGCATTGGCTTGGAATCTATCTAATGAGAAGTTCCTTGCTAACAGCAAAGTGGTTAGTAACTTGAAACTTCGTGCAGGTTGGGGTAGAACTGGTAACCAGGAATTCCCAGCAGCTGCATCTTTGAACCGTTATCAAATCAATGGTCCTAACGACGTAACCCGTTCTAACTTCGGTAACCCGGATCTTACATGGGAGCAGTCAGATATGATCAACGTAGGTGCTGACTTCGGCTTGTTCGAAGATCGCGTTTGGGGTTCAATTGATTGGTTCAACAAAACTTCTTCAAAAGTATTGTTTGAGCAGATCGTAGCTCAACCTGGTCCTCCTGGTTCTGCTAAATACTGGATCAATCTTCCAGGTAACATCTTGAATACTGGTCTTGAATTAGCAGTTAATGCAGCTATCGTTCGCGGTAAAGACTTCTCTTGGAATGCAGGCGTAAACGCTACTTTCCTTAAGAATGAATTGAGAGACTTCGGTAACCAATTCTTCGAGACAGGTGCTTTGAGTGGTCAAGGTATTTCTGGTGCAAGATCTCAGCGTCTTGCTTCTGGACAACCACTTAACGTATTCTATCTTCGTCAATTTGAAGGAATTGATGCGAATGGTCAAAGTATTTACACTAACGACGGAAACAAATTGTTCTATTCTGGTAATCCAAACCCAACAACTTTGTTAGGTTTCACTACAGATTTGAACTATAAGAAGTTTTCTGCTGTTATCAATATGAATGGTGCTTTCGGACATGTTATTTATAACAACACCTTAAATACTGTTCTTCCAATTGGTAACCTCGGTACAAGAAACATTGCTAAGTCATTGGTTGCTGATAACAAAGCAAAAGAAGCCATTTCTAACGCAATCGCTCCTTCTACCCGTTACCTTGAAAGTGGCAACTACTTGAGATTGGCTAACGCTACTGTGTCTTACAACGTTGGTAACATCGGTAAGGCTTTCCGTAACGTAAACATTTCATTGACTGGTCAGAACCTTTTCGTAATTACGAAGTTCTCTGGTTTCGATCCTGAGGTGAACGTTGATAAGCAAGTTGATGGTATTCCTTCTTTCGGTATCGAATACATCCCTTATCCAACTGCAAGAACTATTCTTCTCGGTGTTTCATTTGGTCTATAATTAAATTAAAAAAATACGATTATGAATATCAAACAACTTCTGATCCTCTTCGTTGGAGCTATCGTGCTTGCATCTTGCTCCAAGCTGGAAGAAAAATACAGGGGTGGCGTAGAAGCAGTTGCTGAAGGCGGCGTTAATGTTGGCGACGTACTTCAAGGTGCTTACAATGCGCTTAATAACCCCTTCCAGGATCAATCAAGATTCTGGGCTGCTTCTCAGCACACTACAGATGAAACCATCGGCCCTACAAGAGGTCCGGACTGGGATGATAACGGTGTATGGCGTGTATTGCACAGCCACAACTGGGATGCTGACCACTTGTTCCTTCGCGATACTTATCGTGAATTGCTTCAAGCACAATATGCTGCATCTAACGTACTTGCATTGAACCCTTCTGCACAACAAGCTGCTGAAGCTAAGTTCATCCGTGCATTGTCTATGTGGTGTATTCTTGATGGCTGGGATCAAGTTCCTGTTAGAACTGACCTCGATAAAGTAACTGTACTTCCTGAAGTATTGAAAGGTAAGGCTGCTTACGATTTCATCATGAAAGATTTGACTGAAGCGCTTCCTAATTTGCCTGTTGGTTCTGCTATCAAGGCAAACAAAGATGCTGCTCGTGCATTGATGATGAAAATGTACCTCAACAAAGGTGTATATGGTGGTAGCAGAAAGACTCCAACTTTTGATGCTGCTGACATGAACCAGGTTATCACACTTGCTGATCAAATTCTTGCAAGCGGATACCAGCTCGATGATAACTACTTCGATGCTTTTGGTCCAGCTAACTCTACCAAGTCAAAAGAAATGATCTACGCTCTTGAAAATACTAACGGTCTTCGTGGTGGAAACAACCAATCTCGTTGGTATTGCACATTGCACTACAATCAGCGTCCTAGTGGATGGAACGGTTTCACAACTGTTGCTGAAACTTACGATCGCTTTGAGGCTGGTGACAAGCGTTTGACTGCTAGCTATCCTGGTGTAACTGATGTATCAGGTTTGAAAGTTGGTTTACTTGCTGGTCAGCAGTTCGATCAAAATGGTGGTGCTTTGAAAGACAGAAAGGGTAACAACCTTTCTTACACTAAGACAGTTAAATTGAAAGAAACTGGAAACGATCTTGAAATCACTGGTATCCGTGTTGTAAAATACGCACCTGACTATAAGGTTGAGTTCCCAGCTGAAAATGAATATGTAATCTTCCGTGCTGCTGACGTATGGTTGATGAAAGCTGAGGCTTTGCTCAGAACAGGTAAAGCTGCTGATGGTCTTGCTATCGTTAACATCATCCGTACAAAGCGTGGCGCTACTCCTTTCACTTCTCTTACACTTGACAACCTTCTTGATGAAAGAAGCCGTGAATTGTACTGGGAAGGTTGGAGAAGAAATGACCTTGTTCGTTTTGGTAAGTTCTTGGGTGCATGGACTGAAAAGCCAGCATCTGGTGACGAGCGTTTGTTGTTCGCGATTCCAAGTGAGCAGCTCGCTGTTAACCCTAACTTGTCTCAAAATCCTGGGTATTAATATAATCTAATCTTGAATACTGGAAAGGCCGTTGAAAGACGGCCTTTCTTTATTTATAAAAAGTCTTAACAGTTAATAAAGTAACTTTGAGGCCTTCCTAAAAGCATATTTTAAAAAGCAAAAACGTGATTAGGGTTATTTCTTTTGCACTCTTGCTGTTTGTTATTTCATGTAACAATGCTTCAACTCCTTTGATGCAGGAAATGAAGAATACAGGTATTGATTTTGAAAACAAAACAGTCAACACCAAAGAGTTTAATATTTTCAACTATAGGAATTTCTATAATGGTGGTGGTGTTGCTATCGGCGATTTAAATAATGATGGTCTTGCCGATGTTTTTTTCACAGCCAATATGGGCTCGAATAAATTATACCTGAATAAAGGTGAGTGGAAGTTTGAAGATGTTTCAACTGCTGCGGGTTTTAAGGATAAGAAAAAATGGAGTACGGGTGTAGCAATGGTTGATATCAACCAGGATGGTTTTCTTGATATCTATGTTTGTAATGCTGGCTACCAGTCTGGCATTGATACACAAAATGAATTATGGATCAACGATGGTAAAATGCATTTTACCGAACAGGCAGCAGCATATGGGTTAAATGATGATGGCTTTACTACCCACGCTGCTTTCTTCGATTACGATGCTGATGGTGATTTAGATTGCTATATCCTCAACAATAGTTTTATACCTGTCAATACACTTAACTATTCTAACAAACGTGAATTAAGGGCAAAAGATTGGCCCGTAGCTGAAGAGCTCAAAGGTGGTGGCGATAAATTACTTCGCAACGATGGCGGAAAATTTACTGATGTAAGCGAGCAAGCTGGTATTTATGGTAGTCTTATTGGTTTTGGTCTGGGTGTTACTGTGGGCGATGTAAACGGTGACCTAAGGCCAGATATTTATGTAAGCAATGATTTCTTTGAAAGAGATTATTTATACATCAACCAGGGTAATGGAACATTTAAGGATGAATTGACGCAACGTGTTCAGCATCTGAGTCACTCTTCAATGGGTGCAGATATGGCTGATTTGAATAATGATGGTGAGAACGAAATATTTGTTACTGAAATGTTGCCTGATGACGACAAAAGATTAAAAATGACAACATCATTTGAAAGTTATGATGTGTTTAAATATAAAATAAAATCGGACTTCTATTACCAATACATGCAAAACACTTTGCAAAAAAACAATGGTAATGGAGTATTCAGTGATGTTGCGCACTATGGTGGTGTTGCTGCATCAGATTGGAGCTGGGGAGCTTTATTGTTTGATGTAGATAACGATGGCTTAAAAGATATCTATGTTTGTAATGGCATCTATCATGATCTTACCGATCAGGACTTCATTGATTTTTTTGCTGATGAAGTCGTGCAACGTATGGTGGTAACTGGTGAAAAAGAAGAAGTAGAAGAGGTAATCAAGAAAATGCCTTCTCGTCCCATCAAAAATAAATTGTTCCTCAATAAAGGTGAGTTTAAGTTCAATGATGCAGGAGATTCTACTGGAATCACTACTGCTTCTTTTTCCAATGGAGCAGCTTATGGCGACCTCGACAATGACGGTGATCTGGATTTGATTGTAAACAATCTTAACCAGCCTGCTTTCATCTACAAAAACAACAGTAGGGAAATCAATAAACACCATTATATAGGTATTCAATTGGAAGGAATTGCTCCCAATCGATTTGCAATTGGCTCAAAAGTGGAGCTCTATCAAAATGGAACAAAACAGACTCGTGAACTCATCCCCAATAGGGGTTTTCAATCGTCTGTAGATTTGAAAATTATATTCGGATTGGGTAATAATCCTAAAATAGATTCTTTGAAAATCTATTGGCCTAATTCAACTTACAGAACCATCACCAATATAAAAGCTGATTCACTGTATCGTTTTACATATTCAAAAGAAGACCCTGTTTTTGTTCAACCAGAAAAAGCTACAACTATATTTACAACTGTGCCTGCGGGAGTTTTGGAAGTACCTGTAGAGGACAATTATGTTGATATATATCAGGAAAGAAATATTCCTCGCCTCATTTCAAGGGAAGGTCCACGTGCAGCTGTTGCAGATGTTAACGGTGATGGTCGTGATGATCTGTTTATTGGTGGCGCGACTTCACACGCTGCTTCGCTTTATATACAAACAGCAAATGGTTTCAAAAAATCAAATGAAGAATTGTTTCAACTAGAGCGAGAACCAGAAGACGTCGCTGCTCAATTTTTTGATGCTGATCAGGATGGTGATATGGATTTGTTTGTCGGATCAGGCGGAAACAATCGTCCAACACTTTCCAAACCCATGATGCACCGACTCTATCTTAATGATGGCAAAGGCAATTTTTCAAAGAAAGAAAATGCTTTTCCTGCAGCCATTGGTAATACAAGTATTGTACTTGTAAAAGATGTAGATGGTGATGGAGATCAAGATGTTTTTACTGCCAGTTGCTCTGTGCCTGTACAATATGGTCTTTTACCAGAAGTTGCTTTTTATTTAAATGATGGTGCTGGCAATTTCAAAGAAGACAAAAAGGTTGTGACACAAATAAAGCCTGGTATGTACACCAGTGCCGTGTATGCCGATCTGAATGGAGATCAGCAAGATGAATTGGTATTGGCAGGGGAATGGACAGGCATTGAAATCTATGAGCACAAAAAAGGAGTGTTTGTTCCAATGAACACTGCATTGTCAACTCACTTAGGATGGTGGAGGTCAATTGCTTCGGCTGACCTTGATGGTGATGGAGATCTTGATTTGGTATTGGGCAACAATGGGGGCAATCATTATTTGAAACCCGACGAACAACATCCAGTAAAAATGTGGGTGAATCAATATGATCAGTCGGCAAACCGACAAGTCATCTTTACAAGAACAGTTAATGGGAAAGATGTGCCTGTTTTTCTCAAGAAAGAACTGACAGATCAAATACCATCACTTAAGAAACAAAACTTGAGACATGATGCCTATGCGAACAAATCGATTCAGGAATTATTTAGTGAGGAATTGATCAAATCAAGTCAGGTTTCTGTTTATAATTTTTCGTCTTCTGCTATTGCATGGAATGAAGGGGGAGGGAAATTTACAGTTCAGGTTTTACCATTTGATGCACAGGTTTCATCAATCACTGCTTTACAAATTACAGATGTAAACAGTGATGGTAAACAAGACATCTTGGTTGGCTTTAATCAATACGATTGGCTTCCACAGTTTTCAAGAATGGATGCTGGTTATGGTGGCGTTTTATTGAATAATGGAAATCGGAATTTTACTTTCCTTCATGCAGATAAGTCGGGTATTCAAATCAACGGAGAGACAAGGGATATCAAGCCTATACAAATCATGGGCAAGCAGTCTTATTTATATGTTCAAAACAACAGTATCCCTGTCATTTTTCAATACAACAAGAAATGAGCACCTTTTCCAGGCTTTTTGTATTTGTGACGCTAATTGCTTTTGGATGTAAGCAAAAGACAAAGCCGTTGTTTGAGGTGCTGGGGAAAGAAGAAACGGGACTCACTTTTGTCAATCAACTCAAGCCTAATGCAAAAGTGAACATGCTTACTTATATGTATTTCTATAATGGAGCGGGACTTGCAACGGCTGATTTTAACAATGATGGGAAGATAGATGTGTTCTTTTGTTCGAATCAAGGCGAGAATAAACTTTATTTAAATGAGGGAGAACTTCATTTTAAAGATGTTACAGCTTCAACAAAAATTCCTCAAGATGGTGGATGGTCCACTGGTGTGTCTGTTGTAGATATCAATCAGGATGGTTTATTGGATCTCTATGTTTGTCGCGTTGGTAACTATGAAAACCTTCAACAAGGTAACCAACTTCTTGTTTGCAAAGGAATTGGTAAAGACGGTATTCCTGTTTATGCTGAAGAGTCAAATGTATACGGACTCTCTTTCAACGGATTCAGTACACAAGCTGCATTTTTTGATCAGGACTTAGATGGTGATTTAGATATGTATTTGTTGAACCACTCATTGCGATACAACAGTACATTCAATGCAAGACCATCTTATTTCAACACATTTGATAGCTTATCTGGTGACAGGTTTTATCGTAATCTAAATGGAAAATTTATCAACGAAACCAAAGAAGTTGGTATCAATTCTTCAGTCATAGGATATGGCTTAGGAATAGTAGTATCTGATATCAACATGGATGGCTTTCCGGATCTCTATATAGGTAATGATTTTCATGAGAATGATTATCTCTACATCAATAATAAAAAAGGCAAATTTGTTGAAACACTCGATTCTTCGATGTTGCACACCTCTCAATTCTCAATGGGTGTAGATGCTGCTGATGTGAACAATGACGGATTGCCAGAAATTGTTTCTATGGATATGCTTCCTGAAGACCCTTACATACTAAAGCGTTCTTTGGGCGAAGATGAATACAATTTGTTCAACATGAAATTGCGGTATGGCTACAACCATCAGTATGCCAGAAACAATTTACAATACAACCGTGGCAATGGGAAATTCAGTGAGGTAGGTGTATATGCTGGTATTCATGCAACTGATTGGTCCTGGGCTCCGCTGTGGATTGATTTTGATAATGATGGAAGAAAAGATCTTTTTGTCTCTAACGGTATCCCTAGGCGACTAAATGATATTGATTATGTGAATTTTATTTCCAATGATGATATCCAATCCAAGATCCGTTCTGGAGAAATGACTGAAAAGGAAATGCAAATCATTGATAAGTTTCCTCAGATTAAACTTCGAAATAAATTCTTTTTGAATCAGGATAATTTAAAGTTTCAGGATATAGCGCAGGCAATTCAAAATGACAAAGAGACTTTTTCAAATGGTGCCGCATATGCTGATTTTGATAACGATGGTGATCTTGATATCCTTGTAAACAATATTGATGATGCGCCTTTGCTTTATAAAAACAACAGTGTTGACAGTTTGCATCAATCCATACAATTGAATCTTAAAGGAAGTGAAGGAAATATCAATGCAATAGGTGCCAAGGCTATTGTATATACGAAACAAGGGAAGGCGGTATATGAAAAGTATGCAGTCAGAGGTTTTCAATCAAGTATGGAGATTCCTTTGCACATTGGAATAGGCAATGGTTTAGTTGATTCGATACATGTTATTTGGCCTGATGGTACTTATCAGACTATCGCATCTTCATTATTGGCTCCGAAAATTAATTTGTCCTTTCAAACTGGTTTAACCCAATACGACTATTCCTCATTTGGCAAAGATTTGATGTCTAGTCCTCAACAATGGCATCAAGAAGAAGTGCAAATGCTCTTGCATGAAGAAAACAGGTTCAATGAATTTGATCGGGAGCCTTTGTTGCCTCATATGTTGTCGACTGAAGGTCCTGCATTTGCAATGGGCGACATCAATAACGATGGGATTAATGATATATTTTTTGGTTCTTCAAAAGGCAAGAAAAGTAAGTTGTTGATTCGTTCGTCAGATAATTGGAAGTCAATTATGATTCCAGATCTTGAAAACGACAGCACATTTGAAGATGTGGATGTCTTGATTGAAGACGTCAATAGCGATGGATGGAAAGATTTGATTGTCGCTTCCGGAGGCAATGAATATTATGGCGAAACACCTTATTTGACTCCACGTATTTATGTCAACAACCAAGGTAAAGGGTTTACTAAGTTGAAGGATGCATTCCCGGTTTTTGATTATACAGTTTCTTGTATCAGGACTAACGATTTTAATCAGGATGGTAAGATTGATTTATTTGTTGGAGGAAGAGCAATGCCTTTTGCATATGGTAAATCAGTATCATCCATGTTGTTAATGAATGATGGAGCCGGTAGGTTTAAAGATGTTACTGAACAATATGCACCAGAGTTGATTGAAGCAGGGATGGTAACTGATGCATCATGGGCAGATATGAATGGAGATAAGAAAAATGATTTGGTCTTATCAAAAGAGTGGGGAGCAGTATCCATTTTATATGCTGATGGCAAAAAATTCAAAGCGGTTGATATCTCCGACAATGGCTGGTGGAATTTTGTATTGCCTTTAGATGTCGACAATGATGGTGATATGGATTTGGTTGCAGGTAATCTTGGTGAGAACAGCAGGTTGAAGGCCAGTCAATTGCAGCCTGTAAGTTTATACTTTAATGATTTTGACAATAATGGTATACAAGAACAGGTGATTACTTATTATCTCAGGGACAAAGAAATTTGTTTTGCGGTGAAGTCGGATTTAGAACGACAAATACCACAGTTGAAGAAAAAGTTTTTGTATGCTGAAGATTTTGCAAAAGCTTCATTGGAAGACATATTTACAAAAGAAAAATTGGCAGATGCTAAAAAATGGACTGCTACTGAGATGAGAAGTATGTTGCTGGTCAATGATGGAAAGCAACAATTCAAATCTATACCACTGCCCTGGCAATCACAATTGTCCACGCTCAAAGCTGCAATTGCAAGGGACTTTAACCAGGATGGATTAACTGATTTGTTATTGGCTGGAAATTTTTATGAAAACAATGTGCAGTTGGGCAGAAGTGATGCAGATTTTGGTTCAATGCTCATCAACAAAGGCGGTACAAATTTTGTTTATCAAATGTTACCTGGGCTAAACATCAATGGTCAAGTCAGAAAATTGTATGATGATAAGGGTAAGATTTGGGTAATTAAAAACAACGGGATCTCAACTACAGTTATCCCACAATACAATAAAAGATAATGACATGAAGAGTAAAATGAAATGGCTGGTTATTGGAATAGTATTTTTATTGGCCTTAATCTTTGCTGTAGTGCCTGCAAGAAAAGAGTTGGTTGTTAAAGTGTCTTTGCCAATTGAAAGGGTGATGATGGAATTTGAGCAGATGGAGAAAATTGATCAATGGTATACTCCTAAAAATAAAGAAGGATACACTTTAAGTGTTGAGAAGGCCAATCCATTTGAATTTATTTTTGTGAACACAAAGGATGGTAAAACAACTCCACTCCATTTTGTGGTGAGTCCAGATACAACCGACTCCAAGCTTACTAAAATTGTTTATCATTACGAACAATCTCGTTTACCTATACCCGGAGATGATCTTGCAGCATCAGCAGCAGCTTCAATAGCTCAGTTGGGTGATATGCTCAATACTACCACCTATGTTTATGGACATAAAATTTTGACTACCACTGTAACCGATAGTTCATTTCTTTTTCAATCTCGTGTGGTAGCCAAATCAAATGAAGTTGGAGAAACCAAAAAGATATTTGATGAATTGATTGCTTATGCTGAAAAGCAAAATGCGGGTTACAATGGGGTTAGGATATTTTATACGCAGCGCGTGAGCAAAGAGGAGATAGCTTTGTTTGCTTCGGTTGGTGTAAATAATTATACGCCTACTGGTCCGGATGAAAAAATACAATACAAAATGATGCCTTATGGCAAAAAGTTGTTGATCATGGATTATGAGGGTCCTTATGGCAAGAGCAAAGAATTATTTTCGGTGCTGGAAGATTATAAAAGATACAATACGATGGTCAGCATGGCCATTCCCTTCATCAAATACATGAGTCCAGGTTATGGTTTTGCAGACTCTCAGGTAGTAAAAGTGAGGGTTTCTTATCCTGTTTTTTAGTCCATTTAAAAAAAATTGCAAAATATTTATTGAAAATCAATGAGTTATGAAGGCATCTTTGAAAAAAGAGGCCTTTTTCTTCTTTTTTGGCCTTGTCTTTCACTAACTTTGCGCTCCCATTACAAAGAATGGGTAGTCTCCGGGATGGCGGAGGCTTATTATATAACAGGGGCTTGGCTCCAAAAAAAACAAAACATGAGTAAATTACATTTCACCACAAAGCATGCAAATGCAGCTTCCGTTCAACGCCACTGGCATATTGTAGACGGAACCAATCAAACTGTGGGACGAATCTGTAGCAAAATTGCTTCAGTATTACGCGGTAAGAACAAAGCGTATTATTCGCCCCACGTTGATTGCGGAGACTTCGTTATCGTAATCAATGCAGAGAAAGTTATTTTCACTGGTAACAAGTTCAACGACAAAGAATACCAGCACGTAACTGGTTATCCTGGAGGTCAGAAAATCGAAATTGCAAAGGATTTGATCAAGCGTCGTCCTGAGCAAATCGTTGAAAGGGCGGTTAAAGGAATGTTGCCTAAGAACAGACTTGGCCGCAAGATGTATAAGAAATTGTTTGTGTACGCTGGTGCTGAGCATCCGCATACTGCACAGCAACCAACACCTTTCAAATTCTAATTCACAAACCATTTCAACTCAACAATAATGGAAAAACAGAAAAACGGACTTGGTCGCAGAAAAGAAGCGGTTACCAGGGTATTCCTCAGCAAAGGGGATGGTAACATCACCGTAAACGACCATGATTATAAAGTATATTTTCCACAGGTATACTTACAGAACCAAGTGGAACTTCCCATCATCACTGTTGATGGTGTAGGTAAATATGATATCAAAATCAATGCAGCTGGTGGCGGTAAAAAAGGCCAGGCAGAAGCATCGAAATTGGGTATTGCTCGTGCTTTAATCAACCTGAACCCTGAGTTCAAGCCAGCTTTGAAAGCACTAGGTTTGCTTACCAGGGATCCAAGAGGTGTTGAAAGGAAGAAATTCGGTAAGAAGAAAGCAAGAAGAAGCTACCAGTTCAGTAAGCGTTAACAGCAATTCCCAAACAAGAATCAAAATATACTTTATACAATGGAAAATAATACTACACTGCAGCAGCAACTTCTTGAAGCCGGTGTTCACTTTGGTCACCTCCGTAAAAAGTGGAATCCAAAAATGTTGCCTTATATCTATGCTGAGAAGAAAGGCATTCATATCATCGACTTAAACAAGACTGTAGAATGCTTGCAAGAAACAGCCTTGGCACTTAAGAATATCGCGAAGAGCGGCAAGAAGATCATGTTCGTAGGAACAAAGAAGCAAGCCAAAGAAATCGTGACTGAATGTGCTAAGAAAGTTAACATGCCTTTTGTAACAGAACGTTGGTTGGGTGGTATGCTCACCAACTTCAATACTGTTCGTAAGTCTGTTAAGAAGATGCAGAGCATCGAAAAGATGTTGAATGATGGCAGCTTCGACAGCATTACTAAAAAAGAAAGGTTGCAGTTGTCTCGCGACAAAGATAAAATGGAGAAAGTATTGGGTGGTATTGCTCAATTGGGCCGTGTACCTGCTGCTTTGTTCATCATTGATATCGGACACGAGCATATTGCAATGTCTGAAGCAAAGCGTTTGGGTATCACAACTTTTGGTATGGTAGATACCAACTGCGATCCAAATAAAGTTGACTTCCCAGTACCAGCGAACGATGATGCTACAAAATCAATCGCGATCATTACCAACTACATCACTGCAGCAATTGCTGAAGGTTTGGCTGAGCGTCAGGCTGAAAAGTCTGAAGAAGACGAAACCGAAGAAACTTCTGACAATGCTTTGAAGTTCTCTGTAGATGAGGAAGGTGATGCTGAAGGTGGAAAGAAAGGTAAGACTGCGCCAAAGCGTAGAATTCCTTCTGCAGGAGCAGGTGGCAGAAAGCCAGCTCAGAAGAAGTAATCGCTTTATTTATTATTTAAATCAAAAATATAGTGCTTTGCATCAGCAATGATTGCAAGGCCGGAGATTAAATATGTCAACAGTTAATATTACTGCAGCTGAAATCAACAAGCTGCGTCAAATGACAGGTGCCGGTATGATGGACTGTCGTAAGGCTCTCACCGAGAACAATGGCGACTTTGAAGCTGCTATTGATTGGTTGAGAAAGAAAGGTCAGAAAGTTGCTGCTTTGCGTGGCGACCGTGATGCAAAAGAAGGTGTGGTTTTTGCTAAAACTACTGCCGATAACAAAACGGGTATTTCACTTTGTGTAAGCTGCGAAACAGACTTCGTAAGCAAAAATGCTGACTTCATTTCTTTCGCAGAAAGCATTATTGATGCTGCTATTGCAAGCAAAGTAAATTCTGCAGAGGAATTGAACAGTGTTGAAATCAATGGCGTTAAAATCGCAGATCTTGTTAACGATAAGTTGGCAAGTATCGGTGAAAAAATTGGTGTATCTAAGTTTGAGCGTATTGATGCTGACTTCGTGTCTTCTTATATTCATGGTGCAAACAGAATGGGTGTATTGGTAGGCTTCAACAAGCCAAACGCTGAGGTTGGAAAGGATATCGCTATGCAAATTGCAGCGATGAATCCAGTAGCAGTAGATGCGTCTTCTGTTTCTCAGGAAGTAATCGACAGAGAGAAGGCGATTGTAATGGATGTGATCAAAGCTGATCCTAAAATGGCCGGTAAGCCTGAAGAAATGCTTACTAAAATTGCTGAAGGTAAAATGAATGCTTTCTTTAAAGAGAGCACATTGACTGCCCAGGCATTTGTAAAGGATGGCGGAATGTCAGTTGGTGACTACATCAAATCTAAGGATAGCGACCTTAAAGTCGTTTCTTTCAAGCGTGTAGCTTTGGGATAATTTTTAATTGATTTTCAAGAAATAGAAAAGGGTCTTCATCATGAAGACCCTTTTTGTATATTCGCACTATGCAACCCATATACAAAAGAATCCTGCTTAAATTATCTGGCGAGTCTCTCATGGGGGACAGCAGTTTTGGAATTGATCCTGCAATGGTTAACCGTTACGCAAGGGAAATTAAAAGTATAGTAGACCTTGGCGTTGAAGTGGCCATCGTAATTGGTGGAGGTAATATTTACAGGGGAATGAATGAGTCTGAAACTGGTATTGAAAGAGCACATGGTGATTATATGGGCATGCTGGCTACAGTAATCAATGGAATGGCGATACAGGCTATGCTTGAAAAGCAAGGTATGTATACCCGTCTTTTAAGTGCCATTAAAATGGAGCAGGTTGCAGAACCTTATATCAGAAGAAGAGCCATCAGACATCTTGAAAAGCACCGTGTGGTGATCTTTGGTGCTGGAACAGGAAATCCTTATTTCACAACAGATACCGCTGGTTCACTTCGTGCGATTGAGATTGAAGCTGATGTTATATTAAAGGGAACACGTGTAAATGGCATTTATACTGCAGATCCAGAAAAAGATCCTACTGCAGTGAAGTATGATAATATTTCATTTAAGGAATGTATCGATAAGAATCTCAAGATCATGGATATGACAGCTTTTACGCTGTGTATGGAAAACAAACTTCCTATCATTGTCTTTGATATGCATGAGGAAGGGAACCTGAAGCGTTTGGTTTGTGGTGAAAAAGTAGGAACACTGGTTAAATAAACGATACCTATTGCTTATGTCAATTGCAGACATTCGAAAAGACTATCAACTCAAATCGCTTTCTGAACATGAAGTAGATCAAAATCCATTTGCACAGTTTTCTGTGTGGTGGAATGAAGCTGTTCAGTCAGACATCATTGAGGTTAACGCAATGGCTTTATCCACTGTAACATCAACAGGTAAACCTTCATCGAGAATAGTTTTATTGAAAGGGTATGATGAGCAGGGATTTGTCTTTTTTACAAATTACTCAAGTGATAAAGGTCAGCAACTAACGCAAAATCATTTTGCAGCTTTGTTGTTTTTCTGGAAAGAATTAGAAAGACAAGTACGAATTGAGGGAGTCGTTTCAAAAGTATCAGAGGAAGAAAGTGATGCTTATTTTAACAGCAGACCTGTTGGAAGCAGATTAGGTGCATGGGCGTCACCTCAAAGTCAGAAAATTAGCGACAGAGAAGTGCTCAATAATGAATTAATGAAATTTACAGAGCAGTTTGATCAGGAAAATATTCCAAGACCAGCTCATTGGGGTGGATACCGTGTGAAGCCTACCAGAATTGAATTCTGGCAAGGGAGAAGTAACAGGTTACATGATAGAATACTGTACGAACAAGACAATGACAATTGGCAGATTAGCCGTCTTGCACCTTAATGGAAATTTTGTCCATTAGAAATTAGTAATTAGTAATAGCGCAAACGACTATTCACTAATTACTAATCTTCGCTTAGTCCTTTTTTGCAGTAGGAGCAGCTTTCTTTGTTGTTTTTGCAGGTCTTGATTTACCAAATGACCCTTTGAAAATCTTTCCTTTCTTTGTTTTTTTGTCGCCTCTTCCCATTGTATATATTTTATTTAGTTAGTAGAAAAAAAAAGCAAGACACGCAAGCGTCTTGCTTTTTTAATGTTTTTGATGCAATTAGATCTTTGAAGAAAGCTCTTTACCAGCTTTGAACTTGGCAACCTTCTTTGCTTTGATTTTGATAACTGCGCCAGTTTGTGGGTTACGACCATTACGAGCAGCTCTCTTGGTTACAGAAAAAGTACCGAAACCAACAAGAGTAACTTTACCACCACCTTTCAAAGTTTTGGTAATTGCACTGATGAAAGAATCAAGTGTAGCGTTTGCTTGTGTCTTGGTAATTCCCGCGTCATCAGCGAGTTTCGCGATCAATTCAGCTTTGTTCATAAAAGAAAATTTAATTGGTTTGTATGAAACAAATTTAGAGGCTTTTTTAGTAAACAAAAATTTTTTTCTTCATTATTTTCCGCTAAAAAGCAGTCCAGCACTGCATTTTGGCCCCTAAATGGCTTCTATTTTTCCACACTTATTGCACAATCTCCATAAGTGTTCTATAGCCAAGCACTTTATCGCCCCATTTTTGATTTGCTTTCAAACGCAGTACTGGCGCATTGTTGCTGATATAAGACCTGTAGTTTTCAATTGAAGAAGTATAAAATTGGGCAGCATATGTTATTCCTTCTTGTTCATCAACTTCTAAAAGACGCAACACCTGATTTCGATCAAACAAGCCAGTAGCCATCATTTCAGGTATGTGTATAGTTTTCATCCATGAAATCCATTCATCATGAATTTCATGTGCAACCATGTAAGTAATGTTATAAAGTATCATTTAGCAGATAGTTTGAGGTAAACGGGACAATGATCGCTGTGTTTGATGTCTGGGAATATTTCAGCATCAATAATTCTGCTTTTTAAATCATTGGTGACATTGATGTAATCAATACGCCATCCTTTGTTATTTAGTCTGACACTTGGAAAACGCTGACTCCACCAGGAATAGCGATGGGGTTCGGAGTGTACAGCCCTAAAGCTGTCGGTCCATCCAGAACCAAAAAAATCATCCATCCAAGCTCTTTCTTCTGGCAAGAAACCAGTTGTGTTTTTATTTCCTTTTGGATCGTGTATATCAATTTCTTTGTGTGCTATGTTGTAATCACCACAAAGTATTATTCCTTCATGTTTCTTTTTGATCTTATTCAAGTAAGGCAATAATTCATTCAGCCATTCCATCTTAAACGACTGTCTCTCTTCACCTGATGTTCCTGATGGGAAATAGGCATTGATTAAAAGGAGTTTTCCAAAATGCAATTGAATAACACGGCCTTCATCATCACTTTGCGTATGTCCATTACCATGTTCTACTTTGTCTGGCTTGATTTTTGTAAACACAGCAACACCGCTGTATCCTTTTTTTACGCTGGAACTGAACCAGTAGTCGTGGTAGCCCAACGCATTTATTTCGCTTACATCTACATCTTCCTTTGTAGCTTTTGTTTCTTGAAGGCAGATAACATCTGCAGGATCAGTTTTTAACCAATCGATAAATCCTTTTTTGATTGCAGCTCTAATACCATTTACATTATAGGAGATGATGCGCATTCCAGTTTAATTGTACTTGAACGAAATTAAAGTAAATACTTGAGCTGCCTTACTGCTATTAATCAAGTATGGGTCTTAGCCATTTCTCAGCCTCTTCAATTGGCATACCTTTTCTGTTGGCATAATCTATCATTTGATCCTTGGTAATTTTGCCCACTCCAAAATATTTAGCTTCAGGGTGTGAAAAATACCAACCGCAGACAGATGATGCAGGATACATAGCCAAAGATTCAGTCAACTGAATATTTATTTCTGCAGTTGCATTTAAGAGGTTGAATAATTTATACTTCTCCGTGTGATCTGGACATGCAGGGTAGCCTGGAGCCGGACGAATACCAATATATTTTTCTCTGATTAATTCTTCATTTGACAGGGCTTCATCACCTGCATAACCCCAATATTTTGTTCTTACTTCATGGTGCAGGTATTCTGCAAGTGCTTCTGCCAAGCGATCGGCCAATGCTTGAAGCATGATCTTGCTGTAATCGTCGTGTTCTTTTTCAAAACGCTGAATATAGGTGTCTATGCCATGGATGGTTACTGCAAATGCTCCAAGATAATCCTGTTGATTGCACTCACTTGGTGCAATAAAGTCGGCCAACGATAAATTTGGTTGATCTGCCGCTTTCTTCATCTGCTGTCTTAAAAATTGCAATTTGATTTCACCTTCCTGTTTCTCATCAATTACATGTACTGTATCATTCCCATTGCTGTTTGCTGGCCAGAATCCTAATATTGCCTTTGGAGTAAGCCATTTTTCTTCTGCAATGGTAGCAAGCATTTTTGTTGCGTCTTCATAAAGCTTGGTGGCTTCTTTTCCAACAACCTCATCTTGCAGAATAGCAGGAAACTTTCCATGCATTTCCCATGCAATAAAGAAAGGAGTCCAGTCGATATAATCAATCAGTGTTTCAATATCTATATTCTCGATGCGTTTATATCCTGTAAAGCTTGGCGCCGTGAACTTTGTTGTATTCCAGTCGATTTTAAATTTATTGGAAACAGCTTTTTCGTAGCTCAATAATTCTTTGCTGTTTTTCTTATTGGCAAACTCTTCTCTCAGTTTGATGTATTCCGTCTTGATGTTTTCCAACAGTTCCTGTTTGTTCCTGTTGAGCAGGGAGCCGGCAACGGATACACTTCTGGATGCATCCAATACATGGATCACTCCATTATCGTATTGTTCTGCAATTTTTAATGCAGTATGCATTCTGGATGTTGTTGCTCCACCAATCAATAAAGGTTGTTTCATGCCTCTTCTTTTCATTTCAGAGGCCACATGTACCATTTCATCCAATGATGGGGTAATCAATCCACTGAGTCCGATGATATCCGCCTGGTATTTTTCTGCTTCGTTCAAAATTTTATCTGCTGAAACCATTACACCCAAATCAATAATCTCGTAGCCATTGCAGCCGAGTACCACGCCGACAATATTTTTTCCAATATCATGGACGTCTCCTTTCACTGTGGCAAGTAAAATTTTTCCTGCTGAAGATGCGTTTTGTTTTTCAGCTTCGATGTAGGGGGTAAGTACCGCTACACTTTTTTTCATTACACGTGCACTTTTTACCACCTGTGGTAAAAACATCTTACCCAATCCAAATAAATCACCCACCACGTTCATGCCGTCCATCAATGGTCCTTCAATTACATCCAATGGTTTAGGATATTTTTGTCTTGCTTCTTCTGTATCTCCATCAATATATTCAGTGATTCCATTGATGAGTGCATGCTTAAGACGTTCTTCTACATTTCCTTTTCTCCATTCTTCAGATCTTTCCTTTGTTCCTTGTCCCTTATCTCTAACGGTATCTGCAAAGGCAATTAATTTATCTGTCGACTCATTGTTTTCATTGTTCCTGTTGAGGATAACGTCCTCGCAAAGTTCTCTGAGCACAGGTTCGATCTCATCATACACCACCAATTGACCTGCATTTACAATGCCCATATCCATGCCTGCCTTGATGGCATGGTAAAGGAACACACTATGCATGGCCTCTCTCACATGTTCATTGCCTCTGAAAGAAAAAGACAGGTTGCTGACACCACCTGATATTTTGACCAATGGAAATTTTTGCTTCAAGGTTCTGGTCGCCTCAATAAAATCTACTCCATAATTGTTGTGCTCTTCGAGTCCGGTTGCGACTGCAAAGATGTTCAAGTCAAATATGATGTCTTGAGGAGGGAAGCCTACTTTTTGAGTAAGTATCTCAAATGCACGGGTACCAATATTTACTTTTCTTTCATATGTGTCTGCTTGTCCCTGTTCATCAAAGGCCATCACAATAACTGCTGCGCCAAAGCTTCTGCAAATGATTGCTTGCTCAATAAATTTATCTTCACCTTCTTTTAAGGAAATCGAATTGACTATACATTTACCCTGAACGCATTTTAAACCCGCTTCAATGATCGAAAACTTGGAGGAGTCGATCATGATGGGAATTTTTGCAATGTCCGGCTCACTTTGCAACAGGTTCAAGAATTTCACCATTTCAGCTTCGCCATCCAGTAGCGCATCATCCATGTTAACATCAAGAATCTGCGCACCATTTTCAACTTGCTGTCGCGCTACAGTTAAAGCCTCTTCATATTTTTCTTCCTTGATGAGGCGTGCGAATTTTTTAGAACCTGTTACATTGGTTCTTTCCCCAACATTCACAAAATTGGTTTCAGGTCTTATCACCAATGGTTCTAAGCCAGCCAATCGCATAAATGGTTTAATGTGGTATCTGGTGTTGCTCATGTTTTTACTCGTGTGTTTCTAAACTGGTTTCAACAACGGGAAGCAATCGGGGTTTAAGTTTTTTTACGTGACTGGCAATATGTTGAATATGATCAGGAGTAGTGCCACAGCATCCTCCTACAATATTGACAAATCCATTCTTGGCCCATTCTTCTATGAAACCTGCTGTCTGATGTGGTTCTTCATCATATTCTCCCATGGCATTCGGTAAACCTGCATTAGGGTAAGCTGAGGTATAACAACTGGCAATTTGTGAAAGCTCTTCAATATGCGCTCTCATCTGATTTGCGCCTAAAGCACAATTTAAGCCAATGCTCAAAGGTTTGGCATGTTCTATGCTGGTGTAAAAAGCCTCTAGTGTCTGACCGCTTAAAGTTCTTCCGGATGCATCTGTAATGGTTCCGCTGATCATCAAAGGCAGTTCAGGTATATGGGTATCTCTGAAATATTTTTTGATGGCGAAGATGGCGGCTTTTGCATTCAGTGTATCAAAGATGGTTTCAACAAGCAGTAAATCAACACCCCCTTCTACCAATGCCTTCACTTGTTCATAATAGGCCTCTGCTACTTCATCAAAGCTGATTCCTCTGAAACCAGGATTGTTTACATCTGGCGAAAGGGACAGTGTTTTATTCATTGGTCCAATTGCACCTGCTACATAGGGTCCGCCTGCATTTGCACGATCAGGATGCTTCAATTTGAATTCATCAACAGCAGCTCTTGCGCATTTAGCTGCTGCAATATTCATTTCATAGGCAAGACTACTCATGTTGTAATCTGCTAGTGAAACAGCCTGTGCATTAAAGGTATTGGTCTCGATGATGTCCGCACCTGCTTCAAGATATTGAAGATGAATTTCTTGAATGATGTGGGGTTGCGTCATGCAGAGCAAGTCATTATTTCCCTTTAGGTCGCTTTCCCAGTTTGCAAATCTTTTGCCTCTGTAATCAGCTTCCTGCAATTTGTGTCTCTGTATCATGGTGCCCATGGCACCATCAATAATGAGGATTCTTTCTTTGAGTAGGGTTGCAATGTCTTTCATGTTATGCTTAAGAGCTGCAAAGATAGTATAAATGATTGTCCAGGCAAGGCTTTCAGCAGTTAAAGACACTTTGTTTTCGATATATTTGCAGTAATATGAATCTTTCTTCTCATCTATTGGAAGCGGCTGTTAAAGAGTTCAGTAAGTTACCTGGCATAGGTAAAAAAACAGCATTGAGATTGGTATTGCATTTGTTGAAGCAGGAACAATCGGAAGTAGCTCAATTCAGTGAAACAATTGCTAGAATGCGTGAAGACATCAAGTTTTGTTCAACTTGTTTCAATATATCAGACCAAGAACAATGCACAATTTGTAAGAATGCATTAAGGAAAAGGGATATGGTTTGTGTGGTTGAAAGTATCAGGGATGTTATTGCTATTGAATCGACAGAGCAGTACAATGGTTTGTATCATGTATTGGGAGGGGTGATTTCTCCATTGGATGGTGTGGGTCCAGATCAGCTGACAATTGCCTCTTTAGCTGAAAGAGTTGTGAATGAAGGCATCAATGAAGTAGTTTTTGCGTTGAGTCCCACTATCCAGGGGGATACTACCATCTACTATATCCGCAAAAAACTCAATAAGCCTGATTTGAGGTTTACTACCATTGCAAGGGGAATTGCGTTTGGCGGTGAATTGGAATATGCAGATGAAATGACTTTGGCGAAAAGTATCCGAAACCGTTTGCCGGTTGATAGTTATATACAATAATTATTGTTCGTTGATCTGGTTCAGATCAACGAGAATTTCATTGTCCCAGTTCGCTCTTATATTAATAGGTTTTTTTCTGGCCACGACCCTCTCTGGTTGTATTTTTTTCCAATAATCTCCAGTATCCCATTTGCCATTGTTATTGAGATCAAATAGAATTTTTACTTCATAATCACCAGGTTCAAATAATTTGACCCTGTACCGGTTTTTGATAAGCGACTGCTTTAGAAAAGTTTTCGAGTTTTTATTGAGAAATACAATCGGGTGAAGTGTAGAGTCAAAGTTTTCAATTTTTAAATCAACACTTCCATAATCCGACTCTTTTTTAGCATTAAAGGAAAGTGTATCTGTTTTGAGTATGGCATTGTCTAAAGTATCGGATGCTGCATCTTTTTGAATGATCAGGTTATACTTTGCACCTTCTTTCCATGCTGTTTTGATAGTAATTTTTTTATTAGTCGTGTCTTTTGAAATGGAGAAATTAGGAATGGCCTTGAATTCAAAATCGGTTAATTGTACCTTGGTGCTATCAAATGTCTTAAGTGGATGCTCAGAGGTAAAGATGAGATCAGATAACAAGTCTTGACGTCCACCATCAAAGTTGTTTGAAAATCTCAAGCGCCGGTCTTCAGTTTTCTTTGCAGTCTGCTTGGTAGCAGGTTTTTTTATTATGGTTGTATCAATTCTTTCTGCCTCAAATGCATAAAGGACAACACTTGTATCAATTCCAACAATTATGGTATTCTCCATAAAAGCAATCAACTCGCTAGGTTGATCATATTTTCTATCGCCATTCTGGTCTTTGATTGCAAAAAGATTATAAACACCAGGTTTGAGATTCCTGAACAAAAAACTGCCATCTCCTTTCAATCGTGAAAAATACCGTGGTTTTGCGTTTGTAACAGCCGAATCATCAAGGTTGTTGTGCAGTACTGCAACCAAGGTGCTATCAATTAAACCTGTTTCTGCAATAAATACTTGTCCCGTAAAAAATGCGGAATCAATGAATTCACCAGTTGAAAATGCGTAGTTGAAATTCTTAAGAATGTTGCCTTCGTTTACATCTTTAATAGATTCACCAAAATCAATGGAGTAGGTGGTGTTGGGTTCCAGTGTATCTTTTATTTTGATGGTAATGGTCCGGAGTTTACCATCTGCATTGGGGTTGATTTTAGGAATAGGTGAGTAGGTTATTTTTTCAAATGGGTTATCGAGTGTGATGTATTCATCAAAATATAGTGTGATGCGATCCGACTTAAAATTTTTGGCATTGACCTCTGGAATGGCCATCACCAGTTTTGGTGGTATAGAGTCTTTGGGGCCACCTGTGGGAGCAACTTGTTGTCCGCATGAAACCAATAAAACTGCTAACGCAAATACTAAATAAATTTTGTTCATCGCTCTGCAAAGTTAAATCATTCCTTTTCAGTTCATTCCACTGATTTGATCAAATCAATCCTTCCTCTTCCTCTGTTTCAATCACTTCGAGTTTATTGGTTTTTACAAAGTTACACCAGTGGCAATCTTCTTTGCCGCAGCCTTTGTAGAATTCGCGCGACTGTATCTTGTCCCATACCAATACAATTTGTGCCCTAACTAAATCTGTATCTTCTTTCGTAATTTCTACTTTTTGAGATTTAATTTCTTTTTTGGCATTGGGTTCAATAAAATCAAACTCTGTACTCCTTACCTGATACTTTCCTTGTTCGCTATTATCAATCAACACTTTATAAAAAACTGCCTGACGCCAGTAGTCGCCACCATTTGGTGGATCAAGTTCAGGGTTCTTTAATTTCTTAATTGCATTGTCTGGATTACCGGTCTTGTAATCAACCACATTCACAAAGTGACCATCAAATTCCATTTTATCAATCTTTCCCTTGAGTGGAACACCATCAACCATAACATTTCTGATGTTGCGTTCTACAGAAACAATTTTATTGAAATGATTTATTCTCTTGTTGTAGTATTGTTCAAGCACCTCTTTGCCATACTCCATCCTGCGTTCAAACTCCTCTTTGGTGAAGGATTCTCGGTGTCTGTACATATAGCTAATGAAGTCATCAATGACGATTTCTTTTTTAGGGAAATCTTTATTGGGATGCTCCTTCATTCTGTTGAACATCATTTCAAGTGCATGGTGAACGGCTGATCCAAATTCAAGCGTTTCGTTTTTCGGAGAAGGAATACGAATCAGGTTGCGGTAGTAAAATTCAAGTGGACAATTCAGGTAATTGTTCAAGGCAGTAACGTTCATGGTAAACTTGTCGAGTGCCTTATCGATAATATCTGATTCCATCTTATCAATCACAGGCTCATGTGTCGATAATAGACGAACGAGGTTAAAGGTTGCTATTTCTTCTTCCTGCAAAACAACCTGTTCTTCGGCAAAAGGATGATTGGATTTCAATTCTTCAATAAACATGCTGGCTTCCATCTCTTTGCCATCTTCCTTGAACTTGGCATATGAAATGGTAAGGTGTTTTTCTGCTCTTGTTAGTGCCACATAAAAAAGTCTTCTGAGCTCTTCGTGTTTATCAGCTGCGGCATTGGCAACAAACAACGTATCTGGAAGTGAATAACCTCGACTATTCGCTTTTTTACTTTCCCAGTAATTGGCATTGCAACCAGCAAAAAATACATGCTCATATTCTAAGCCTTTCGAACCATGTGCAGTAAGCAGGTTGACACCCTTTTCGCTGCCTCCTACTTGTACAATCGGAAGTTTGATTTCTTCCGCTTTCATCATTTTGATGACCTTTACAAACTTTCTTAAATCAAGCGTATGGTCTTTTTTTGTTTCATTTTTCATGAAATCAAAAAATGAAGTCAGAACCTGCAACTGCCAGTGGTGATCTTGTGCACGCATAATCACACCCAGTAGGCCTGTATCTCTGATGATTTTTTCAAGCAGTTGTTGTAATGTGGTATTGTTAATAGATCCAATGAAGGATTCAATCAGTTTGCCTGTTTGTGAGAGTTCATCTGATATGTTTTTTTCAAATAGTGATCCGGCAATTTTATTGGTTTTTTCATCAATGATTCTTCTGAAGCCGGATCCTTCTTTCTTATACAATCTTTCGTTATTCTCTATACTGAGTTTTGCAATTTCAATGGGTTGTATACTGAACCAGTCGAAGTGTAAAATTTCAAACAACATCTCATCACCACTGAATGGCGCATCCATTTCAGCATCCAGGTATTCAAAAAACAGAATGATTTTTTTAATGAGTGGGAGCGCTAAGAGGTCGAGATTGCGTTTACTGAAATAGTTGATCTTTTTACATTGAAGAAATTCTGCAATTTCTTCTCCGTATTTATTTTCTTTGTAAATGACTGCAATCCGCTTAGGGTCTGTCCCACTTTTAATAAGCTCCTCAATAGATTGAGTAATCCCAATCATCTCTTCTCTTGGTGTTTTGTAGGCCTTGATGACAGGAAATTCAGTGATGCCTTGCAATTCTTTTTTTCCGGCTGTCAGCACTTTAGACAAGCCCTCAATATGTTTGATTAAGCGTTCCTGGTTAGCGTCGATCAAAGATTTTGAAACATCAAGAATCGGCTGAATAGATCTGTAATTTTCAGCAAGCATGATGGTCTTGATGTTCGGATATTTCTGCAAGAAGCGAAGCATATTGTCTACGCTTGCTCCCTGAAACCTGAAAATCGATTGGTCGTCATCGCCTACAACAAAAAGATTGGGTTCATCCCAATAGCTAACAAGCAACTCCACGAGTTTATTCTGTGTTCCGCTGGTGTCCTGGTATTCATCCACCAATACATATTGAAATTGCTCCTGGTATTGCGCCAATAATTCTCTTTTTTCTTCAAAAGCTTTGATCACCCAATTGATCATGTCGTCGAAATCATATCTTTTTCGATCAATCATTTTCTTTTGGTATTTCTCAAATTCATCAACGGCTGCAGCGAGTTTAGCCATTTTGACTTTCTCTACATTTACTTTGTCTTCTTTTATGTCTCCTGCATTGAATTGCTGATACTTTTTTTTATAAATAAACTCATCACGCAAGGGAAGACTTTCTAAATAGCTGGTAATACCTTCTTTGATTACATCAGGCGACCAACCTTCTCTTTTCATGATGCTGAAAAAGTAAAGCAGGTTTTGAGATTCATAATAAACATCCCCTCGGTATCTTTTTAAAGGGTTTCCTTTTTTAAATTGATCAATCAGTTCGCGTACCAGGGCTATGGATTCCAATTCAGAAATAGGATCCATGCTGTTCTTATCGAAATGTGATAGGTTGTCTTGAATGACCTGGTTGCAGAAAGAGTGATAGGTGTGGATGTTGACTTTGTAGGCATCCGGACCAATCATTTTGATCAGGCGTTTGCGCATGGCGATTGCGCCTGAATCGGTATAGGTCATGCACAAAATGTTTTCCGGACGCGTATCAGTTTCCAATAAAATTTTTCCAATTCGAATGGCCAAAATCTGTGTCTTACCTGTGCCAGGTCCTGCTATCACCATAACTGGTCCTTCAGTGGTGTCGACTGCTTGTTTTTGTGCTGTATTTAAAGAGGCATATTCTTTCTCAAAAATGTTTTCCATGTGAGGCCCTTAGTGGTGCTCAAATTTAGTCATTCATGTTAGAACAACTAGGCTAAATAGATGTTAATCCAGTGTATGGCAGTTTATAAATTACAAAAGACACAATTTATTCCGGTGAGTTTGGATGAGGCATGGGACTTTTTCTCTCATCCCAAGAATCTGGCAGTAATGACCCCCGATTACCTCAATTTGAAGTTTACGAATGAGTTGTATGGTGAAGAAATGTACCAGGGGCAAGTAATGACCTATAATGTTAAACCTGTTTTGGGGATTCCAATGTTCTGGATGACGGAGATTACCCATGTAGTGCCCAAGAAATTTTTTGTCGATGAACAGCGCTTCGGCCCCTATGCCCTTTGGCATCACCAGCATCATTTTAAAGAAGTTGAAGGTGGCGTGGAGATGACCGACTTAATACATTACAAAGCTCCATTGGGATTTCTTGGAGATATAGCTGTTGCCTTGTTCATCAAAAAACAACTGGAAGGCATCTTCGAATTCAGAAAGAAGAAGGTTGTGGAGTTATTCGGCCATTAACTATACCCTAATCCCTTTTCCCTGCTCCCTATTTATCTACCCCGGCATCCTCGAGATATACTTCTCGATCTGCTTGATCTGGTCAACCACTTGAGCAGTTGTTGGTTTCTGTGCTTTTGCTCTTTTGAAGAAATCTTTTGCAGCCCTGAACTCTCTTTTTTGCATCATGATCTGACACATTTGCAAGTTGGCCATTGCTGCACTTTCTTTATCAGGGATACCAGATTTTAGTGCTTGTCTGATAAGACTTTCGCCTTCTTTCATATTGCCTTTTTGCATGGCCATCATACCCAACTGTAGTTTGTTGGCGCCTTCTGCTTCTTTCATGGGTAGCCCAAGATCCAGACTTTTTCGCATGTGCTTTTCAGCTGAGTCGAAATCCTGTTTGGTCATGGCAATATTCCCTTTCAGGGTATAGTAAACAGAGCGAATAGGTTTATAAAGCAGGTTAGGGAATTGAATACCATTCAATATTTTTTCAGCACCTTCAAAATCACCTTCTTCCAGGTATTCCTGAATTACACGAAGTGGTCCGATGAAAAAATGCGTAAATATGGAGAGGACTGCTATCAGGTAAAGGGTTAATGAAGGCCAGAAACCCCAAAGTATATTTGCTACAATGGCAAGTGCCAGTGTCACAATACCGATAACAAGGCGGTATTTAATATAAAAGTTATACAATTTCATAGTAGGCAAAGATAAGGAAAGCAAAGCCTATCCAATAATTCAATAAATTTATTCAATAAAATCTTGCCATGAAAAAAGTTTACTATGTGGGCGACTGGGCTATATTGACTGGACCAGTATTTGCTGAAACGCCTTTTCATCATAGTCCGAAAGGATTGGAAATCTTCAATTACGGTGTTTGGTTAAAAGACGCATTGGAAAAGGACCCTGATTATCAGGTGAATTCGGTGTCTGCGTGGGACTTTTACAACAATTTAGGTCCGGGTGATTACGAACAGCTGTTGATAGATTATGACCTGATCATTTTTAGTGATGTAGATGCCAAACTCTTTCAATTGTCGCCAAAGTTTTTTGATCGAAGCAAGTTCGGAAAAGAAGTACTGACTTTCCCAGATCGAATTAGGTTGTCGGTGGAACATGCCCATCAGGGTGGACGATATATGTTTTTAGGTGGATGGTACTCATTCACAGGGGAATTGGGGAAAGGAGGATGGGGTAGAACCAGATTGAAAGAGATGTTACCCGTGAAATGTTTGGATTATGAAGACTTGATTGAAACCACAGAAGGCTTTTCGATGGAAGTGACAGAAGAGGGTAAAAAAATATGTCCAGATTTGAACCTTGAAGGTTGTCCGCCAATTCTAGGTTACAATCAAACCATCGCGTTGGAAGATGCAGTTGTGATTGCACGTTTCAAAGAGACGGGAGATCCGGCGATTATTATTAAAAATACAGGTACAGGAAAAGTACTTGCATATACATCTGATCCCAGTCCACATTGGGGCTGCAATTTTGTTTATTGGGATGGGTATCCGGCATTTTGGCAAGCACTGGCAAAACTGGTTTTATCATGAGAATTTTTCTCATTCTTTTTTTTCTTTTCCATTTGGGTATTGGGTTTGCACAAACACCAGACCTGATGCCTCTGCCTGCTAGTTATAAGTTGGTAGACGAAAGATTTGATATCAACGCAACATTTAATATTGAGATAACTGGCGATGCAGATGTGAGTATCTATAAAGAGGCTTCGCGTTTTTTTCAGCGATTATCTGAACGGACAGGCATTTTTTTTAAGTCGTGGATCGTTACACCTAATAATAAAATATCGACAAAAGGGCTGCTGATCAAGATCAAATCAAAAGGGACTGTCGCTTTAGGTATGGACGAATCATATGAGTTGCATGTCGATCAACAAAACATATCCATTGCAGCTAACACTACAATTGGTGCAATTCGAGGATTAGAAACCCTTTTACAACTGATTGCTTCGGATAACAAAGGTTATTTTTTCAAGGGCATAGATATTAAAGATGAGCCGAGATTTCCATGGAGGGGTTTGTTGATTTCACAGCCGTATCACTTCATGCCAATGGATGTCATCAAAAGAACCTTGGATGCCATGGCAGCAGTAAAGATGAATGTGCTTCATTTTTATATCAGTGACGATCAGGGTTATCGCATTGAATCAAAAGTCTATCCAAGATTACACGAGTTGGCATCCGACGGTATGTATTTTACACATGAGCAGGTGAGGGAAATGGTTCAATATGCTCATCAAAGAGGAATCAGAGTTGTTCCTGAAATTGATGTGCCGGGTCATTCTACTGCTATGATTTATGCATACCCGCATCTGGCTTCTGTTCAGCGGGATTATAAGTTGCAAGATCATTGGGGTGTATTTGATCCAACCTTGGATCCAACTAAACCATCAACCTATACTTTTTTGGATTCATTGCTAACGGAGGTTGCTTCTCTTTTTCCTGATCAATATTTTCACATTGGAGGTGATGAAAATACTGGTCGCGATTGGAAAAGAAATCCAGCGATTCAAGCTTTCATGAAAGAAAATGGACTCAAAACTACACTCGCTCTTCAAAATTATTTCAATAGAAAAGTACAAGCTATCCTTCAGAAAAATGGGAAAATAGCTATTGGCTGGGATGAAGTGTTGATGAAAGAAGTAGATGCAAAAACAGCAAAACAAAATTTTCTCGATGGACAATTTGATAAGCTGATTGAGACCGATGTACCTAAGGATATGGTTATACAATCCTGGAGAGGCATGGAGGCGTTGTTGTCTTCGGCAAAAAATGGGTACAAAAGTATTTTATCAAAAGGCTATTATATTGATCTTGTTCAACCGGCTTCTTATCATTATTTGACTGATCCAATTCCATTCAGAAATGAAGTAATTGTTCCAGATAGTGAAGCCAATTTTGATCGTTTTGAATCAGACATCATTAAAAAAATACAGCAGGGAGAAAAATTACTTTCTGCTGATGAGGAGAAATTGATTTTGGGTGGAGAGGCAACCATGTGGACGGAACATGTGAGTACAGAGACATTTGATTCCAGGGTTTGGCCAAGAACAGCTGTAATCGCGGAACGACTTTGGTCGCCTGCAAATATTAGAGATGTAAATGACATGTACAGAAGGATGGATCTTGTATCTGTGCAACTTGAATCTCTTGGTTTAACACATATCAAGAACCGCGACATGCTATTGCGCAGGCTGATTGGTAAAGAGGATGTTTCCTCATTCTCCAATCTCGTACAATACCTCGAACCTGTGCAAGGTTATAGAAGAAATCGTGCAGATAATTTTACAAGATTCTCTCCGTACACTTTGATGGCAGACATAGCAGTTCCAGATCAAAAATCAGTTAGAGTTGCTTCAGCTTTATTAGCTGATCAGCTTGTGTTAAGTGATTCAATTAAATTGAAACAAATAGAGCTTTTGTTTCAACAATGGCAGCATGATGCTCGTCGGGTAAAGTTAGATGCTGAACAAATACCCGCATTGCATGATTTCGTCTCTCATGCTAATGCATTGGAAGAAATGTCCGCAATAGGTTTAGCGGCTATACAGCAATACAAGTCCAATAATTTCAAGACCCGATTTTGGAATGTTCACCGTGAAGGAAAAATTAAGGAGGCTCAAAAAGAGGTAGGTTATTGTGAATTGAAAATAGTCGAACCACTCAAGCAGTTTATTCAAATGCTTGGACTCAACTAACAATAGATTTATTGTTGCGTTACAGTGATGATTTTTTCTCCTGTAATTATTTCTTTATTAGCATTCAATCCTCTTGCAATAATTTTAAAGCTTCCCTCTATATCAGAAGTATAATATTTTAAACCTGATTTGATTTGCTCTTGGCTGATGTTTACATCTCTCCAAAGTAAATTTCTCATGTCAGGGAGTCGGTCTTTTTGCTTTGCGTGATCTGTATTCTGATAGGTAGCTAATTCCTGAATACCATTCAGTTTGAAGTTGGCTTCAATATTGTTCAGTTGTAAATTAGCCATATCACCACGGTAGGTTTTAAAATGGACAATTCCATTGAAGTCTGCATTTCCTTGCATGTATTTTCTCGCAACAATCTCTATTGATTTGATCAGTAATGGATCAGATTCCAATAATGCCTTGGTATTGTTAACCGGAACACCGTCTAATAGAACCAGGGCCTGTTGATCGAAGAAAGTTTTATAGGGAGAATTGAGTACTTGTAGGATTGCATCTTCCTTATTCTTTTTCACTCTTAACTGTGGAATGATTTCACTGATAACTTCTTCCATGTTGGGGAATCGCACATAATCATCTAATTGAAAAGCCACATCCGCTTTACCATAAAAATCTGATGTATCTCTTTCGATGGTTTCAAATGATTTGGTATTGTCTCCAATAAATCGATTGGTCACCCTGCTGTTGAACATTCTACTTTCAATAAAGGGCCTCATTGATTCATTTAATTGAAGACAAGGAAATTGGATGAGTTGATTATCACTAATGGTTTTTCCTATGGTGAAACTGATTCTTTCTTTTTTATTTTCTAGAGCTGACACAACTAGTGTTCTCGCATCATAAGTGAGTGGTAAAATAAACTTGGCAACACCTGCTTCGTTGGTGGTGCTGGTACCTACGACTGCCTTTGAGCCTTTAAGTGCTGCAATGAGTTTGGTATTGGCTAAAGGTCTTCCGTTGCTAACAGCTGTAACAGATATAACTTGTCCCTCTTGCTCTAAATTACCAGTGTTGTTGTGGTTAAATGAAATTGTGAACATGCTGGAAAGTGAATCCATAACACTTGCTAATGGATCATGCATGACCGCAGAAACAGTCAATTGCTCAAGTGATGATGGTAATTCAAGATCCAATCGCACCAATGATCTTGGGTTATAAATCTCTTTGGTTGTTTTGATGATGATTGGTGTATTGTTATTTGAAATAGGAGCAAAAGTTGTTGTCTGACAATTTGCCTGAGGTGCCAATCTTGGATTGATGACCATTACAGGTTGCAATTTTGAAGTCGAACTCATTCCTTTTGCAAAACAATCCAGAAAATAATAATCACTCGGTAGGCTTTCGGGAATATTCAGAAAGCCAGTGAAGCTGTTTCGCTGTGGGATAACATCTACTTCTGATTTGGTTTGACCATTTCGGTCCACCAATCGCATGGTTATTGATTTTGCATTTATGGTTTGCTGGTTCAAATAGCCATCGACCCATAGGTCCTCATCAGTGATACAGACTTTTTGATCGGCCCATACGTGAAAGACAGCATTGTTCATTTGCTGTGCATTCAATGAAGTAAATGCAATGAGGAAAAATCCCAGTATATATTTTAAATTCATTTTCATGGTTTACCAAAAAGAAGGTTCAACATTTATACCACCATTTAATCTGCAGTCGACACATCCACTTGGAGCGATACCAAAACCACCACCAGCGGTCACCAAATAAGCAGGCAGGTATCCTCTATTCTGACTTAAAAATCTTTCCGCCAAGAATCTTGGCATTTCAGATGCCTGACAACTTTGACTTTCATTTCTGGATGGCCATAAACTCAAGTCTGAGTTCATGATAAAAATTCTTTTTTCACTGATTTGTGTTACTGAAACGAAACCAACTGCAACTCGTCTTGGGTCAGTTGTGCACTTAATATTGGTAGGCATTTTTGAGGGCTGAGGATCAAATAGAGATCCTGTTAGTTCAGTATTTCTTCTGAGTATATCCCAGAAATCATATGCTTCTTTAGAGAGTGCAATTTGTTGAACATTGATGCTATAGCGGGTATAAAATTTTTCAGAAAAATTAGGGATCAACGCAATGGGCTGATAACTTATAACATCTTGTCCCAGTTCATTTGTATTGTTTACAATTACATTCTTTTCACCTTCTGTTTTCCAGCACCTGTAAATCTGATCACCAACTGGTCTTGTAACAATGTCACCATTTATGAAATCATGATAGGTTTCATACCAGGCTCTGTTTTCCCATGTTTCAGTGTAAGTCCATCTGTAATTTTTTGAATTTGCCGTTGTGTTGCTGGAGTGAACATACAATCTTACTCCATCTTGTTCTTGCTTGAAGGTAACACTATCAATAGCTGGACTGTTCAATGAATTTTGAAATGGTGTTTCATATGTTTTTCCATCTCTGGTTTGCACCTTTAATGCAAGTGGAATATTGGTTGGAAGAAATGGTGTACCAATATATTCTCCTTTATTATTTCCAGTTAAGGCCCATTTGGTTCCATTTTCTGCAACAATCTCAACTTGTGCATTTAATTCCGGAACATCTTCAAACTCAAACAAAGGTTTGAGGCGACTTAATTTGATGATATTCTCAGACGAGGTACCTGTTTTAATATCACCTTCAACAACCAGAATTGAATTGTCTGGAGTTGTGTTAGGCAGCTCAAGTGCTTTGGTGCAACCTGATGCAACCAGTACGATGAAAAATAACTTTGCTATTGTTCTCATCTGATTTTCAAATTAAAGGTTACAAAAGGTATGGGTGTTGCGAAGACTGACAATTGATAACCTTTCACTTGTCTGCCATCTGTTACGAAATAAACTGAATAAGGATTATCCCTGCCCGTAATATTATAAACACCGAAAGTCCATGAACCATGCAACAGTTGTGTAAGCTTATGGTTGTTTTCAATGATCATTGAAAAATCTGTTCTGAAAAAGTCGGGTATCCTGAATGCATTTCTTTCTGAATAATATACACGTTGACCCCCACCCATGTTGAATACTCCTAGTGGATAAGTTACAGGTCTTCCTGTGCTGTAAGATGAGGTTAGTGAAATACTAACGCGTTGGTTGAATTTATAATTCGCAACAAGACTCGCGATATGCGGCTTGTCGAAATTCGATGGATAAAAATCGCCATTGTTGACTGTTTCGCCTGCTATTGCATCATCCACTTGTAACAGTGATCTTAAATAAGTATAACTGATCCATCCATTGAGTTTTCCATTTGGTTTTTTATACAACAACTCAACACCATAAGCCTTGCCTCTTGTGCGAATCACATCTCTTTCAAGCGTTTCATTCAAAATTAAATTGGCACCGCTTTTATAGTCGAGGTAATTGCCATTTGTTTTGTAATAAGCCTCAATGGAGAACTCATCTCCTTTGTCACCTGGTTGTGTATACAGTCCCAATGAAATTTGTTGTCCCACTTGTGGTTTTATAAACTGGTCACTCAATTTCCATGTGTCTGTCGGCGCAATAGCTGTGGTATTGGTGATCATGTGTATGTACTGTCTGAGCGTATTATAGCTAAACTTCAATGACGTTCTTGGTGTAATCAAATAGCGGGCCGAAATCCTAAACTCTGGTCCGTGATAGGTTTGAATATTATCACCTGCTGCATACAGCATTGAATCAATTACATTTTCTGCATTTCTAGGTTTACCATCTGCGTAGATGTATGACTTTCTTGGTCCGCTCGTTCTATAATAACTATAGCGAACACCACCTTGTAAAGAGAGTTTATTGTTCACTCTGAATTGATCACCCAAATAGAGTGTGGCTTCAGAAGCTTTTTCTGTTTGCAGTTGTTTAGATCTTACCAATGAAGAATCACCTCTTGGATTTTTAGATCCAGGGTTGAGGTCGTATAAAATATATTGCACACCAAAATTGACTTCATTCTTGTTGCTTGTCGCATATTTGAAATCACTTTTTGCACTCCATTGTTTGATGCCAAAGCCAAGGTCAAATGCATCTTGCGGATTGTTTCTTCCTTTTACTGAATAATCATATTGGTCTACGCCAAAAGAAAATACATTGTAAAACTTGTTATTGAAATTGTGTTTCCACTTGAATCTCATGTTTTGATTCGCATAAGAATAAGTAGAATCTGCATTTAGTCGGAACATATCATTGCTGATATAGCCAGAAAGATAGATATGGTCTTTTTCGCTGATTTCATGAGAGAGATGAATCATCAAATCACTAAAGCCAACCTTGCTGTTTTTAAATGTTGCATCTGGTAGATAATTTAGAAACCAGTTGGAGTAGGTTGTTCTGCCGCCAATTAGGAAAGTGGTTTTTTTAGATTTGCCAATGGGACCTTCTGCGCTGAATTTGCTGGTAAGTGGACCAATACCAGCAGATGCTGTTACTTTTTTTGAATTACCATCTTTGGTGCTGATGTCCATTATCGAAGAAATTCTTCCTCCTAATCTTTCAGGTATAGCACTTTTGTACAATTCTAGTCCTCTTACTACTTCAGGGTCGACTGCTGAAAAGAAACCAAAGAGGTGAGTGGGATTGTAGATGGTCATGTCGTTCAGCAAAATCAGATTTTGATCAGCTCCACCACCTCTTACATTGTAGCCTGCAGTTCCTTCACCTACTGTGGTAACACCAGGTAAGGTTTGAAGAGAACGGAGGATATCTGTTTCACCTAAAACGGCAGGAATGTTTTTGATGGCACGAATACTGAGGCGTTCTACGCCCATTTGCATTCCTCTTACATTGGATTGTTTTTGTCCAATGATGACTGCAGCTTTTAAGCTTCTCACTTCTTCCTGCATTTCAATGTTCAGGCTTCCGTTGCCTTGAACATTCAGTTGGCGGATGATTTCTTTCATGCCAACGCTGCTGATGCGAATAGCCTGACGGCCTTTTGGTATGGTGACAGAGAAGAAACCAAAGGCATCAGTAGAAACACCAGTCTGACTGCCTTCAAGCGTAATGGAGGTAGAACTCAAAGGTTCACCATTTCTTGCATCCCGAACATAGCCGGAAACAACCGCAGTGGCACCAGTACCGCTTTTTGTTCCAATGATATAAACTTTATTGTCAATTCTGGCTACCGGTGCATCGTCTTCTGATATGGGTAAAACCGTATCTTTTTTATTGATATCAGCAACGGAAAAATAGTCTTTTGGAAGAGGTGTAAAAAGTGTTGTCCCCCTTGAAATAAAGACCCGGTTAAAATAATCTCTATAAAAAGAGAGTCCGGTACCTTCAAGCGTGACCTTCAGAATATCTTCCAGCTTTCCTGAGGTGGACGGTATACTGAGGCCGTTGGTTTGCGTTTTATCGTAGTAAAAAACGACTGAAAACTGTTTTTCCAATACATTGACCAGACTATCGAAGGGAGCTTTTTGTTGTGCCAGAAGACCTTGCGAGAGCAGGATCAACGAGAGCAGGGGGATTATTTTTTTCACCAGCCTTTTTGTTCTATTTCGTGAATGATGGCCTTTGAGGCGTTTATGGGATCCTTTTTAAAGGATATTTTTTGCTCTCTGTAGATTTTTTTGAGCTCTTTTAGGTGTTTTGGGTCGATGCTGAACAAATCGGAAGTCTTATCCAATGGGATGATTTCTCCTTTATCCAGTACAAACAAGGTTTTTCTTAGGATAAACTTCTGATTTTGAGGGTCTTCAGAGTCGGTTACTTTTCTCCACTGCATCAGTAGAGAACGTTGACCCTTGTAAAATTGTTCATAAAACTCACCGGCAGGTGTGGTGAGCTTGATTTTGACAAAATGATGCCCATCCACCATGAATTCATCCAGTTTTTCACGGGTGAGTCGCATTTTCAACAACCCCAATATATCCCGGGTTATCACCACATCGTCTTGTATATCGTAGAGCAGATCAAGGTTTTGGTACCAATTTCCAAAATAAAACACTGATCCATTCGTTTTTTCAGTCGGAAAGAAAGGCGTACCCTTGGTCTGGTCGAACTGTTTAATGTACTCCGTACCATTATAAAGAAGGCTGGTATTTCCCAGGGTGTCAGTCCTGGTACCTCCCAACACCACTACAGGGTAAGTTAAAATCAAACAAAAAAGCAATCTTATTGGCATGGCTTGAAGTTAGCGAAACTTAATCAATGAGGAGATTTTACATTTTGACTAAATTTCATAGTTCAATGATTAGACGGAACTTATAAATTAAACCTTCACGCAAGTAATTAAAAAATAAATCTTTGTAAAAACTTGCATTTGTTTAATTAAATGTTAATTTAGTGGCGATTAATACTCTTTTTTTTAACAGACTGACACTTATGAAACAGATTAAAATTTTAATGCTATTCGTATGCTTTGGCTTTATTGGAGCAGCTAAGGCACAGGTGGAATCCACAATTCAATATGTGGCAACTTACACCTGGACAGGTGCGACAAACACACAATGGTCAAATGCAGGCAACTGGACAGTTGTTCACAATGCACCAGCTACTACTGTAGTTCCAGGTTTTCCAAATATTACGAATGTGGGTGGTTTAACCCAAATTCAAAATGCTGTAATACCGGCAACAGGAATTACAAACTTTCCTGTTTTGACAGGAGCGCTAACGATTTCAGTATCTAACTTAGATATTGCAACTGGGGCTTCTCTTTCACTAGGTGGAAGAACCTTGGTTGTCAATGGATTTATCAGTGGTACTGGTGAGATCGTAGGTGGTCAGGTAGGACAAAATATACCTAATCTTAGTTTTAACTCTCTGGAAAATATTGGTATTTACACCGATAAGGCTAAGCATGATGCTACTTTCAATGGTTTATTTTACACTGAAAACTTTAATGCTTACAACGGTGATTTGAATGCTGGAAACAATGGACCAAGTCCATTAGTTCCATTGCCATTCCCTGCACAAAATGGTTTCTCATTTGGGGCAATGGCAAATCCAGGTGGTTTATTTGTGTTCAACAGAACATCTTTGGCAATTGCTAATGATCAGAATACCATTCAACTTTCAACTAAGGTTGAGTTAGATGATTTGGAAATTAGTTTCCCAGCTGGAGCAGCTCCCGTTTATTCTTTCAGTGGTTATTTTTCAGTGACAGATGCAGATTATTCTCCAATGACACTTGGTAAAATTGTAGAATTTAACGTAGGTCAATTGACTCCAACCACTACCAATGAAGTAGCAATAGTTGTAACATTAAGGAACGGTGCAATATATAATTATGAGGCGAGTGCTTCTGGCGAGAATGTTGGTTTTACAAGCAGTGTACCTATTGAATCAATAACAGTTGGTACTGCAGTTTTCATTTCAAATGTTCAAAATGTAGGATTTGCAACAGTTGATGATTTGAAATTCGGAACTCGTGTTTCTACAGGTACAGCTTTTTTCAGACAAGCCACTGCAACCTCAAAGCAAATTGGTAACTTAACTATAAATGATGCCGATGCATCTGCTCTTTTGGGTGGTATTACATTGGGCTCTCCAGTTGAAATAACAAATACTTTGTATCCAGTTTCAGGAATTCTGAATTCCACACCTGCTGCTACACCCAACGCTTCAAATTTAGTGTTGGCTTCTAATGCAACAGCGACAGCTTCAATTGCTTCTCATACTGTAGCAGCTTCTATCTCAGGAAATGTTACAGTACAAAGACATTTTTCTTCAGTTGATCCTGTTGATTTTGTAACTGCAAGGAATAAGCAATGGAGATTTATTGGATTCCCATATAGCAATCCTACATTATTGAGTGGTATTTCAGGAATCAACTATTCAGTGGTAACTCCAACCATGATGAGATGGAGAGATGGATTTGCTGATGGTTCAGTTGGAACAGGAGGACCAAAAAATGCAGGATATGGTAACTATACTCAAACTAGTCAGGCAGTATTTGCTGGTGACGGTTTGGTTGCTTGGATTTATGATAATTCAGGAGCTTCGCCAACCTCAGGTACTTTAGGTGCTGCTCAAACAATGAGTACTTCTGGTACTTTAAATGAATCTGGTGCTGCAATAACAAAAGCTTTAGCTTTCGATGATTTTGCTGCTGTGCCAGCAAATGCAGGTTGGAATTTGATCTCAAATCCATATGCATCTGTAATCGACTGGACTAGCCCTGCAATTGTAAAAACTTCAATTAACGGGACTATCTACAGATGGGATCCACAAGCTGCTAACTGGACTACCTTCAATGGGACAACCGGCACAGGCAACTTCGACCAATACATTGAATCTGGGGCATCTTTCTTCGTGAAAGCCACTGCAGTTGGATCAAATATCTCTTTTGGTCAGGATGCTAAGGTACTCGCTACTACTTCTAGTCTTTATCAGTTTGGTAAAAATGGAAGTAAGTTAGATCTTGCTCAGCAAAAAGTTGGGGCTGCTGAAAAATCAAATCTTCTTGGTTTGAGATTAAAAGCTAGCGGTCCAGGTAACCCAATTCCAGCTGAAGCTTTCTTAGGTCTTTCATTGAATGATGCAACTGAAGGTTTCGATAGCAAATATGATGCTTATAATAAAGGTCGTGCTTCTGGTGCTAACGTTGCCATCCAGGGACAAGACAAGAATTATTATGCAATGCAATTCGACAGACCAATTGTTAACAATGGTAAAGAGAAGCGTTACTATCCTTTGACTGTAACTGTTCCTGAAGCGGGTAAAACCAAATTGGAATTGGATGTTGAAGGTGTTTGGAACAGCTTGAATACTGTTTACTTGATTGATAAGAAAGAAGGCAAAACAATTCCTTTGTCTGGTAAGAAGCTGAGCTATGAGTTCAACATGACAACCACTAATGAGGAAGATAGATTCATACTTGCATTCAATCACGTAAATGTTAGTGAAAAGTCTGGTATCACTGCAACAGATGTTAGGGTAATGAACAACCCGGTTAGGTCTGATCTAATCGATGCAATCATCGCTCACCCATCTGCAAAAGCTAAGAGCTACAGTATCGTAAATGGTTCTGGCGCTACGCTTAACAGAGGTTCAATTCAAGACAACAATGGGGTTCAACACCAATTAGGTTTCGGTAAATCTAACGCCAACGGGGTTATGTACCTCAGGGTAGATTTCGAAAATGGTGACAGCAAAACCGTTAAGTTCATTAAACTCTAACACCAGCATAAAAAAGATACAATGAAAACGAATTCAATCAATAAAATCCTTTTTTCACTCGCACTTTTTCTAACGGTAGGATTGACCACTGTAGCACAGGATGATGTAGTGTTCATCGAAGAAAGTGATTTCTCAGAAATAGATTTCTCTAACGGAGGATCTAATCTTCAACAAATGTTCAGCGATCTTTCTGCTGCCGTTGATAATGCTCCTGATCCAGGTGCACCACCTACAAACCTTCCAGTTGATGGTGGTTTGAGCCTTCTTTTGGCTGCAGGTGTTGGTTATGGCGCGAACAGGTTGAGGAAGAACAGAAAGAAATAACACAACCTAAACGGTAGATATTTCATGTTGGGATCGCAGTTAGAAAAACTGAAAAGTACACTGGCTGAATTCCCACCTCAAATAAAGACCTTTCTCATACGATCATTCATTTTGTTTGTCGTATGGAAAGGTCTTTATCTTTTGTTTTGGTCCGAAAAACGTACACTGGATGACCCTTTAACCCAAATGGTTGCCAAGCATTCTGTTTGGGTATTAAATAAAATAACGGCTGGTGATTCCTTTACGGCCAAGCCCATGATTGCTTTAAAAAACTTTGAAGGAGAAATTCAAGTTTCCCGCGTTTCCAGAATTGACAGAAATGGAAAACAGATCATGAATATTGCGGATGAATGCAATGGATTAGAATTGTTCGTCCTCTATTTTGGATTTTTGTTGGCCATGCCAGCCACTATCAAACGAAAAGTATGGTTTGGTTTTGCCGGAATCTTGATTATACATACTGTCAATGTGATTCGTTGTGTTGGTTTGGGACTATTATTGATGAACTGGGATACATATTTCGATGTTGCGCACCATTATATTTTCAAAATCATGGTGTATTCCACCATATTTATTCTTTGGGTAGTCTTCTCTAAAAATCTTTCCTTCTCAAACACAAAGAATGAAGCTGTATAATTCCGATAGAAGCAGATGGATTGGTGGGTTAGTCATCATTCTTGTCATTTACACTATGTTTTATTTGTTATTTGCTGATAGAGCATTCACCTATGACATTCCTCGTAAACTCAGACATGTAATTAAATTTGGTACAACTATCGTCGTCTATTTTGTTGGAACCTACCATCTTGGAAAACTCGAGGACAAATGGATGTCGCAAGTATGGCATTTCATCCACATCAGCCTGCTTTGTGCCATCACTGCAATTGGTTTATACGATTGGTTGTTTGGAATGGTTGGTACCAAAACCAAAGAACTTGCTGCAACCATGCAAGAATTCTTAATCTCCCCCGTGTTGTATGTCGCAATGGGGATTCTCAACAAAAGATTGAGTAAAGGCCTTTCTGGAAAGCAATAAAATATTTTAAAATCTCCAGACTACAACAAGTTTGTATTCTAAAAAAATATCTGGATATGTAGATATTGAAAAGTATGAATTAATTAAAATTCCTTTTCCTATCTCCCAAAATCAGAACTTAAGTGTCCTTGGCAAATATTTCTCAATCAGCTCAGTGTAATAAGACTTCAACACTTTCCAATCTGGAGGAGTAGGACACTTTGAATAAAGGTCATATGGGTTGAAGAGTTTTACCCACTTCAGCATGTTCCTGTCGTGGTCATCCAGCAGATGATCATAAGCTCCCTCACGGTGCCAAGCGTAGAAAGAGTGATAGCGAAGCATATACAATCCTTCTTCAGGAATATGATCCTTCATCATCTGATAGATATATTCATCATGTCCCCAACTCATGTGTACATTGCGGAGACCGCAATTGGGTTCATAAATACCATATTTGGTATTGTAGTTGGGATTGTTGAAATCAGGATTCTCCTTGAAGAATTCTGAATAAATGATTTTATCAGAATAAGCACAACCCACAGGGAAGGTATCACCTACCACTGCCCATTGTGGTTCCCCAAACAAACAAAGCACTTTGCCCATGTCATGCATCAGTCCTATCAAAACCATCCAGTCGGGATGTCCATCATTCCTGATGGCTTCGGATGTTTGCAGCAAATGTTGAAACTGATCAAGATCCGTATCAGGGTCTGAATCATCAACCAGTTGATTCAAAAAATCAAAGGCATCCCAGATGGGCATTTCTTTCTTGTCAAAAGAAAGGTATTGCCTTCTTTTTTCCATCACGAAATCATATGTCTGATAGGTGTGGTTAAGACGATAGAATTCTCTTACGGTATCCCTAGCAGGCTCTTCATAATTCCTGTATGCTTCAGTTGCTTTTGCCGAAGCAATTTTTTCAGGATCCGGATAACGCTCTAACAAATCGTCTTCCCATTCGTCTAAGCTTCCCAGTGGATTGATCTCTTTAGGAGTGAATTCTTGGTTTGACATGATTTCTGGTTTGATTGATGGATTTAAAGTTAAAAAAATATCAATGAAAATACACTCCTTGCGCTGTCTTAATTTCATCAAAATTCCAATGATGTTGAATTATTCCTTATTTTAAGTTTGCTTAAACCAACCAACGATTGTCATGAGACTCCATTTTGCTGATTATCTGATCATTTTTCTTTATTTCATCTTTGTTATTGCAGTAGGATTCATCATCAAAAAAAGAATCAAATCCAGCAACGACTTTCTAAACAGTAACCGCAGCATTCCACTATGGATCACCAGTCTTGCCTTTATATCTGCCAATCTTGGAGCTCAGGAAGTATTGGGAATGGTGGCTTCCGGTGCCAAGTATGGTATCATGACCGTGCATTTCTACTGGGTAGGAGCCATTTTCGCGATGGTGTTCCTGGGAGTCTTCATGATGCCCTTTTACTATGGCAGCAAGGCCCGAAGCGTACCTGAATACCTAAAACTTCGCTTCGACGAAAAGACGAGGGGACTCAACGCACTGACCTTTGCCGGTATGACCGTTTTTTCATCCGGCATCTCCTTATATGCCTTGGCCAAATTGCTCGAGGTGATCCTGGGATGGAATTTTGATCTCTGCATCTGGGCCGCAGCAGGTATAGTGATGGTCTACACTTTCATGGGTGGACTCACCAGCGCTGTCTACAATGAGGTGCTCCAATTCTTTCTCATCGTACTCGGTTTATCGCCACTGGTCATTGTTGCCTTACAGGATGCAGGGGGATGGGAAAGCATCAAGGCCAACCTGGAACCGCAGATGACACATGCCTGGAAGTATATGGACACTGCTGAAAATAATCGCATGGGCATCAATTTCATGTCGCTCATCTTCGGACTTGGATTTGTAATGTCATTTGGATATTGGTGTACCGATTTTCTCGTGGTGCAAAGAGCTATGATTGCAAAAAACATGAGCGCAGCACAACGCACTCCTGTCATTGCAGCCATCCCCAAACTACTCATGCCCCTAATAGTGGTTTTACCCGGCGTTATCGCCATTGCACTCACACAGCCCGCCCTGGCATCGAAGGGATATTCAATTCCGTTGGGTGCAAATGGAGAGTATGATTATACCATGACACTGCCCTCGCTTATCTCACATTATTATCCAACCGGACTTCTGGGTGTGGGTATCACGGCATTGATCGCTTCTTTCATGAGTGGAATGGCAGGAAATGTAACCGCTTTCAATTCGGTATTCACCTACGATATTTACCAGTCGTATTTTGTAAAGGACAAATCAGACAAACATTATTTGAATGTTGGGAAAATGATTACCCTGGTTGGCATACTTTTTTCTATTGGAACGGCTTATATCGCTGCGAGTTTCAACAATATCAACGATTTTCTGCAACTGGTATTCAGCTTTGTGAATGGACCGCTATTCGCCACCTTCATGCTGGGTATGTTCTGGAAAAGAACAACCAGTGATGGAGCATTCTTCGGCTTGTTGGGAGGTACGATCGCCGCTGCTATCACACATGGACTCACCCTTGCTGAAGGCAAAGGAGGGTGGATCTCGCCCATGTTCTCGATCAGCAGCGGGATGGGACAGGCCTTCATCGTGGCCTCCTTCTCATGGCTGGCTAACTTTGTTATTACAGTTCTGATCAGCCTGGTAACCAAACCCAAGCCTGATGAAGAGTTAAAAGGACTGGTCTATTCTCTTACAGAAAAAGTGTATGCCACAGAGAAAAAATGGTACCTGAGGGTTGGACCGCTCAGCATCATCCTGTTGATCCTTACCATCATCCTTAATTTCGTATTCTTCTAATCTGCTTTTTATGCTGAATAAACTAAATCAATTGAGTTTTGTAATTGGAATGTTCTTCATTCTGGTGGCGGCAATCCTTATCGTTGGATATGTGATGGGAGGAGAACTGAAAACACCGATCAATCTCTACTCCGGAATTGGAATGTTTGTGTTCGGAATCTTCATGGTGCTGATCAAAGAAAATGAAGACCCTAATTCCTAATCATAGTTACACAATCCTGGTGTAAATCAAAATCACAATCTGTTTCACAGGGTGCAACATATTTTGTTGAATCAAATCAAGGAGAAATTTTATAAAGCAAAAAAGGTTCTGAAAATCAGAACCTTATAAAGGTGTAGTCCCGCCCAGAATCGAACTGGGATCTAAAGTTTAGGAAACTTCTACACAAAAGTAGAATTTTAAAACGTTGATAATCAATGTTTTACGTCAAAAAATGTGTTACAAGTGTGTAACAAATCGTAGTTTTGCAGCACTTTTTGCAGCACATTTCCAGCACACTTTTTCTAAAACTCTAATACATAGAATTGAGATCTAAAATTAATTAGAATCCTGCAGAGTTTGGTACTACAAATTAGATATTCAGTTATCAATTTTATTGTGATACGATCATGGTGGAGTTATTCACTTATTACAATAGGGAATAATCCCGTTAGTCATTTTGTTAAGGTCTGTTATAGAGTGGAAAAAATATTTTCAGTCTGTTACAAAAAAAATGTTCAATATTCAAAATATTCTCCTTAGCTTTGTAGTATCAAAATAAAAAATGATCAAAAAAGGTAAACATAACACGGAGGTCGAATTCGATTTTAATAAGGACTTGTTTGTTCAGTTCATAAAAGAAGATGACGACAAGGACTACACTGAAATTGCACCG
>Ga0315906_10000164_pt1 | contig 111770 bp, 113 predicted proteins | sample LakEriMetagenome_4_FD_203526 | JGI IMG/M metagenome (GOLD analysis project Ga0315906, IMG submission 203526) | Freshwater fungal communities from buoy surface, Lake Erie, Ohio, United States - Buoy 2 MA122 | ecosystem: Environmental > Aquatic > Freshwater > Lake > Lake biofilm | place: USA...
TTCAACCAACCACTCTACGCTACTCTGTTTATTGTTGCTCATTGTTTTTTCTTTTTCCATAAGTTCTTTAAGTTCTTTTTTTCTTTGTTCTCTTCGTTGTTCTCGGTTTTCAATACGCCATTTGTTTATTGCTATTGCATCAGATTGCTCGGCATTTTCAAGGAGTTTTTTTATTTTGTCGTTCATTGCTCACCTCCTTGTATTTTATTACGCATCCAAATAGCACCACCCAAGTATGCTAAATCATAAGGGTCAAATTCATCTACATCAAATTCTTTTTTTATCTCCTCATCACTTGGTAGTTCGATGGGGATTAACAATTCAACTTCATCACTACATTTCCCCTCAATATGAAGTCTACCATTATGTACCCCTTTAAAATATATCTCTTTAACCTGTTCTTCTGTGTATAGTTTCATTTGTTACCTCCGTATGTTTTTTCGTAGTATTGTTCACCAGTTAATGGTAGTGCACTTTCAGGATAATCAATTCCATGAACTGTTCCTTTGTTGTATGCAGTTTCAATTCTTTCTTTCTCCGTTTCTAAATACATATCCCAATTTACATTCATTCCTCTTGATTTGCATTCAATGTCCAAGGCTTGAATAATTAGTTGTACTGCCGTTTGTTCTTTATTATCTGTCATCTCAATAGGTTCTGCCAAAGTTCTTTTTCTATTTTGACATCCGTTTTCATCACAATAATTCATTGTACATTTTTGTTCTGGGGTTTCACAAAACCCGTGTGGTGTTTGTTGTTTATTGTTTGTCATAGTCTGTATTTCTTATCAATTAGTTCTACTACATTCCAAACGAACAGCGTTACGCCACACAGTGTCCACATCCAATGTCTGAAGCCCCAATGTGTAGTAGGCATGTGTTCTAGAGCTTCTCCATAGGAACATCCTTGTATTTCATAATATCCTTTTTTGACCCCAACAATTTTACCCCCTTGACAAACCCAGTCTCCGAAGAAGTCTGGGAATGTCTCTGGAATGAATGAGAATAGGATTACAATTACAAAGATTGCTATTAGTCTTAGTTTAAGTTTCATGGTTTAGACATTACATTAATAGCGTTAGTAGAACCACTCATTGTAAACTTATATATATCAGTAGTGCAGTGGCTTTCGTTAACTCTTACTATAGCAGAAGAGCATTTCTTAAAGTCAGCTAAGAACTCTTGTTGAACTAGACTAAGAATGTCATCTACTAAAAATACAGTGGTGTTGTCACTTGACTTTGAAGATAAAAAATGATAGCGTTTAGATTCTCCGTTAACAATTAGGGCTACATCTACTGAAAGTTCTTCGTCACAGAAATAACTACCAGTTATGTAAAAGGCTAGTTCTGTACCTACCAGTTCAAGTTTAAGAATTGCTTTCTTATCTGTTGATGGACAGTAAGCTATCTTATAAGGCTCATCTAAGTTGTTGTTGATTGTTTTGGCTACCCATTGTCCGTAACTTAAGTTAGAGACAAGTAAAAAGGCGATAATTAATAAGTTTTTCATAATTGGTTTTTATATTGAGTTTCTAAATTGATCTACTTTTCTTAAGTCTGACTTAACTTCACTTTGTTTCTGGTGTCTTTCCTTCCACTTGGTTCCTCTTAGTTCTGGGTTATGCTCCTGCAACTTTCTTCTTGTGCGGGTAATTAAATCAGAGGAAACCAATCTACCTTCTGCCATAGCTTTTATGAAGTCTAGTGCTGAACGTTTAGCTAGATTAGGGTAATACTTATAGTAGTAGGTAGCTACCAAAAACATGTCATCATCTTTAGTTTTTGGATACTTTGTAAGAAGTGTAGTTACATTGGCTGTAACATCGTGGTCGAAAAATTCTAATTCCTCGTTCATAGTTTTGAATCTGGTGGGTTAAAGGTTTCTTTTACTTGCTTAGAAATAGGAATAGGCTCTCCTTCTTCATCTACTCTTACAAAAGTCATACAGGTCTGCAAAAGAATAACTTCGTCTTCTCTAAATACATTGTATGCTCTTGCTTCTACTCGAAAAGTAGCTGAAGTGTTACCTATTTTAATCATTTGGGCGTAAATCTTAACCAGGTGTTTCTCTTTGGCTGGTTTCTTGAATACGCACTGATCTAGTGAAATTGTAATCATGTTTTGAGTATGGCATTTCTCCATTGCATAGGCGGCTAATGCTGCGTCTACCCATGCAAGGAGTTTACCACCAAAAAGATTACCGTGGAAGCCTAAATCAGACTTCTTTACTGGGTGTGTTACTAATAAATCCATTAGAATATGTATCTTATTGTGTTCCAAGGAATGAACTGGTCGTGTAACTCAGTCCATTGTTTGATGTACTTAGCCTTTAAGTCGTGTCGGTAACGAATGTTCTTACCTCCGTATTGACTTATCTTGTTTTCTTGTATCTCAGGTTGCCACAAGAGATACTCTCCTTTAGTTCCATACATAAGGTTGTGCTGATGTTTACCCTCATTGTGTGTGAGGAAGATAACCTCAGCTTTAACTAAATCTTTGTACTTTACATGCTCTTCTACTTGTTTGAATAGATACTCGTAGTGTTCTAACCATCTATCGTGTACTATAATTGGAGAAAAGTTGATGTGAACGTCATAACCTGCTTCTATAAATCGGTCTATCGCTTTTATCCGATCAAGTATAGGACTGGTATTTGGCTCTAAAAGATCTGCATAGTACTGAGGCATCAAAGAAAACCTAACTCTAACTTTACCTTCAGGGTTGAACTCAAGTAGTTTATTGTTTACATACTTGGTAGCAAATGAAGCCATAGCTTTAGGATGTTCTTTGAAGAACTGTAGAATGTACTGCCAAGGATAATACCTAAGATGTAACGCAAAATCTTCATTACAAGAGATGTCATACGTTATATACTCATCATGTGTTTGGTTAGGCTTATCTACTACGGCAAAAGTGCAGTGGTTGTTTATCTCTGTTAGTATATCATTGATATTGGTTGCCACTGTTAATCCATCAGGCTGGTGTCTTTTCATGTAGCAGTAGGAACAGTTGAACAAACAGCCATAGCCGAAAGAAGGACTAATGAAGTCAGTCGATCTTCCGCTAGGCCGTATGTCAAATGTTTTTCTTACAACTTCACGAATTGGTTGCCTTGCAATGTCCAATCTATCCATTTTATTTTACTTATGTCAAAGTCCTCTAATGATTTTGCTACCCAGGTTTCGTCTACCGTGTTCTTGAAGCACAATACATGTACTGCTGCTACTTCATCTTTGTTTAGACGAAGTGCACGGCCGATTTTCTGGGAAGCTTTCTTCTCGTTACCATAAGAGTGCATGATAACAATGTGTTTTAGATTAGGTACAGTAACACCCTCACTGAGTTGTTCTACTGCACTTAATCTAGTTACTTCACCACTAGCAAACTTCTGTAGGTTAATCTCATTAACTGTTTTAGAGTTCTTGGAGTGGTGAGAATACTGACAGATAGCATCAGCTTGTTCTGTAGTATTGGCAAATAGTAAGCACTTTTCAGTGGGAGGTACTCGTTTAGATATGAAATCGGTAAAGAACAACTTAGTCTTGAACTGTTTAAGGGCATTTAGAAGGAAGATACGCTTCATAAACACTTGCTTGTCGCTTACTGCAGATTGAATCTGACTCTGCAACCAGCTATAGTTCTTAGCTTCACTTGTAAGAAAAGTTTTATTTCCCTTCCCTACTTGTATGTTGTTTGCTGTACCTAAAGGTAATGTATGAACAAAGATTCTATAGTCGTTTAGAATCTCTTCACCTACAGCCTCGTCTACACCATAAGTATACTTAATGGGATAGTACTGCTCCATCATCTGTCCTTTCTCTCCATAGGTGTACTTTGGAGGTGTACCTGTAAGTCCTAGTATTCTTCCTGTAAAGTTACCTAAGAACTCATCGTGAGAACTCTTGGTATTGTGTGCTTCGTCTAGAATTACAATGTCATAATCTTTTGGATTATGTTTTGTTAAGGAGATATAACTTGTAAAGGTTATACTTTGTAACAAGTACTCTAATCCAAACTTTGCTGCATCGTTCTTCCACGACTCAAAGATTGTAAGCTTGGGAGCCGCTACTAATACCTTACCACCAAATTTGTTGATGTACTGTAGACCTATATAAGTCTTACCTACACCCATACTAACATGCAGTCCTGCCCTTCTTGATGACAAGACTGCATCTAGTGCTTCTTTCTGAATTCTTTCTCTAATTTCCTGACTCATGTTTGGTCATTCCTTTTAAGATAGCTACGTAATTACCTGCTTCAGCGTATCTACCATCTATATTACGAAGATAACGATTTTGTATGTGAATATAACATCTAATGTTATCTTTAAAGGACTTATAACTTGCATGGTTAAGATGCTCTCCTGCTACAAACTCACACTTGTGCCACTTGATACCAAACAGATTTTTGTTTTGCTTACAAACCTGTGATTTGTAGTTGCCTGACTCAATTCTAGCTTGAGCTATGGCAATAGAAGGTAAGACACACTTGTGTTTTACCAGTTCTTTTAGAATAGAACTGTCAGTCATTGATACATCTCCGATAGTGATTGTGTCGGTAGTGTGTGTATGTATTTTACGAATGCTTGGTTCTTTTGCAATTAATACACAAATAATAATTACAAATACAAAATTTAGTAGCAAGGAAAATTTAGCTACAATGCCGAGATTACTGACTTTCTTTAACTTAAGGTCATCAGTTAGTTTAAAATATGTGTTTTTCATAGTACTATTTTTAATGTTTTAGATTACTAATATAGTATATTAAAGGGAAAAGAAAAAAAGGGAAGTACAATGACTTCCCTGTAGGTTTAATCAAAAGCTTTTAATAGGAATTGCTTAAGTTCAGTTACATTGTTTAATGCAAACCTTAAGGTGTCCTTATTAGCTATAACAAAACGCATCAGTTTTCTATGATGAGTTCTAGTGTAATTAACCTCATGGAACAAGTTTACGAGTGACATAACAAAATATCTATTAGCTGCACGATCCATACGTGGCAGTTGGTTTAATATTTCGTTGATATCAGACATCTTTTGTTCACTTGATGCTAAGTTTTTGATTCTAAACTTACCTGTTTTGATGCTGTTAGCCCCTGGAGTACCTGCTTTTAAGTCTAAACCTGCACAGATAGCAGCAATCATGCTATACTCTAGGTCATACTTTTTCTGTAGTTCTAGTAGAGTTACGTAGTCACTGTGTATGTTTGACCAAGCTACGATGTAATCTTTCAACTGCCATGCCTTAGAAGAGGAGTTAAGCAAAGCAATTTTCTCTACCAAAGAAGGCAAAGAATCAATACAGATTTCTACAACAGGTATCTCTGTAACTTTTAAACTCAAGAGTGCAGTGTACAAATGCTGACCATCTAAGATGTAGTAATGAGCAGTTTTTGACTTATACTTCAGCTTAACTACAACGATGGCTCTTAGATTACCCATCTTAAGCATAGACTTGCTTAATTTGTTGGCTTGTGAGGCAGCAACTTCTCTGTTTAGACTCTCAAATTGATAGAGAGGAACATCAGAAGAGATAAATTTAAGATTCTTAAGAGGATAATTGATGTCTTTACCAATCAATTGTTCATACTCTAGTTGAATCTTTTCGTCAGTTGTTAGAAACTTACTAGTTTCGGATGTGTCTAGTACCGCCTTAAGCATTTTAGCTGTATTGGCGATGTTCTCTGGAAATGTTTTCATATATTTTTTTTGTTAAGTTCAGTTAAAAAAAGCCTCCTGATTTCTCAAGAGGCTTCATGGCTAATCAATCCATCCCACAGTAGGTATTATTTCTCTAACCATACGTAGTTGCTCTATAAAGTTACAGGGTGTGAACTTGGGATACCCAAATCCCAAATCACCTGTTTCTCTATAACTAGTAGGAACAGTAGTTTTCACAGGAATTGTTACTTCCTGCTCTACTGCTAACCTATAGGTAAGGTTAACACGTGCTTCACGCTTATCAGCCAATATGGTATCGACTGTTAAACTTCTGAACATGTCACGAACTTCCCGTGTGTGGATGAATTCAAGTTTGTCTAGTGCTTTCTTAATAGAACGCGCTTTAACTCTGAAGAAACGACTGGTATCAACTCTCTCGTAAGTTTTACCGTCAACTGTTTTAGATAATCTTTTTCTCATAGGTCAGATATTAGTAGAAAGGGAAAGAAAAAATCCGACCGAAGGGAGGAATAAGAAAAGAAAATAGTCAGTCGGTTAAGACTGACTATCTATGAAAACCACATAAGACTAGACAATCCCATGTGGTTCTTCTTAATAACTAAAACAAACTCTCTTCTACGATTACCGTAGTTGTGGATTTTACTTATGGTTTGTTCCCCATAACCTGTTGACGTGCACATCAGAGCAGGATCCATTACAGCTATCCTTGAGTCATTAATGCTTATGGGTAGCTACTTCCCATAAGTCAAGTCTTCTTTCAATAGTGCTAACCTATATTCTGTAAGAGAGTTTGTTTGGTAGCCCGTAGAGGAGTTGAACCTCTGTTTCTAGGATGAAATCCTATTGTCCTAACCGCTAGACGAACGGGCCATAAATGTTTCCCCTATTGCTAAGGGAAACAGATATATGAACTTCAAAAACTCTGACGCTATGAGAACATTACCAGATAACCAGTAAAGTCAGAGTATAAAGGAAAAGAAAAAAGAAGGATTACTTAGAATCCTTCTAGTGTCTTATTAGTAGTCAGGACAGGAATCGAACCTGTAATTAATCTGTTTCGTTAGTGCTTTGCAGAATAACTATTCTGATTAATCCCCACCTTTCGGCTGTTATCTGGGTAGCGTTTACCATTCCGCCACCTGACTATGAAAAAGTCCCACGAGCAGATCTAAGAGCGTAGCTTCTTAACGGTATGCAGGTGGGAACTTTCGGTTAAGGGATACTATCCCAAAAGGGGTTCAGCACAAAGATAATTCTTTGTAGTTAATCCTGACCAACTTGCTTAGCCATAGAGTACAGCATGGCTTTTTGGAAAAGGTCCCTTAAGTCTCTGTCGCTATCTAAAGCTGCAGCTAATGTTTGTACAAGTTGACCTTTTTTTCCTTGGATAGTCGCACGAACAGATGTTTGCTCACCAAGGTCTACATAACCAATAGCAATCAATCCTTCTCTTTCACCGTTAAGGTCTAGTTGTTTAATAGTTTCAAATACACTGTCTAGTTGAAACTCTTCTGGGTTTTCATTTTGTTCTGACATAGGTTTCTAATATTAGTAGGATAGGAAAGAAAAAAGAAAGGCCTATAAGGAAGAGATTAGTTAGCCCGTAAGATTGTATAGCCGCTTAAATTGATTAATCGCACACCATGGCTACTGTTACCCTACTCCCCTATATAGAACAACTAACAGTAGAGAGAGAGAGAGAGTAATACCCGTAGATATAGAGAGAGGTATAGTAATGTCCTATAGAACCGTATATAACCCTATCTGTAGTTTATCTATATTAAGTCGTTGTCAGTTATCTTAACCTAATGCAATTTAGAGTGAAGAGATAAAACTATGGGGGGATGAGTCCCCATCTCTCTAATGCATTCATTATCAATTAGTTATGAGAATCAATTCTTTGCTTTTTGCTGTAGTTTAGTGCACAAATATGCAATTCTCAGGCACTTTATTTGGTGTAAAATAGCGATAAATTGCATGAATTAGCTTCAAATAAGTGGCTTATGATTAGAACGTAAGATGTTAGAGCAGTTGCTTTTTTACTCTCTTTGGTTCCTACTGTTATTGTCTCTCTCTATATAGGGGAAAACAAAAGCACCCCGAAGGGTGCTCTTGGTTAACTGTTAGAAGGGAACATCGTCCGCATTCGCAGTTTCTTCTGCGGGAACATTCTCTGTAAGTGAAGAGAGGTCCGCTGTAGTACGCTGTGCGACAACCATTACTTTGTCAGCGTAGTCCTTGGTATCAGGGCGCAAGAAGCACTTACGATACACAAAGTTGCCGTGTCCGTCAGTAACACGCTGTTTGGTTTCTCTGTCCAATTTGAAGGCAGATTCACGAACAATGTAGTTACCGTTAGCGTCCTTTTCATTGATGATTTTGTAACTAACGGCTTCGTTAAAGTCAGCAGTTTCAATGATTTGGATACGCACAGCACGACCGAAAACAGATTCCAAGTTTACAGGGCTGATGCCGTTGTCTTGGAATTTGTAGGGTTCGCTAGAAGAGGTATGCGAAATTTCGTCGGCTTTAATGCCAAAGGCTTTTTCGAATACATCCATAGAGAATGTGTGAATAGCGGTACGCAATAAACGAGATTGCAAACCGAGTGAGAAGGCGGATAGTGAGTCGGATTCTACGCCACATAGAACGCTAACGGAACCTTTTCCGTTAACCCAAGCCGAATAAGCGTTAACTGTGCTCATACTGAATAGTAATTAGGCAAAAAGGAAAAGAAAAAACCCCCGTAGGGGGGATATCGGCCGTTAGGCGTAAGACCGTTAAACGCAAATGACCGAGCGAAGCGAGGTCTTATTGGCTTTGTTTAACTTTTATTTGTCTCAACACGGGGAATTTTTTGACTAGCCCTGTTTTGTTTAACTTTTTGTTTAACGTTTGGCTTACAAACTTACACAAACTTGTACCTGTTAAGCCGTAATTAGGACGTAAGATTGTAGTGTAGGCTTATCTTTTTTAGAGAAGAGGTGGTAATAGTAGGAAGGAAAAGAAAAAACGGAGGACGGTGATTAGGACTTAAGATGGTAGTGTAGGATGTCCTAGAGTACCAAAGGAGTCAGTCAGACTCCCTTGGATACACTATGAGACCTTTAGGTGTTAGTTCCGCTAGATCTTCCACAAAGCCGTCAACAAGTGTCTCTATTAGAGTGTACTTGTCAAAGACCATTACTAGAACTACACCGTGGTGAGTTTTAGTTGCTGTGTAGGATATGGGATGCATGTCTTTTACGACATTACTTACGAAGGTTGAGTCATCTGATGTCATCTTCAATGAATCATTGACTTGTTGTCCACATGCTGTACAAGCCATGGACAAGAATAGGATTACGAATAATGTTCTCATAGGATAAGAAAGAATAAACCCCCCGAAGGGGGTTATTGTTAGTCTTTACGTGGTCTACCCCGTTTGCCTTTAGGCTTGTCACTCTCTTCAGGTTCTACTGCTACTTCAGGTTCCACGTAATCCCAAGGCTTACCGAAGTACTCGAGATATGTTCTCTCCATTTCACGCAAGGTAGCACCGATGCTTTCTTGGTATTTGAACTGTTGAGTGAGTGTGAACTCTGACTGAAGGTTGCCGAGCATTTTAGACACGGTTCTTTCTTTGGTCAATTTGTAGAAATCTAATTGACGTTCGATAGTGTAGCGCATTTCCATTTCTAGATTCTCTGCGTGTTTTTGAAGCATGTCGTTAATCAACGATTTAGCTTCGGGTGAGTTGGCTCTCATAGCAGTAGGGAAAAGAAAAAAGAAGTCGTTAGACTTCCTTAAACTTTTTTAGTTGGTTAGTAAGAGTAGTCCATTCTATTCTTACTGTTGCCATCACCATCCTTAATGCTTTACTTTGTCTTTCGTTTCTTTCTTTCTCTTCTTGATTTAGTCCGATGAGTGGATTTTTACCTACTCTTTCCCTTCTTCTGTTTTCCACCTCAATCCTGTAAGTTTCCTTTTCTACCTTTGCTAATTGTCTACCTAACTTACCCAGAATGTCTTCCACAATCTGTAGCCGTAGTTCTAACATTATTTTTGATTCCATATAATAGGAAAGAAAAAAGGTCTTACGACCCTTTCTCTATCAACTCACGGTATTTCCTAGCCTCATGCAGTAGATCTACTACATTGGATAGGAACGACCGTTCAAGTCGAGCCAACGCTTTGTGTGAGTCATTCTCTGACTCATTAAGTTCTAATTGGATATCTACCACGATAGACTCCAACGCATCGAATACATATTCATATTTCTCCATACAATGAGAAAGAAAAAACTCTCTATCGTAGTTAGTTCTTAAGATTACAGTGCAGCCCAATCCAAGTTAAAAGGGGCTTTCGCCCCTGATGTTAGAATTTGTTGAACTCGTTGTGCCAGTAATTCTTGTTTGACTTGCTACAACTGTGACCACGACCTGATGCGCAGGACATCAGTCCCACAATCACCACTGCTACTATTAGATATCTCATACAATAGAAAAGAAAAAACTACCCTGATATGCAGGGTAGTTGTAAGGGCGCTACCCCATGTTGTGGTCTTACGTGAACTAGCTTTACGTTCACCGCACTTTGGCAGATGAGTACATAATAGTAGGATATCCCTACTACTATAAGAAAGAAAAAAAGCCCGTGAGGGCTTTCTTCTAGGCTTTCTTTCGAGGCCAACTCAATAGTGCAAGTGCCCAGTAACCTAGTGCAATACATGCACTGAAGTACTGAATAGGACTACCAATAGGACACGCTGTCAAGGCAACCCATGCAGCCATCAAGCCCAATCCTATCAGGAACAAGCTTGGAATCTCTCTGTATTTACTCATAGCACTATGAGAAAGAATAAACCGTCGTTAGACGGTTCTTCTTCTCTTTGTGTGTGCCATATCAATCCAGGTCAGCACTGCAATTGGCACCATCCATCCGAAGGCGAAGACCCACTCTACGACCTTGGTGAACTCTTCGCCCCAATCCGCGACCATTCCTGCTCTGAAATACACAGTCATGAAGCCACTTGCTACTACCCAAACCAAACCACTGATTGCCGCAATGGCAATCAATGTACTCTTTATTATTCTATTCATAGAATAAGAAAGAAAAAACAATAGGACTAATGTCCTATTGCTTTTGACTTACAATAATAGTAGGCATCCATAGCATCGGATGTTGTTTCATCCCATTCTACTCTTGTCTCTAGTTTAGGGTTCTTCTCGCAGAACTCATTGTAAGTCATTCCTTCTGTGTAGACCAATGTCTCATCATTGTACGCTACTTGCGTGATTGTTATCTTCATACTATGGAACAGAATAAACCTGCCCCGAAGGGCAGGCTCTCTCTCTCTAGAACGGCAGCTCGTCGACCTCTTCTTCTCTTGCCTCGAATGGACTTGCTGCTTCTACTATCATTGGCTCGTCCTTCATCCACCCACCATCTATCCAAGTATAGTAGTAGGTAGTGTAATCCATACAGTACTCAGGCATGTGTTGGTTCTCGTCTGGATGATATACAGCATACTCTCTCCATGTCCCAACTCGCACGATGCCTCCGTGTCCTTCCACCTGAACTTCCATCCCACTGACATCAAGACCCATCTCGTTCCACGAAGTTGCCATCTCTTCCGCGACAGCAACTAACTTTTTAAATTTATCTATCATAGCAGGATAGAACAGAATAAACTCCTCTGAAATGACGGGGGGTACCCCGACACTCTATCGGAAGATGGGGGGATCTAATCTAACATCCCCCACCCTCGTATAGACATCCTAAAATTGTGGGGGTTGAAAATTTTGGGGGTGATTTGGCTGTTGAGGTGCTTGGGACCGAAATAGGTAAGATTAGTTACCAGGAACTACATCGTAGTAGTAGCTATCGGTATCTTCTGATACCCATCTGTCTGATTGGTTCTCTACACTTGGGTGTTCTGTGTCTACTTTTATAGCAGTAGGACTTACAGGGAAGGGTTTAGTTACCCAGTTAGAATCTTTCCAGAATATGCGGTTATTGGGCATGCATAGTAGGTATCCCTCATCTGCTACTAGTATATGCCCTGCCTTATAGTCGGAAGGCTCATCACTGTATGGGTTATTGTACCAGTCTACTGTGAACAGGTAATTGGCCCAAATCAAACTTTTGTCTTTAAGGATTACCTGGCATCTATGCTCGCTTAGGAAATCATAATGAACTATGCTTACGTTTTCACTAAAGCAGTCCCACAGTTGTTTGAAGTGATAGGGAATGTCATTTTCAGTTTCTTTTAAGTAGAGTTCACTTATAGGTACTCTAGATCTAAGCATTCCGTAGTCTGTAATAACGTGAAAGGTAAGGATTTTACCTGCTACACTCTGTATGGCAAAGGCATATACGTTGTCGTATTCTAAATCTTCAGAGTTTTTAGTAAAGTAAGAACGTTTGACTAGAGCCTTAAAGTGTGGGATGTTGGAGTTTAGTTGCATTGTATACAAAGTTAGTAAATATTTATTTGGTGGATTTCTTTATAGGGTAGTTACGATGGAAGTAGAAGTGGTCTTATTTTATCGGTAAAATGCGGTTCCCTGCGGGGTTCCCTCTATCCTTAGGTGTGAATAACTTCTTCTTTCCTTTCTCTTGATTTTCTACTTACCTTTGGGGGACTACAGGGGGTTAGGGTGACATACCAAGTAAACTGTAGTTAAATCCTTGGGTCCTACTAGTAGTTGAGTTTTCCTTATTAAGGGGTAGTGTGCCTTGTTGGTTTTACCTCTTGACTTTAATCTGTAAAGTGATATATTTGTAGTAAGTATCTTTAACTATGAGAGAAAGGCTTCACTTAATGGGTAATGGCTATGCTGGTGAGCTGGTTAGTCTTATAAAAAGTAAGAGAAGCGAGAATGTAATGATGAGTCCTTATGACTTTAATGTAATTAGAGCTAAGGTTCACTTACTGGATGGGGTTAGTTTGAGTGGAAAGGAATTGTACATTGAGTCGGTTGATGGGAACTATACAACGTATATTGGAATTAGTTCTACAATGCCGAATGGCAGTATGTACTTTAGCGATCCATACAGAACAGTAGCCTATCTGCTTTATGACGGCATAGACGAGAATGGATACTTAGTCACAGAAAATGACGAAAGGCTTTTGATATAATGGCAACCAAAGAAACAAGAGTATCCCAATTACCTCAAGCAGGGTCTTTAGCAAGTACTGATAAAGTAGTTGTGTTGAAGGCTGGTATTACGTCAATTGCTGATGTGGGTACAGTTACCTCTGCTGCTTTCTTGGGAAAGACTACTGATGCATTGCCTGAAGGAGGAAATCTTTACTTTACAAACAGTAGAGTTAAAGCTAAGGTCTTCCAAATGATTCAAGCTGGTACTGGTGTTTCTTTTGCAATCAACGATACAGCCGAGACCATTACAATCAGTGCACTAGGAGATGTAAGAAGCGTCAATACCAAAACAGGATTTGTAAGTTTGAATACAGACGATATCCCTGAGGGCACTACTAATAAATACATTACCAATCCAAGAATTGATGCTAGAGTAGCAGACTTGTTAAAAGCAGGTGCCAATGTTACTCTGAACTATAACCCAGGATTGGGGACATTGACCATTAATAGTACGGGTAATGTAAGAAGTGTAAACACGTTAACAGGAGATGTTATACTCACTACTGATACTATAACTCAGGGAGTTAGTAATTTCTATTATACAGAAACAAAGTTTGATGCTTCGTTAGCTACCAAAACAACAACCAATTTAGCTGAAGGCACTAACCAATACTTTACTCCAGCTAGAGTTCGCACTACTGTCCTTACGGGATTTAGCAGTGGAGCCGATGCTCAGGTAGAAGGAACTGATACTGTATTACAGGGTTTTGGTAAACTACAGACTCAAGTTAGTTCTGCTAAAAACACAACAAACGCACACATAGCAAATACGTCTAATCCTCACAACGTTACTAAGGCACAGGTAGGATTGGATAACGTACCTAACGTAAATGCTACTGTTGCTTCAAACATAACAAGTGGATTACTTCCAGATGCGAGACTATCGGCAAACGTAACCCAACAAGGAAATACGTTTAATGGAGTAAACCAATTAGTTAGATTAGACGGATCAGGAAAGCTTCCTGCAATTGATGGTTCTCAGTTGACAGGATTGATTTCTCAAATCGCTAATCTTTCTGACGTTCAACTTACTAGTTTACAGATAGGACAAAGCTTATCTTATAACGGAACAAAGTGGGTCAACTCTGCTGTGACGGCAACTGTACGACACGATTATCAAGGAGTGTATTCTTACGTAGGAAGAGCACCTCAGTTAAGTTCTGAAGGAGCAAACGTTTGGAAAATAACAAGAATTCAAGTCCTAACAGATGGTAACGTACTAATCACCCAAGCATTGAGTGTGTCTTGGAGTGGCAGATTAACACATACATATTCATAAATTATAAAATTAGAAACTTATGGCAATCATATCAACCAAACCAACCATTGTAGACGGGGTAGAGTATCCTCTACTTCTAGTTAACTTAGCCATATCTCCACTTGTTCAAGAAGGAGGAATCATCGGAGCATCAGTTGCTATGCGTTTGACTCCTTACAGAGACTTGGGAGGAAACATCGAACAACTTCCTGACTACGCTAAGGCTGTTTCTTACTTTGATGTTTTTAAAGAAGCTGAGTCTGACCCTGAAATCGCATCTGCGGTAGGAAAGATCATGACAGGTCTTCAAGAGTTTATTACTGATAAAGGACTTTAATGGCACAAAGGGCTGCAATAGCATCTGGTAACTGGAGTAATCCAGCTATTTGGAACGGGGGAGTACTTCCTGAACCTGGAGATGTTGTTGCTTCTAACGGCTTTACAGTTACTATTGACCAGAATATTAACGTAGATTCAATTACAAATGCGGCAACTACGGTAGGAACCGAAGTTCCTTTAATGACTTCTAATACCGCACCTAGTGGTATTGCTTCTAATAATGGTACAGGAGGTTTTGCAAGTTTTTCTGCTTATTTGTCTTTTGATCGTAGTTTTGGTCTTTGTTATTATCCAGGACCAGTTACAGGGGATTGGATTGCATACGAATTTGCTACTGCTAAAAAAATAGGAAGATTCGGTGTATCTTTTAATGGAGGTTCAAATACTGTTAGTTATAGCTTAGAAGCATGGAATGGTTCTACTTGGATTGTTATTGGAACTCATACAGCAAATGGTAGTTTTACCAGTCCATATTTTGTAAATACAACTGCATATCTTAAGTATAGAATAGTACTTTCTGGCACTAATACAGGAGCTCAAATAACTGAGTTTTATTTGTACGATGCCTTGTCTGTAGCTGCAACAGCAGGAGGAGGATTTATTGTAGACGCAACTAGAACTTTAACTTTTACAAGTAGTGTCTATAGTATTTCAGCAGGAACGGTAACTTGTTTAACTTACTCTGGAAATTCAAGTACTACATTAACTATAAGTGCAGGAGTTGGGGGTATCAGTAGTGTATCTGCTACGAATCGGGGCTGTATTGAGGTTACGGGAGGTGGGAATGTAAATATTACTGCTAATTTAAATTACTTGCAGGTTTGGGCAACAAATAATTCAAGACTAAGACTTGTAAGTGCAGGCACTGTAAATATAACAGGAGCTTTATTAGCAGGAGGACAGGGAGGATATGCTGTACATGTAGTAGGTAATAATATAACACTTAATGTAGTAGGTAATTTGTTTGGAGGAGGAGATAATGATGCCTATGCTATTTCAGCTTCTGGTTTAAATAATACTATTACTGTTGTAGGGAATCTTTATCCTAGTGGAGCTAACAGAGCAGGAGGAATTAATATGGCTAGTACAGGAACTTTAAATGTTACAGGTAATGTTTATGGAGGATATAATCCTGGACAACCTGGTTACGGCATCCTACTAGCAGCTGTTTGTACTTGTAATATTACAGGAAATATTACCTTAGAAGGTACACAAAGCGCTCCTGCTTTTTATTCTAACGTAGCTTCTTATGTAAATCATATTGGAGCTATAAGTTCCAGCGTAACAACTTCTACATCACAAATTTTTATATCACTTAATGCCTCAGCTATTAATATTTTAACAGGGCCTTTTATTTCTTCTCCTACAGGAGGTCAACCTCTTTATGTATCTCGTATGCACTACAGGAGAACAATGGGTTCTTATTTTGAGTTTAGAAATAACAGTACAAATGGAGCTTTACCTCCAGCTGCTCCTGCTCCTGCTACTAGATTGGTAAGTCCAGATACAGTAGCAGACTCTCCTATTCCTGCAAATGTACGACAAGGAACAGTTTATTCATTAGGTTCTCAAACAGGCACAATGATAGTACCTTCTCCGTCTAACGTAGCCAACAATGTACCTGTAGACAACACAGTAGGAACAGCAGTCCTTGACCCTAACGCTATATGGGCTGTCCCACTAACTTCCATCAATACCTTAAATAGTATAGGAAGAAGAGTTAAAAACGCTGCTACAGTAGAAACTACTGGAGCACAAATTCAAACCACATTAAATAATAACGAGTAATGGCACTAAGAGCAGCAATAGCATCTGGTAACTGGTCAAACCCAGCAACGTGGAATGGAGGAGTTCTTCCTGGCCCAGGAGATATAGTAGCGTCAAATAACTTCACAGTTACAATAGATCAAAATATTAATGTTGATACTTTAACAAACACAGCACAAAGTCTAATTACAGCTGTTCCTTTAATGACTTCTAATACAACACCAAGTGGTATTGTCACAGGGTTAGGAGGAACAAGTGCTTACATTGCTTTTAATGGGTCAGTCTCACAAAACAGTTTTACCAATGCGAATCCAGGTGACTTTTTTGGATATGAATTTACTTCACCAAAAGCAATTGACATGTTTACTTTTGTTTTGGGAGGAAGTATCACAACTAATATCTCTTTCCAAAGTTGGGATGGTTCTGCTTGGATTACTTTATATACTGCTGTACTTGCAGGTGTAAACACATTTACCAGTCCTCTTATAGGCAATAGTGTTGCTTACATAAAATACAGGTTTTTAATAAATACCACTGCTACTTTACAAATGAGGGAAACTTATTTGTATGAGTATTTATCAACTACTGCAGCAGTAGCTGGCGGTGGATTTATTTTAAATAGTGGAATCACAGTAACTACTACAGGGGAAACAGGACTATCTGCTGGGTCTACTGACTTAATTACTTTTTCAAGTAGTGGCACGGCAACAATAAATTGTGGTACTGGAAATATACTAAGACCGACATCTGCTTCAGCTATTTCTACAATAAAGGTAACAGGAGGAGGTACGTTAAGTATTACAGGAAATTTAGAACCAGGTTCAACGAATGGTACTAGCAGGATCCTACATATTACAACAACAGCAGGAGCAGTTGTTAACGTGACAGGAAGAGTATATGGTGGAAATTCAAACGGTATTTTAACAGACGTAAGTTGTACATTAAATGTCATTGGCAATGTACTTGGAACTAATACTAACGGACCAGTAGCAAGTATTTGGTTTGGTGCAGGAGGCACATTGAATGTTACAGGAAATATTTATGGAAGCGAAGGATTTAACAACAATGGTTACGGAATTTATTTTAATATAGGCAATCTTAATATTACTGGAAACGTATATGGTGGTGAAAACCAAGGAGTGAATGATTGGGGAATACAAATAGTAGGGATTGCAACTGTCTATATTACAGGTAATCTTTTTTCAGGAAACTCTCCTAGCACAAATAATTTTCCAGCAATAAACTGTACTACCGCCTCTTACATAAATCAAGTAGGAGCTATCTATGCAGGAAGAAACTCTGTCGGTTTTGTCTCTTCAAGTAGTACTGCTATAAACCTATTAACAGGACCTTTTGTATGTAATGAGTATGGATTCTTTCCTTACCAAGTTGTAAGAATGCATTTAATACCTAGTACAAGTTCTTATTTTGAATTTAGAGACGAGACAACCAATGGTGCAATACAACCTGGCGCTATTGCACCTGCTACTCGTTTAGTATCTCCTGCAACTTTAGTAGATAACTTAGCAGTTTCTGATGTGCGGTTTGGTACTACCTACGCTTTAGGTACATTGACTGGGACTTTGAGAATGCCTAGTGCAAACCAAGTAACCTTTGGAATTCCTGTAGATAATACTTTTGGAAACGCAGTATTGACCGCTGCTTCTGTTTGGGATTATCTAGTATCAAACATTACAGTAGAGAACAGTATAGGAATGAGACTAAAGAACGTAGCTACTCCTCAAAGTGTTGGAGAACAGCTAGAAGCTTTTCTAAGATTAGATTAATTTAAAGTAAGTAGTAAAAGTACTTGACTTATTTTTTCAATAGTTTATTTTTGTTGTCAAACAAACTATTGACCTATGAAATTTGTAAACTTTATTGGAGGACTTTTCAAAGACGAAAAGGGTAACGTCTCCATGAAACGTTTGTGCGGCTTATTTTGCACATTGACTTTGTGCGCTACTTTGTACGCCAATTCTTTTACCGAAGCACACTTTGCTCCTTCTACTCCTTTGGTAGATGCTGTAGCTTTGTTGGCTTTTGGTTGTTTGGGTTTGACTTCTGTTGAGAAGATCATGAAAAAACCTGAATCTAACTCTACTTCAGCTGAATAATTAATCTTATGAACTATACAAGAGAACAAATTGAAGCCGCAGTAAAAGCCAAGGGCTATGCTTACTTTGATGGCACAAAAGACTACGATGTAAATATCATCGGAGTACGTAACTCTTCTACTGGTAACGATGTTACTAACTTGTTTGATGACACTATGACTGTTGCTTACAAAGTAGGAGGCAAATGGGTATTTCACCAATGGATGGCTACCACAGATCCAGGTACTAAAGGTGTTAGAGAATTTCACAATGCTGGTGGAGTAGCAAGACTAGTTCCAGGTCAGTACAGAGGTTCACACGGTATTGGTCTACACCAAGGTAAGTACGAAGCTTTGAAGCAAGCTAAACCAGTGAAGGTTTATCGTGATGCTAACAAAGACATGACTTACGATGAGAATACCATCACTGAGGGTATCTACGGTATCAACATCCACAAAGCTGGTGCAGATTCTACTTTTGTAGAAAACTGGAGCGAAGGATGCCAAGTGTTTAAGCGTGAGAAAGATTTTAACCAATTTATGGAAATCTGTAAACAAGCTCGTGGCATTCATGGTAACTCTTTCACTTACACCTTGATTGAGTCTGGTGACTTTATTGTTGCTGACAAAGTAAAAGGCGAAGCTAAAAGAGCTGCTAAGAAAAAATAATGAAAAGACTACTCGTTAGTCTTTTAATATTCTTGACTATCTCCTGCAAAGCACAAACTATTGCTAAGGCAGGAGATGGTTGGGATTTAAAGATTGACTCAGCCATACAACTTATAAAGACCATTGACCCTGAAAAGTACAAAGTCTTTACAGATGTATGTCAAAGAGTTGATTTTTGGAAAAGTTCTTTTTCTTCCACAGGTGTAGTCGAAGGAGACTATACCATACTAGTAGCAGACGCAGACATTAAGTTAAAGTCTATCAATAACTTAGCGGCTGTGTTAGTTCACGAAAGTATGCATTTAGTATTTGTTTTACAAGATGCAGTCATGAGTGAAAAGGAAGAAGAGTATAAGTGCTATTTGTATGAATTATCCTTTATTAAAAACATCCCAACCCCCGAGCCTTGGTTACTGGCAAACCTTTATGAAAAATTGCAAAAATATAAACCATGAAAAAAATACTTTTGTTTGCGTTGGGATTGTTTATCCTCACTACTAACTTATTTGCACAAAGTGCAAACACTTCTCCTGGAACTGGGCATTGGGTTGTTATCGACTCAGGTTATCAAGTAGCTACAACTACTGTAGGTAAAACTGTTGCTCCGTTACATTTCTACAACACTTCTACTAGTGAAAAAATTACAGGTATGCAGTTTCGTGTATTTTACGATAACACTGCATTTACTGGTGTTGTACCTTCTTTGAAGATTTCTACTTCAGATCAGTATCTTCAGTATGTAGATAGTAATTTACAAGGATTTTTAACTGTAACTCTAGCTTACACAGGTTCTAGTTCTACTTTTAACTATTCTGACGGTGCTACATTTGATTTAACTTTTACTCACGCTGCCGAAGCTATATTTAACAACTTAGATTCTATCAAGACTTTGAAAGTTGCAGGTGTGAAATCATTTGCAAATAGAGCTGCTACTAACTGGGGTAACGATACCACTTTGGTTGTCTACTCTTATGGTGGTCGTTTCAACCAAAAGGTTCTTCGCTTTGCTGCTAAGTTTAAAAACGTTACGGGTTCTGATGCTAAGAATCTTTGGGTATCTTTAGAAAAGAAAGCTCCTACAGGTTCTTGGACACATGTAGAGTCAAAATCAACTAACTCATTGGGCCACGTAGTATTTAAGAAATTTATTGATACTACCTACTGGGATGTAAGAATGGTTGTTAAAGGCGATACAATGACTCCTGGTAACGTATTCTCTACTGCTGATGCACAAAAGATTAACCAAGCAATCCTTGCACAATATACTCCAACAGGATTTGACTACTACACTATGGATGTAAACGGAACTAGCGGAGACATTTCTATTGCTGACGTTTACTCTGTATACGGACGTTTGGCAGGAAGATTCTCTTCTTGGCCCAACTCTAAAAAAGACGTAATGTTCTTTACAGTAGCTGAGTATAATGCTATCAACGGTGCTACTGCTAATCCAACCTCTACTTACGCAACTGTTAACAACTTCAACTATTCTATTGACGGTAAAGACTCTATTACTTACTACGTAGCAGTTAAAGGAGACGCAAACTCTACAGGATTTAAAATGGCTCGTTTGACTCCTATTAAAATTGTTAACCAAGCAAATGCTAAGAACTACATCATTGACAAAACAGTAAGCTATGATGATCCTTCTTTGGAGACAGTAGAAATCAATATGCCCAAAGTAAAAGTAGAGGATGGCAATTTGGTGAGCGTACCAGTTAAAGTTTTAACTAACGGTAAAGACCTTACTGCTCTTCAGTTAGACCTTAAATATGATACTGCTTACTTGTCTTTCAAACAGATTGAAGTAACAGAAAAAATCATGAAGTGGACTGCCTACACAAACCCTTCTAATGGAGTTGTGTCTTGGGGAGGAGCTGACCTTACAAATGACAATCTGTTAAAAGACGGAGAACAAGTATTTACTCTTCAGTTCATTGCTAAGAAACCACAGGATTCTTGGGCTACAGCAGCCATCTGGACAGCAGAAAAGTACGTAGGTGATAACAAGGCTAAGGATATGAACATTAGACCTACTATGGGCATTGTTGAGGTTCGTAGAAAAGGATTGGTATCTATCAACCAAGTAAGTGACCTAATAGCATTTCCAAATCCTTCAGAAGGTGCTATCCAAGTACAATTCAAGATAGCCGAAGAGTCTGATGTAAACTTGTCTTTGTACAATGAGGTAGGTCAGTTAGTCCAAAATATTCTAGACAAGCACATGCCTGTAGGAAACTATAAGTATAGTGTAGATTTAGAAAGATTACCTGACGGAGTTTATATCTTAACTCTTAAAACAGAAAAACAATTCCTAGATTCTAAACTATTAATCATATGAAACTAAAAGAAAAATTAGGTTTTGGCCAAGCAGAACCCGTAGCAGTAGCAGACAACAATCGTTTCTACTACATGTTGCAACAAATGCAAGCCAATCGTTGGAAAATTACAGCTATTGTATTGGGGTTGTTTACCTTAATCATAGTTGGTATTAATGCTGCTGTCTTTGTAGGAGCTTCTATTGGAGAAGACTGGAAAGAAATGTTACTTATCCTCTTAGGAGCTTTTGTAGGTAACTTGAACAAAGTAGTTGACTACTGGTTCAACTCTGAAGATAGAGACAAAATGTTAATACAGAAGGTGGATGAGGAGGATGGTGTATCTTTGTCAAACACAACTAATCCATAATATTATGTCAGAAGAACAAGAAGAAGGCGGAATGTCTGGTGTAAAGAAGGCAATCATCGGAGCAATTACCACAGCGGTAACTGCAGGTGGTGCTTGGTTTGCTACTCACTTAGGTGGTGGCGAAGATGAAAAACCAGAAACTCCAGCAGCTGTAGCTGCTCCCGCACCTGTGATTAACATCACTACGAACAACGAACAGAAGCAACAGGCAAACACTGGTGGCGGTAATACCGTCATCATTAAGGAAAAGGTAGCACCTGCTGCATCTACTCCTGCCCCTGCTGCTCCTGCATCTAAACCCCAAGCAGATGAAGAAGATCCTTGGTAGCCTACTGTTAATAATCCTTATCTATGGTTGTGGTTCTATGAAGACCACAACCGAGGATGAGGTTATTGAGAAAAAAGATATTTCTAGCGTGTCTGGATATACTGATTCTATTAAGAAGAACGTACAAGTAATTAGCATGGACATGACTAAAGTGTTGGCTATGTACCCAAGTCTTCAAGAGAAAAATGTAGGTTTAGGTTTTGCAGAATCCGTATTAGATTATTTAGATGAAACAAATCGTTTTGTATTTACTGAAGAGAAGGGTGAAATCAAGGAAAGGATGGTAACTCAATTCAAAGCTTCTAAAAAAGGAGTCTTTGAAGAACCTATTGACGGCAAAGGAAAAATTAAAGCTGCCCACTACTTTGTTTATGTAACCGTTGCTGATTTTGCAGTAGACGAGGACGAGACTGTACAAGGTGGAAAAGCTAAAGTAGTGGTAACTACTTTTATCCGTTTGCAAGTTCGATTTGTAGACGCTAAAACAGGACAAATTTACATTGGTTCTGGTGAAGGCGAATCTATAAAAGTAGGAGAGTCGTTCTTAAAATCTCTAGACGATATGAAGTTTTCTCAAAGTACCGTAGGTAAGGCAACACGAAAGTCGCTTGAAACAGCAACTACCAAAGTGATTGAAAACCTTATTAGAAACGGTGTCTTTAAGAGCTAACATATTAATCTTACTATTGAGTATAGGACTGAGTTTAAAAGCTCAGTCCTTTACTTACTCGTACAAAGATCCGTGTACAAAAGAATTAAAGTTCATTCTTGCTGATATGAACTCTCCGATAGTAATAAGTTACTACGGACAAGTAAAAAACTTCAGTTACACAGAATTGCAGGACGGTACATTTGACGCTTGGTTAAATTATACTTATGCCAATTACAAAACAACAACCCCATGTCAAGGAGTTTTTGCAACAACTACTACAACTACAAGCACAGCAACTATAACTTCTTTAGTAAATAATGTGATGAATCTTAACTCTTTAACGAGTTTAGATTTATCTTCGACTTCGCTAGGATCAAGTACTTCAGTAGGAAGTACAACATCTTCTGGCACAAATGTAAAAAATGACTCTAAAAATGGAAGCTCGAATAACAAAGTTGGTAGTAATGGAAACAATAGTACTACTGATAATTCTGGGAATAATTCTAGTAACAGTGACCAGTCATCTGGACAAGGGTCCAATACGTCGTCGGAAGGACAAGTAGGCAATGGAAGCAACTCAGGTAATAATTCTAATGGCTCTAATGATGCTGGGGGTAACTCTGGGAGTGGCTCTAGTTCTTCTTCTAGTGGTGGTGGTAATGGTTCTGGTGGAGGTGGTGGTTCAGGCACCGCAGGTGATAAGAAACCTGAAGAAAAAACTCCTGAAAAGATAGAAGAACAAAAGAGTGAAACTCAACAAGCAGGTGGAAGTTCGTCTGCAAAAGCCGCTGCTAAAGGGAAAGTAGAAACTCAAAAACCAGCTATTCTAGTTACAGGAGATATAGTTGGAGTCCAAACAGTGCAAGATAAAGCACAAGACGCTAGGGCAACAATGTCCTTTACTAGAGTTAAAGGAGACGGTACTGCCTCTGTTGGACTTGCAGCTGACTATATGGTCAATGCTAAAATAGGAAACTTTAACGGCGTGCGTTCTTGGATGGGCGTTAACAAGAAAGGCAACAAACATATCAATGTTCTTTCGGCAGGAATTAACCTCATGCCAAAGTCTTACAACGGTTCTTTGTTGTTTGTAAGGGTAAACTCGCTGAAGAACTTTACAGCGCTCTACGGAGCCGCCGCATCGTATGGCGAGTTATTTCAAGAAGAAGTTATATCTACCCTACTGATAGGCGGTTTTATGTATAAGGGACAACTTACTAAACACATAGATGCTACTATTATTGCCGCTAGTGTTTACGCTCCTTATACAAAGTATTACACAGAATCTTTATTTGAATCTCAACCAATTATAGTTCCTTTTCTAAACATCAACTACTCACTTACAAAAACTTTTAAGTTCGGACTTACAGGAGGAGGCACGTACATCGCCAATCAGGATGTCGTCAATTATCAAATCTTAATGGGAGGTAAGTTAAAGATATGAGATGGCTAGTCATTCTACTCTTGTTTGCAAGTCCTCTGAAGGCTCAATTTACTTATTCTGGATACTTGTACAATGCAAACGGTTCGGGCGCCTCTAACGTTCCCGTAAAAATATACAAGAGTACAGCAGGTGCTACTACTAAGTCAGGTACTTTTGCTAAGATAACTTCAGGTATTCCTTCAGATAGAGGACGAGGAACTTCAGTACTTCACTCAACTGCTAACACAGATGAAAAGTCTGTGGCTATTACATTTCCTTCTGGCTTTAGTCCTTCTTACGCAGGAACTAGCTATTCTTCAGGCCACGTTAACGCTAACTCTTGGTTTACTTTTGGAACAAGTTCTAGTACTGGATACAACGGAAATGCTACTAGTCCTAATCAACCTACTATCCATATTGGGTCGGTGGATAATGGCTCAACAGATAACAACGTTTCTTATGTATCAACTGAAAGTTACACTGATGGAACTTACGGTGATGTGTTTAGAGTAAGATACGAGGGTAACTGTAAGTACAACCAAACGGGAATCAATTATGTTTGGGATTTATACTTTATTAAAAACCAAGCCTCAAAGCAGATAGTGGTTTGGAGAACATTCACCGCAGACGGTTCCAACCAAGAAATAATGGGTATATCTACAGGTAGTGCTTGGATGGCAAGTACTCTCGTTACTACTGGTTCTTTTTCTGGCACTAGTTGGGAGATAAACACAACCTCAACCACTACAACAAGTTCTAATGTACTTGACGCTACTGCATATACTAACTCATCGGGATACTACTCTTTCTCAAGAACTACAGTAGCAGGTAATCAATTCACTATTCAAGTCGATGCTCCAACTAGGATTCAAGCCTACACAAACTCAGACATCCAAGCAATATCAGACCTCATCCTCAATAAAGTGGTTAAGACTGGGTTGACTTTTCAGATGTTTGACGTAAACGATGACTCTAAAATAACTGTAGCAGATAAATACTACGTAGCGGCAAGAAAGGCTGGAAGATTTTCTAAGTGGAGAATAGCACCTGATGTCCGTATCTTTACAACAGCACAATATGATGCTATCAAAGCTGCCACAACAAATGTAAGAGGAACTTATCCTGGAGTCAGTACTTATACTACTTCTACTCTTACTTCTGGAGGAAGTTTAAGTCTTTACCTAATAGCACCTGGTTATGCAGGACAAGTAACATACTAACATGAAAAAACTAATCATACTCTTAATCCTAGCATTTGCAGGTTCGTTGAATGCACAATGCTACAAAATTGACACCGTTAGAAACCACACACAACTAAGAACTATTGCAGGTAGGCCTGTAGACTTTGGTATAGTGGCAACGGCTGAACAACTTATCTCTGCCAAGTATTCGCTGTGCGATACAGGCATTGGAGTTGACCTTGCAATTAACACAATTGCTATGCCTCAAAGACTAATTAACATTGCAGGGTTGCAGTTTTTAAAGAGGGACTATGTAGTCAATATGTCCATCACAGCTAATAACATTACACATTATTCTAGGAACGTAAAGACCGTTTATGTCAATGCTATGTTCCTAACTGTAGAGGACATTCCTCACAACAAAAAAGCATACTCTAGGGCAGTAGAGAAGTGCTTAATAGATTTAGTTAAGGAGTTGTAGCCCGTATTTACTGGGGTTTCCAGTTATAATCTTATCTTAACTTTAGTTGTTAAGTTTTTAGCTTAACTTACTTAGTTATAACTTTAGACTTGACTTTTTATATTAGGATAGTATATTTGCATTAGTTGTAACAGACAACCAACCATATTATGAAAAAACTTTTGCGAAAGTACCCTGACCCTATTTTAATTCACAGGGATTACATTGATGTCTTGCTGAGGCTAGCAGGTTATCGCTTATCTGATTTATCAGTAACAATTTTAGCATACTCTAGTTACAGAAAAGCATTGACCTCTGAGACTAAGAAAGAGATTGCGGAAAAGTTTAACACAAGCATCCAAGTAATTTCTAACACAATCACCAAGTTAAGAAAACAACAGTTATTGTTGAAGAACAACTTGAATCCTAAATTGAAACCAGAAAACGACAACCAATCAGCATTAACCATTTATTTTACTCTAGAGCCTAAAACTAAAATAAGAAAAACTGTATTGTCAGAAAGTAACATAACGGAACAGACTCCTGCATGAGAAAAGACCTTCAAATAGAACTCAAGGTATTTGGATTGTATAGTACGGCAGCCAAAGAGTTAAAGTGCACTAGCTCAGAGGTAGATGAAGTTTATTCTTGGTATTTAGGAGAAATCGTAGAATCCCTAAAGAAGACCGAGACCAAACAAGTCTACCTCAAAGGCTTAGGACGCTTAAGAGCTAATCCTGCATGCATACCAAATATCCTATACTATAATATTGTAAGGTACATAGACATGGCTGGGTTTATGGTAAAGTTCCCAAAATACCACACCAAAAGTAGAGCAAACTTTATGACTGTTATCTACGAGAACTACAAAAAACTATACGAAGAGGGTTTGAAGAAGATGGACATTCTTATAAATGAACCTATATTTGATAAGCCTATGTATCACAAACAAAGACAAAGGCTAGTTAACTTTAACCAAGACAGATTAGAAAAACTATATGAATCCATTTGCAGACTACATGAAGCTGCTGAAGCAGGGAGTAAAGAACGCGGACAAGATAATCGAGGGGATCAGCAACAAGACATTGAAAGAATTCAATTTACTTAATGAAGATGATCAGAACCGTATCTCAAACCGAATGGACATATGTAACGCTTGTCCCTTCAACTCTACTAATGCTAGAGTATCTCCAGAGTACATGGCACTCACGGGTGTCCCATACGCTACTGGAAGAACCGAATCACACTGTGCGTTATGTGGTTGTGTAATTGAATTTAAAACATCTTGTTTGAGTTGTAACTGTGGAATAGAAACTTGGAACCAAAGACATCCAGAAAAGAAACAAGAACTAAAGTGGACCAAAAAACCTTAACACCTACTAATATGAAAAAACCATCAATCAAATCAAGAGCTAACAAGGTAGAAAACCTTAAGAAAGCTTTCCGTATCCTTAACGGTTGCGGAGGAAACAAAGGCACTAAGTGCGGAGTTGAAGTTTACTATATGCCAGCAGATAGTAAGCTACAAGAGATTAAAGCTTAACCAATGACAAAACAACCAACCAACCGTTTAAAACCTGAGAGTAAACCTACTTTCCAAGACAAGTTATTTCTAGTAACTAAAGTCTTTTGGAAAGCAGGTTACTCCTATGGTAAAACAGGAAGGAATGAAGATTTTTATGCTCGTGTACTGGAAGACTTTGCAGTCATGCCTGAAGACGAGTTTATAGAAAAATACGAATCGCTTTAGTATGGCACAGAAAAAACAATCTTACATCTCAGCTGAACTAGAGTGGGCAGAGGAGAAACTTAGAGAATGGAGACAGTATGTGGATTCAAATCCACTACATTCTTTAAAAGACCGAGTAGAATGGAAACCAACTTCTAAAGGTGGTTCTATTCCTATGGTAATTGCTTCTATTGAACAACAGATTAAATCAATACGTGATACCATGAAAGAGTATCTTGCTCTTTTAGATGTGGTAGATAAACTTCGTGAGAAAGAAGAAGCCAAACTTGAGATACGTGGTTCTCAAGAAGTTAATGGCAAGATGAGTAAATTTATGTAATATGCATTTAGATAGTCCAGAGTTTTTTGTCAATATGAAGTCTGTTCCTGATAAGGAATCGTCAGAATATGTTTCTTTTTGGGAAGCAGAAGATAAAAAGATTACAGAGGGTATTACCATTAATGGGTTTCACTTTTCTCCTTTTATCTATTGGCATTTAAATTACTGGTCTATTTATGTAGATACAATGGTAGGCAAAAGACAAGTTCGTAAGTTAGATCGCCCTCAGTTATGGGATACTTACTTGGCTGTCGATGAAACTATCAATAGAGCAGAAAATCATCCTGACGGAAAGAAGGGAGTTGTGATGGTAGGTTCACGACGTATCTCTAAGTCAGTATTGACTTCCTCGTATATGACCCATAAAGCAGTAACCCAAAAAGGTAGCGACAATCTTATCTCTGCTTTGAATGGGCCTGACTTAAAAATTATAACAGAGTACGTAGACTTAGGTTTACGTAATCTTCCAGAATACTTTAAGTTTCCCCGTATTGAAGATGATTGGAAGAGACAAGTAACTCTTGGATACAAAGACAAACAAAACGTAAGACATGAATGGTCTAAATTTCACATCCGAAACTTTGACGAAGGCAACAATACGGAAGCAGCTGCTGGTCTTACTCTATCTTCTTTTATGTTGGAAGAAGGAGGAAAAGGAAAGATTCTCAATTGTTTGGCGGCAACTACTCCTTGTTTTGACAGTCCATATGGATGGCGTTGTTCTCCTTTTGTCATTGGGACTTCGGGAGATATGACAAAGGCAGGGGATTTGGAAGAGCTTTTCAATAACCCTGAAGCATACAATTTTCTTCCTGTAGAGTCACTTGACTCTGGTAAATCCTATGGTTTGTTTATCCCAGGAACTAAATCTTTGAAGGTACCAAAAGAACCAAAATCTCTTGGACTTTACTTAGAGAATGCGGAACCATCGGAATTAGACGATATAACAATTTGGGTATCTGATGAAGACAAAGGAAAAGAATTAATCTTAAAGTCTAGAGAACAAATTAAGAAATCTAGTGGTCTAGAAGCATACTTGAAGGAGGTAATGTATTATCCTCTGACACACGAAGAATGTTTCCTAGAACTTTCGCAAAACATCTTTCCTGTGGATCTTCTTCAGGAACAATTGCAAAAGATTACATCACTAGATGCAAATCCAGATTACGTAGAACTAGTGCAGAAGTCAGATGGAAGCATTGGTCATAAGTTTACAGATAAGAAACCAGTTCAAAACTTTCCTTCTAAACCAACAGATAACTTAGAAGGTGCAGTTCAGATTTGGGAGTATCCTATACTAGGGGCACCCTATGGTCTTTATACGGCAGGAACTGACCCATATAAACAGTCACAAGCTAAATACTCAACCTCTTTAGGCTCTACTTATATTTACAAACGTGTGCATGATATTGCAGGGGAAGGGTGGCAGAACATAGTAGTAGCAGCGTACACAGGTCGTCCTAAAAAGATTGAACAGTGGTATGAGATGACAAAGATGTTATTGAAGTACTATAACGCTAAGACACTTTGTGAAAACATGGATATGGGATTCATTCAGCATTGTATTGAAAAGAACGAATCTGCTTTTTTCTTAGAACGCACACCCTCATTCTTAAATGACATCCACCCTAGTAGTGCAGTAAATCGTGAGTATGGAATACATATGACCAGTGATATTAAAGATTACTTGAACTCACTGATTATAGAATACATCACAGAAGTTATAGAAAGAGAGACAGATGCAGAGGGTAACGTCGTAAAAGAAAGATTAGGAGTTACTAGAATACTTGACCCTCTACTGCTTAAAGAATTAATTAAGTTTACTCCCAAATTAAACGTCGACCGAGTTATTTCTTTTGGCCTTACTCTTGCTATGGCAAAATCCTTAAACAGCAAATCAGTAATAGTATCTTCTACACAGGATTCTCGCATGCAAGAGTACTTTAAATCCATGAAATCAAAACAACTTTTCAGGACAACAAGAAGCCCTTTTAGGTATTAAACTACACTTATTTTAAAATTTTGGGTATCAAAATTAAGATTTGGTATTATTTTTACCGCTAGTTATACTTTATAAGTTAATACATTAACATCCATTGTTATGATCATAGAAGCACTCAAAGAGTACACTGATGCACTGAATCACGCATACTTTTATCCAGAGCAATTTGTTTCTGCAGCCAAGAAACAAAAGCCTCAGTGGATTAAATCTACCCTTGACTACTTTGCAAATATTGCATTTGCCCAGTACCGACAAAACATAAAATTCAGAAAAAACTACCGTCTATTTAACGGAGAGTTTAACTTTGATGATTACACCAATGAGCCCCAGATACAAGAAATTATTAGTTACCTTTCAGATACTCCTGATCAAGAGCCAGAAATTCCTCAGCATCTTAAGCATTATCCAATAGTCAACCCACCTATCAATCAATTAAAGGGTGAGTTAATTAACAGACCATTTAAGTATAAGGTCAAAGCTGTTGACGATGCGAGTGTAGATGAGAACATTGACTTCCGTACTGACTTAATTAAAGAGTTCTTCATGAATAAAATGATGGCTCGTTTAGAAGGAGTACCTGAAGAACAGTTACAGCAGATTCAAGAAGAGATGATGGCTGAGATTCAAAACAAAATCTTGGACTACACTTCTACTGCCGAAGAGTGGGGCAACAAAGTACTTAATGCACTTAAGTATAGTTTCCGTTTAAAAGAAAAGTCTAGTCAAGGTTTCTTAGATTTCTTGATTACAGGACAAGAGTTTCACCACTTCTACCCAGACAATTCAAGAATCGGATTTAACTACAAAGTAGAAAACCCATCTAACGTATGGTACTTAGCTAATCGTAATGCTATGTATACTACTGATTGTTGGGCTTTAGGTACTATTGAAGTTCTTTCTATGTCTGAAATAGTAGAGAGATATAATCTTTCTGGTGAAGAAGTTAAGCACTTGAATAGTCGTTCTTTACAGAATCTTCGTAACAACGAATATTCTCCATTGTCTCCTGCACTTCCAGACCCTAATGACCCATTGTGGCAGTTGACATTTGAGAACGTGGGTGACTTTGCCAATGGAGGTATTGACCACAACGTATTCTCGTTCAACTCTCAACACGCCTACACAGTAGTTACTTGTTACTGGCAGTCTAAAAAGAAGATATATAAGCGTCAGTACATAGACGAACAAGGATACCTTCAAGAACAATTTGTAAGTGAAGACTACAAGTACGATAAAACTATGGGCGATATTGCTCTAGATGAGTTGTGGATTAACGAATGGTGGAAGGGTATTAAGATTGGTGCTGACATCTACATTGATGTAGAGCCTCTAGAGTATAGCCAAACTCCTCCAATTGTAGGTATTGTAAACACTACTCGTAATACGCAAGGCAAATCCTTGCTTGATCTTCTTAAGCCTTACCAAGTTCTTTACAACATTTGTATGAACCAGTTGTGGGAGTTACTTGAGAAAGAGATTGGTGTGGTATTCTTGGGTGACTTAAAAGTAGTGCCTAAGAAAGATTCTCAAGATCCAATTGAGACAATGCTTTGGAATGCCAAGAATCGTGGTACTTTGTTTATTGATACATCTCCAGAGAATACTGGTGGAGCTGTTCAGTTCAACCAAATGTCTCGTGTAGACTTGACTAGAACTGCAGAAATTCAATCTCGTATCCAATTGGCACAAGCTCTCCGTACAGAGGCATACGAACTTATTGGTGTAACTCGCCAGCGTCTAGGTTCAGTAACTCCCTCTGAGACGGCTACTGCTACTAAAGAAGGACTTACTCAATCATTCTCTCAAACAGAAACATGGTTTGCTTGGCATGATAACGTAATGCAACAAGTATATCAAACAATGTTGGAGATGGCTCAGTATACAGAATTGCAAAAGCCTACCTCTACTTTGAACTACTTAAACTCAGAATTGGAAACTGTATTCTTACGTATAACTAAGAATGAGTTACTCCGTGAGTTGTTTGTATTTGTGACATCATACGCTGAGGATAGAGTAACACTTGAACAGTTGCGTTCGTTGGCTCAACCCGCACTTCAGAATGGTGCAGAGTTGATTGAGATTTTTGACCTGTACACCGCTGCCTCAGAACGTTCACTTCGTCACGTATTAGAAGGCGTACAAGAACGTAAAGCTCAATTGCAACAACAGCAAATGGCACAACAGCAACAACAGATGGAAATGCAACAACAACAATTCCAAACTAAACTTGCTGCAGATGCTGAACAAAAACAACAAGATGCACAACGTGAGGATATGAACAAAGAACTCGACCGTCAGAACAGACTTGACGTAGAGCGTCTGCGTGGTATTGCTAACGAATCTTCTTTCTCACAAGACAAAGATTTGACTCCTCTATTGATACAACAAGCTAACTTGGCTAAGGAACAATCTAAGATGCGATTTGAGCAACTTAAGAATGCTGACCAAGTTAGTCTTAAGAGTAGAGAGTTAGATTTAAAGGAAAAAGACATCGATACTAAGCTGCAAATAGCTAAGCAAAACAAGAATAAATACGATAAGAAGAAATAAGAATTTCACTTTATCTATATTTACACACTCACTTTTTTTAACCTATTGTGTTAATTTTTTAATAGGTTAACTTTGAAAACAGACAAACCAACCAACTAATTGTCATGAATAACAACCCAAACGACGACCAATTAGGTTTAGACAACCTAGAGTTCTTTGAAAATTTTGCTACTGATGATCCCCTAGAGGATCCCCAGTTTGATCCCAACGCTAATCTTGCCCCTGATATTTTGGGTGGCGAGAAGATGGACTTAGAAGACGATGACCTTCCTATGGGAGGACAAGGTAAAAAACCAACGGCTCCTGCAACTCCTGCCACTCCTCCAGCCTCTACTCCTAATGAAGAAGAAGAGGAAGAAGAAGACGATGACAACAAGTCTGCAGGCAACCAAGAGCTAGAAGATGATGACTTAGAAGATGATTCTGACGACATTAACTACTACGAAGCTTTTGGTAAAGGATTGCTGAAGTCAGGACATTTTGATTTAGGTGAGGAAATTGATCCTGACCAAGTAGAATGGACTGAAGAAAGTTTCCTTGAAATGATGTCTGCTACCGTTGAGAACAAAGCGTGGAAACAACTAGAGGAAATTGCTACTGAGGCTTATGGTCCAGAAGGACTTGAATTGGTGAAAGACCTTTTCATTAATAAAGTCCCTGTACAACAATACCTTTCTAAGTTCAACGAACAAGTTGCACTTGAAAATGTTGACTTGACTAATCCTCAGAACCAAGAAGCTATCTTCCGTGAGTATCTTTCTCGCACTGGTTTAGACCAAGATGAGATTGATGAACAACTTGAATATGCTGTCAAGACTAATAAACTTGAGAACTTCTCAGAAAAGTACTACGTAAAATTACTTGAACGTAGTAGACAAGAGAGAGAAGTGTTAGCAGAACAAAGTGCTCAGAAACAAAGAGAAGCACAAGAAAGAGAAAATGCAAGACAAGAATCTTACATTAAAACTTTGGAAGGTGCAATCAAGACAGGAGATATTAACGGCTTCCCTATCAATCAGAATGAAGCAGCTAACTTATTTGACTATGTAACTAACAAAAGTTATCAGTTACCTAACGGTCAAAAGATTAGCGAGTTTGAGTTTACCTTGGCAAAGATGCGTCAAGAAGATCCTCAAAAGTTTCTAGCAGTAGCAAGGTTAGTTCAATCTAACTTAGACCTAGCTCCAGTTAAGAAGAAAGGTGTAAGTGAGGAGACTAACTCAATTTTCCAAGAACTGCAAAAAAAGTCTAAAAAAGGACCTAAAGGAGAACCTAGAAAAGAGACCCAACTCTTTAGTAATTTCTTCGGTAGATAAAATATAAGCACACATAAACTAAAAATAAAATGCCTAATCAATCCATTACCAGAGTTAACGGTCGCGTTATAGCTAATGCGCACGTTACCAGCTCTTACTATTCTAAGAATAGTTTGGGTAAGTTGACCGACAAAAACTTTGTCGAGTCAATGTTGAAAACTAAACCAGACCAGTATGACAAAGTTATGTTGCGTCTGTTCACTGACACTCGCTTGTATTCTAACGATTTGTTGGATCTTGTGATGAAGAACGGTAAGCCATTTATGGTTAACGACCCTAATGGTGTCTTCACTTACAAAATCAAGAAGCGTGCTGAACTTCCAAAAATCATTGCCAACTTTGCTACAACTGTTGCAAAACCTGGTATTGATGGTCAAGAGTTCGAAATCGTATTTGACAAACAAGGTTTTGTTGTAAACGATATCATCAGCGCACACCGTTATGAGCAAGAGACTTTGGTACAAATCGTATCTGAGCCTGAGCGTTACCAAAATGGTTTCAAATACCGTTGCCGTGCCGTTGCCGCTAGTAGCACTGACTTCGTTAACCAACGTTTCTTGGTTGTAGGTACTGAGTACTTCAAAGTAGGTAACGTATTGGGTGAGTACACCACTTCATTCTCTAGCTTGGGATTGTTCGATGGTCACTTGGAAGTTATGGCTGACGTATTGAGTCAATATGGTGTTGAACACACTATCACTGACTGGGCTGATGCTACTAAACTTGGTATGCAAACTGACGCTACTGGTAATCCTATGGACTTGACTTACTACACTTTGACTGATCCTACTGCTGAAGCAGAGAAGACAAAGATCGTAGGTTGGGAACCAACTGTATCTCGTTTGTTGCGTATGGAAATGATGCGCATGAAAGCAAACATGTTGATGTGGGGTCGCCAAGGTCAAGCTAAAGACGAAAGAGGTCGCTCTACTCGTATGAAGCAAGGTTTGTGGCAGCAATTGCACTTGGGTAACATTATCCAATACGATCGTGGTCAATTCTCTTTGAACTTGATTCGTACTGCAATTGGTGACTTGTTCTACAACCGTGTATTGATTGCTGATCGTAAAGTAAAAGTTTACACCAACCGTGCAGGTATGGAGTTGGCTTCTTCTGCTATCAAAAAAGACTTCAACAGTGCGAACTTTATGGTTAACGCTGATAAGTTCATGGATGGTAAAGATCGCTTGAAGCAAGGTTATGCTTTCCAATTTGACCACTACATGACTACCGAAACTGGTCCTGTTGAGTTCGTAGAATTGGAACAGTTGAACATGCATGCTACTTTCTTGGAATTGGGACCTAATAAGAAAACTCCTCCAATCTTTATCGTACTTGACGTATCTGGTCAAGAAGATTCAGGTATCCGTGAGGTTAAGTTGTCTACTCGTCCTAACATGTACTACCAGTACATCCCAGGTTCAGTAGGATTCGGAAGCCAACAAACCGTAATTGCTAACAAAGATCCTTATAGCACTTACATCATGAAAGACTTCTGTGGTGTCTTCTTGGAAGATCCAACCAGAACTGTAATCATTAAAGAATACCCACGCCTCTAATCTAGGCGGTCTTTAGAGGGGGAGGGTTCTCGGACTCTCCCCTGATAAAGATATTAGATTAACCAAAACAATCAACCAAAATAATGAAAGGACAAGAAATCGCACGCGGAACAAAGGTTATTAAACCTTACCGCAAAGAACCTGCAAACTCTAGGAGTTTAGAAGGATCACTGTACAGGGAGGGATTTAATTTCATCCCAGGTACATCAAAAAAGTTTTACCCTCGTGTTGATTCACGTGGAGTAATACGAACAGGACTAGATGAAAACGCAATGAAGTTGCGAGCAATCGAAGACCCTGAAGTAAGAGAGCAAGAGATGAACCGTATTAAGACTTTAAAAACTTACTACGAATCTATTTTAGATGAATCTCTTGACCCTACTAGTACGTTCTATGACGAAATAAAAGAGAATGGGTACACCCTAGAAGATGGAGACAATATCTTTAACTTGGAGAATCCCCGTGATGCAATTAACTTCTTTTGGTTACTTGAAACGGATATGGTTGCTCACAGTATAGACGATATTGAAACTGGAAAAGCTGACGGATCTATTGTACGTTTTTATGTACACGATGGTGAAGTAGAATCTAAATCCGCTTTTGAACGTAAAAAGCGAATTAACAGTGCGATTGCAGAGTTAGATAGAATGACTGCAGTTAAACGTAAGAAGATTCAAAAGCTTTTAGGTTTAGGATTGGCTGGAGATGCAAGTGAGGAAGAAGTATACAATGCTCTAGACGAGTATTTGCGTATTCCTGCTACTGCTCTTGACCAAGACCCAATCGCTGCGTTTACGAAAATCACTAAGTACAGTGAAGAGACCTTGGCTATCAAGTCTCTAATCCGTGAGTTGATTGACTACAACGTTATAAGAGTTAAAGGTTCTGTAGTTTATGAAGGAGAGCACGTATGGGCTAGATCAGTAGAAGAGTTAGAATTAACTTTGGCTGACCCTAAGAACTCCGACATTTACGATGCCTTTAAAGACAAAGTAAAAAACAAAATGAAACTATCCGTTATCTAATAACCGAAGATGATACCAGTACAAGAGTTGATATACGAGTTTAAGTTAAGCTTAAATAAGATGGACAGGCAAGACAACGTGCAAGTCCCTCTAGAAGATATTTTGGTTTTCTTAAATCAGGCTCAATTATCTTGGGTAGAATCTAAAGTAGGAGAAAACAACATTTTCAGACACGGATACGAAGGGACAAGAAAGAGAATTGAAGACTTGCAAGTATTGAAAGTTGACGATGTTTCTTTGACACTAGTAAAAACAACAGACGTTCTTTATAAAGGCTACAAAGCCAGTTTGAAATCTCTCCCTAACTACATGATGTATGTAATGTCGCATGTAGGTGCAAGGAAAGAAGATTGTAAAGCAGGTTTAACAGTAGATTTAATTAGACAAAACGATCTGTCAACATTATACTTTGATGCAAACTTCAGCCCCTCCTTTGAATGGAGAAACACATTTGCAACAATCGGCCAAGATAACATCACTGTATACACTGACGAAAGTTTTGAAATTGAGAATCTTTACCTTACTTACTTAAGATATCCAAAGCCAATAGATTCAGAAGGCTACATCAACTTAGATGGATTGGATTCAGTAAATATGGACTGTGAACTTCCTTACTATGCTAAATCAGATATTCTGAATTTAGCTATTAAGTTTGCCGCACAATCAGTAGACAACCAAGGCCAAGCAGCTTTTGCAGAGGACAGAAGTGTTAAAAACTCAGAATAAACTAATAATATAAAAAAATGAACTACGATTTCACCCAAGTATTTGTTCCGACTAACAAATACACTACAACTGGAAACGGATTCGATGCACTAGGTGCTCGTATCTTCGGCGTATTTACTCCTACCTATGTCGCTAACACCGATCAGTTGGTAGGCTTTCAATCTGTTAACTACACTACTGGTGCTCCAACTCCTTCTACTACACAACCTTTCAAAGAGATTGTGTTGGCTATGGGTACAGGTACTTCTTACCCTGCCAATAAGTTTGGTAGCTTTAAGTCTCCTGTAATCAGAAAAGGTAAGTTGACTCAAGTTTCTTACGTGCCTGCTGATGCAAGTGCTGCTAAACAACAAATTACTTATCTTGGTTATGATGAGGTTAACGATTTCAAATCACCTAGTTTTTCTTGTGATGAGGAATACGTTGTAACCATCAAAATCGATGAGTACTGGTCTAAAGGTGTATTCCAACCAATGATTCAAGAGTCAGTTCGTGTTAAAACTGTAAACTGCTCAGAGTGCGGTGGTGGTTGTGATGCATTGGATTGCTATGATATTATGGCTTCTGTAGCTAGTAAGATCAATGCTAATCCTTTGTTGAGCAAGTACGTAAATGCTACTCACGTATTCAAAGGTTCTGCACCTTCTTACAAGTACACTTTGACTTTGCCTGATGCTGGTAACTCTACTGCAGAAAACGCTGTGTTGACTGCTTTGCAAGCTTACTACCCATCTGCTACTTACGGTACTATTGCTATCACAACTACTGATACTGATGGTGACACTGATGCTGATGCATTGGGTAACATCTTGTACGAAATTGCAACTCCTTTGATTGCAAACGTAGCTGATATGCCTACTTACTTAGGTGTAGCTTGGGAGTCAGTTAAGTCAAGTGCTGGTTCAGTAACTGCTTGTGGTGTTAAATTGGAAGGTAAAGCATTGGATGCTTTCGGAAACGCTTGTGTTCCTGATGCTGTTCCTTACGTATTCAACTTGGTTCGTTTCCAAGTAGTTGCGGCTAAAGGTCCTTTCACTACCCAAGACTTCGATATCAACGACTTGACTGGTCCTTGGTATGTTACTAAAACTCAAGATGTTAAGTATGCAATTGGTGCTGGTTCTGCTATGGCTGAATTGGAGCGTCACTTCTTCCGTAACAACTTGCCTAACGTAGCTGAGTCTGTGTACTACTGGAATCCTATCTACAACGAGGATGTAAACCAGTTCTTGTATGTAAACAGCACTTTGTTGTACAACGTACTTTCTGTTAAATTCTTGGATGATTCTCCAGTAGGATTTGAAAAGAAATCAGTAAATAGCCATGAGGTATTGATTATGGTAGACACAACTAACGAAGCTGCTAATAGTGTTATTAGTAGTGCAGGTAGTGTTTCTGCAAACATTCTTGCCTTCTTTAACTATTTCGCTGCCTAATTAGACGAATAATGGGGGGACTGAACTCCCCCCTTTTTCTAACTTTTAAAAAATAAAAAATCATGGCAAAAGATATTATTCTTAAACTCGGCACCTACATGACCACTGTTAATAACAAAGACATTGCTGCAGGTGCTATCCCAGGAGCTTCTTTAGAGAAGTTTGTTGTTAACCTTTTAAAGAGCCCTACTTGCTGCGTTAAGTATGTAACGTTAAGCAAAGGAACTGTAACACAGTCAGGTAGTATTACTACTGCAGTTACATTGAACCAGCCTGCTGGTGAGATTACAACTGTAAGTGCTACTATTGCTGCAGGTGCAATGTCCTCTTTTACACTTAACAATAGTTTTATTAAAGCTGATTCTGTAATTATGGCTACAGTTAACGACACTACTGGTACTGGTCTATTGGCCGTACAAGTTGATGGTATTGTTGCAGGTTCTTGCACAGTATCTCTTGGAGGTGTTGTTGCGAATACTGGAGTTGTAATCGTTGGATTTGCAATTATGTAATTAACAGGGGAGAGAAATCTCCCCTTTTAAAATGAATTAAATGGCTAACTTACAAAGAAATATAGAAGTTTTAAAAGCTAAGGATTGTGCTTACTTATCAATCCTAGATACCTCGTACTATCCTGAAACTTTAGACGAGGCAAACATTCAAATCACTGCACCTGGTTATGATATTCCATTTGAATTTGCTTTTACTTTAAATGAAGTAAACGTATACAATTCATACACTTTTGGATTCACTACCAATGCAACGGCAGATTTTGTAGAATTGCCAGATGGTTTATATACTTTGAACTTAACTACTTGCCCTGACACAGGAGTATGTACTAGATATCACCTACGCACTTGTAGGATTGATTGTAGACTTGCTGTACAATGGGCTAAGTATGCACAAGATTGTGAGGATGAAAAAATCCTTTACTATCTAGATAAGATTGAGTTTCTGCTACGGGGAGGAGAAGCTAACGCAGATTTATGTAACCCCGAAAAAGCAATTGAATTATACAGAAAAGCAGATGACTTACTTAGACGATTTGAACTTGACTGTTAAAGAAAAACTTGCTAAGGCGGCAGTAAAAGAAATGCAGCATATCAAGTACTTAACAAAACCATACTACAAAAAATCTAGGAAGTATATGCGTTTCTTGAAACTAGCACATTGCTTAGATTGTGTAGACACAAACAACCTTAAAATTAAACTATAACTACGAAAAATAATGGCAAACAAAGCATACAAACCTTGCTGCGAACCTAACAACTGTGGAGAGATTATTCCTTCAAAGTGTGTTAAGTATACTGGAACTCCTACTACGGATGGTCCTATTGATAAAGAGTTTACTTGTACTCCTTATCTGAATGACGTTATTCATTTATTTGATGATAATCTTAAAGACATTATTGGAAAAATCGGTATTAGCAAAACTGCGCTTGATGGTGCTAACTCATCTTGTGGTCTTAATTTGGTTAATACTGGTTCTCTTACTACATATGAAGTTAATGATACTAGGTATGTTCAAAGTGAGGTAGTTGTACAACTGTTGAATGTTGTATGTGCTTTACAAAAACAAGTTAATTACTTGAAGAATGAGAATGTTACTACAGATAGTGGTAATGTATTCTGGCTTGATTTGCCTTTAGACCAAGATTTTAAAACATGGTTAAGTATAAACGGACAATGCGTTTTAACGGAACCTTGTGTACCTGCTGGTGGTATTACTACTTTACGTGGTTTACTTCAAGCTATGATAACTAAACTTTGTGACTGTTGCCCAAATCCATAATCTAAAATATAATGAGTACTTGTCTTGACTGCTACGGAACCAACACAATAGAACCATGTGCTGAAATTGGATGCCTTTCCACAAATTTTGGAAAGTGCGTTACTTACTCAGGCACAGGTTTGTATTGTTCTCTAGGTCCAATTAATACCTTTACCTATTCGGGTACTGCTGTTGCTATAGTTTCTGAAGTTACCGTGGTAGTTGGTGCTACTGGCGGTTCTGGTTCAGGTGCTACTTTTAGTGTAACTAGAGGACCATCTTCTACATCATACACAATCTCTATTGTAAATAAAGGTAGCGGATATGCAATAGGAGAAACTCTTACCATTGCTGGTACAGCTGTAGGTGGTACGGCTCCTGCGAATAACATTTCAATTGTAGTAACTACACTATCAGCTATTATTGATAGCACCTATACAATGGATGCGGCTATCAAGAATTTGCATGATCGTATCTGTAACTTAACTCCAACTGGTCTTTTATACAGTGGATTTAACTATGCTTGTCTTCGTCAAGGAGGTAACTTAGAGTCAGTAGGTGCGTCTATTACTACTGCACAAGGATTTGCTGAATCTTCTTCTGCTGCGTTGTGTGCGTTAAACACACGTTTAAAAGCAGTAGAGACTCCAACCTTTACTGTGCCTGGTTGTGTAACAGGATTAACTTCTGGTGTTTCTACTCTAGGAGCAATCTTAACTGAGTATGGTAACAAACTTTGTGCTATTGCAGGAGGAACAGGAGGTATTACCATCACTGGAGTAACAGTTCCAGGTAGTTGTACAATGACTACTATCCCCTCATCAACTGCCCCTATTGGTACTTGGTTTGATTGGGTAGTAGACAATATGTGCTCAATCACCACGGGATTGAATGCGGCAATTACTTCAACTAACTCAACCGTAAGTACTATAACTACTTTCTTGGGTAGTACCACGAAATTTAATAACAGTGCAAACTGTTTGACTGCCTTGGGAGGTACAGCAACTGATTCTGCTCATGCTACTATTGGTTATCTTACCACTAAGGTATGTGCAGTAGACACAACCGTTAACGCTATTCCTTCTTATATTAAGACTGATAGTGTTGCTCTTAACTGGGTAGGTTGTTTTGGTTCTGCACCATATAGTTACGCTAACACTGCAACTACAATTCAAACTCAATTACAAAGAATTGTAGCCGTATTGAATGCTGAGAAAACTGCATACTCTGCAGACTTTGTACTAACTACAGCAGGTTGTGGTTCCAAGATTGTGTCTTTGGCTCCTACTGCTGCTTTCTCTTGTAGTTCACTTTCTACTTGTTCCATCAATTCTCTTGGAGATGTAATAGTAACCACTCCTGTGAATCCTGATGTACTTTACTATAACGGAACTAACTGGGTTAATAAAAATATTAACGCATTGGTTACTATGTCAAGTACTGACGGCACAGTGGCAATTACTCCAACTACAACTGCAGGTAACGTAAACTACGATTTGAGTGTTACTGGTTTGACAGCTACTAGAGCAAACCTTACTGCAATAGCAGTAACTGGAGCAAACAACACATTCCCTGCAGCTTACCCAACTAGTCCTGGTACTGGATACGCTCAAGTAACTAAACAAGGTAGTATTGTGACTTTAGCAGGTAGTATTGAGTTGGTGGTGACAAGTGGACTTACATTAGCTTTTGGTACACCTGTACCTATCGCAACTGTGCCTGCTGGATTTAGACCTATAACAGGGCCTATCAGTTTCTACTCAAGAGCATTTAAAAAGGGAACTGCTCCATACAATGATCCTGATGGTTCTTTTGATGCAAGAATTACCATTGACATAGCAGGTACTGTAAATATAATTCCTTATCCTACATACCCTGCAGCAAGTTTAGTGCTTGCTACTGCTGGTAGTAAGGTAGAAATATTGTTAGGAGCACACTCCTATAGTATCCTACCATAAGATCTTGACAGTTTACTAGGGTTGGTTGTCTGTCAAAACCCCGAATAGAGCCTAGGCAACTAGGCTCTTTTGGTTTAATTAAAAGTAATTGACATTAGTAACAGTTTAAATTATATTTGTACAAAAACTAACTTCAAGTAAATTATGACAATATCAGATGTAATATCCAGAGTTAGGATTTCTAATAAGTTCATTAGCGATGATGATTTCATGTCTGATAGATTTATTTACAATACCTTAAAAACTAAGGCAAGTGCAATTCTTAGAAGAGAAATTAATCTTCGTAAGTTATTAAATTCAGACAATGTATACAGTGCGTATGAATGCATTGAGTTAATACTAGCCCCAGGTGCTGAGTGTGATTTGAATTGTGACATTCGTCGTAGTAAGAAAAAGCTGCCTAAAATAGAAGAAGGGCTATATTCTTATTTTATTCAAGGGGTATTCAATACATCTAACTCAGAAGAACTCTTCCCTACTACTATCAGGGATTTTATTAACCACACTAGACTTAGAGTTAAGACTAACCGTTCTTATTACACAATAAGAAACGGCTACTTGTATGTGTTGAATCCAGATGTAGAGGCAGTCAATATGTACGCTTACTTTACAGAACCTTTAAATCCTAAACCTTGTTCAAGTATGTATGAGCAAGATTTTAAATTCCCTGAGTACTTGTTGGATAGTTTATTAGAAATGACTAACCAAAGTTTAGTTAACTTCCATAAACTTCCTCAAGAACCATTTAGTGATAATAAGGATGACGCAATCTAAGGAAAAACTCTCTTTGAAGTCGGATGTCAATCCTTCTTCAATACAGGCTTATAAGAAGTTTGTAAAGGAGACAGGTCGCTCTGACATTTCCTATGACAAGTTCCGAAACATTATTCTAAAAGTAAACGAGAAAGTTCTTGAAAAAGTAATGACAGGTAGATACAAAATTAGATTTCCTAAGATTGGACTACTGTCACTCATCAAGGTAACTCCTACTAAATTATTAAAGAAGATAGACTGGGGACGTTATCACAAAGATGGAGTGTACACAACATTTAAAAACTACCATACAGATGGTATGATGTATAGAATTTTCTTTTACTTGTACGAAAGAAAGTATCCTTACTTTGGTTTTTATAATTTTAGGTTAAGCAAACCTAACCAAGTAATGTTAGGTCAAAAAATTAAAAACAATGAAATACGATAACATTAACTATATAACCTCTGAGCCTTTGATTGCTGAAGTTAAGCAAGAGTTAAAGACTTACTTTGAAGCTGGTGCTGTAAGTGAGGTTTTAATACCTTCGTTTATAGATCAAGCCCTGAGAAAACTTAAGGTACTTGCTCTTAAGCCTGAAGAGGCAGTTATTCGTTTTGAGGATTATAAGTCAGAGTTGCCTTATGATTTTTATTTATTAGACTATGCTCTTTCGTATTCATCAGATGTTTACTGGGACAATGCAGTGAACTCTCTGACAGGTTCTTGGTATAAAAGTATACAAGCTGATGGCTGTGTTACTGATGCTACTAGCATAGAAATGTACGAAGCAATTACAGTACCCATGCCTGGCTTTAGAATCTCTCTTAAACAACCTAGATGGGTTAGAGTTTATGCTGACTCTACTTCTTTGTGTGTGGATGGATGTCCTAACTTAAAAGCATCTAGTACTGATATCATTAAAATTAATCAACATAAGAAAGCAAGTGCCACCTTCCAAGAGGGTTGTGTATATCTTAAATACTTTTCAAGACCTGTAGATGACTACGGTATTCCAATGATTCCAGAAATTTTGGAAGTAGAAGAGTATATTAAAGCTTACTTAAAGTATAAATTCTTTGAACAAATGTGGCATTCAGTAATGGATGAGTCCACAAAACAAGTAACTGATAAATTAACCTACTACAAAAGAGAGCAGTTAGAGAAACTTCAAGCTGCATTTAACTATCTAATGACTAAATCTAAGCAACAGATAGCAGACTCAATTGTACGTACTCGTAATCGTTTTAGTAAATTCCACATTAGATAATGGAAATTAAAGGTAATCAAAATACCAAAGGTCTTAACCTAGACTCTTTAAACTGGCAAGTAGAAGGTAGCCAGTTGACATGGGCATTGAACGCAAATATCATGTCCCATGATGGTAATACATTTACCTATACAAACGAGATGTCCAACCAAGTTTGTGTGGATTTTAGCTCGTTTAAGAACGGATACAAAATTAACGGCCTACTAAATATAATAGAACAGAATAAAGTAGTTGTGTTCTTAGTAGGTCCAGATGGAAAAGGAGAGATAGGAGTAATTACAAATAACGGTTTAGATTGTGTTGAGTTAGATTCAATAGAAACTGACTGTGGTTGTGTAGGCGGTAAAGTAATTAAAGACACAGTTGTCAAAGCAACAACTACAGTTACAGCAAACTCAACTACTTGTTTCTATGGTATTATTAACGAGACTATAGATGATGGTTCTGGTAACTACGTAAATAACTATGCATTTCACTATGTAGACTGTAATGGAAATAGAGTAAGTGGCAATACAAGTAGCCTCGTATTTAAAACAACACAAGAGTGGTATGCCGACTTAGGTTATACCAGTTTTGATGCCAACATGAGTCCTACTTATTTGTCTAAAGTAGTATCTATGATATGCTATGATTCTGTAGCAACTATAGACTACATTAATGAACTAGGCACTTCAAGTAATGTGACCCCAATGCAGCATCCTCAACCGTTGTTGTATGATACATTTCCCTGTGAAGCTACAGTTGTAGAAAAGACTTGTTGCGATTACGAACCTGTGTTAATTGATGAGTGTTGTCAAGATTGTTGTCAAGATTGTTATACTGTTACCTTGCAAACAGTAAATCCATCAATACCTTCTGGAGGATCTACAGGTCAAGTAGTAATTGAATATACAGACTGTAATGGTATAGTTAGAGGCATAGAAGTACCTGAAAATACATTTGAAGGGTACGGTTCATTTAACATGATTAAGGACTCTTGGAGAGTAATCCAAAGAGGAAAACCTGGTGTTGATGTAGTAGTTGCAGTAGAACAAGTTTACTCTACAGGAAACTGCAATCCTTGTTTGAATCCTTCTCCTGAGAATTGCTGTTTGAACTTCGATATTGACTATCCTATTTATGCGACTTATAGAGTAGATCAGTGTGAAACTAGAGTATACTTTGTACAGAAGAATAATCCTCCTAGATACTTATCATTGGAGTTTCCTCTAAATAGAGATTCCTGTGGTGAGTCACAAGATTGTGGAGGCAAGAAACTTGTAACAAAGAAGACTTGTAAAGAGTTAAATATTTTTCCTGATACCTGCCATCCTAAAGTAACTCCAACCAATGTTTCTAATGGAGGTCAACTTAAAGCAGGTAACTATCAGTTTGCTATTGCATATACAGATGAAGAAGGGGCTGAGTTAACTGATTACTTTGACTTTAGTCAGCCTATTCCAATTTTTGAAAAGAAACTTACCAACCTTACTGACTACGTTACTAACTATTCTATTACAGTTCAGATAGACCATAAGGTTAATATCTTTGACTATTTTAATTTAGTAGTAGCGGAGACAATCCAAGGGGCCACTACAAACTATCATTTGATTGGCAACTATAGAGTACAAAAACAGTACTTGATGGATTCTATTGTTTACACAGGAGAATACAAATCTACCTTTAGTTCTATTTCTCCTTTGATTAGAACTCCGCACTATAAGAATGCAGGTATCATTGAGAATCAGAATGATATCTTGATGATTGCAGATTTGGAAAGAGAGTATCAGTATAACTTCCAGCCTTTTGCAAACAAACTTAAATTGCAGTGGGAAACAGTAAAGATGCCCCACGGAGACAAGTGGGACTACTCTAATCCTGAGATAGTACACATGTTCCGTACTTATCAAAGGGACGAGGTATATGCTTTCGGTATTAAGTTTAAACTAAAGACAGGTAAGTATACTGAAGTATTCCATATTCCTGGCAGAGCAAAGAACGCTGCACTTGGAGATACCACTTCGGTTCCTACTTCTAGTACCGATTACTTTATAGAAGAAGGAGACTGTTCTGATGTAGCAGCACCTAAAGAAAAGTGGGAAGTATACAACACAGCAGGTAACGGTCAGGTATTTGTATCAAACAATCCTACTGAACTAGAGAAACAATTCTCTTGTGCAATTTTTAACGACAAACGTGGAGAGTTTGCTTATTGGGAATCAAAAGAACTCTATCCATGTAATGAAGAGATTTGGGATACTGATGCTTATGGTAATCCTTTGGCAGGACAACCGATTCGTTTTCACAAGTTTCCTGATTCTTTGATATCTCACATTCATGATGGTTTATTTAGTACGGGTAATGTTTTTCCTGCTTTTGATAACCAATCTAATATCTATCCTATAGGAGTAAGAGTAGACGCAGATGCATTCAACAATCTACTCAACACTTTAACTATTGCTAATCCTGGAGATCCTGCTAACCCTTTCTATGCCAAAGACCTTATCTGCGGATTTGAGTTAGTGTTTGCTTCTCGTGTAGGACATAAATCTGTAGTAGCAAAAGGACTTCTTTATGACGTAGGACACTATACCACAGATGACGGTAGTAAAGAATACTACTATCCTAACTATCCTTTCAACGATATTAACTGGAGAGGAAGTAGTTCTGTAACAGATCCTTACTTGAGAACATCTGCAGATTGGTACAAACGTCAAGATAGAAGACGTGCTTTTAGCGGAGACCTAGGAGAGTTTGCACACAATGGTTTTGTAGACAACAACATTATTAACTACAAGCATAATAGATTTACATTCCATTCTCCTGACACACACTTCTCATATCCTAAAATCGGTTCAGAACTTAAGTTAGAGACACTTGAGATTGGTTCTGTATTGGGACACTTTGTAGAAGTAGAAGAACATAGTAAGATTAAGTTGTACACGGATAAAGTACAGACTATATCTAATCTACTGTCTATGATACTCAACATCAAAGACTATCGTATCATGACTGAGAACTACTTCCAAGACAAGGAAATGTTTGCTCAGTTGATAGAAAGATTTACTCCTAAAGTAAACCTTGCTTGGCAGTATAATGGTGTCGCTAAGTATAACGGATACTTAACTATTCCAAACTCAGGACATAAACGTAGGTCTGTTAAATTTGGTAATTACGCTCCTAGTGAAATCCTAAACTTTGGGCAAGGAGAAAAACCATTCCACAACAGATACAGAGAGTCAAGTGTATATCTTTCACTGAATAGTTCTTTCGATCATCACCACCCTACTCTTTTAGACAACTCTAGATACCTAGCATCTGAACACAACAAGTCTAATCCAACTGATATAGATGATAGTAGAACTACTAGAGCATACTACGGTTCAGTAAAAGTTTATCGTCCAAACCAATATGGACCACTAACTAATTTGCGTTACCTATCTACAGGGTACTCTGTTGATATTGAAATAAATCCGAATAATGGTTTAGGTCAAGTAGTACAAACTTACTACCCTGCATTTGGTGGTGACACGTTTATTAACGCATTTGCCCTCAAACGTAAGCATGCTTTCTTCCGTCAGAATCTTGCAGGTAAGCCAGACGACATTCCATTTAACTATTACCTATTCCCCAACTTAGGATATCCAAGTCATTTCTATGGATTCAATGCTGCAGCTCAAGACGTAGAAGCAGTTTTACAAAGTAGGATTGATCTTATGGTTGCTGCTATAGCAATTGTTGCAGCTGCAGCTCTTCTTAATTCTGCATTTGGTGATGGTATTGCATTTGGAGAAACAACTACTGCTTTAGCTACAACTGCAGGAAAAATTCTTGTGCTTGATATAGTCAATGATTTGTTAGCGTCTACTAAACCTTACATATTCCTAGATAAGGATGAGACGTTTGACAATACTTGGTTAGGAGTAGGTGTAGGGGGAACATATTTCTACTACAAGGGAATGGTGTATCTGTTTTCTTATGGACTTCCTATCTTTTTTGTTGAGTCTGATGTAAACGTAGATTTCCGTCATGGCAGAAATGACCGTGAGGAAAACTTCTACGGAGCAAAAGAACTAGGAGAGATTCCTGACCAGTGGTTACAAGAAGTAAACGTACCAATTAAGTACGATAACTTTTACCACTACAATCCTACTTATTCTGCTCAGAACGTAATCAATCCAAACTTTGTATATAATGAAGATTGGCCAGAGTTGTATTGCGAAACTGATTTGTATAACCGAGTAGTATACTCAGATCCAGCAGGTAAATACGGCAAAGGAGATCCTTGGTTAAACTACAGAAGAGGTAACTACTATGACTTTCCTAAAACTCATGGTAAGTTAATTGCTTTGAATGGTGTGGAGAATAGCAAAGTGTATGCTCGTTTTGAGAATAACACTAAAGTATACAACGCTATCATTACACTCGACAGCACTAATCCTATTGCAATGGAGATTGGTGATGCCAGTATGTTTAAAAGCAAGCCTTTGGAAATGTCTACTGCAGACATTGGATACTTGGGAAGCCAACACAAAGCGTTTATTAAAACAACTCATGGTGGGTTCTGGGTAGACGCACGTAGAGGTCACGTATACCAAGTAACTAGTGGAGGTGTAGATGAAATTTCTTTAAGAGGTTCTATGCAATGGTTTAAAGAAAATCTACCATTTAAGATTCTTAAGGACTTCCCTGACTTCCCTGTAGACAATAACTTCAAAGGTATTGGTATTGCATTGGGATGGGATGAACGTTTCCACCGTGTGTTCTTAACTAAACTGGACTTCAGAGTTAAAGAACAATACAGAGGTTTTGTTACTTACGAGAACAAGAAGTTCTATTACAATGATACTGAGATTGCATTTGCAGATTTGACTTACTTTGAGAATCATTCATTTACAATCTCTTATAGCGTTCTTCTTAAAGCATGGATTTCATTCCACTCTTTCTTGCCAAACGCTTACATATCTTTTATAGACCATTTCCAAACAACAACACAGACTGGAACATGGAACCACAACTTGTCTCCACTCACTTACCAAACTTATTACAATCGTTTCTATCCTTACATTATTGAATATACTGTAAATAATCTACCTAACACACACGTAGTTAATTCAATTACTTACAATCAAGATATTCATAAGTACTACAATAGAAACGACTATTACTCTTTGGGTTCTTACAACGATAAGAATACTCCAAACTTTACTAAGGCTATTGTTTATAACAAAGAGCAAACATCAGGATTGGTTAATCTAATACCTCAACTTCCTAATGACGCTCGCCAACGTTTGTTGTATCCTAGAGTAACTAGATTTGGTATGGAAGTATTAGTAGGCAAGAGAGACAATAAGAATACCTTTAACGGATTCTGGGACGCTACTAATAACAAAGAAAACTTCCAAACACTATTCAGTACTAAGTGGGACGATCTAAGCGCTGACTATCCAATCGATAAAGTAGTAAATCCAAAAGCAATTATCACAACTACTAGACTAGGAGGAAAGCAAAAGATTCGTGCACCATTCTGTAAGGTTCGTCTTATTCAAGATAAATTTAACAGATACAAATTCATCAACAACCTACAACTAACACAAACCACTAACTCAGCAATATGACACCAGAAGTAATTAGCTCTATGAGACCTGAAGTGTACTTAGGGCAATTTTTCCAATCGAGAGATATCATACACCTTGCACATCTCCAAACAACTTCATACTCAGAGCATGAAGCTTTAAACAAATACTATGATGGCCTACTTGGTCTTCTAGATAGCATGATTGAGTCTTACTTTGGCTGTATCGGAAAAAGAGTCAATATTAAGATTCCTGCATCTGATTACATAAATGCAGAAACACATCTAAAACAGTTTAAAGAATATGTCAAGAAACATCGCGGAGTTCTAGGTATGGACAGGACAGATGTACAGAATATTTTAGATGAAATAATCGCTTTGATTAATAAGACATTATATTTGCTTAGCTTAACTTAATTATTAATATGGGTAACTCTAGTTTAAAAGATATGTACTATGCCAAGAAAGGCATGGAGATGAAAAAAGGTGGTAAGTGGATTCAAAAAGCTATTCAAAAGCCAGGATCATTTACAGCACAAGCGAAGCGTGCAGGTATGTCTACTAGTGCATTCAGAGAAAAAGTATTAGCTAACAAAGGAAAGTTTTCATCAACTACAGTGAAAAGAGCTAACCTAGCGAAAACTTTATCTAAAATGAAAAAGTAATGAAGTCTTCTCTATTTGAACACTACAAAAAGAAGTATGCTGCTGGTGGTAAACTACCAGTACGTAAGACTGGTATGTGGTATCAAGACGGGGACGTTGTAGTTCCTTCAAACGAGATTACTATGAAGGGTCCAGATGGAGAAAAAGATTACTTTGATTCCCCAATTCTAGGTATTGGACTTTTGTCTGGAGACACACAAGTAATGGAGCCAGGTAAGGACTACTTGTTTCCTAAAGACAATGCAGTACTAGAAAAGAAAATGCAGATGGGTGCAAAGGTTGCTTCTAAGGATATGACTCCTGAGCAACAAGCAAGATTCAATGCATACGTGAGAAGTTCAAATCCTAGCAACATAGCAACTCCTGAGTGGTTAGGTCTTTCTTCTGGCGCTACTAATTATGCCCGTAGACTTAATAACATGAGTCAAGAAGATATGATGGGTATGCCTGGAGATATATCAAGCAGAGTAAGTGATGCATTCAAAAGTGGAATAGACTATTCTGTTAACTATGGATTACCAAAAAACACAGGTCAAATTACTACAGAAGGTAACTATAATCCTTTTGGACAAAATACTTTAGATAGTTTATATGGCGGTTTGTCTTACAGTCAATCTTTTCCAAAAGGCTCTGTAAGGTTAACTCCTGAGAAACAGGAGGTAAGACTTAGAGGTAAGGCAGGCAATCTTAAATATAAGAGAGAAATGTCTGACGAAGAAGTTATCTCTAACTTAGCTTTTGACGTTAACGTTCTTCCTGAAGCACTTAACTTATATGGCGAGGGTAGTATCTCAGATCTTGGAGTAACTAAAGACCCAACAGGTAAGACTCTTAACTATAAGGATATGCAGACGAATCCTCAATACAATGTGAGAGCAGGTATCAGAGGAGATGTAGGGCCTTTAAACTATAACTTAAGTGGAAGTTATAATCCAGAAACAGGCTATACTTATAACGGAGATGCTGAGTTAGCTTTACTTAAAGACAGATTAACTCTTAGTGGAAGTGTTGCAGGAAGCCAAGCAAAAGGTATGGAATCTATGACTGCAGAAGCAAGAGCAAAACTTGCTAAGAATCTAAATGTAAGAGCAGGATATAGACAGTCTGGAAATGAACCTGGAAACTTTAATGTAGGTCTAACTTATAATAAGTTTTTTGAAGAAGGAGGCGAAGTTGAAGATGAGGAAGACGAACGTGAGAACGACAAGGAGATGGTAGAAGGTATTGCAGATATCTTAAGAAGAGTTAAAGATAAAAAGAATAGAAAACAAATTGCCAAGAAGATGGTAGAAGACTTTGACGAAGAAGAAGTTGAATACAATCTTGACAATTTTATGAAGGCTGCTAAACTCATGCAGATGGGTGGCATGTCTATACCAGGAGTAAATGGTGTTATTGTAGCTAACAGTAGCCCAACAAGTTTAAAGAGTGCCTACAAGAATAAGAAAAAATGAAAAAGCAAATGATAAAACGGGCTGACGGTTCCTACTCTCAACGAGGATTGTGGGATAACATTAGAGCGAATAGAGGTAGTGGTAAGAAACCTACCGCAGAAATGCTTAAGCAAGAACGTAAGATTAAATCTAAAATGGAAGAAGGTGGTGTTAACAACCCAGGCTTCAAAGCATTGCCAGGATATGTTCAAGCTAAAATCAAAGCCAACATGCAAGAAGGTGGAATGACAGGTTCTGCTGTTGTAGATATCATGGGTAATCAAATGCAAAAACCTATGATGCAGATGGGAGCAGTAATGCCTCAAACATCAGCAGGACAATCAGTACTTCAAGAAGCTATGATGAACAAGATGCAGTCTGGTGGTAAGATGCCAGCCGACATTGCACGTGCTCGTTTTATGGCTGCTGCTAAAGGTAACGTAAGTCAAGCTAAAGAAACTGCATCTAGATATGGATACAAAATGCAGAACGGTGCTATGAACTTAATGGGAGTTCCTAACATGAATGCAGGTACAGCAGGATTTAATTTCTCTAAAGCCTCTGCATATGCTATGGCACCCAAAGAGGAGGTTCCTACTGATATAGAAAGAATGGAAGCCGTAGACATCAGAAGAAAACGTTCTTTCTTTGATAGAATGAAAGGCAACATAAGAAAAGCAGGAAGAGCAGTAGGTATAGGTAGTCCAGCTCCTAAGACAGATTCTCAGCAAGTAATGGATGAAGTAATCGGTCAAGTTAGAGCAGACGAACAAGCACGTATAAAATCTAACGCACCTACTAGTGCCGAGAAAAGTAGAACTGCATTTAATAAAATTAAGTCAGGTGATGTATCAATGCAAAACATTGGTGACTACATGGAAGGTTTTGGTACTTACTTAAATGCAAGTAGCGATAGAAATGTAGTAACCGACTTGTTTGATATTACAGCAAAAGGTGCTGCTGCAGTTGGTGCTGGTAATGCAGCAAGTAATATTCTACAAACTAAACAAGCTGCACAAGCAGCAATGCAATCTCCTGTTGGAGCAGCCGTAGATTTAGTAAATCCTTTAAGTATTGGAGCTAACTTGTTATCAGGTACAACAGATGCAATTGGAGAATTGTCTGCAGGTAACTATGAAGAAGCTACTGGCGTTGCTGCTAAAACAGCAGCACTTGCCGCTTTAAAAGGTAAAGCAGGAAATGTATCTAAAAATGCTCTAGGTAGAACAGCTAATGCTATTGGTAAAACCAGAGTAGGAAGTGCTGCAAGTAACGCTATTGGTTCTGCTACTAAACATGGAGTAGGACATCAACTTGAGCATGCAGGACAACACATGTTACTTTCTCCTCTTCTAGCACATAAGAATGGAGGTACTATTAAAGATATGTACTACATGAAGAAGGGAGGTCAGTTCCCAGACCGTTACAAGAAGATGGGATTTTCTGGAGTGGATCAACCAAAAAGAACTACTAGTGGTGGTAAAAGTCATGCAGTAGTTACTAAAGTTGGAGGAAACTATAAGTTAATTCGCTTTGGTCAAGCAGGTGTATCAGGCTCTCCTGAAGGTTCTGCAAGAAACAAAGCATTCAAAGCACGTCACGCAAAGAATATAGCTAAAGGAAAATCTTCAGCTGCATACTGGGCTAATAAAGTAAAGTGGTAATATGGCAACTAAAAAATCTACCAAAGTAACTTCTAATTCTTCTTTGTATAAAGAGAAAGGAAAAGTTAGTCGTCCTGGAGTTCACGCTAAAACTAAATCTTCTAAGTTAAAGCAAAGCAAGAACTACCATAAGGCGAGCAGAGGTCAAGGCTAAGTAAGGCTTGATTTTTCTTGACAATAGAGTATATTTGTATTTAAACTTTTTAAGTTCAAGTATACTTAACTTCTAAAGTTAATTAATATTTTAAGTTAATGAATACTGGAAAAAACAGAGTTAAGGGTCTAAAGACGGAACTTTTTAAGAAGAAGTACCAAACAGATCCTATGGTTAAGAATCCAACAGATATGTTGGGTATACCTGATATTACTAAAGATATATCTCAGTCATTGCCTAGTAAAGGTACTCCATACGATTGGAGTACTGGGGCAGAACCTAACGTTAAACTCCCTGAGTATAACCCAGTTACTATTGATACAAAAGCTGAGAAAGCAGGAGATGAAAAAATTAATATAGTAGGGGCAGAAGCAGAACCTTACAAAAGAGATTGGAGAGATTATGCCCGTATGGCTGTAGGTACAACCTCAGCTATTAAAGGTATTTACGATGACATCCAAACTCGTCAAGACAATACCGAACGTATTCAAAACTTAAATGACCGTCCTCGTTACATGCCTAATGAATATGAGTACATGGCAAGACCAGGAAGCCAAGGTGTAATCTATGCTAAGCATGGTGCAGAGATTCGCACAGGTACAGATTCAGGTGCAGAAGAAGCAGAGTTAGAGCGTGGTGAGATGTTTATGATGCCTAACATGGACACATACATAGTAGGAGGAAAGAAGCATTCTCAAGGAGGTGAAAACTTTGTATTGCCTGAAGGTACTATTGTATTCTCTGACCATCTTAAAGTTCCAGGGTTAAACAAGACGTTTAGCGATGAAGCTAAAAAATACGACATTACTAAGTACAAAAAAATTCTAGACAACCCACACGCTAAAGCTGTTGATAGAAGTACTGCAGAAGTTTTGTTTGATAGAAACATGAAAAAACTTCAAGAGTTGTTTCAGATTCAACAAGGAATAAACGGCAACTCTACTGGTGAAATGGAACCTGAAGGTATGAGAAAAGGTCAGTTTGGTATGGGCAATCCTTCTGCAATCTTTACACCACAACAGCAAGAACAATTTCGCATTAATAACGCAAAGTTTTTTGGTCCTAATGCTCCAGTAGTTTTAACTCCAGAACAACAAAAAGGGTTCTACATGGGTCAAGGAATGTTCAACAATCCTAACTATACCGAACAAGCGGTGACAAAGAGGGATTTTTCTACGCCTTACTCTAGTTGGAATGAAGAGAACTTAAGTACTAAAGCTGATGAAGCTGAAGCAGAGACTAAAAGACAAAAAGACTTTTTAGACAATCTAAAAGACACTGTAGATAATGCAGTAGCCAACAGCAGAATAGATGCAGATACAGGTATTAGAATGCTTGGCAATATGGAAGATAACTATTCTTTCTACAACGCTGCACAGAATCAACCAAACAACCCTGCCACTTTAGGCGCTACTGCTACTCCTAGTCTTAATACAGCCACTGAGCAGAATAAGCAAGTACTAAGTGACGAGACAGGAACTCAAAGTAAGACTAATGCAGCAGACCCTAGTTCTGTATACTACAAAACTTTACCTAATGGTAAGAAGATCTTTATTGAGAACCAAGGAGAATTTGCAGGTAAACAATTAGCCGAGCAATATGGCAATGACCCTACTAACTTATTAAGAAATAGATTGAATGAGTTTGGAGACGAACTCAATCCATTGTTAACAGATGCATTCAACAATACTGTAAAGAATGAAGGCTTAAAAATCAGTAGTGCCGACGAACTAGTAAATATCCTAGAAGGTGGAAACTCAGACCTAACAGCTATCCGTAACTTCTATAAAGGTATGGGCCAAGAGGCTGAGTTGTTTGACTTCCAGTTAGACAAGGGATACGATCCAGATATCCAAAGACAAAAGGCTGCTGAGAAGTACAAAGCTTATATAGAATCTTCACAGTTTGTTGAGGATGTAAAGGCAGGTAGAACTAGTCCTAACTCTTTGCCTTTTTTGAAGAATAAGCCAGTAGCATACAAAGATGCTAATGGTCAGACTAGGTATAAGATAGATAACCCTGAGTTAAACCTTGATGCTGTACAAAAGTATCAAGCTGCTTACAAAGCAATTGCTTCTGTAAAACAAGCAGAGAAAAAAAGAGGTAAAGACAAGGACCGTCTTAGAGGATTTAAAGTAGCCCCCGAAGGTTTAGCAGACCAAATGTTTTTAGGTATGCCTATCTCTGATGATGATAGACGACACGGTAATACTGCTATGGGCCAATTGTTAGGCTTTGAGGACGAACCTTTGAAACCTAAAGAGAAACCAGGAGAAGAGCGTAAACGCAAAGATCCAGGAAAAGGTTATAATAAACAACTTGAAGGTGCTACAATGGGTAAGTACAACCCTGAAGGTTTTGACTATCCTCAGTTAGCTCCTGAGATTTACGGTGTAGCAGCATCTCAGATGTTTGCATATGCACCTATGGACTATAATGCTCCTTACTTGATGCCTCAAACATTAAACATTCAACCTCAGTTACAAGATATTGACAATTCTTATGTAGCTGCTATGAATGCAGGAGGAGATCCAAACACAGCTTTGATTGCTACACTTGGTGCTAAGCAGAGAGTATTCTCTGAGAAGCAAAACTTTGATGCACAACAAAGAGCAGCTGCTGACCAGTATAACGCACAAAGTAGATTCCAAGAAGATGTTTACGATATGCAATCTTTGGATAGAGTATACAATACTTTGATTGCACAAGCAGATGACGCAGTTACTGCACAACGTCAAGCGTTGATTGCCTCTGCTAGTCAGAAGAGGTCTGTATGGAAACAGGAAGAAGCACGTAAACAATTCTGGTATAACAACTTTGTACGTAGCTTTGACTACGATCCTAAGACTCGTTCCTTGACAGTAAAGAAAGATGCTGACAAAGAATTTGCAGCTCAACTAGAAGGTATGTATAGTAATACCGCAGGTATCCCAGAAGTAGATAAAGCTAAAAAGACTACAAATACCAAAACCAAATAAGATAAGTAACCTATGGCTATTTCAGCACAACATACTAGATTTGTCACCAACGATTACGTAAATGCTCTTCCTGCAGACGACCTTATAAAGGTTGCAATGAAGAAGCAGGAGATGTATGACGAAGGTCGAAAGCAAATCAAACAGAATCTAGATAACTACGGAAAACTCCGTGGTATGTTATTGACAGATGACGAACGTAATTACTTTGACCAAGAGTTAAATAAGTTAGTTAAGAACGTACAGGAGAATGCAGGTTTGGATTTCTCAAACATGAATAACGTAGAGGCTGTTATTAACTTGGGTAAACCTTTTGAAAATGATGAGTACATTAAGGCAGGTATTGATTGGGGAGTAGAGTATCAGAATCGCCAAAAGCAATTGTCTGGTGTTGCTAAAGAAAAAAGAAACGCAGATAACGATTTAGTTTACATGTACGATATCCAAGAACACATTGAGAAAGGTGGTCTTGGTAAAAAAGTGCAGAAGAACAAAGCCTATGTAGAGTACACAGATATTACAAAGGAGTTACGTGAGATTGAAGAGAAGGTATCTGCTGAAACTGCTACTGTATTTAAAGAAGGTCCTGCAGGATATATTCAACAGGTTGATGTTAAAAGAAAAACTAGAGAGCAAATCATGGCTCGTCTTCAAAACAGTTTAACTCCTGCACAGCAAGCCCAACTTCAGATACACGCACAAGCTAATATGTATCGTTTAGGTAACGATGTTCTTTATCAAACTTGGGTAGGTCACAACAAAGAAGAGAAGTTGATGTACGACCAAGCTAAGAAAGAAGCAATGCAAGAACGTTCTAGGCTAACGTCTATAGACCCAAAAAAGATGACTGCCCAAGATAAAGCAAACTTGAGAGAAGTAGAAAGCATTATTCAAAAGAGTGAGAATTACATAACTGCAGCTAACGAAAACATTAATATGAACCCAGATGATTTTGATATGGGTGAATATGTTCCGTTCTTCACTAGCAGGTTTATCAGTGGTATTGCAGGTAACTTGACTAAAGAAGAAGTTAAAGTAGAGTTGAAAGAAGATAGAGTGTACATGGAGAACATGAAACACAGAAACAGATTAGGTGAGATTGCTGCCCAAGGTGCACAGAGTAGATTGACTAAACAGTTTGAGTTTGAGCAAGAGAACTATTCTGTAGGTAGTCAAGTAAGCTTGAATAGTTTGAAACGAGTTACCAATTACATGAGTAAGGACTTTAAACTAGACACAAGCAAGAAACCTTCTGAACAAATTGATCAGGTTATCAATCAACTTTATAACTTAAATAACGAGAATGCCGCAAAACTTAGTCCTACTCAAGTAGAACTTTATGCAAGAGAGTTAAGAACTTTGCAAGCTGTTTACAGAACTTACGAAGGTTCTAAAGGAAGTAAAGATAAAGTATCATTAAACAGATCACAGGGATTGGGTAGAGTGGAAACATCAATAGATGATTTCCTAACTAGACCTGTAACTGATATCTTTAACTCTGGTTTAACTTTGGAGACAATGCAGTTTCGTAAAGACCTAGGAGGTTCTAAAAGTAGCGGAGGTGCCACTCCATCAGAAACAGTACAAAAAGAGTGGAATACAAACTACGAAAGAGCAATCAAGTTAGGTCAATCAGAAGAGCAAGCTAGAGCGTCAGCTAATGCAGCAATGAAGAAAAAACTTGAAGGAAAAGAGACCGAATAATTAGATTCTAAATGTACACCCCAGGAACAATCAAAGCAATTGGACTGATGTCAAAAGGCGTTAGTTCAGATAGGGCATTTGCAGAAGGCCGTAATATAGATTTACAAGCAGCACAAACTAGAATAAACTTCTATACTCAAGAAAGTTTAAAGTCTAGTATGCTTACTAGTTTACCTAGTACTGCCTCTAGCACTAATATAAATACGCCAGGGGTAGCTTCTACAACTCCTGCAAAGGTTACTAATCCCACCCCTTCTACTACTATTAGTAAAACGTGGGATGACATGATAAAAGAAGGCTACAAAAGAAACACAGGAGACGGTTCTTACCTAGCCAATGCACCTGGTATGGTTCAAGCACCCGTAGCAACTGGTTCACAAAAGAAGTTAAAAACTTTTTTTGATGATAGGTATATGCCTACACAGAAAGAGTTAGAGCAACAAAAGAACATTGAAGTAAAAGATGATTTACTTTATATAGAGAATTCACTGAAGAATAATGGTTGGGGAGTAAAGAATGCAAATGAAGGGATTCAAGTAGCAGCTCAAAGAACTGCTTCTATCCTAAGTAAGCCTGTGTCTGAGACTAGCTTAGTCGGAGATTTAACTAGTATGTTGACTCCTGAAAAACAAGCCGAAGTAAAAGAACAAGAGAAACAGAGAGTAAAGTCTTTTGAAACTAGTGCTAGTAATTACTTTAAATCTACCAGTATTCCTGATTTAGTAAAAACTAAGAAGTTACTTTATACCGATATTGATGGTCAACTAAAAGATTTAGAGGAACAGTCTAAGTATTGGAGTCAGTCAGCTATTCGAAGTGGAGATCAACAATCTATTAAGGATAGCCAAGAAAGAGTAGGTAAGATTACTGCAAAGAAACTTGAGTTAAACAAACTTAAGAATTCTCTTGAGGATACCTACGAAAAGAGAGTTACTGCTATTAAGAGTAAAGAAACAGTTGGTGCGTTAGAACAGTTAAGAACTAACTTTAAAACAGACGAAGATTTCTTAAAAAGTCTAGACTCTTTTAAAAACAAAGCAGGTGGATTGGCTACTGTTAGTAGCGACTTTACTAAGGTACTTAAAGACATCTACAACGAAAACTACCTTGATAGAGCACTAACTGAAGCGGACATTGAAACAGGGGGTAAGAAGGTAATAAATGAAATTGCTCTTCAGAGATTTCTAGAAGGCACTCCATTGACTACTGGTGCTTTAGGAGAAGTTAATGAAAGTAGGTATGATGGCTTTAAAGGAGATTTAATCAAATCGCACCTACAATTAGGTCAAGGTATTACTACTGAGTTGACCAATAAAGTTATTACTGCGGTAAAAAGACAAGAACAACTTGTTAAAGAAGCTGAGTCGTCTACTATAACTCCAAACAGACTACAGGAGATTCAGAAAGAAATCTCAGTACTGCAACAAAGTGTTGACTTTAATAAAAAGTTGATTGACAAAACTAGTGAGATTCATAATCCAGAAGCATTTAAGACAAACAAAGAGCTTACTAACTTCTTAGGTACATATGTAGAAAGAGAAGAAAAGAAAGAAGCTTTAAGTAAGTTTTACTTTAAGCAGGATTATGGAGTAGCTAAAGGAGCTTATATAGTAGGACGTACTGGTCAAAAGGTAGCACAGGGAGTAGCTCAGCAGTTTTTAGGAAACATAATTGAAGGACTAGGAGGTGCTACAGGCTGGGAATGGCTAGAGACAAAAGGACGTAGATTCAATAACGCAGTTACAGTTGAAGAATTAGTAAACTTTGATAAGGTTAACTCTAGAGGACAATATCAAACTACTGCAGATTTTATTTTTGAAGATGCTGAAGGTAACAGAGAGTACAACCCAAGTGCATTAGTATTCCAAGGAGGTGAGATGTTACCTCTAATAGTAGGGTCAATGTATGGTGGTGGTGCCATTGCAGGTGGTGCTGGCCGATTAATGGCTAGGAATTTAAAGACTCTAACTGCAAAAGGAATGATGAGTAGTGCAAGAGCAGCACAATTCACAGGCACACTTGCAAAGACTGGTAGTTATAGAGCAGCATTTCAAAATGTAACAGCAGCTAGTAAGAATCCATTAGTACAACAGTTGAGTGCAAGAGTACCTAACGCAATGAGTATGACTGCAATTGTTTACCCCCAACAGTTTGTCGCTACTTATAGAGACTTATACGAGAAGGGCGTAGAGAATGCTAGAACTAAGGCACATGCAATTGCGAGTATATCTACAGGAATAGAAGTTCTTACAGAGAACATATTTCCTGATATGAAGTACTTAGATGATTTTGCGGAGAAAGGTATCTTCGGCAAAGCCTGGGTAGGTAGTTATCAGCAATACAGAACTTTATATGGCAATGTTTTTGGTGATGCTTTTAGTCCTACGACTTTAGATTACTTAGCTACAAGATCTTTGAATCTAGCTGGTAAGGGAGCTTCTGTAGGTAGGTTTATGTTGGCTCGTGGAACTGAGGAAGGAATAGAAGAAGTGTCAGCAGAGTTAATGAACTTCTTTGCTGATAACGAAGGGCTAGCAAACTTAAAAGGAGAACCTGCAAAAGAATTAACAGTTGATGGTTTGATTACAGCATTTTCAGGAAGTTACTTTACGTTTCCAATCGGAGCAGGTAAACAGATAAAGGCACATAATGAAAATAGAAAGTATGGTGAGATGTACGACATCATGCTTAATGCTCAGTACTATAAAAACAAAATAGACCAAGAGTTAAAGGCAGGTAAGATAACAGCCGACAAAGCTGCTACTGCTTTAGGTAAGATACAAGAGTTAGAGGCAATAGAAAAAGAATACGGAGTTCGTAATCTTAAGAATCTAGACAATAAGAAACTAGAGCAGCTAACAGATTTAATGGAAGATCAACATCTTCAGTTTGATTACTTTAAGAACATCTTAAAGAAAAACTCAATTGATGAGAAACTTACTTCCTTAGACAAACAGACTTATACTGAAGACCAAAAGAAAGAGCTGATAGCTATGTCTGAAGAGGCAGCTAAGACAATAGACCAGTATAAAAAGAAGTCTGATTTCTACAGTCAATTAACAGATGAAGATAAAAAAGGAGTTCTTGACAATAGTATTAATGGTAAGTTACAGTTAACTCGTTTTGCTAGAACGGAAGACATAGAAAACTTAGGATCAAATCTTGAGGACTATGCGGCGACGGTTGTTGCAAGTAGAAGACCTGGTTACTTTGTTGAAAGTATTAGACAGTACAGAGATAACGTCAAAAAGATTAAAGATGAAAGAGAGCAGGCCGAGCAAGATGCAATTGCAGGAGGCACTTATAATCCTTTAGTTGACGCTATAGAGAACAAAACTCCCACCACTACTCCTACTAGTATTACATCACAAGATGAACTTCAAGGAGTATTAGCACAAGCTGTCATGGCTCCAGACAGAGGCGGAGACTTAGTTGCTTATTTTAATGGATCATTTGATCAGCAGTTAGAAGCAATTGAAGCAGATACAGAAAGAGTTACTGCAATGTACTTAGAGTCAGTATCTAGCTCAGGACAAAGTGGTGACACTATAGAAATGCAACCTGATGGTACTGAAGAAATCAGTACTCAAGAAAGAGATCCTATAGACAACGATAAGCGAATTGCGGACTTAACAGAAGAACAGCAAGATGAGTTGGCTGAGATGCTTGCTGAACTTAATAATCAATACGATGATGTTTTAGAAAGAAAGCAAACTATTGCTAAGGTAGTTGGAACTGCTATAGACGCTGTAGCACCTAGCGAGATAATGGGAATGACTGATGCAGCTGCTCAGACAGAAGCTTACACAGAGTGGGTTAAAGACTTACTTACTAAAGTAACAGAGGAAGCAGAAGCTGTTAGGCAAGTTATGGCTGATGATACTTCTTTAGCTCAGAGTGTTTTCTACGACAAGATATCTTATCTTGAATATAAAGCAGACAATAAAGAAAAAATTGACAAGAAGTTAGCTGAGATTAAAAAAATTAAAGAAGAGAGAAAAGCTGCTGAAACTCCAACTGTAGAAGAAACAAGAAATAATGTAACTGCTAAAGAGAAGTCAGAGGAAACTGGCAAAGAAGTTAGCATTGAAGTTCCAGAGTTGATTCAATCAGATGTAACTCCAGAGTTTGCACAAGGTCTTACTGCGTTGGAAACTATGCCAAAGAGTAGACTTACAGCAACAGCAAGTCAAGCAGCAGGAGATATTGTTACAGATGAAGAGTACAATGCCCAACGTGGTGTTGTTATTCAAAACCTATTAGGAGAAGTTCTAGGTTCTACTTCCTTGGATTCTGCTTTGGCTAAGATGTACTCTATTATGGAGGCGGCCGAAGTATCAGTAGAAGAGAAAGCAAAAACCTTAGAGTTAATGAAGAAGGTTGCAAACAGTGAGCCTGTGCTTGAAGAGGACTACACTCACATGTTTGAGTTACTTTTAATCAAAGCAAACCTTGACTTAGCAAAGCTTAAGTTTACAGGTCCCGAAGCAGAAGTTGAGGTACCAGCAATAGTAGCAACACAGGTTGACGAAAGAACTGCCGAAGAGATAGAAAGAACTACTGCCATTCCTGCTCCTGTAACTAAGAAAGCAAAGACTAAAAAAGTAGAGGCTAAGATTAGTTTACCTGCAGAACAACCTACTGCTGAAACAAATGTTATTGATACACTAGCAAACAATCAAAAGATTGTAAGTGAAGTTAAAGTAGAAGTAGCTACAACAGAGGAAGCAAAATCTGAAGTACAGAGTAAGAATCAAATAGTAAGTACTAGTAAAATATATAGGCCTGGTGACCCAAATGCTAGAACTGCAGAGCATTTTACTATCCAAGAAAAAATTATTGAGTCTGTAGACAAAGAGTTTAGGACTGTTAATACAGCAGTAGTAGATTTGTTTACTATTGTGGAGCAAGTCTTAGGAGCAGAAACTTTAGTTAAGATGGAAGAAATCTTTGACGAAGTACAATCTAAACCTACACCAGAAAGACTGCAAGAGTTACGTGGGCAGTTCTTAAAACTATTCCCTGCAAACTTTATGGATATTGGGAAAATTGAATATATGTTTGATACTCAGATGGTTAAGAATGTTTCTCAGTCTGACTTAACACAAGTTAATGAAAGAAACCTTAATGCTACTGAAACTGAAATTTACCAGGTAAACAAAGGAAGAAAAGTTCCAGAAGTAAAACTAAAAGATGGTCGTATCATAAAAGATACTGTAGTAAGAGAGAGTAATGGAAAATTACTTTTGTTAAAAGCAGTAGATGTACTGGATGCAAAAGGTAAACCGATTACAGATAAAGAAGGTAAACCTATTGTTGATAAAACTTGGATTCGTTTTGAGCAAATAGCAAATCCTACTGAGATACTTGCCTACCCAATAATAGGAACAGAGCCAATGACTTTTACTGCTTTAAATGTACTAACGTTTACAGTATTAGATGGTGATGGAAAAGTTCAGAAGTATAACAACAATGGGGATAAGACAGAGTCAGGTAATAAAGTATTGATAACTTATTTGCCTACAAGTAAAGGAAAAGCAAATCCTACCCCACAGCAAAAAGCATTTGATACTATGAGGAATTCAGTATCCCAAGGAGAAAGAGTAGTACACAATGTAAAGATTACAGGACCTAGTGATAGTGATTCTGAAGTTACAATGCCAGACAAAACTGTTAAAAAAGGAAACTATGGATTTACATTCAGTACAGAAACTTTAACCCCTGTAGATAAGACATTACCTATAGCAGAAGTTGAAGAAGAAAAAGCAGTTACTCAAATTATTGCAAATAAAGGGAATCAACAAGATTCTGTAAATGCTTTAGAGGTTCTAGTAAAGAAAGCTAAAACTATACCAGATCCTTCTAAAGAAGGTTACTTAATTGACGGAGAAAGATATGAGCGTCAGTCAGGCTTCACTAGACGTGTTATGGGTAAGACTCAAGTAGATACAGAAGATTCTGTTATCAACATGGAAAAGGGAGCTGCTGTAGGTAACTTGTTAGACATCATTGGACGTGATGTTCTTGGAGGTCGTACCGTAAAATCTTTGAGTGAGTATATCAAAGAAGCAGAAGGTATGGGTAAATCTCTGAGAGAAGGTAAAGGATACAAACTTGAGTTTACACAAGAACAGTTTGATGCTTTAGTAGCAGAACTAGAAAGTGTTAAAAAAGAACTTACTCGTCAGGGATACAAAGTATATACTGAAGGACTTGTAATCTATCGTAAGTACACTCAGGAAGAAAAGGTAGCTACAGGTTTTGCTGGTGTTGCAGGTGCTATGGATATTGTAGCAGTAGACAAAGACGGAGGTGTTCATATCATTGACTTCAAGAACAAGAAGTTTAAGAATACTCAAACGTTTAAGTCAAGCATGTATAACTCCAATGAACGTTTCCCTTCTAACATTAGTAAGTGGGGTACGCAGCAAACTGCATACGGTGTATTATCAGGTGACTTTGGTTTACCTATTCGTTCAATTAATATCTTAGCTTTTGCTTCTCAGTATGAAGAAAGTAATGGAGTTATTACAGTTAATATGTTGAGTAAAGGTAGTGACCAGGTTCCTGTGTTAGCACAGAACAAGAGTGACATTTCTGACTCAATTATTAGATTAAAATATGATAGCAAAATTGCTGCACAAATTAATTCACGTACAGTAAAGCCTACTCCTCAACCACTTAACAAGGAAGCTGATAAAGTACAACTAGAGACTATCAAAGAAAATGTTCCTGATTTGACTGATTCAGAAGCTAGAAACGCTAGTCTTGTATTATCTTCGCTAGGTATGAATTTAAACAATGTAAAATCTGGTTTAGATTCTAAAGACGAAAATCCCACCACTAAAAATCCCCCTACCTGTTAACAATGAACGCTTGTAGCATAAAAGGAACGCCCTACGAAGAAGAGTACAGACAGTTTATGTCTGAGGGTCGAATGATATTTGCATGGAATAAAAACAATGAACAGCCTCTAGATAAAATAAAAGTAGGTAATGAAGTTGTAGAAAATCCATTGTACACCGAGTTGATGGCTCATCCTATTACACAAGGTAATAGGACAGAGGCATTAAAAATCATTGCCGAGACATTTCAAAGCGACTTTACAAGTAAGTATACTCCAGGAGATAATGGACAGTTTTCTTTAGTTCAAGTTATAGATTACCTACAGCAAAAACAAAAGAGAATTGAGGATGCTTTAGCTCAGAAGATACAGAGTGTAAACGTAACTACAAGTAAAAGTATTAACTTCTATGAGGCTCAGATTAACGGAACCCCGACAGAGATTCACTTTAGTGATGCTGAAGGACAAGAAATCTTTGAAACCTTTGAGTACATGCTTGGTGAGTATGGTAGTTGGGCTGAAGTACAACAACAGTTATTAAGTCATAAGAATAACCTAATCTCTAAGATTGATCCCAACAACGCTACTAGTATAGACATTAAACAACTAAAGGCATTGGTAGAGATATCAGAAAACTTTGAGTTGTTTAGAGATTGGTATGAGGACCAAGAAGGTGTAGTAGGTATAGAAGAACTCGAAGCTGAATTAGGAGAGAGTCAAGACTGGAAGACTAAAGAGAAGTCACAGAAAGAAAGAGCAAGTAAAAGAATCCTTGCACTAGTAACTTCACTGCCGTCTTATAGAAAAGCAAGTGTAGGAGAATACAACTTTGCTGAGGAGAGACCATACAAAAGTGATGAGAAGGTAATAATCCAAGGAACATTACTAGGTTTACCTAAGTCTGGTGACTTCCAAAAGAACTGGAACTTGTTGAGTACAGCTTTATCGGGAATTACCGATTATACAAAACAATATGATGAGATTGCAATCTTAGCAAAAACTCATCCTCAGTTTAACAATCTACTAAAAAAGATTCCTAACCCACGTGTAGCAAACAGTACAAAGACAATCAAACAAATTATGTTTGCTATGGGACTAAAGAGAATCTTTAGTAACCCAGAAACAATAGCTGTATCCCTTGACGTAAGTAAGAAAGGTAACTCTGTGTTTGTTACCCAACAGATAAAAGGATTCAGAAACATCAAGAACCTATTCAATCAATTAGACAAAAACTACTTTGCGTATAACAAAGACTACGCAATGGTGGGAGATACTGGTACAGAGTTTAACGTAGATAAATTTGTCTCTGACTTTTCAAATCTGTTTTCTAATGATGTAGCTAAAGCTGCACTCATGATGAAGGATGTAAAGAAGAAGAAAGAACTTATCAAAGGTTTGTTTACTGGTCCTAATAAAAGTTACTACATCAATGAGTTTACTAAGTTGTTAAATGCACTAGGAGTAGGGTTATCTAATAAAGAGTATTTACTGCCTTCTAACATTGGTACAACAACTGAAATGTATGCTGAGTACTTTGCAAGTTTCTCAAACATCTTTGCTAAGTTAAGACTAACTGCTCAAATCAATAGTGAACTTTTAAAGAACAGTAGACCTACAATCAGTATTAAAGGTCCTTTGGCTTACATAGCAAATGCTGATGCGGCTGTTTTTCCTGATGGAAAGAACCCTTCTGAGGATGTTAAAGCGGCAGCACAACAACTTGTTTCTGATAGAAAAACTCCATTCAAGATAGAAGGAGTATTTGGTTTCCTACAGAAGAAGCAATCAGAATTAACAAGACTCGTAGAGTACATTAGTTCTTATGATATAGAACTTCGTCCTAGTTCTTACTTGACTGCAGAAGACAAAAAGAAGTTTATAAGAGGCCCATGGTTTTACTTGACTCAAAACACAAAAGCTGTTAATGAGGCTAGTAACTATGAAGAGTTAATTACAACTCCAGGTTTTGAAAGATTTGACTACCGCAAGAATCCAGATATTCTTGGATCTGTTTGGTTGACTCGTCTATTTGGTTTACCTAAAACTGTTAGAGAGATTGAAAGTCGTCCCCTCAATAGTTATAAAAAACAAGAGAAGTTTGGACTTCCTGTAAACCTTGAAATTAGAGACTTCAATGGTATAGAGTTCAAGAACATGGGAGAAAAGGTAGGTAAAACTACCACTAACCTACATCCTGGTGATAAAGTTATGCAGGACTTTATGAGTTTCTTTCAAAGCACAGAGATGGAGAACATCCGTTTTGGAGACAAGTCAAGTTCATTTAGCATTTACTTCAGTAACCCTGTACTTGGAGAGAAGATATATGTCCCTATCTCTACTAGTAGATTAGAAGGAAAGCCTGATGGTGACGCAGAGATAAGTGCTAAGCAGCAATTCCTAGATACAATGACAGGGTATTTGCAATCTGAGTTCACTAGAGTTTTGGATTTGATTAGTAACCCTCAGTCAGCAAATACTACCTATCAGAAGTACGGTAAGAACCTATTTATCTTCGGAGAGATTCTACCTGATATAGCAGACAAAGTAAAAAATGCAGAGACAAGAGAGCAACTAGTTAGTTTGTACGAACTTGCTGTACAATCACTTCCTGCAGCTTTAGATAACTATTTTAAGAAAGAAGCAAGTAATCTTGTACGTACTATGGTTAAGACTATGTCTTTGCCTATAGACAGACAATCTAGACCTACTGATGAAAGAACTAGATTGTTGAGTACAGTTGCATCTTTGAATAAGTTAAAGTTTGTTAACAGCCAGTTACTTCCAAAAGGCTATGACTTAAAAGTAACTGCAAATAACCTACAGTATCTTGCTGAGTTGTACATAAAGAATGGATTCATCAACAACGTAGAGTTTATGAAATTCTTTGTAGGTGACTTAGCAAACTTCAATAAGACAGACAAAGATGCTCGTGAGGTATTTAAACGTATTCCTTTTACTTCTTCTCCTGGAACTCCTCCATATTGGGATAGCGCTTTACAAGAATTTTTCAAAGAAGATGCTAACCAAGATTCTTTAAGTAGAATCTACACAGGCACATCACACGCATTTAGTCCTATTGTAAGAACTGTAGTATACAACGATATACTTACGTTTGAGGCAGACGAGTTTGAGAAGTATAAAGAAGTCTATAACAGTGGTCTATGGGATTCTCTTTCAGAGAACGAACGTTACGAGTATGATGCATACGTAAACAAAAGTGACGAAGAGGCAAATGCTCAAGGTGTAGTTACTTTAGATTTCTACAGAAACTATCTTATTTCTATTGAAGGTTGGAGTGACGCACAAGAAAAGTCATTCAATGACCAAGTAAGGATAGCTCAGATTACCCAAGACCTAAAGAACAATCCTGCTAACGCACAAGACTTAATAGAAGAGCGTAGAGGACTTATTGAAAAGACAGGTAACGTACCATTCCCTCCTCTTAAGTTGGGACACTATGGACCTATAGTAGAAGATCCAAAGTTGAATGCTTTACACAAGTATTCTTTGGTTCCACTAATACCGAGTGCAATCATTGGCAAACAACTTGAAAAACAGTTAGAGTTAATGTATCAGAACAGAGTTGACTATTATACTTTTAAATCTGGTTCTAAGATGGCTAACTACGGAGAGATGTTAGATTTCTACAAAGTAGCTGAAGATGCTGATGGCAATCAAATGAAAGTAATGAATGATGCTCTTTCTGATAGGAACGTAACATCTATTCACTTACATAACCTAAGACAGCAGCAGTACCAAGCACCTAAGTTTAAAGGAGAAAGTACTCTATCAACTCAGATGATGAAGTTGGTATTTGGAGATTTCTATGAGTTTGGTGAACTCTCTACTGATTTTACAGAACCTACTAGACAGTATGTAAGTAGTTTGTACGATAGGTTTAAGACTTCGTTGAACGACTTAGTTAAGTTTGAGCAAGTACGTCTAGAAAGAAAACTAGGAGTAACTAGAAACGCTGAAGGTAAGATAGAAAACATCAATCAACTTCAGTTGGCAAACTACCTTGCAAAAGAGTTTGAAAAGAAAGAAGTATCAGAATCACTTCGTAAGTATATCCAGGTAGATGATAAAGGTAACTTTAAGTACCCACTAGACGCTATCAATGACAGAAGTCAGATAGAATCTATGTTGTTGAATCTAATCAACAGCAAAGTTATTAGTCAAAAAATCTTTGGAGAAAGTTATATTCAGATTGCAGGTTCTGGATTTGAAGCATCACGTTTTGCTAAACCTACTAAAGAACAGTTAGAGAAGTATGGTGCAAACGACTTACAGTTCTACAGAGTAGATCCTGTTACAGGTGAGACTCTTCCTATGGAAGTAAGAGTAGGATTCAATCCTGAGAAACATAGCGGTTTACTTAAACTTATGTATAAGGAAAAACCAGTGGGTACTCTTGAGAATCTAAATGAGATTCTTAAGTCAGACAATCCATTGGCTCTTAAGTTTAAGGAGAAGTACAAAGAGCAGTTGACTATGGTTGGAGTACGTATTCCTGTACAAGGATTCCAATCAATGGAACATGTAATTGTAAAAGAGTTTCTTCCAGAGTCTGCAGGTGCAATTATGATTCTTCCTGCACAGATTGTAGTTAAATCAGGGGGTGACTATGACATTGACAAACTTACTTTCTTTGAAACAGCGTATGACGAAAATGGTAACGTTATCGATAAAGCATTTGACTTAAAAGACTACGAGAGTAAGTTAGCTGAGCAGAGAGAACTTAAGAAAGAGAAACAACGTTTGTTAGGAATCCTTAAAGTAATCAAGGATGAGATGAACGAGAACGAGGCGTATGCTCAAAGAGAAGACTTAAAGAAAGAGTTAAAGAAGTTAGACGCTGAAGTAAAAAAATCACTAAAGAATCTTAACGGCCTACTAAATAGAGAAGAGTTCACAAAAGAAGACAAAGAAAAAGGACTCGACGAATTATCTGAAAGTAAGTATGCTTTAATGAGAGCAGTAGCTGACTTAAGGTCATTTGATGGGAAGAACGATACTAAAGCCTTAAATGTAATGTCTGCTCTTAGAAAGGACTTAGCAGAAGTTAATAAGAAGATTAATCAAGTAGACGATTATAAAAAAGGCATAACTAACAACCTAGTACAAACTCTAAAAGAAGTATTGTCTATTGGTGAATTGTATGACCACTTAGTAGTTCCTAACAATAATAACATCCTTACCCAGTACACAGGTAAGAGTAGACCGATTAGCACCACTCAGGTGTTTAATCCTATGACCTCTTGGAGAATCTACGCAGAGAACATCTTGTCTAAAGATGCTTTGGGTATCGATGCTAAGATTAACACTATGCAAAAGGAGTTTCAAAGAGCTAATCTTAAGTTCAACAGTAAACTCCTCAATGCCTACTATTTTCCATCAAACAAAGATGCTGAAGGTAACATACAACTAGGAGGCAAGAAAGACCAAGCAGGTAATCGTATATCTAAAATCCTAAGTGAGTTTATCAATGGTCACGTAGATATTGCAAAAGAAGATTGGATTATTCTTTTGGGTATGAACCAAGAGACAAGTCCTCTAGCGCATGCTATGATTCTTGCAGGTACTCCTGTAAAAACAGTTATTGACTTTATTAAGTCTAAGCCAATACAATTGATATTGGAGTTATCTAATCGTCCTGTAATCAACCAGAAACTAGACAAGGCATACTTTAGCAAGAACTCTGCTATTGTTTCTCTAATAAAAAGTATAGCATACGAGATTACAGATCCAGATATTTCTAAAGAACTACAGTTAATAGCTAAGAATCAGACTGACAATCGAGTAAAAGGAAAGAAAGCATTAGGACAATACATTGAAACGTTGTTAAGTAATCCTAAGATAAACAAGTACTTAACTAATTTCAATCCAGAAGTAACACTAGTACCTGAAGAAACAGCCTTAAGAGACTTAGCTTACTATCTTCAGTTTGGTGTAGTTGTAGCACAACAAGAAAGTCTAAGAGAACTTACCAGTTTAGCTGATTTTAACACAGCCAACTACAGAACTACTTTCCAAAGTGTAGAATTGTTGGACAAACAAAGCACATTGAAGAGTGCATTTAATGGAGAGGCAATTGACTTTATGTTTAAAGACTCTGCCTTGGCACAGTTTAACGTAGGTTCTTTCACTTTAGATTTGATGAGTGAGACTTTTCCTCTTTCTGACTCTAAAGAAGTACATGCTCAATTGAATAAGATGCTTGAGTTCTCCGAGTTAGTTTCTGAGGACGAAAGAAGAGAAGCAATTACTCAGTACAAAAACAACCTACTGTACACTCACGTGGCTATGAATGCTAAGAATGAAAATGGTTCTTTGCTTGAGTACTACAGAGGGAAAGATGGATTGTTTGTTAAAAACATTGAGAACAACATGGCTCAACGTTTTGAAAAATTAGCTTCAAATCCCGATCTAAGAGGAAACTTCCTATTCAATAACTTATACATAGAAGACGATAACATCTTTGACAGAGAGTTTAGTTTCCATTTAAGAAACATTGAAAGTGTTGAGTATGGTAAACAGTACAGAGAAGCATTCCTAGAAGGGCTTAATCACGCTGATGCAGAGGTTAGAAGTTTCTTTAAAGACCTAGCATTGGGTTCTTTTATGCAGAACGGAGCTCACTATAGAAGTAGGGATGTATCTTCAGTAGTTCCCTTTGAGGCTTACGTAGAATACACTGCAACAGCCTATAACGAGCTAATAGACATGAAGGACAACAATCCTGAAATGTTTAGCAAGTACTTAAGTCTAGTTGGATTTGCTACTGTGTTATCCAGAGCCAACGGTTCTAGACCTCTAATTGCCCTTCCGTCTTATCTTTCTCAGTATCATAAAGAAGCCATTGATGCATTCTATCAATTGACTCCCGAGTTAGTAGAAAAAGTAACTGCACTAGAGAATGCAGTTTTAGGAAAAGAAGTAAGCCCAGTTACAAAACTAGAAGGACAGATGACATATTCCTATGGTAATGAAAAACGTCCTGATGTTACTGCTACTACTACTTTTGATGCAATTCTTAGTGGAGAAAGAACTGCTACGACTCGTTTTGAAAAGGACGGTAAATTAGACTATTGGAAAAGTGCTAAAGTAGGAGATATTATTACTTGGAAATCAGGGGATGGTCGTACTGTAGATGTAGAAGTAACTAAAGCATTACATCCTTTAGTTGGTTCTGGAAAGACTCCAGAGATATGGTCTAAGTTAGAGGGATGGTCAATAGGTCGTTTTAATACAAAGGTAAGACCTCTGATAAATCAAGCATATCAGATTGAGTTTAAATTAGTTAAGAGTGTAGATGTTACCAATACAAATAGTTTAAACCAAGATATGTTTGGTCCAGCAGAAACTCCTACTGATGTAGTGCCTCCTCAGAATCCTACTCTTCCTACTACTGATAAAGGTCCAGTTAATCTTAAGAACAAGTTAAACCCAGGTCAACCTGGCAATGACGAAGGAAACTTAGATGGCTTGGGCTTTGAAGAGGTCAGCTGTGATGTATAATTGCATTCGTTTAAAAATCTATTAAATTTGTATAATGTCTTGTATTGCTAAAATAAAATCACCTGTAAGTGGTAAGTCTATAAATAGTCCTGCGTACTATCAACTAACTTCTTTCTTTTCTCAAGCAGAGGGAAAGAAGGTATATGAGGCTATGACCACAGATACCTTCAAGGCCAACTTTGGCTTTGATTGGACTAAACCACATATCGGTGCTAGCACACGGGTAAACTACGCAGGTGAGCCTAAGATTCGTGAGATTAACCAACACCTTAAGTTGGGGATGTCCGAAGAAGAACTACAAGCAGCAGAACAGATTGAAGAGATTGGAGTACTTGGTTATTTGGGAGAAACGTTTAGTTCTCCTAAAGCACTTGAGAACATAGGACTAGAGATTCAGTTAAATCCTAAGTTTGACATGATTAACTATGAAGTCATTTCTGTAGGAAACAGATTCCAGTTGTCAGTTAAACCTAAAGTAGGAGAGAAAAAACAGTATCCAATAAGTAGAGAGATTCTTGAGAAGTTTAAGTTTCCTCAGTTTGTTATTGACTCAGTACAGGATTTTAACAACGCAACATTTAAAGAGTTAATAGATAACCTAGCTAGTAACTCAGAGTTAGAACCTTTCCAACAAGAGATACTTAAGAAGCTGTCTCCCTTGATGTCAAAGAATCCTACACTGAAGTTAGCGTTGTTTGATGACCTCAATGTAACTGACGAGTATCAGCGTTCGTTCTACGACCCCAAGACAAACACAGTATACATTGCAAAATCAACTTACACTCCTACTGATAATAAGTTCTTGGCTAGAGAGATTATCCACGAAGCAGTACATGCTTTTACAATCTCTATCCTAAATAATCCAAGAAACGCACAAGAGGTACAGTTTGTACAGGAGATGGAACAGTACTTTCAAAAGTACAGAAACATGAATCCTGAGTTACAAAGCTACTATGGTCTTAAGAACGTAGAGGAGTTTGTATCTGAGTTCCTGTCTAATCCTTACTTCAGAGAGCAACTACAAGTAGCAGAGGCGCAAAAAGAGGCATCTGCAGGAATCATAGAACGGATGTGGAATAGCATCAAAGGATTCCTTAACAGATACATCTTTGGAGACATGGGTTCTACCATGTTTGACCAAGTGCAGGAAACCCTAGATGACTACTTTGATTACTTGATGACACTACAGGATTATCCAGAAAGTCCAGCAGAACATCAAGTTAGGTTTAGTCAGCCTTTTCAGAACAGAGAACAGAAGCCAACAATCTATAGTAAGTTAACTGACTTCTACGAATACATTGATAGTAACGTAGATAGTACAATTTGGAATCAGTTGAGTCAGAACCTTACTGACATTGGTGGTAAAGAAACAATTGAACTGAGAGCAATCAGTCGTCTTCAAGATACCTTTGGTAAAATCTCTACATCGGATATTACAGGAAGTTTAATTGCGTCTGGACAGTTTGCAGTTGAGTTAAGACAGTTTACAGCTAAGTTAGAAGAGGATTTAGAAATCTTAACTAGAGCTACGTCATACTATAGGCCTGATGTACTCCTTAAGAAGTACAATAGTGCTATTGCAATTGCACAGAGTATTAGAGAACAGATTGAGGGCTTCCAAAATAACCTAGTAGACCAATTAACTTTTGCTACTTTCTCAGACTACGAAGCTAAGCAACTTAGAGACGTAGCTCAGAAACGATTAGATCTACAGAAAGAAGTAGCAAATATCGAAGACTATCGGAAGATTATTGAGGATGAGTTAAAAAAATCTAAAGCAGCTGTAGATGCAATTGAAGATAGAGCTAGGCGTGCCATGCTTGATCCAGTAGCAGAAGTAGCTTCTCGTTTATTTATTAAGATTGCTGAGGACATGAAGAGTCCTGAGCATCCTCTTAGAAAAGAGTTAGCAGAATTGCTAGAGAAAAAAGCATACTACGAAAAGGTTGGTAATAAGAAACTACTACTTGACGTTGATAAACAAATCGTAGATGTAAAAAAAGCACTAGCATTTGCACCTACTCCTGAAAACATTAGAGCCTTATTAAACTCTTCTATGGACCAAGCAATGGCCAATGAAAACATGTTTACTAGGTATCTAAATGTAGGTGGTTTTTCAGGTGTACCTATTGTAGACATTGTAAATGCTTTTATAAATGCGCATACCACAGATGCAACTAACGATAACTTAGAAAAAGATGCTAAGATTAGAGAGATAGAAGAACGTATAGCTGCAAGAAATCGTAAGAAAGGGATTGGTAGGAATGTTCTGCAAAGTGTAAAAGGACAATTTACTGTTAAAACTTCTAGCCTTAAGGACAAGTTTGAAGGATTCTTTAGAGTAGTTCCTATAAAGTATTATGATAAGAAAGGCAATGTCAAAATAGTTACTCAGAAAGTATACAACACTCCTATGAAGGAGGCTGAGTTTCAAAATGACTTAGGAGATTTGCAACATGCTTTGTATAAAGCACGTAGAACTGGAGAAGTTGATAAGATTGAAGCAGCTGAAAAAGCGTTAAAAACATTTTTAGATGACTACTCACAGACTCAGTTTACAAATGACTACTATGAGGCAGAGAAATTATTAAGTGATGATGCTAGAGAAGCACGTCAAGAGTTACTTAATGAGATAGAAAATTATAGTAGTGTCTTTGGGGATGAGGATTTGGATGTACTTAGGACTAACTCTGTTAGAGGTTCTAAGTCAGAGAACGATCCTACCATGCGAGAAATAAGAGCAGCTAAGCGTAGGGCTTATGTGAGATTAGGTTCTATCTATAACGAAGATGGTACTGAAAAACCTATTGGAAGTAAAGAACGTGATATAGCTGAGTCTATTATTGCTTACAACAAAGCACGTAAGGAGTTAGATGTTGTTGAATTTGTTATTGGAGAAGAGACTCTAAACAAATTTAATCAGATTAAAGACCAATTTGTTAGAAGGATATCTGAACTTAAATCTCAGGTTAGCAGTTTACAAGATACACTAGATGCTGCTATAATCGCTAACGACTTATCTCAGGCTGAAGCAATTCAGAGTCTTATATTTAACAAAAAACTAGAGTTAGAAGCTGAAATTAAAAAGCAATCAGACTGGCTTGATGCAAATAGCAGAGTTGAGATTTTACCTGAGTTCTTTGAAAAGCAGCAAAACTTAAGTGACCAGATTAAAAACATCCTTCTTAAGTACGGAGAGAATCCAGAAGTTACTGAGAAGTATCAAAGATTATTTAGCGCAGTTAAAGGTTTCAGAGACCAAGACGGGACTATACAAGGTAGTCTAGTTGCAGAAGGACTGACTAAGACTATCAAGGATATTGAACAGTCTATTGAGGATTTAAAGAAACAGATTAAGAAAGACAGTAACATATCTGATGCAGATCAAAATGCTTTAAAGGCTTTGTTTAGTGAACTCTATAATCTGCAGTCAAAAGTAAATACTCCGTACTACACAGAGACAGTAGAGACAATTAAACATAAACTAGAGGCAGATTTAACTGGTGAACAGAAGACAGACATATTCAACCAGGCTAATAAAGAAGCTGATGCATTTATGTCTAATGGAAACTTACTTACTTTAAATCAACTTAGGTTGTTAAGTAGTGAGAACTTTCAACCTGATGAATACTTTGTAGGTAGAAACGCAGAAGACTTTGAAACCCAAGAAAGTGATAAAGAAGCAATAGTGTCTATGTTCAAGGAGATACTTGTTAGAAAGTATTTGAATGAACAATTAAGAGAAACAGATTGGTATAAGAATAACCACGTTGCTATTACCTACGAGGTTAAGACAGGAAACATGCTTGTGTTTCCTGACGGTTCGTCTAGGCCAGAGATGAGAGAGGTTACAGAGATGCGACCTATTTACATTTGGAGAAAGACTATCCCCAACAACCAGAAGTATATTAAAAGAGATAGCCCTAGCTTCGACTGGGCTACTCCTAGAATACGTACCGAGTATAAAAATCCTAACTATAAATTCTTAGGACAAGCACGCCCCCGTACTGATGCTAAAGACAACAAGTATGTTAACGAAGAGTACACTAAACTAAGTGACGAAGAAAAAGGTATCATGAATGATATCCTTGCAATCTATGAAGATGACCAGCGCTCTATGCCAGTGTCTCAGAGATTGAAAGGGTATGTAATGCCTAACGTATCTAAAGAAAGTAAAGAAGAGACAGTTGATTACTTCAGACCTTTATATAAATTGTATAGCGCCATTAAGTCTTTAAAGGTAGCATTCAAAGAAAACGTTGTAGGGCAAGGAGATGAAGAAATAGAAGTAGACATTAGAGAAGCCCAAAAGAAAATTAGTAGAAAGACTAATGTACGTTTGATTAAGACAAGGTTCAAAGAGCCACTATCTGAGGGAGCATCTACTGATAATATCTTAGGTGCATTGCATGCATACTCAATGTATGCTGCTGAGTTCAAAGGATTACAGAAAGCATTACCTACAGTTTTTGCTATTAGAGATACTTACGCTGCTAAAGGAAAAGAAGCCCGCGCAAAAAATCCTCAAGACGCTGCAACTGTTTGGCAGAAATTTAAAAGATCTTCTGGCAAGTTAGTAGACTCAGTAGTAGGAGCAGACGAAAGTCAGAAAGAACTTATCCTTACTCAGATAGATGACCAGATTGCTAGATTTTTCTATGGTGCTTCTCTCAAAACAGGAAACAATGCAGTAAGTAGAGTGATTGATCGTTTGGTTAACCACATGACTAATACATTCCAAAAGTATGTGTTAAAGTGGAATCCTATGCGTGTAGTTAAAAACATAACTAGTAACATACTTAATGCCGTAGGAAACACTTCTAAGTTTGGTTTAAGTAAAAAAGATATGTTGGCAGGTGTAGCAAAAGCTGCTTACCATAGAGCTGAGATTATAGGACTAGAGCAAGGCATGACTAAAATGACTCCTTACGTTGCCAAGTTAATCTATTTTCGAGCCATCCCTCTTGCTGACCCTACTGATTTATACCGTACAATTAACTCAGGATTTGTAACACGCTACTTAAACGGAGATAACTATAATGCTCAAATCTTTTCTTCTAATGAGGCTATATCTACAATGGGTATCTATGAAGCGTTTATGGCAAAGACGTATGTACCATTTGAAGGTCCTAACGCAGCGCCTGGAACAAAGATTAAACTTCAAGATGCTTATGACTATATAGACGGTAAGTTAGTTCCTAAGGAAGGAGTATTTGGAATTAATCGCAGTAAACTGAATGAGTTAGTTGCTGAACGAAATGACTTTATTATTTCATACTTGCAAACTAATGGAGTTGACAACTACGACAAACTTTCTACAGTAAAAAAGGTTGAGTTAGGAAAACAACTTGCAGCTAAGTTTGACACTAGAATTAAAGCTGAAGAAGCATTTATCTCTAGTAGAGTTGACAAGTTAAAAGAAGTAGAACGTGAGATGAGAGATAAAATTTTCCAACTTTATACTGCAACTCAAGGTAACTACACGAGACGTGGTAGGTCCTACTACCAAAGTGTAGTGTGGTTAAAAGCACTCATGTCGATGAAAGCTTGGTTATTCCCACAAGCAAGCAATATGTATGGTGGTAAAAAGTTTTCTATAACTACAGGTAGAATGGATCAGGGTATGTACTCTACATTCTTAGGTGCTGTTCGTAGAAAAGCTTTGGGGGTAAGAAGGCAAGGTATGAGTTTGGCTATGGACTATCAGTTTACTGAAAGAGAAAAGGAAGCTACTCAACGTGTAGGTTGGAACATGGCCAATGCAAGTGTAATGTACTTACTAAGTTACTATATAGTAAACTCAGCTATGCAGGCTCTTAGAGGAGCAGGTGAAGATGACGATTACAGTGATTGGGCACAGTACTTGATTGCTCAATTAGCACTGGGTATGTTTGATGAAAACGCAGGTTCATTGAATCCAGTATTTGCACCAGCTATCCAATACAATAAATTTAAAACAGACCCACTTAAGAAACCTTATGAAGAGAAAGGAGTAGCAGGTAGAATCTTAAGTATGGCTTATGTTGCAACATTTGGACAACAGATTGTAACTATAGATAAGATTTTAGATGGCTATGGTCTTTTAGGTGAAGCTGTTGCAAGTATTCCAGGACGTACTAAAAAGTGGTATGAACGTGGTGCAAGCTTAGGTGATGTTGGAGAAATATTTGATGAACCATACTACGAGATGAGTAGTGATGGCAGTGGATATAGATTGGCGAACCCCGCTATACCTTTTAACACAGGCCGAAGTAAGTTTGCAGTAGGATTTAGTAAAGTTATTGGTATGGAAGTAGGTGTTAAGTCTATGGGTAATACAGGTTATAGACTTGCACAACAAGTTAAGTTTACTCCTGTTCCTGGAGTTACTAATCCATATGGTAGACTTAACGAGATTAACAGTAGGATGGATGATATTTGGGATAGGTGGAGACTTAAGAGTACTGAAGACATCAAAGCTATTGATGATGCCGTTACAAGTGAGACAGATCCAACAACAGGAAAAACAAAGATTGTAGTAGACGAACAAGCAATTAAAAACATCGGTGGTTTAACTACTATGTCTAAAGAAGACAGAGCAAAGTTTGTAGTAGAGTATGTGAAACTAGCTCAAGAAAAAGATGCTCTACTTGATCCAAAAACAGGCTATTCTTTCTTAAGGTCATACGAAGAAAACCTACGTGTGTCTCAACAGTTGGGTCAAAAAGAAGCTGCGCAGAGAGATAAGTTTCTGAAGAAAGTAACAGGATACAAGAAACCTAAATTTGAAATAGGTCCTAAAGGAAAAGAAGTGTTAAAAGAAGCAAGTCAATACAGAAAAATGCTTAAGGAAGAGTTAAACAACAACACAAGTTACTATGACTCAATTTACAATGCTAGTCCTGAGGATAGGGAATTGATGGACGAGATAGATAGAAATCTACCACCTGAATAAATGACTTGACAAAACTAGAATTAAAAGTAACTTTGTAATACGAGCCACAAGGCTGGGATAAAACCGATATACTATGAGCGTAAATGCAGAACAACTATTTAATGAGCAGTCTAAAAAGTTAAGACAGATTGCCGCAAGTACAGGTCTAATGGCAGGAGCTGGAGGCTTTGTACGTTACTCAACAGGAACTGTAAACGATGTACAGTTTACTGCAATTGTACCACAAGAAGACACAGTCTTTACTTCATTTAAAGTTAATGGAGTAGAACGCTTAACTGCTAATGGTATGAGTGGAGTTACGTTTAAGCAGTTTGCTTACCTTCCAGGTGGCGGAATTATTACAGGATTTGCTATCTCCTCAGGTAGTATAATTGCTTATAAGTAATGATTGGGATTGGTATAGGGGTAGTAGGAGGTGGTATAGTAAATCAACTTCCTTTTAGATTTACAGTAAATACGAACAATACCTCAGCAGGTAGTAGTACAAGTACGCAGTTTAGAATGCCCCTTACTACTTCTACAGGATTAAATATGCGAGTAGATTGGGGGGACGGAACTGTAGAAACAATTGCAAATCATACGTTAGCCATTCACACTTATGCAAGTGTAGGTACTTACACTATAAGTGTTACGGGTTCTATTTTAGGATGGCAGTTTAATAATGGAGGAGATAGATTAAAAATACTTGATATTATCAATTGGGGTAGTTTAAATATTAGTGTTGATGCGGGATTTGCGGGTTGTACAAATTTAACCGCAAGTGCAACAGATGCTCCTACTATTACAACTACAAGTTTGGCTACTTATTTTAGAAGTTGTAACAACTTTAATTCGGCAATCGGCTCTTGGAACGTATCAAATGTTCTTAATTTTCATGAAATGTTTTATATAAGCGGATTTAACAATGGAAATTCTGCGGATATAAATAATTGGACTATCAGAACAACGGGGTCGGTTTCAATGTCTCAAATGTTTAGACAATGCCCATTTAATCAACCAATTGATAATTGGAATACGAGTGCAGTTACTACTATGAACAATATGTTTCACGAAAATAGTTTTAATAGAGACATTAGCAATTGGAATGTAGGAAACGTAACAACTATGAATAGGATGTTTTTTGGCAACTATTTTTTCAATCAAGATATTGGTTCTTGGAATACGGGTGCAGTTACTAATATGGGAGAAATGTTTCAAAATGCGTCTTCATTTAATCAAAATATTGGAGCATGGAACGTGTCTAATGTTACCAATTTTTCATCTATGTTTAATGGGGCAACCGCATTTAATAATGGAGGCTCAGCAGATATAAATAATTGGACAATTAGAACGGCAAGTGCGGTAAGTATGGGTAGTATGTTTAGGAGTTCTTCATTCAATCAAAACATTTCAAGTTGGAACACAAGTGCAGTCACGAATATGTCAAGCATGTTTTCATTAAATAGTGCATTCAACCAACCAATTGGCTCATGGAATACAAGTGCGGTAACTGACATGAATAATATGTTTTCCACATCCAATTTTAATCAAAACATTGGGGCATGGAACGTGTCAAACGTAACAAGTTTCACAAATATGTTTGGAGCGAATTATTCATTTAACAATGGAGGTTCCTCGGATATTAACAACTGGACAATTAAAAACACGGGTACGGTAAGTATGGCTGGTATGTTTGGAGATAGCACATTTAATCAGCCAATAGGAAATTGGAATACAAGTGCGGTAACAAATATGTCATTAATGTTTAGGTTTAATACAACTTTTAATCAAGCTATTGGAAATTGGAATGTATCAAATGTAACTAACTTTTCAAGTTTCATGGACGGCAAATCAGCAGCCAACTATTCCGCAGCCAATCTTAATGCCATTTACAATGGATGGAGTTCAAGATCTGTACAACCTAACTTGAGTATTAGTTTTGGAACTATTAAGTACACTGCAGAGGCTCAAGCAGGTAAAAATATTTTAGATTTTGCACCAAATAACTGGACAATAGTAGACGGAGGTATATAATGAGCGAGATAAAATTTCCAACACAGAGAACATACTTTATCACTTATACTGATACGAGTATTTTTAATTATGGTTATATTGATCCAGAACAGCAAATGACAAGCGGTCAACCTGAACTATACCAAACAACAGATGAGCAGGCTTGGATAGTACAATTACAAACTGTATTTAATCTTGCTTATCCTATTTTGCCTTACGGTAAAGTATGGGGTTATCAGTATGCTACAGAACATTCAGGCCAAGAAGCACTACAAGAAATTGCAATTGAGTTTTCTAAGACTCGGTTAAACTCTTTAAGTAACTTTTGGTACATTATTTTTGAAGATGGTATGCAAACAACACTTGGTAATCCTTCTATAGTAAATCTATAATAACTAATGAAAACATCAGCACTACTATACACAGGTACAACTCTCTTAGCTTTTTTAGGAACTTACTTCCTTAAGTTAGGAGCAGATAATATAGAACAGTACTTAGCTGTAGTTGCTGTTGTGTTTATAGATGGATTCTTTGGGGTCTGGGCAGGAACTAAGATGGAAGGTTTTAAGACGCATAAGGCTCTTAGCGTGCTTAAAACTTTAATGGTGTGGGTATTTATGCTTACAGGTATTTTAATGATTGAGAAGGGCTTTGAGGGCACTTTCTGGTTAAGTGAGACTATCTGTGCTCCCTTCATTCTCTTTCAGCTTATAAGTGCACTCAAGAACGCAGCCAGAGCAGGCTTGATAAAGAATGAGTTACTGCAGTTAATCTTAGATAAAATAGACCAACACAAAGTAAATGAAAAACAAAATTGAAGCTATCATAATAGGGCTACTGCTAATAACAGTAGCCTTCTTGTTATGGGAAAGGCAATCCCTAAATAGCGGAAACGAAGAAAAGTTTATGGCTTACATGGACTCAATGGAAAAACGTAACGAGACTTTTCTCAGTAGAGTAGACTCGTTATCTACACTTAAACATGAACAATTTAGTTACTATGAAAAAATCAACCTCAAGTATGACACTATTCAGATTGCTCTTGATACTATGCCTGACATTGACGGCACCAAGTATCTACTCACAATCTCTAGACAGCTTACCGCTAAAGGAGTTGAATAACGAATTCCTTAAGGGAATCAAAGCAAGAGAACGTGTAGTTGTTCTTAAGACTGTTATTCATTTGGACAGTCAGCAAATCAGTCTCTACAAAGACTCTATTGTACCTAGTTATCAACAGATGATTGAGGTGTCTAAAAAAGAAGTCTATGACCTTAATAGAACCATTGACCGTAAGGATGCAGAGATGAAGCTTTACAAGTATGGTTTTGTAGGTATGTCTATCCTAGCAATCCTTGGATTTATCTTATGAAAAACTTATTGTTAACTCTAGTTGTTCTTTTGTCTGGTCAGTTATTTGCCCAGAGAGATAGCGTTCTAATCAAGACCCCAATATACTCTTGTGTATACTCAGAGGTTCTACAACAGCCTAAACGTGTGTGGTACACAGTACAATGCCCTACAGGTTCTTATCCTCGTAAAGGAATGGACTTTTACACCAACGATAGTGTTAAGACCTCAGACGGAAAAGATTATGAGAACAATGTATGGGACAAAGGACATTGTGCACCAGCAGCTGACTTTAACTGTACTAGAGAAACTCTGTGGCAGACCTTCTCTTACTTGAATTGTATCTTACAACACGAGAAACTAAACAGAGGTGCGTGGAGATTACTTGAGGCATATGAGAGAGAGTTGGCTAAGACAAGTAAAGTAGAAGTAGAGATAAGAGTGGTTTACGGCCCTAAAGCAGCCAAGCTACCAACAGGTGCTACCATACCTACAGCTTTCTATAAGACCATAAAATTTGGAAATAAGAAAGAAGTCTATTATTTTGCAAACGAAGCACCAATAACTACTGACTTTAAAAAGTATTTGGTGCAGTAATCGTTATGCTTACTGAGATAAAAGAAAAAATCCACAAGTATTATTTAGAGTCGGAGAAAGACGGACTCGAGAATAATAAAGTACGGTCAAGGGGAGAGTACCCAAATACCCTACTATTAACACAGGACCAGTATAAGAATATACTAAAGGAAATGTTTAAACTCCAAGAAGACGTAAACGATGAAGTCTTATTGGAAATCAAGATAATGTCTATAGAAGGACTCAAGGTAGTCTTTACAGATTACATAGAAGAGCCTAAGGTTATCCGAATGACGGAAACAAAAAACCCCTCATGAAGAGGGGTTTGACCAATTGGGCTTAAAAAATGTGGCGCAATGTTTTAAGCAAAGCACTCAAGTATTTGTGCTTTAGAGAGAATAGTCAATTGGTCATGCTCTTTGATAAAGTTTTTCAAAGTTTCTTTATCTGAAGGATCTAAGTCTAGTGCTTCACCTGTGTGAAGTTTCATTGCCCAAGACATGAACTTTAAGGCATCGCCTTTAGTAGCACTTGCTAGCATTTGGGCAACTAATTTACCAAGGTTAGAACCTTCAATTTCTTTACCGTCCAAATCCTTAATGGCTTTGTTCAGGTTTAATGTTGAATCTTTTTTCATATAGGGAGGTTGTTAATTTTATTATTCTGCTGAAGCTTCTTCAGTAGACTCTACAAAGCCAAGTTTAGCTAGTGCCCAATCTACAGCGTAAGAATCGTCTGCACCCCAAAGAGCATACTCTTCTTTAGTCATAGATAAGTTTCCTTCAAGTAAAGTTTCACCAGGAATCTCAGTTTGAACTTCGTCAATAGCATAGGGAGTTGCTTTCTTAACTGCCCAATAAAATACAGGAGACGCTTCACTTGATTTGTTAACATCAATTTGAAGACACTTAATGCTGAAGTATTTAGCAGTTCCCTTAGTTGGTACGATTACATCTTGTATCTTGATCATAACACAAATTTAGAAAATATTTACGATAATTCCACCTTGTATGTCAACGTTTTGCATTCCAGGAGGATTTCCAGGAATATTTAGGATACCTGTGTAACCTATAACGTTGTTTATTCGGTAGCCCATTGCGTTGATATCACCACTTACGTTTAGTTTAGTTCCAACATCTACAGTAGTACCTATTAAGAAGTTACCTGTATTGTTTATAAGTCTCATTCTTTCTTGGTCTCCAGCTCCAAATACTACATCTGTGTTAGAGTATGTACCAATTAAGAATTTACCACTACCATCTAGGTTGGCAATCAATGAAGCACTTCTAGCTAAGTTTACACCCATCTGTGTACCACTTACTCCAGAACCAAACACACGGTATACAATGTTATCTACTTGGTCATTCTGTGCAACCCACGCAGCACTTGCATTACTTCCGCCAGCACTGATCCTTGCAAACTTATTCCCAGTGGTGTTGTTGACTATGTGGAGTAGCTCTGTTGGGGTTGTAGTGCCTATACCTATATATCCAGCCGAGGTAATTCTCATTGCCTCTGTTCCGTTTGCATAAAAAACATGACTTGGAGCAATATAATCTACTTGACCAGCGGAAACTCCTAGTCCGTATGTTGTTCCAAATAATCTTAACTTTGGATTCGCCCCAGCAACACTACTATAACTTTGTCCTATTGAAATATAGGCAGGAGATGTTGATGCCGTATCTGCACTTGGAGATATTACTATTGCCGCTGTTGTTGTTCCTGCAAAAAAATTATGAAAAGATCCATAATAATTTATTCCAGCAGTAGAAATACCAAGTCCCCATTGCGTTGACCCAGAATCTAAAAGTTTTAATTTAGCTCCATATCCGCTATTTGCATATGTTCCACCTAAAGAAATATAATTTGGAGTTGTTGCCGTAAATGCTGTATCTCCTACATTTAGGTTTGTTTGTATTCTAGCCGTACCATTCACATCCAACTTATACCCAGCATCTGTGGTTGTTCCTATGAGTAAGTTACCTCCTGTGTTTATCCATGAAGCACTTCCCCCCCAGTGAAATTGAACCTTTGATACATAGCCAGCATCTAAAACAACAAATGTTGACGAGCTACCTCTAATAAAAGAATCACTACTAGATGTGAATTTTATAAATCCATTATTGTTAATTACAATAGCATTATCTGAGTTCCCAGGATTAAGAGTCAAGGTTGCTCCAGATGCTTTAGTAATTGTTATTCCATTATTTGCAACACTATTTCCTGCAGTAACAACTTGATCTAAAGTTGGAGTACCTACTGCATACCCTTGTGCTGAGACCCAACTTTCAGTTGCTATGTTCTGCCAAGCAGTTCCGTTGTAGAGTAAGTTTTTATTGTTTGTGGTGTCGTATGCTTGAAGACCAGTTGCAGGCGTAGCAATTGCTACTGCTTGAGCATTGGTCATCCTTGGTTGTAAGAAGCCTTTAGTAGTGGAGGTTAAAGTTAATACTGAACTTGCATTTGTTATAGCAGTTGCACCATTATCAGCCATACCAATTGTTCTATCAGCATTGTTTAAAATAAATGAATAGTTACCAGAGTATCCTATTTGAAAATTAATACTTGTAGAGTTTACAAGATATAAATTCGTAGCATCTATATTAAAACTTGTATGTCCTCCACCTAAACCATTACGTAAAAGAAATTGATTTCTACATTCTAAATAACTTGTGGCAGATAAAAACCCAGTTATATTAGTATTGCCTTGTATTCTTGCTGTACCATTTACATCTAGTTTGTATCCTGCGTCTGTGGTTGTACCTATACTAATATTTTTAGTAGAACCAAAGACAGTAAGTACGTTTTGATTCGGATTACCTCCGACTAAATTATTTACTAGTAATTCTAGTATATTAGCTGCTGTATAATCATTTGTCCATCTCCATTTACTTCCAAATGATCTACCAACCTCTAAAAAACCAGAGTTATTTGATTGAACACGTAATCCTTGTACGTTATCTACGGTAATATCAAGTTTGTGTTGTGGAGAAGTAGTACCTATACCTACGTTACCACTAGTTGTGGCTAGTAATACATTTCCTGTCTGAGTCCTTAAAGCAACATTCGTAACCCCCGTAAACGCACCATTAGTAAAGGTAGGATTGATGTCTAGTCCTACTAATACGTCATTGTTTGCTGCTGCTACTAAAGTGTTGTTGAAGTATACTCCTTGTGCAAGTGCTGAGGCCGCAGTGATTGAACCTGCTACTTGTAGTTTTGCTGTTGGTACTACTGCTCCACCAATGTATACTCCACCATTAGAACTAGCAAATCTTGCTACGGTTACCGAATTTGCAATAAAGTCAATATTGGTACCAGCCATAACTATCCTAGAAGCAAAGTTTACCCCTAACGCAATGTTTGATCCATCAGACCCAATTACAGGATTAGAGTTTGTGTTTGTTAGTTGTAGTCCAGATATTACACTAGAAGAACGTATTGTCCCATTAACATCTAACTTATATCCTGAATCGGTAGTAGTTCCTATTAAGAAATTACCATTTCTTTTTAGTCTAACCAATACTGTGTTAATTGGATATTCCCAATCGAAATCACCTGCTGTTGGGTGACCCAATACAAATCGCATATTTGCATTAGCGCCATTGTAAGGGTAGATTCTATTATAATTTGACGGATCGGCTGCTAAAAAATTTCCATTACCTATATTTAAGTTACCGTTCATAGAAAAAGAACCTGTAGTACTTAAATTTCCATAAACTTCTAAACGTCCATAATTTCTAGTAGCGCCTGTCCCACTTACATTATATATATCTAATCCACCAGTTAAATTATCATAAAACTTAATATAACTACCGCCAAAGCCGTAAATATAACGATCCATTTGATCGGCAAGATCAATATTACCTTTTACTCTTACAGTACCGTTAACATCTAACTTATATCCTGCATCGGTAGCTGTACCAATACCCAAACCATTACTGCGGATATAGGAAAACCCTCCTGTTTCTAAGAGTATTTCTGTAGTTCCACTATTTATTAAATATAATGCACCACGATTATTATTCCCTACTCTTCTAAACTCACCAATGTTAGTTCCATTTTGCTGTAGAATAATACCTCCAGCATTTACTGTTGTATTAACAGTAGCACCACCTACAGTAATGGCATTGGTGGTGGTGTTCCCTGCTGTGGTTACTTGAGCTAGGGTAGGAACTGAGACCAAGGGAGTACCTCCAAAGATGGTAGATATGGTTTTGTTCTTCCATAAATCCGTAGATGATTCATAAACCAAAAGGTCGTTGTTGACTTCTGAGGCAATAGCTACATCATGAAGTTCGTGTAACTCATATCCGTTCTGAATACGATAAACTATAGTTCCGTTTGTCGGAGAGGTTCTAGTTACGACCCCTACGTAAACTAAGTGCTGAGGAGCCGAAGGTTTTACGTTCGTAAGATATCCAGGAATTGTAGGGTGAAGGTAAAGAATGTCTCCGTCTACGAGAGTAACGTCTGTAAAAGGATGTGTCGCTACTGAACGAGTATCTAAAGTATCAATCGTTCCTTGAACAATAACATACCCATCTGAGTTGTTGTTTATGTCCGTTGCAACTACACCAAAGGTTTGTGCAGAGTTAGCATCGTTGTTACCTTGGGCCTTTACAAAGTTAGGAAGATGTCCTGTTGAACCTTGGATTCTGATTACTGTGCCTTTATAAAGAGTAGCTCCTGTAGAGTTTCTTCCTAAAGTCATTAAAGCCTCTGCCTTGTCTACGATTCCACTATTGTCTGTGTCGTAAGTGGAGTTTCCTAAGAATACAGGCTTTCCATTAAACCTTGTATATAGAGTAGCGTTATCTACTTCTACGCAGTGTACAAATCCCTTATAATCAATTTTATAATTGTCTTTTTTAGCAGTACTCCCTTGTAAGTTATTGAAATTACAATTTAGTCTATAAAAGTCTCTAACACCGTAGGAAGTAATTGCAGGAGAGCATTTTGTAATTGTGGCGTATCCTCCAAGTTTTAAGATTATTTCTTGTAAATCATCAGCCATTCTTTTTGATACAGTAGTAATATTATTACTATTTAGATGACCGTCTCCTTTGTAGTAAGCACTATAAAATAAAATTAACTTTTCTGGAGGTAAATTCTTGACAAAAGATGGAATAAATTTATTGTGAGCATGTTTGCCAAACTGACTTAAAAATTTTGCTAGTTCTGAGTGCCTAAAGTTAAAATGTGCATTCTGGTTGTGAGCCAAAGTTCTTCCTAAACTTCTTGCTAGCTCAACCATAACTTTAGTACAGTCAGCAATAGTTTTGCTTTTTGTTTGAGTTACGTATATTTTAGTACCAACCACACAACCTTCAGCTAAAAACCAACCTAAGAATTCTAAAAACAAATCATCGTCAATTCCAAAAGGATTAGTTTCTGTTTTTACTCCATTCCATTTTGCTGTTATTGGAAATGACCTTATTTTTTCTGAAACTTCATCAGCTCTTTCCCAATAAAAATCTTCAGACCAAACTAGTCCTCTTTGTCCTCCATACCATTTTCTTACATACATCCTATGGTTAGGAGTAACCAAATAAGATAACTGTTTAGTCTCTCTTCCTAATAGTTCTCCGTCATACTCGTATTTAAAAATATGATTAGGTACTTGGTATTCTAACTCTTTTGTCTCTTGATTAAGAGTTGCTACTTCATCGTCAAATGAAATGTCAGTGATTTTTTTCCAGCCGTTTAGAGTTAATAACTCTGTGTCGGGGTGAAAACACTTATACATATCACCACCTCCACCTCCTCCTGCAACAGGTTTCCACACTCCGTCATCGGCTAAGTAAAGATTACCTGCTCCTGTAGCACCTGTTCCTAATCTATTGGGATCGATGATACCAGTAGAGATGAAAGCCGCATCGAATAATCTGAATGCAGGTGTACCAAAGTTTACTGGGTCTGTGGCAAACACATACTTTGGTGGGAACTGAGGAGACAAAAAACCTTGTTGAGCAGATGCTTGTGTAAAGGTTATAAGGTCTTGAGGAGTCAGAGGATTATTAGACATGACATGGCTACTGATAGTAATATACAAATATAAGCCAATATAGAAAAAAATAAAGGGGGATATAAATCCCCCTCTACTTAACTAAAACTATGGAAATGATTACAAATTTCCCTTACTCCGAGATAACAGACAGACCTTCTGGTCCTCCTGTTAGGTTCAAGAAAGAATCAATCTCTCTTGGGTCTTTCAATACTACTACAATTGGCTCACTTGTTACCTCAAATTTAGTAATTTTTATTGGCTCTTTTTGTTTAGTAGTAGGGTTTATCTTGTATTGATAGTCTGTTGGATTTAACTTATCCGCATTCCTATTCAATATGATTGCTAATCCGTCCTTCTCTGGGTACGTCATAACTACTGAATCTAAATCGAAAGAATATCCATTCTTACGAGTTGTTTGAGTGCCTTGCTCTGAAGGTACACTCTCGATGTCTGTGTAATAAAATAGTTTCATTTCTAAAGTTATTAACTTACCAGATTAATACAACATCCATCTCACGGATTAAAAACTTCTGACCGCCTTCTACGTCAATAAGTTCTGCATGCATAATGGTGCTAGGTGAGATATACACCTTATCTCCTACTGCTATATCTTTAACAGTATCACCAATAGCAAATACCTCAAGTGAGGTCATTTCATTTAGTTCTTTAATTAGAACTTCTTTTTGGGCTTCTTCACTCAAGTGAATGCCTAGGTCTCTACGAGGGGGGCAATTAAGCAATACCCTTGATCCTCTCAGTTTAATAGTCATATTGGTTTTAGGTTGTTTGTTTTACTTACTTCTACGTCACAGGTTTTCAATAGGTTGATGCCTGCTAAATCACGATATTCAGTTATGTAGTATACTTTCTTGATACCACTTTGAACAATCAGTTTGGCACACTCAGTGCAACAAGAGTGCGTCATGTACAATGTAGCTCCCTCAGTACTGATAGGAGACTTACAAGCCTTACTAATGGCGTTAGACTCTGCATGCAACACATAAGGTAAAGTCACATCACCTTCTTCACATACGTTAGGAAGACCACTAGGAGTACCATTATAACCGAAGGAGATTATGTTTCCATCCTTAACAATTAAAGCACCTACTTGTAGTCTCTTACAATAAGATTCTTCTGCAATTCTACGCACTAGATCTAAGTAAAGGTTATGTTTTTTCTCCGAATGATGCAAGGGACGAGTCATTTTAGATTGATTGGTTAATTTGCAAAGTTATAAGAAATATCCTATTTTTGAACATAGAAAATTAATTTTATGACTACAGAAAATAGCCAACCAGAAGCACAGGAAAGTACAGTTTATTGGAAACCTGACGAACAAATTACTATCAAAGGCACAGAACTTGCAGCATTGTTGCATCTTGTTGATCTTCAAACAGTTGCTCTAACTCAAGTACCTCTTACAACTTTGATGGAGTTGTTCTCTACTGCAAACGCAGCTAAGAATGACATCATGGAACGACTTGCAAATGAAGGTAAGTTAAGTTCAACTCCAATGGAAGCTGTAATTCCACAAGCAGAACCTACCTTGGGGTCTGAAGCAAAGGTTATTCCTATGGATCTTAATGAGATTTCAGACGAAATCTTGTAAATTTGTACTAGATAGCGCTTTTCCATTAGCAACAAGGGAGGACTATAAGTCCTCCTTTATTGTTTCTAATTGTAAATTAAATCGGTAGATTTCTTGAGTTATGTCTACTTCAACTTTAGTAAAGTTTGCTTCAGGGTCAGAGATATCTAAGAATCCTCTTGTAAACTCATCAAACCTGCCATGCCTAAAGCTAAACAGGTCTCTGCGATACACATCGTGTACTCTGAATACATACATTCTCATCATACCTTCTCCGTTAGGAATATCATAGTAGTCGTAGAATGAGTTGAAGTCGACAATTTTTGCTTGGAATTCTTCATAATCCTTAGTTTCCCTTAAGTGAAACAAGAAGAATAGACAATTTTTGTACTTTTTACTGTGGCCATAGTCATCCAAGTACACATTGACTAGCCCATATGTTCTTAGGGTAGCCAATGCGTCTTTGTTAAACACCATGCAGGTAAGGAACCGAGCTGTATTAGTTGGAATACTCACTAATACAAAATTAACAGAAGTCATAGTTAAAGCAACTTTTCTCCTATAATTCGCACACCATTGTTGAGATAATCTTGCATAGGGTAATCCCACAAATCATTCTCTAAGTGCCACTCGTATCTCTCAATAGCATCTCTGAAACCTTCATACTGACGACCGTTGTATTCTCCACCGTTCTGTCCAATATGTAGTATGGTTTTGTCTATCTCATAGATAAGAGGACTACCTGGATAGTCTTGGTTCTCTACAATAAACCTAAAGGGATGTAATGTCTTACCACCTAATTTCTCTACTAGACCTGAAGCAATAATACCATAGGTGTAGAAAGCAGCCTGAATATCGTATCTGAACTTCCAGAACATACCTATCCAGAAGTTAGTAGGAGATGAAGTGGTCTTTAGGTCAATTGGATATACTACTCCTGTTGCCTTATCTACCACTACTAAATCTAGTAGGCCCTTACATTTATGTTTGCCGTACTCAAACTCTACCACTACTTGCTTGTGGACTTCATACCTGTCTGAGCCGTTTATCCATTCGCTCGTGAATTGATTATTCTTTAGGCTCTCTACTATGTTGTCTATCTTTGTCTTTTGGGCACTTGTAATTACTGTCTTTCCATTAGACTCTAGCAAAGCTTCATAGTAATACTTACCTTCTTTCTCAAATCGCTCACGTACTTTATCTAACTTAATCTTAAAGCCAGATCTTTCGTATGCAATTTGTTCTGCATCAGAACTATCTCTGTTAACAAACAACTGCCACACAAACACACCCATCATAGCACCTGGCTTTTCTACATCTGTTGTATAGAATGCATCATAAAATGCGTCACTACTTTGAGTTAGTATTAAGTCAACAGCATCTCCGATGAGTGTAGTTTCTTTTGGTTCGTCTGTGTCATCCTCCGTGTTGTAGTTAATGAAGAGTTGCGGATGCACTAACAACTTCTTCAATTTGCTCTGGCTAAGAGCTGTACTACTTAAGTATTCTTCGTTTATTATCATATCGTAGGTAGGTAATTTTAATGTTCCATAGTAACCACCCAATGTATAAAGTGAACAGTTCGTGTTTACTTGTTCTTGAGATAGTTAACATTGGAAGGAGATAGAAAAAAACAAAGGGTGTATCTCGCTGCCCCCATGTACGTTTGTAGAAACTATTAGTCTCTAGCTTTAGTTTTCCGATTGTCATAGTGTGGTTTCTCCCTCATTATGTATTCTAAAAACATTGTGTTACACATTACATGGCTGATGTGACGACATCCTGATTCAGGATCTACATCTTCGCCTCGTAAGAAAGCAAACAAATGCCTCATTAAACTCTCGCTAACTTGAGTTACAGGCATTCCTTTCTTCCAGTTGTCTGGTGCATACTTAGCTGCGCCATACTCTAACACTCTAACTAGTCCTTCTAGTGAATCAAAGTCCACTAGTGCCCATTGAAGTTTACCTTGGTTGTAGCGAAGTGCTTGTTCTTGTTTGTCTCTCTCAGACAAAGCTTTCATAAACTCATCGGCTTCTTCATTAACTTCTTTTATAATTGTCTTGTTTTCCATATCTAGTTTGGTTCTGGTATATGTGCACCTAGTACATCATTAGCAAACTGAAGAACCTTAGTAATAAACTTGGTTACTTCTTCTTTAGTTGCTTTAGAGAATGACATAGGTAGTTTTACAAACTCGCCTCCCATAGCAACTTCTTCATAGAAGTATTTGCTCTTGAGAAACATAATTACTTCTTCCTTAGTTAACTCTTCTCCTTGGAGTTCTTCCAATGAGTTCTTGATAACAGGAAGTATTACTCCATAGAAGTAGCGGAGTTGTTGTATGCTTTTCTTGCCTTCAACACGCACTATGCTCAGCTCTACTTCTACATCAGGGTCTCCATTCATTACCTCAGTTAAGTACTGTTGTAATATAGCAGGATCATCTGGTTTGAAGTATCTATTGCCATCTACTTTGACGGCTAGTTTACCTGGTATGTAGATTTTATTTATCATCTTCTTTCTTTTCTAATTCTTCTAAAAGTTTAAACGCTAACTCTTCTTCAGCATCTATTAGGTTGCCGTCTCTTAAACGTCTCTTAAAAGCTTCGTCTATCTGCTTGATAAAGAATGCGTTAGCGGCTTTTGCATTGTTAGCTGCTTTCTTAAGTTCTGGGTTGAGAAACTCCCTAACCCACTGATATTGGATATTAAGGGCCCGTGCTAACACATAGGCCCTTCTTATATCCTTTAGTTTTTGTTCTTCACTTAGATTGCTCACTCTGCCACGTATCAAAACACTTCTTTAACTCTTCTTTCTCTTCTGGGGTAAGCTTCCAATACTCAGGGTTAAACTCAGCATAAACACTCTTAATGTCTTGGAAATAACCATCATTAATTTGATTGGTGATATCATCCCAAAAGCATTCTGGATTGTTCTTTTGCTGAAACTCACGATAAGTCAATTGAGTTTCGTCTAGATTACCTTCTGTATCTATTGAGAATTCACCTGCAAAATCCATCCCTGGCTCATCGTAGTTACCCTCACAAGTAAGTTTGTACTTCTTACAAAGTTTTACAAACAAAGGAAGCATTGGACTCCAAGCACTATCACCTGAAATTGTTAATCCGATTTCATCTTCATTGTGATATTCTTGTAACTCAAGGTAAGCATCAAACCACTTAGAGCCATACTTATTATAGACATCAAAGCCAGTTTTGAAATTGCCATCTTCCTGCTGGTCAGGTCGATTCATCAAGAGTTTAGAGTAGTTCACTGCATACAAGCCAATCTCAGCAGTAGTAGGAGTTGATTCACGATATCTAACCTCCTTAGTTTCTTCTAGTTTTTTAGCTTGTGCAAGTAATCTCTGAATCTGTTTACGGCTACCTACAAAGTAGCCGTAATTGTAACAATGATTTGCCATTAGAATTCATGAAATAGTAGTGGACCTTTAAGAGAAACTGGCTCTTGTAGGAAGATAACACCTGCCTCATTACCTTCAGGATCTCTGCTAGGGTAAAAACTTACATCATCTTCCGTCCTAAATATAATGAAAGCTTCACGCCAACCCATCTCTTTTATCTCCTCTTCGGTTGAGTAACGGATTTCTACAATCTTCTTATCCTTTAACAGTAGGTTAGCTAATTCTAGCCTTTCTACTTCATACTCTAGTCTATTCATTTTCTTGTTCTCTCTGTTGGTTAATAAAGTTTGCTTCTTCGTCTCTTAGGTGGTCAAATGCTGGGTCATCGTCGTAGTCAACTTCGGGTAAAGTAATGTCAACTATTTCTCCACCTACAAATAGCTGGTGAGTGTCTTCTCCATCATGTGTAATAGTGTCTATTTCTGTTAAAGTTTCAGAGATTACTTCAGCTTCCTCTGAGTCATACATATCGCAGTCAAAATCATTACTTACATACATTTCTTTAGCTTTTTCTTTAGCTTCTTCTAAACTATTTGCCTCAATTACAGTAGTGTTTCTAACCCAAACTGTAAATTTTCTTTCTAGAATAACGTCAAAAAGGTGTTTCATATTAGTTTGCTGCTATTGCGATAAAGTAGTAGGAACCAGGAGTTTCTTTGTCTGCTTTCTTGTAACTAATTTCAGACACTAGTGTGCTACTGTTAGTAAGCTTCTTAGTAATATGCACATATGTTTTAACCTTGTGCTCTTCTGTATACTTACGACCAATATTAATAGCGTCTATCTGAAACTCACTACTGCCGATTACATCTCCGTCAAACAACTGTACTTCATAGATTGTCTTCCAAACACGATTACCTCTTTGTGGTGTAGTTGTAACTTGAGTCTTAATCTTGTTGTTGTTAACTACTGGCTTTGTTGTACAGATACCTACAGCACTACCCCACTTAGTAATCTTGTTATTTTCATACAGCCATTCCGCAAAATCCCCAAGACTTTTGCCTGAGGATAAGTACTCTTTAGTCATATCAACAAAACCTTGAGTTGTACTAATGGTTCCGTTGTATGAATCATTGCCGTATTCGTAAACTGCTTCTTCTACTGCATTTCTATATGCCTCTCTCATCGAGGCTCCTCTAGATGTTAATTCAATTAATTGTGCTCCCATAATTTTTTTGTTTAGTTATTTCTTCCAATAAGGTGCGATACAAGGGTCAGCTTTCAGCGGTATAGTTTTACAAAACTTACTGCCTGCTTTCTCCATTGCATCTTGTAATGCATTAGCACATTCCTCAGCTAATGATTGAGGACATTCCACTAGGTTTTCGTCGTGGATTGTGTTTACAAACTTTACTGTAAATAGTAGTTTGTTTGGTACGAGATAGTTGTGCCAGAATAAAACACAAGATAACTTGGTTATTTCTGAAGACTCGCCTTGGATAGGATAGTTCAATGACATACGTTCAATCTCACCTTTCTTCATAGAGAATGCTTGTACTTCTTTCTTAAGCTCTCTAAAAGTAGGAGTATTGTTTTCTTTGTGTCTTTTGTAACTTTCCCAAAAATCGTTAGTCATCTTGCCCTTCTTCTCCATGTACCATTCATAGTTGTCTACGTAAGACTTTTTACCTGTTACTTCTGAAATCAATACATAGCCATTCTTCAGTCCGAACTGTTTGGCTTTCTCAAAGTATGATTTCAATCCAGGAAATGCTCTGAAGTATGAATCATAGATATGCTGACCCTGATCTAGAGTTAGTCCTAACTGATCCGCAATACCTCTTCCGCTGCCTCCGTAGTTGATGGCGAAACCTGCCACCTTTGCTGCTTGACGTTTCTCTTTATGCTTCTTCTTGATGTCATCAAGTGGCATGCCGTCTAGCTCTGGATACATCTTAGATGCCACAAATGAGTGCATATCTCCAAGATCCTTCCTGTAGAACTCTAATAGGTTCTCGTCAAGACATTTGTTCACTAGAACAATCTGCTCTTGACCTGTGTAATCACAGCCTATTAATGTGTTTCCTTCTTCTGCTACAAAACAACTTCTAGTTTCTACGTCACTAGGTATGTTTTGAAAGTTTGGATAAGCTTCTCCTGTAGCTTTGTTTCGTCCACCACTAGATAAGCGTCCAGTATTCATCAACTGCTTATAACTTGTGTGTATTCTACCACTAACGGGGTTAATTAGCTTTAGCCAATTGTCGCCATACGTTCCGATATTCTTTTGGCATTCTTTGTATCGGATGTATGTTTCAAGTATAGGAAACTCTTCTACTTGTTTTACTAATTGACTTGACTCTGTAGTCTTCTTAACTACACCTTTGTCTACTATCTCAACGTCTACACCCATCATTTCAAATAGTTTAATGACTTGGGTTGCGCTGTTCCAGTTGATGTTGGTACTTAAACCTGGATTAAATAGATCTGTCTGTAAATCTACAAACTTGTCGTACTTATTCTCGATTACATAGTTGTCAAGTTCTTTTCTTAGTTCTTCTGCTTCATTCTTAATCTTTCCCAATCGGTTGAGCCACTTCTCTACGTCTAGCTTCATACCGCAGTATTCAATGTAAGATAAAACAATTACGAACCGATTATCTAGGTCAATAGATAATGTACAGTTCTTTTCCTTGATTAGTTCTTCTTGTTGTCTTCTGATTTCATGTAGATATACTACGTCTGTGCCGCTATACCTAATGAAATCTACTGTAAACCTACCAGTAATGTTAAGACGCTCTGCCTTATCCATATACTTACCGCAGTATCTATCTACACAATCTGCCAAAGAACACTTATGGGTATCTACTCCTAAGTAAAGTGTCTTCTCTGCAATGAATGTGTCATATATCTTAGACGGTATAATTCGGTTGTGCAAAAGAAATCTGATGTCAAACTTTAAGTTATGACCTATCAGTTCTTTCTTCTCAAGGATGTCCTTGAAGATTTGAATGTCAACAGTTGCTGTATCTATTACAAACTGAACTTGAGCATTACCAATCTGAATACATACTATCCTATCAGTATATGGATCAAAGCCCAGCGTCTCTATGTCAAATCCAAGTACGTCCTGACTTTCCAAGTAGGATAAACAAGATGAGATTGTACAAGGCAATATCTCATCACGAGATAGTGTCTTGATTTCTTTTTGTAGTTCGGTGTTATTTGTAATAAAATACAGTGCCATTACTCCCAGATGTTTAGTTTCTTTCTTAGCTCCCCTACTTGTTCTTCGTAATGACTAATCATCGCCATCATCTCATCAGACGTAAATTTCTTCTGCTCACGAGACATGCGTACCATAGACTCTGCAGTGCCTTGACCATGCAGTTTATCTAAGTTTACTCCGAAAGTGTATTGGTTGCCACTCAATCCGATGTTACAAGCATAACATTGGGGCTTGCAATTTAGTACATGGAATCGAGTTGAGTAGAATCTTCTTGACTGAAAATGTCCACATTGTATCTCTCTCCAGTGCAAAACTTTATCACATGTAAAACATTGAGCACTATGCTCCTTCTTAACACCTGATAATCTAACATAGACGCTAAAGATTCTGTCAAGTTTCTTGGTGAGAACACCAATAGACTCTGCTTTCTTCTTACGCACCTTCTCTTTGCGCTCTTTAACTTTGGTTTGGTTAATACGCTTTACACAAACTGCACATAGCTTCTTCGACTTGTTGGAATATGGTCTCTTCTTGCCACATTCACTACATATAGTTTCGACTACAGGTTTGTCCTTCTTTACAGGTTCTCCTTTAACTGGAGTTTTCTTTTCCTGTGGGTCTTTTCTTCGCAACATAATACAATATACAAAGGAAAAGAATAACCCAAGCTATACTCAGGTTATTCTGTTCCTAATTGTTGGTTAATTTTAGATGTAAACCTCTACTGGTTTGCTCCGTACAAACTTGTTCTCGATTATGTCAAACGCACGTTGGTTAATACGAGCACCTGCACCGAACATCAATGCCTTACGTTTAGTGTCAATGTCTTTGTAAGGAGTCATGTGATTGGTGAAACGTGTAACTGCATTAAACAATCCGTAAGCTGACTCACCGTGTGCTGCATACTCTGTAGACATTGCTGCTTTCAAATCATTCAGACGGTTGGTGCTACGAGTAGACTCCAAGTGACCTCCAATAATCTCAAACAAGAAATCATCATCAATCTTACTAGGTACTACTGTATTGCTCATCTGAATCATACGCTGAATGGTCTGCTCTTCTGCAAACATAGATGCACGCAATGAGTTGATGATTCCTGCAAGTCTTTCCTTGTGGTTAGGTGTGTGTTTAACTGCTTCGCAATCTTTGAATGCCTGAAAGAAAGTGTTTTGGCAAATCACAACTACGTTAGTTGCACCAAACCCAATCTTAGTTAAGCCGTCATGTGCAGTCAAACCTGTCAAGTAACGGAGATTCTTAGAACCACCAATAGTTACTTCAGGTAATTGAAACTGATAATAGATACGCTCGCCCATTCCCAAACAACCACCACGTACAGCAGGGATGTTTACACTACCTGCGGCATCCATAAGCATTTCTACCACTTCGTGATTCTGTGTGATGGTGTACTTACCACCAACTAAGCCTAAGCATCTGTCGTTATCTTGTCTAAAGATACCATAGCCACTGGTAGGCTCTCCATTAGGACCAAACAATGGTCTCTTCTCTACTGTCCAATCTGTGTGTGATGCGGTTAATAATTGTTCCTTGTTCATTTTAGTTCTTTAATTGTTTTTAAAAGTAATTCTAGTTCTTTAATTCTTCCTAAGTGCTCACAATAGTCAAACTCACTTGTACCAGCGTCTCTAGTTGCCTTTAACTCATCTAGTCTGTCGCTGACATAATTAGCCAAGTAGCTTGTTGTTTGTGCCACAGTTCTACTTTCTACGGTCTGTATCAGTTCGTCTAAAGTCTCTGCCATAGTTTTGTTTTCTGTTGTCATTAAGTTTTAATCCATTCGATGTTGTAGCCATTGGCTCCCATCAGGTGTGTGTTAATTTGTTTGAAGTGGTTACAACTCCACTGTCTGCCTTGATAACTTGCAGCTACAGGATGCTCTGCTGTAAGGACGATGTGATGACTGCCTATTTTACTTTGAAAGGCTTGTGCATCTTTACCCCATAAACAGAATATAACTCCTGTAGAGTACTCGTTAAGTGCATTGATTACTTCAGTTGTCCAGTTCTCCCAAACTTTCATATGACTACCAGGCTTACCCTGCTCAACGGTTAACGCAGCGTTGAGCATAAGTACACCTTGTTTTGCCCAATGTTCAATATCCAAGTCAACAGGGAACGTCATTTCATCTGAATAGAAATCCTCCTTGATTCTATTGTAAATCTGCCTAAGGCTAGGAGGTATATAATCTCTATCTCTAGGTGCAAATGAAAGTCCACATGCTACTGGTTTCTCTTTATATAAGTTTGGGTATGGATCCATTCCAATAATGACGGTATTGACATTATTGTATGGAGTTAGTTGAAATGCTCTGAAGATTTCGTTACTTGGAGGAAAGACATCCGTTTCTTTTCTTTTGGATGCAACATATCTTCCAAGTTTTGTGAATTCTTCTGATTCAATGTAGTGTCTCAGTTTGTTATACCAATCGTCAGGTATATCTATTCTTTTAGTTAACGACATTTTTACTTCTTTTGGCTTTTCTTTCTGCTTTGATTTTGGCGTATTCGGCTGATTGGTTTTCTAGTACGTCTTTAGTAATAAACAAATGAGGCATCTCTTCTTTGATTCTTGAGATTGTATTGAAGTACTTGATTGCATACATAGAGTCACTTTCTAATAAATCTTCGTGAGTACCTGTGTTATGAATGATAGTGCTGTGGTCTCTGCCAAACATCCTGCCCAAATCAGAGTAAGTATAGGCACGATAATAGTAGAAGAAGCACATGAGAATCATCCGAACCTCAACTATTTCTCTTCTCCTACTGCTAGATATAACACTATTAAAGTCATAGTGGTTATAGTCACAAGCTATCTGAACTATCTTTAACTCATCTATACTCATTGGTCTGAATGGCTTAATCTTAAGAGGTTTCTTCTTCTTATTACTACCAAAAGACTTATTCTTGTAGGGTTTAATAGTTTCTAGTCCTAAGATCTTAGTAACAGTTCTATCTACATACCAAGTATCTACATCAGGCATATCCTTTGAGCACTCTTTAACGACAATCTCTACAATATTTCGTATTGTTTGCATAGTTCTATTAGTTTTGTTATTCCGTGTGTTTTAACAATGTCACTAGTGTCTTTACCTAGCTGTGCATTGTGTATTATTCTTACTAGTTTAGGGTACTTAGCAACCATTTTTTGTGATTTTTCTTCACCAGTTGCATCAGCATCATACCAAATAAACACCTGTTTAAATCTGCTGAACAAATCCTCCATAGTTTCTTCGCTAAGTAAACTTGACTCTGACCTAGGTGATACTGCATTTAATCCAATGGTAGAAAACACCATAACATCCTTTGTGGATTTAGTTATGATTAGTTTATTTCCCTTTGCTGGTAATACAAAAGCACCTTCAAGTTCTTGAGTATAGTTATTCCTAAACTTCTTATCCTTATTGAACGGTCTGTACAACTTAATTTTGTCTCCCTCAATATACCTGTAGCATGGATCTCTATCACTATCCATGTAGGTTAGTGTCTCATAGGTCCATACTTTCTTTACTCTTCTGACATTGTACTTTTTAAGTGTCTTTAGGTCGATGTTAAACTGGCCCCAGAACTCTAAATCTTTCTGGGTGTATGGTCTAACTTCTACCTTAATTACAGTTTCTTGTTCACTCTCCTCCTTATTGTACTTTATGGTAGGAGTAGGGAGTTCAAGTGGCTGTAAGTTTGACATCTGTTGATACATGTGATGAGAACTTAAAGACTTACCTGCTCTTAAGTTAGCTATCTGAAAGCAATCAAACTGTTTACCTAAACTAAAGTCATTGAATACTAAAACACCGACACGTGTGTAGAAAAAGTAACACTTTGGAGTATTGTCTTCTCTAAATGGATTTAGATAAGCATGTCGTAACCGAATGGGTTCTCCAAAGTAATACTCCATGATTTGTTCCTGGCTGAAAATAGTCAGTAACTCCTCTCTACTTACTAGCTTGTTGGTTTTAATTGTACTTAGGTCCATATGATTACTATTAATAGAAAAGAGGGGCAGGTTATACCCCTCTTCCTACTGCTATAACTAATTAACCAAATAGATCATCCTCAAAAGGACTGCTACTTTCTGGTGCTTTGGTTACTGGTACATCTCCAAATGGATCATCATTAGTTGTCCAAGGGTCATTACCTGAGTCTACTGCATCAGGTGCACTGTCTGCAATATACTCTTTCAAATTAAAGCTATGACCGTAGTAATGACGGTAGCCATAATTATCATCAGTAATCTTGTTCTTCATGTAGTCGCTCAACTTACCATTAACTGTCAAGAACATGCTGTTCCAAACATCTTGGTATTGACCATCCTTAACACCCAACAACACTTTAACACCTCCACCTTTGTTGTCAGCCCAAGCAAAGAACTCACGCAATTCTTTTACGTTGCCTTTGATAATGTTCTTAATGTCATCCAACATGAATGGAGAGTTGTTAGTGTCGATGTTACCGTATGCTCTCAACAAGCTATACAAATCTTCTTCACCACGCAACGCTTGACGCACGTTATCCAACTTCAACTTGTTGTAGTCAGCCAATTTGCTGTTACGCTCTGACAAATCTCCCAAGCTATCAGCCCAACAAGTCTTACTGTGATTGTCGATATACTGATTCTTACCTGACTGGCTAGTGCGTGGTTGATTGCTAAGAAACAAAGCAAACTTACCTAAGAGTGGAGTGGTGATGCTATCGTGATTCTTGTAGAAGAAGTCAATACGAGTAGAGTCTTCGGTAAAGTAATTTGGTTCTTTTACTTTCTCTACATCTACTTCATACAACGCTGCAATTTGCTCACGAGTAGGGTTAATGGCTACAATTTTGATAGGAGCAATACCTGTAAACAACTTCTTGTTACTAGCTCCACTAGTTCTGGTTTCTAAATTTTCTAAATTCATTGTTTTAAATGTTTAATTTTTTTTTTCTTAAGAATAATACTCGTCAATGTAATCTGTTACAACTTTCAAGTCGTTAGGAATACGGATTTCTGGAAACATACCTTGTGGTGACTTTGCTGGATACTTCTTCCAACGGTTAGTTACAAACTCGTAAGTTGCGTTGCCCTCATTATCTTCATCTACGTGAGTGTACAATGCAATTGTGAATAAGCCTTCTAACACAATTTGGTTGTCAAGAAGTTTACCTGCTGTCTTCATCTTGTAAGAAACGATAGCTCCATCGTCCATAATTTCCTCAGGATGGGAAAAGTAGAAAATTTTCAAGTCCGAACGTAATTTGCGGGCCTCCGTAAGTAATGTGACCATGTCCTTGGCCATTATGGAAAACTTGGTGAAGCCTGTTTCTGTGGCTTTCTTTACCATGTTGAATCCCATAATGTAATTGGAATCTTCTAGGACTACATTCTTAATGTGTGGTGCCTTCTCGCTGATACTTTGTAGATACTTTACAACTTGCAGTGCTTCGTCTATTTCTGCATAGTTCTTGTTCTCTACATTGTACATCAAGTTGGAACCTTTGAATGGAAGTTCTTTACGAGCGATGTTAATAATGTACGTTTCTTTTGGGTCGAGACTTTTGATTGACGTTGATTTCCCACTACCAGTGGGTCCGATTACTGCGATTAATTTACTAGACATTTGCTTTTTTGTTTATGGTTTATTTTCTTTTATATAATCCAAATCTCCGTCTTGCTCTAGTGCCCATCCATAAAGCAGTGTGAACTCTTTTACTAGCTTAATTAGGTCGTTTGTGCTGTAAGGTTCATTTGGTCTATAGTCAGATATTTCGAGCAAAGCGTCGTGATTGGCAACTAAGTATTGGAACATCCACTCTTGGAACTTAATCTCTTCATCAATTGTCCACTCATGCTCTTCCTGCCACATATCTTTCATGATGTCGATATCATTAAAATTTGTACCAACTCTAGCACACATTTCAATGAGTATAATTTCTAAGTGTTTTCCTGTTTTAAGCTTCTTTAACATTTCTATTTCTTCTCTCTAAATTGTTCGTAATAGTTACCAGTAGACATTGTCTCTGCTCTAGGCAGTTCTTGAAAAAATCCACTAGCACCCTCAAAGTGTAAACCTAAACTAGCGTTTTCTAGTCCATAGTGTCTATCCTTGAGGAATTTGAGACAACGATATGTCTTACCCAAGATAGATATGTCATATCCATTGTGAGTTTCTATATCGTAACGTGATGGGTTGAACAGCCCCAGCACAATCTCGTAATCCTGGTGCACACCTTTGTTAATGTGCAGTTCTTCTAAAGATGGCTCTATCTTTTCTTCAATCAGATGTCCTTTGTTAGTGTACACGGCTTTCTCCGAAGATGGAGTTTGCTGATGTACGACTACGTTTACCATTTGATATCTCTTGGCAAACACATCTAAGATATAATCCTTAACCATCAAGTCAAAGGTTTGGTACGGAGTGTACTTCATCTTACTATCAGGTATAGTTTCGTTAGAAAGCAAACTGATGTGGTCAATGATACAGAATACCCATAGGTTATCCGACTTGTACTTGTAACCTGTTAACCTTCTACTTCCATCAGGCATCTCTTTGTATATGTTTTCGCCTATCTCTGGATTATCGAAGTAGGCTCTGATGTATTTTAAGATTCCCGTGGGGTTTCTGATGTAATCTATACACTCTACTGTTTCTTGCAAAACGTTAATGTATCTTTCTGCTTCCTTAATCTTAGCCATCAAATCAGCACTTACATTAAAACTACCAATAGATTTAAGCTGAGACACACTGATGTTTAGTTTGTGTTGTTGATACAGGTAACTAGAAATAAACGATAACCAAAAGTCCGTTTGGTTTTCTTCTAAGGCAAAATAAAATATCTTGGCTTTGATGTTGCTCTTATGTGTTCTCCTCAACACATTGTGTACGGTCAGATATTTTACGAATTTGGTTTTACCTACTCCCGAAGAAGCGGTAATTGCGGTGATAGAACCTTTGGTAAATCCCCCATAATACTGTGACAGCCTATCAAACGGACCAAGGATAGAAGTAATGCCTCCTTCTTCCTTGATACGCTTGTTAGTTTCTATCACTTTTACTAAATCTTGAAACTTAACTAACTCGTGTGACATACGTAGGGATGTTTAATGGTGTGGTAGGAAAAAGAAAAAATCAAAGTATTGTGTGACTTGTGTAACGCTTGTTGTTACCATTTCTAACTTCTTCACACCACTTGGATAAATTACTTACCTGGACACCGCCTTGTAGTTTACTGATAAAGTAATGAGCCTCTTGTACAAAGCCCATACTGTTAGTTCTTTTTTGGTTGTCAAGATACAAGTCAACTGCTGCTAGAATCTCTTCTTCGGTATAGTCATAGTCTTTGTGGAACTCTTGTAGCTTCTTACGCACAGCTTTTATGTTACCACCCTTACCTGCTATACCAATAGCCTTAGCGCTAAACTTACTAGCAAACTTTCCTGCAAACTCAATCTCTTCAAGATTGATTTCTACTTCTCTTGCCTTAGGTCCTGGCTTATCACTTAAGTTTACACCACCTATGGACTCCTCTAGCTCTAGGATTTCTAGAGCCTTTGGTGTCCAAAATGTTGTGTTTTTACTAGTGACAAGAAGACCTTCGTCAAACCATTTCTGTAGGATTCCCTCTCTCTCCAAGAGACTCCACATTACTTCGTAAAACGACTTCTTCATTGTTAGTTGGTTGATTTAAAGGAAGATTTTCCTTTAGTGGGGTATCAAAATTAGGCATGTGTTCGGAAATTTGCAAGTCTTTTCCACAATAGTTTTCCTCCTCATTCCAGTCAATTAGAGACTCTTCGTAGGCTCTTTTTGCCAAAAGAAAATCTGGACTTGTGTCCAGACTTTCTCCATAGCAATTAAACGATAAATCTTTTTTATCTACCATTGTTTTCTTGTTGTAAGTGATTTAGGTTTTTCGATAGTATCATTTGGTCTATTCCAAGTACTTCCACAATAATCACAATCTACATACAACAATAAACTATTGTCAATTTGCACATCACTATAGCAGCATGGACAGATGCTATCAGAAAGACAGTCATCTACATAGCTTTGATCATGTAAGATACCGTATCCATCATCTTCTGCATCTAGATGCATAGGTTGTTGCTGTAAACCTATTTCTCTATCTCCAAGATTATGTAGGTGTCCATACATGTCAGTAATGTAAGCATCTTGTGATTTGTGCTTTGCATTTAGATATAATGTGTTACCAGTAGGTGTAATGCATTTAATGGATTCTGGGTTGTTTTCACCAAATGCTGAATAATCAGTATCTAACCAAGAGTTTCTTCCTCCATAACTGCCATAAGTACCATAAGTATATCCAGTGTAAGTAGGAATTTCTGCTTTGTGTTCCCATACTTTATCCACACCCATTTTGAGTAACTCATAACCGAAGTTAATTGCATTCTCAAAGTGAGGTATAGAGATTACTTCGTCATCACCATGCTCGTTAATGTAACCACAACTTACGTTCATAGCCACACAGTTTACAGTGTCATACTTCTTTAAGCCACCGATGTCTGTACAGCTACCGTTGTTCTTGGCATAACCATACTTGTTCATGATTCCTCCAGCAGCCATAACAAACTCGTCACTACAAACGGTAATTCCATTTGTGTAAGTGATAAGGTCATTTTTGTAAGAGTTTCTGTCCAACTGAACAAGCATGCTACAATCTGCAAAGAAGTTCTTATCTGCTTTGTAAGTACCTATTAAGCCAATCTCTTCGTCTTTTGGAAAGAACAACTTGATGTTGTCAAACAAGTCAAACATGTGTACTGCAAAGTATACACCGACTTTGTCATCTGCACCGATACCACATTGCTCTGCTTTGTTTAGGTCAAAGCCAAATATCCAAGGATACTCAGTAATAACCTTAACATTACTTCTAGTTTGTTGATTGATGTCAGTATGACCTACAACACATGGATAGAACTCTGCGTTACCTTTAGTTACATACAAGTTACCATAAGCGTCTTTCTGTGTGACGGCTCCTAGATTTGTAAAGTACTCGTCTAGTTTGCCAATCAATACATCTTGTAGAGGTCCACTAGAATATGTTCTCATATCTAGCAACATCTTTAGCTTGGTGTAGTCAGGTTTAATGGCCAACTCTATTTTGGGAACAGGAGTCAATCCCGCTACTGTTATCATTTCTTTCTTTGGGAGTTCGCTTTTTACTATCTTAAGTCTATTGCGTTTATTTTTTCTACTCATGTTTTTTTAAATTAAGTTTAAGTTTAAGTGGTCATTTAAGTCTGAATGAAGCCATACTTCTCCGTTATGCTCCGCAGTATATTGTGAAGGTACAAGAACTCCGTCTTTGGTTTCCACACAATCTTCTACTTTGTAGTATTCGTGGTTGTATTCAACATACTCGTAATTACTATGGTTGAGGATAAAGTACTCACCTGATACATACTGCTCTAGGTTTCCATCATCATGATCTGCATATCTTCCATCAATTAAAACTATTGCATCTCTAGGTACAATGTATTCTCCTGCATAATCTGCAATAGCATAATCTCTTATTACCCAGCTATCTACAGAATCAACATACACAGCATATTCTCTAGTGATATTGGTGTTGTGGAAATCTGAATACACAGCACAATCACAACAAAGGCTACAGTTGTTATTCTCATCATTAGAATTGTCTACGTAATTACTGTCATCTTCTTGAACCTCACGACTACAATGCGCACACTCTATGGTATTTGAAGACACGTCCTCGTATTGACCGCTAGTATCATTTAAGATATAGTATCCAGAACCTCTTAAGTGAGTATCATAATTACTTATGAACGAATGGTTTTCTTCTAGAAACTTCAAACTGTCCATGTAAGGATAATAATCATGAAGTAGTATTACACGCTTATCAAAGTCAGCATTCATTGTATCCTCATCAAACCTAATTTCCTTGTAGTTTGAATAACCTGGATAACAAGTTTCAATACCTTGAGTTAAGAAGAACGCTTTCATCCTGTCTTGGATTAAGTCAGAAGTGTAGTAGATACGGTCGTAATAGTCTACTCCATCTTTTGTCCAAACCAACGCACGACCTTGTACCTTACCTTCTTTGTTTAGCAGAACAGCAAGTTTACAGATGCTTGTATTCTTTACATAGATGTCTAAGTACTTATTAGTTCTTTCGTAACGCATACATGAGTTGCCCAAAGTACCTGAAAGAGATGCATAGTTCTTCTCATGGTACAGTTCTGCAATCCAATGACCACGTACATAGATTACTTCTCCTGTGTCACCTTGTCTAAAACCTTCTGTACGAAATAGACTGTTAAACGCATCAAAGTCAGCTTCTGTAAATAAGTCTGATAGATTTGTTACGTGTCTTTCGAAAAGTTCGGGTTTGTTGTTAGTGATAACATAGTGAATCCTTCTATCAAACTCAGTAACTGGAGGTGATAGATTTACTGGAATTGAAGCAAACAGCTTTCTGATTACCTTACCTGCACCACTGTGGTAGCGGAAGTCTTTATCGTTCCAAATCCTATGCGACTCTCCCTTACTGTAGCAGGAGTGTACACGGTCATAGGTTAGGTAAGATACTTTAGTAGGATCATCAATACTTACTCCGAAGTAGTTCATGCTTGAGTTGGTCTCTGCGATAACTCTTTCGCAAGACTCTTGCACTGCACACAGAATCTCAGCAATAAATGAGGATCTCGTAATAGCTAGAAGACGTTGTTTTAAATCATCTGAAAAGTGAAGTCGGTCGTAACTAATAGATCTTTCTACCGTTACATTAGTCGGGTGAATTACAATCTCTGGCATAGTTAATTTCTTTAAGTTTTGTCAAGTTTTACAATTGGTTTTCTTTTCCTTTTGTTATGGGTTAATTGTGTCGAAATGGGAAAGAAAAAAGAGGACCCTTTTGGAGTCCTCTTTGTAAGTAATCGTTAATAATTAGTAGGCTACAGATTGTGTAGGTAGATGCTTACACCTTCCCAGAACTTCACTACCATCTCAAATCTTTCTAAGGCCGCACCATTTAAGCCGTCTAGCTTTTCTTTGGGTAGATTCTCCAAGGGATTCTTAAACGGTTTGATGTGCTCTAATGCACAAGCTTTACTTAGGTCTTTAGCAAGATTAGGAGATAATTGTGTTACTGCATCAGTAATTTGAGGATTGATGATATCAAAAAACATCTTGTAGATTTTCTGACCCTGTGCTTCCACAGCTTTATTCATCATCTCCTCACTCATTTTCATTTCTTCGTTTTCCATATGGGATTAGTTAGTTTTTATTTGTTGTGTATCTCAAAACTTCCAGTTATGTAAGTTAGTCTATCAGTAACTACAATTTGCCCATAACCCATATTGTTATTGTGTTTGTTGTAGTGGTCTTTCTGTAGAAACTTGCTCACTAAAGCCTCTTCTAAGTTTGGGTCTTTAACTAAAGCCCAATCTTGACCATTCTTTTGTAATACACTGATTACTTCTACTTTACCTTGTCCTGCCATGTAATGAATCTTATACATCTCTGTGTTTACCATAACTTTTAACTCTTCTTTAAGGTTCTACCATCTTTTCTACGTTGCCAAATCAAGTGAAGTTGCCAACGATACCATTGCTGCAAATTTATGTTATTTACGTTGCAATAGTCTATGAACTGCGGAGTCATTTTCTCCTGCATTGACTTAATTCTTTGCATACTCTTTATGTCTTTTACTTTGCTCATCAGATTTGATTGTCTTCACGTTCTTTCTGTTTCCTTTCGTAGTACTCCAGTGGATGTATAGGACAAGCAAAACAAACAGGCCTTTCCTTACTTAATCGTTTACCACACACAGGACAAGCATTTTGATAGTACTTGCGGTCTTCTCTCTCGTAAGTAGTTTCTCTATACTTGTTGGTTGGCTTCTTATAAAACATGATTATTAATATTGCAAGTTAATAAATAATCGAGTATAATCCAAATAGTTATACACTAATCATCTTCTTCTAAGTCAAACGAGTCATACATATCTCCACTAGAATACTTGTTTTCTAAATAAGTAATCATACCTACAGTTAAGTCTGAACTACTTTTAGCTTCTTTAGATTTACAGTACTCTTTATAGTAGTTTTGGATAGCCTCATACTGTTCTTGATATGTTAGTGCCTCGTAATCCTCATCATATTCTTTAAGAAGACAGCTAAATGTATACACCTCTAGATTCATAGCCTCGAATATACATCAAGGTTTAATCATCTCCAAAGTGTGTCTGAATGGATCTCCTTCGATTGTATCTACCAACCTAAACATTTCCCATGCAATGTCCCGTATTTCAACTTGTGCGTGCTCTGAGGCTCTAAGTTTGAGAAAGTTTGCAAAGGAACGCATGTTGAACTGTACGTCAGCGGTAATCTGTGAGTTGTAAGTCTTGAAGAATCTAGCACTCTCCTTGGCCCTCTTGCGACCTAGAATAGGTGTTAACGCTTCTAGGGACTCGTGATAAAGATAGTTGCTATCCGCAGTAAACTTTTCTAGTTCTTTAAGCCAATCAGCAGGCCAATCTTCTGGCATGTAGTACTTGTCCTCTTTTAACTCCTTGTATCTGGCTGATTCAGCATTAATAGAAGCGATGCGGTGCTTAAGTAGGTGGATGTGTGAGGCAATATCACAAGTTACCAAGAAGTGTACGTTAGCTTTCTCAAACGGAGTTTCGTGTCCTTCAGACCATAACATCTTAATGAGTGCTGGTATACGTGCTTTCTTCTCTACTGTTAATTCTCTGCTGGTTGATGTCCAAGCAGATAAAGCGATTGTGGTATCGTCTCCATACCAACCTATTAATTCAACTTTATTTTTCATTGTAGTAATATTTTTTTGTTATTTTGTCAAATTTTATTATTCCTTTTTGTACTAACTTAAAAGTTAAACTTTCTAATTGATTATGGATTAATCTATGTTCTTTCTCATTGGAATACAAAAGTAAGTTGTCGATTTCGTTATTTAATTTATTGCCGTCAATGTGATGTACACCTTCTCCTTTACCATTTTTTGTTCTAATTATTTTCCGTCCTAAAAAGTTCTCTAAGACAGCAATATGTTCAGGTCGGTAGGAAGTCCAAGTATCTGTGTCTTCACTAACTTTAATATAACGATATCCTCTTTTAGTGATATAAGAATATCCTTTGTATTTAGGATTTTTTTCACCTCTTAATGCAAAAAAAGGAATACCTTTATTCCAAGGAGTTTTATCTTTTCTAAAAGTATTTCCAGCAGCAAAACCATGCTTAAAGTTGCTTCTACTTAACTTAAAGGTTCGGTTTCCTCTATTTAGTATAGAATCCCAAGACCTGTTAGGTAGAAGCAACATTAATTCATCTTTTTGAGCAGTTTGAAATTTTTCTTGAAGAATTTGATCTTCATCTTTAGTCCATCTCATAATGCTTCAAAGATAGTGTAATTTTTTGGAATTATTAATCAGTTGAATATTTATAATTATTCATCTGATCCGTAATAGCCCAATAGTTCTACTTTATTTTGCATTGTTTAGTTATTTTAGTTTTGCTCTTTTGTACAACTCACGAGCAGCATAGCGAGTAATGTTTAGTTTGATTCCACACTTAGCCCAAGAATAGTTTAGTTCGTCACGAAGGATTAGCACAGCATATTGCCTTGGGGTAAAGCCTTGTAAATCTACTCGGATTGCTCTTCCTTCATCTGATTGTAGTTCTCCATCTCCCATTCTTCTTCCATTCTGTTGTAATCGTCTAGAGCTGCTTCAGCAGAGTCTTCTTTACTTGGTAATTTAAGCCAACTTTCAAAATCTAGTAAAGGCAATTTGTTTCTATCACATGTAACACAAAATTCTGCATACGCTTGCAATTGCCGACTTTCAATTTCTTTGGCTTTTAGTAATTTCTTTGTAGTTAGCATTCCTTCGTTGTTGTAGAATTGCTCAATCAACCAATCAACTGCCGTCTGTTGTTTATTGTTTGTCATTTGTTACCTCCGTAGGTTTCGTTGTAGTATTGTTGTGAAAAATCTTCTGCACTTTGTCGTTTTTCAAGATATTCTAAACCATAAGGCAAATTATTAAGATGAATAAACATATCCATTTGAGCATTTTTAATTTCATCCTTTC